>JAEEGL013636929.1_pt1 | contig 35139 bp, 35 predicted proteins | sample 9134231 | NCBI WGS metagenome assembly JAEEGL01 (sample SAMN16246548, study PRJNA631951) | gut metagenome | biome: gut microbiome; feature: rumen; material: fiber-attached | host: Bos | place: Iran: Karaj | collected 2018-10 | reverse complement strand
TTATGCTCGGAAGGTGATAGCGATTGATTTTGTCACCCTTACGCTTCCATCCCGTATTTATCTTGTGGCTCTTGGCCCATGTGAAATCCTCTACCATAGTCTTCCTTTTCGGCTTTTTGGAGGGGGGCGCGACCTCTCGCTATGAGCGGTTGAACTCTCAGTCCATTTTATCACGCCCCCGCCAAAGAACCATTTTCTTTATTATCACTTATTGTAAATATACAAATCCTTTTGAAATGAGAGAGGGGGGCGCGGCGGAACTTTGGGGGTGAGAGCGGCTACGCGCCGGGGTTGAGGGTCAGTGACGCTTCGCGCATGTGATAACCGCAGGCGTTTTATATTGTCCGTAATATAATAAAAAAATCGAGAAATCCAAATTTTTTGTGCTGAAACCGCAGGTTGAAACTGACCGCAGGGAAGCCTTTTCTCCGTACGGTGTCCGTACGGATCCGTACGGTATCCGTGCAATTATTTAATTAGTTTATTAGTTAATTCTTTTTTTTCTTTTTTGATTTATTCTTTTGTTGTATACTAGGATCCTCATGAGTACTAGGTTGTATACTGGGCGTATAAGATCAGATCTTGCATTTCTCATCCGAGTTTATTAACTTGCGCCGTAATTGATCAACCTTAAAGTATTTTGATATGCGCTTTGAAAATAGAGACACCGTGTCCTTCAAGGTATTCCGCAAGGACACTGACAGGATTTATCCAACCCGCTTGCGTGGAGCGAAACTGTGCGAGTGGCTGTTCACCAACATCCCTTCAAGCGGCGAGGCCGTGTTCATGATTGTCCCGTCTCAGAGAGAGGATAGGAAGAACGGGTATTGGCTCGAACTGTCCTTCAAGGACGGCGGTTTCATGGGTGGCACTATCTCAATGGTTCGCAATTTCCTTCCAATCGGCATGTGGCCCACGTTTATCCAAGGCAGGGACGTTTATGAGCAGGTGGAGAACGCATGGGCCGAGTTCAAGGATATGAGCGCGCCGGGAATGGAGTACACTTTCTCCGACGCTAAGTTGGAAATGCTCGAGAAGCACGGGCAGACGGAGTGGGCTGATTTCCTCCGTAACAGGGATTGCTGCGTCACGTATCTCACCAACATGAGTATCGAGTACCTGGACAACAGCCCTGAGTTCTCAACCGAGGTCACGGAGTGTGTAAGGAAGTTCGAAGCCGCATGTGACAAGTATGAGCGTGAGCGTTGGGGTAAGGTTGAATTTCCCGATCCGTGTCCGACAAAGGAGTTTCGGCGCTATTTCTAAAAAGCGTTGTATATTTGGATTACAAACCACCGGGTTGTATGAACGGTGGCTTCTTTTCTAAATATCATATACAGTATTCAATCTAGCACCGGCAGCCGTGAGGTTCCCGGTGTTTTTTTTGTTGTATATTTGGTTTAGACTTTTTGACAGAAGCCCTGTGTGTTTATCGGTAAAAAAATAACCAAGAATGAAAGGACTAAAAAACGTGGAGATTAACTTACTCTTGCTTGCGGGGATGTGCAACAACCTCGATGACCACAGTCTTGCGAACATAGACCGCGCAATACTGAGGTATTTCTTCTATGAAGAACCGTTGCAGGATATTGAGGCTGATTTGACGGACAAGGAACAGGAATGGTTCGAACTATTGCTGAGGGAAGCCGTTGACAGGGCAGAGGCATGGTCGAAACGCATGAACAGCCTGAAACAGTACAGGTCAAAGAATGATCAGAAGTAGCCATTCTCCCCACGGTCGGGGATTTCTTCATATATAATGCAAATTAAGCCCCTACGCGGGCTTCTTTTGTTTTATATAGGTAAGACTACCTCTCAGGGCTTAAAGTGTCCCAGAAGCCGCGAAAAGTGGCAAAAACGGGCAAATAAGAAAAACCCCCGCACCGTCACGGCGAAGGGGCTGAAAAATAATGTCTGACAATGAAGAAAAGCTCCCCGCTTGTTTGGTCTGCGGCGGGGGCGCAGTTATATTGCTTAGGCGGCTTTGTTGACTTTAGTCCACAATGTCATATACATTTTGCCTGAAATCTTTTTTTCCTCCCACAATAACTCGAGGGCGTTACCGATGGTGTCGGTGTTTTCGGCGTGACCCCAACGCTTGAGGAGTTTCTTGACCTTTACAACGGCCTTACGCTCATCCTCAAACGTTATCGGCTGTCCGTTGAGAGAGACCTCAGGGGCGAGATTACACTCTACATATAGAGGGCTACCGGGTTCGAGATACCCAACCCAACTGGAAACATAATACCAACGTTTTCCGTTTTCCGCTTTACGGGTCTCATTGTTTTTGAAAATCTTTGTCATAATGCAATGTTTTTTTATGGTTTTACTTGTGTTGTTTCTTGTTGCAAAGATAAGAATAATTTTTCGAAAAACCAAAATTTTTTTTGCTTGCATTATTTCATCCCGCATGAAATTATGCAGGGCGGTTTGATCAAAAAGAAATCCCGTGGGCTTACTATGCTTCACACCCACGGGAAAAGAAAGTGATTACTGAAAAACCAATACCAATATACAACTTTTTGGTAAACCTTGAGGGGACAAGCCCCGCCGTGTTGAAAGCCAAAAGTCAGAGGGCGGGGCTGGCTTTCCTGCCCCTCCTATGCCCTTATCAACTTACGCCTTGACAACGTACTTGAGACCTATCTTGACAAATAATGCTATTAAAGCGAGCGCACCTATCCAAGCAAGCAACTTGACAAGGAACGGAACGTACTTGACCTGTTTCTCGACCTCAACGGGAACGGGAACATCCTTTGTTATTATGCTGTCCCGATAGACAATTTTCTCCTTTACATGCACCGGTTTCTCGATATACGGCTTTATGGTTTCAATACTGCCCCGCAAAACCGCTCTGGTGGTGTCCAAGAAGGCCGTAGAGCGACTGTAACCGTCCGAGAGTACAAGAGTATCGGTAACGTCCACAAAATCGCTTATACGGGCTTTTTCGAGCTCTACCCTTACAACCGTGTCCCTGAGGTAAACGCTGTCCCTCACATGTACCTCCTTCACGGTCTCAACGGGAACGTACTTGACCGTGGAACAGGCGGCAAAAACTAACGCGAACAGTAGCCCAAACAATAATGATCGCCCCTTACTCATACCGCCATTGAGAATATGTTGTGGCGCTGGCCGCCGCCGTTATTATAGAGACCTATGTGTATCCATTGACGGCCCTTGCGGTCACGCTCGATTATGCACTGATCAAAGCCCTTATCCCTAATCCAAGCCTTGACGCAGCGCTTGAAACCCTCGAAATCGCCGTTTGCGGGTTGCAGATCCGCGGCCCATCCTATACGGTGGATTGAGTTCTCGACCCCTCCGACCGCCTTGTTAAGAGCCTCATTTCTAAAGCCTGAGGACACTATTATCGCAGACCCCCAAGCCTCTCTCAGACCGTCAAGAAACAGGGCAAGTTGGTTCAGCCTCTCTATGATTTCCCAAGAGGGGATGTTCTCAATGCTGCGCTGCCTCGCGGTAGAGGAAGTAAGGAACTCCTCGAGCGTAAAGTATTTCGGCTTTTTCATGTAAAAATCCATAAATAAAATTTGGATTTGTCGGAAATTATTTTATATTAGGGCAATATATCCTCGCCTTCCTCGCTTCCATCCCCGTCAACGTCCTTAACCGTTACGGTTGTGCTTCCATGTTGGATAGTCGCGGTCTTTCCCGTGTCCATCGCGTGGATTACAGCACCCAAAGCGGTGAAGCCGAATATCTCGCCTGTGGCCGCAAGCACGCTACTGTCAATCACGGCCATTGGCGGGACAAACCAAGAGGCGATAATCAGAACCAACGCAATGCCTCCGAATACCCAAAAGTACAAGTTGTTGGCTAAGAAGTTTTTATAAAACTCTTTCATTGTATATCTTATTCTGTTTCAGTCGGTACATATTCGCCATCCTGCCCCGGTAAGGCGTTTTTGGAATTGCCTGTATATTTGAAGATATATGCGCTAATCTCCGTCCAATCGGGGTTTTGGTTTATTGTTTCAGGGGTAGCCCATACCGCCCTTGCAACGTCATAAGTTTGGTTGTAACTGCAATACAATCTCAGTTGCTGTCCGTTGTAATAACTTTCAGTGCTGACTAATTGATAGTTACCGTCTATTGCGACCATTTCAACGTTCTGTGGGGTATTTCCAGACTCATAGTCGAGTTCTCTTACCCCCGTGTTTCCTGAGTAAACGTTGTCGCCAATTATCATGTAGTGGGAAACATGCGGGCTATACATATCCTCATTCACCCATACAAGTTGTGAACTGTCGCCTGAGGTGCTTGCTGTCAGCACAACAGCCGCCTCACTCGCCATATCAATTTGGGTTATTGTGTCATCCTGCCCGTATCCCGTAGCCGGCCTCATTCCCGAACCAAGCACTGAAAGCGCACGGCCTCCGTGTCCCGGAATTACGGTATAAATCACGTATCTCTGCCCATCTACAAGTGGCGTTAAGGGTACAGGCTGAGGCGCGTCTGCGGAACAGTCGCTCGAACAGTCTGAGCCGCAGTCATTTGAGCAATCGGAGCAAGGCGTGTCCTCGCAATGCGAAGGGCAGTCGCTCGCGCAATCTGAGCAAGGCGTGTCCTCACAGTGCGAAGGGCAGTCAGAGGCACAATCCGAGCAAGGCGCGTCCGTGCAGTCACTTGTGCATACTCCGTCAGTCGGACAGTCATTGCATACATCCGTGCAGTCAGAGGCGCAATCGGAACAAATATCGGTGCAGTCACTTGTGCAGCCCGTAGGGTCAGGGTCAGGGCAGTCGCCTTTCACAAGTTTGTAGAGGTAAAGTTTCTTGAACCCGTCATAGCCCGGAACACGCGCCCCAATATTTGCGGACACGTTGAAATATCCAAGATAACTAGCGTGATCCCTGTTATTTAACAGCGACCCGTCACTTTGCGGCCTTAGTTCTGCGGCTGTGACAAAATTGAACGCCACGTTATGTTCTGAACGTTGGAAGTATAGCCTCAGTCCATCCTCAGTGAATAGCCTTACATTGCCGTAAAGCCATTCAACCCTGAATTGCTCCCAATCTTCAATGTTTGTGATATATCCATCCGTCAGGGTGTATCCATTGGATTTGAACAGCCATCCTCCCAAAGTCTCATCGCCGCCTGACGGCCAAATACTTTCAGTATCAGACAGATAGACGTACCTGTTAGCGTCAGCAAGGACGTAGCGTGCATTAGGATCCGGTTCCGTTGTGTTTGTAACAAGAACCATTCTATAACAGCCGGTTAGGCCGCTAACATCGGGCATGTCTTGATCGGAACTACAGTCGCTTTCGCAAACGCCGTCAGTAATACAGTCGAGGTAGCAAAAGTCCTCAGCGCAATCTGAATTGCAGTCAATCCCGCAATCACTCACGCAATCCGAGCAAGGCGCGTCATCGCAGTGCGAAGGGCAATCCGAGGTGCAAGCACCGTCAGAAGGGCAGTCGCTTTGGCAGTCATCGCAGTAGTCTTCGCAGTGAGCGGGGCAATCCTCGCAGAAACTGTCCGTAGGGCAAGGGTCGCATTCGCAGCCGTGCTTGCAGATTTCAAGAATACCATCCAAACATATAACGCTGCAGAACAACGGCGCTGTCTCGCCTCCGTGCCAATTAAACTGATCATAAGGATATTCCGGCCGGTTGCTGAATTTCTGTATCGCATTGAACTGTGCCTTAGTTCCCTTGTACACAAGGTGTTCTAGGTTTTCACAACCATAGAAAGTGTGCCCTATGTAGGTCACTGTGTCAGGCAGCGTCACGCTGCTGAATTGGCATCCCTGCATAAGTCCGAGGTAGGTGAGCGTGTCAGGGAAAACAACCTTATTCAGTCCCGCGTAGTTAAGGCCCAATCCGTTATTATCTCCAAGCCTGAACTCAATGTCTATTTCATGGAAATCTATTGTGTCAATGTTTGTGCCTTCCCTTGTAAGGTCGAAATTGACGTATCCGTTTGGATTTGTTATGATCAAACCGATAACGCCTTTTTCCCTGTCATTGTAGAGGAATTTGCCGTCACCCGTAATCGAAATGTCGCTGTCCTCGAGCGGGTCAATTCCGTCCCGCATTTTGTAGTAAATCTTGCGGATTGGATAGGCGTACCACTGAGGGCAAATATCATCCACCATCGCCGCGAAAGTGACCGTGGCGTAGGCCCCGGCGCACTCGCTGTCGAAGCGCTCCGTGAAGGTGTCATAGAGGACGGATCCGTTGAGTTCCACACCGTATTTGGTTATGTTCCTAACAATGGTAGAGAGAGCGTCAACCGCCTCGCTCTGTATCTCACGCGCGTTCCCGTGGTTCGAGGTGAGCCTGTCAACGTAGAACAGGTTGAACTGATAGTAACGCCAATCCCCTGCCTCGCTGTGCTGCAGTTGCGTGGCGCAGAAGGCGGGGTATTTAACGTTCTGATAGTGGTTCAACTCATATATGTCACCGTCACAGATCCTGCCCATGTTAGGCAGCAACGCGGCCTCATAGTTGAGTTTGTATATGAAGTCAAGTAGTTTCATTCTATCTACATCTGTTTCTGCAATTCCTGTTAGGGTCAATCCTGCTTCGCTTGCCTCCGAGCCAAAGACCTCCGGAAGCCGCGCTCCGTAGGTTAGCCCTTATCTCACCGCATTGGCACTCAGATATTTCAGGCAGGTCAGCCTTGTTGTCGAGGATATAGTTCTGCAAGAGGTAGGCGTACCAATCGGCCTTGTCCTGATAGGTTTTCTGCAGGTTGAAGGTTTCCTCAAGGCTGAGGTTTGTAATGCGCTCATCTCCCGTGGCGTTAGGCCCGATATTGTCTATTTTTACCGCGCTGATAAGGATAAGTTTGACAATCACGCTGTAAGCGAGGAAGTATTGGCATTCCTCAAGCAATCCCTTGTAGGCCGCGTTTTCCGCGTTGTCTATTGTGCCGCCTGAGACAAGCCCCTGCAATTTGTTGAGCATGAGCGAGCCGATTATGTTCTGCAGGTCGATTTGCTGCGCCTCCCTCATAGCCGGGCCCATGAACTTGCCCTGCATATTGTCCGATATGTTAGAGACCTTCTTGATAAAGTCTTCGCTAGTTAGATATACCATAATTAGTTAACCTCCGTCTTTGTGTCCGTCTCATCCCAGTCGATAGCAAACGGCTTTATTGTAAGCGTGTCCTGCCTACCCGCTATCTTGTCGAAAGCGTTGCAGATTATTTTCTGTATTGGCATTATCACACTCTTATTGAATAGTTTGAAAGCCTCAGAAAAGTCCTGAGCGTTGAACCCCGTATCTTCCGTAGGAAGTCCGAACAGGACGGGGTGCGCCCTGAAAGCGGAATAGAGTTCCTGCTTGCAGTTCTTCGCAAGGGCGGCGTACTTGTCTCCGAAGTCATCGGTCTCAACCCTTTGAATAGAAGCCTCATTCTCCTTTCCACGGTTAAACATGAGGACGGGACGGCCCGCATTCTGAAATCCGGTGAACTTTTCACCGAAATCAGCCTCAATCTGTTCCTTGATTTTGTCTTCAGGAATACCATTGTTCATGTTCACAATGTAACTGCCTGAAAATCCGTTCATTATGGAGTTCAAGTGGTACTCATTGATAGCCCTCTCAGTCTCAGCCGCAAGACATCCGTCACCAGCGTAGAGCGGCTGCGGATAGATAGTGCCGTGGCCGTTCTTATAGACGTATATCGAAGTGCCGACCACCTTCTTGACCCCATCCTTGTCCGTATAGGTCTTTTCGAAGGGTTTGAAGGCCCTGTAAACAATGTAGTTGACCCGTCCGTAGGTCTTGCTCCAATCCTCGCTGTAGAACCAAGTCTCGCCTTTCTTGTCGCTTCGCAGGTTGTTGATCGGAATATAACTCGCCGTGACAACATCACCCATCGCGTTACGCTTCACCTCCAAGGCGAAGCCCCCGTAAATGCCGTAGTCGATAGCAATGTTCCTTACCGTGTCTTCCGGATCCAAGAAAATGTTTGTGGCGGTCTCAACACCCTCACCCACAACATAATCCGCTATGCCATTGATAACTGTTCTGAGCGTGGTTACGTTCTGATACAGCCTGTTAAGGTAGTCAGGGTAAACGTTACCCTCACCCCATGTCCAAAAGCCCCTGCCCTTGACCTCAGTCTCAGTGGCCTCTATGATATTGTCCGTGTAGTCCTTGTCAATCGCTGCGAAGGCTACCGACACCCTGTTATCAACTTGCGTTTCCGCTTTCTTAGTCGCTGCCATGTTAAAATTCCGTCTGATATTGAATATTCACGTTATTCGCCTTGTACTCAACCTTTTCCGTTGCTTCAAGTTTTCCTATGTGTATAAGTCCCGTGTGTTCCGTTTTCCCGTCCGTGAGCGTGTAGATATATTCCCCATCCTCGCACTCGCTGAAATCGAAAGCCGCCATGAAATAGTCTATGAGTTCCGCTTCCGAAGTGTAGTCGAACTCATATTCCGTTCCCGTGACCTCTGACCTGAGTTTCAACAGATTAGGGTGAAAATCGGTCAGGTTTTTGTCGAAGAACACTATATTCCTATGGTTTTTTTCCTCAATTTGTATCATTTTCAGTGTAATTCCTGTTCTCCTTTGAAATATAAAAGACCTCCTTTATGTTTTTTTACCGCCGTAAAAAAATCCACGGCCATTGTGAAAAACAGCCGTGGAAAAGTGTAGAAAAAAGTATTGAAAAGTCTTGGAAAAGTGGAAAATTTTGCTATATTACGGGGAATATAAATGCTAGACGGTAGGCGGTTCGCTGTCTTGAGCGGAAACCTGCGTCTCAGACCAATTCAACAGAGTTCCACCATCCACGTTTACAAACCATTCTGCAACAATCTTTTTACCCTTGTAATAGAACTCAGAACCGAATATCGAATAACCGTTGTATTGGTATTCTTCTTCCTCAGGACCAAGGCTAGACGCCCAATCTTGCTTATCCGGATCATAGAAAGGTCTGAACCAAACGTTCTGCGACCAAATCTGTTGCCCGTTATCATACCCTCTAAGGATTACGGGATTTCCTCCATATTCTGTAAGGTTGGAAACAGTTCTGACCCACATGCCTCCGGAAAGTCCGCTTGTTGAAAGATCAATGTTTGCGAAAACAGGAAGTTGAACCGAGTTTCTGTTATACCAATCACTGCCGCTTTCCCTAACCGCATACAGTTTGTTGTAATAAATCAATGGAGCACCTACAGGTTCTTCTACATTATCTGGCAGCCTGAATATGAATTGGATGTTTTCACTGTCATAACTATCAAACACGGCCGGCCTTCCATCTATTGTATATGATTTCTGAGAAAGATCAACTCCCGCCTGATACAGTGACATGAGTGTTCCGAACATAGCGTCACCGTTCTGAGGGATATTGATTACGTTTTCCTCTTTTGTGAAAGCGCTTACCACGTAGCGATAGGTCTCATCCAAAAACTCCCTTGTTGTGGAAGTTACAGCCGTAGTGTAGGATACGCCTTCATTTATTGTTATGATTGAAGGGTCATCGACAAATGCAATGAACTCAGCGTCATTTGGATTGGCAATGAAACCGCCCCACGGTTTTTCCTCGAACTGCCCCGTGTTCTCACCCCATTCCCAATGGAACCATGGGCTTCCGGGCGTCCAATAAACCGCCGTACCGTCAATTTCAGCCACATACCCTTCCTCTGCAATCTCGGAACAGTCAAGAGTATATGCCGTTAGCGGAACATTTGCCATGTGTGCGGGAACAAAGAACAACTGTCCGTTTTCCGCGCTTTCAGGAAGTTCAGAAACAACCATGTAATCGCCGCCACCCGCAGAGCCGCCGCTTGTGGAAAGCATGCCCGCGTTGTCAATGGTAAGCCCTGAGCCTACCTTCACGCCTCCAAGAACGCTTGCAGACGCGACAGGAAGCACGTAGCCACCGCCACCGCCTCCGTTACCTCCGTCAATATTGATAATCATATCAGTAGGAGACTTTTACATCTGAGTTATTCCCGGCGAGTTTGATATAAGTACCCCAAGCAACGCCGTTTACAATAAGATTTTCGCTAGCCGGGGTTGAAGCAGTCCACGCAGTCCAATTTTCCCCATCGGCCGAATAATTCATAGTGTAACCCTCATTTGAAGGGCTTACAATGAAACTGTGGGAAAGCACCTGAAAAGGCGTTTCTCCTTTGATTTTGATACAGTTAGCCATAATTGAAATTTGTGTTTTATTGGAAATATAAAAGCGCTCCAAGTTGTTTTCTTGAAGCGCTTTCATAATGGTTTTTACCGATTAAGCAACCGAGGGGAGAGCGTCCTCAGATACCTGATAAGGGAAAGAGGATTGTTCATCCGTGAGGACAATGTTGTAGAAGTTACCGTCCGTAGCGGCGGTGCCGGTCTGACCCGTACCGCTTGAAGCATAGACAGGTGCTTCCACGCCGAAAGCCCACCAGTTGTTGTTCGCGTCCTTGACAAGCACTGCGACACCTCCGAGAGCGAGCGCTGCGATAGCGCTGCGCTTCTGAGCCTCCATGCGGGTGAACTGAAGGGTGATTTCAGTCGAAACGTAATTCACGCCGTTAGCGTCATCCACGTTGAGGGTAGAGGTGAAAGAGCCTGTGTTCCTGCGGAACTGATAGCGATACCAAGTAGCGCCCGAAGTAATCGCAGTTACAACAGTGTTGCCGGAGCCGTCATCGCCCGTGGAGAACATGTTCTCAGTGTAGTTGCTGATATACACATCCACAATACCGCCCTTAGAAGGGGTGCAGTCATAGGCGATTGCTTTGAGAGAAGTTGTGCAATATCCCATAGTAACTTACTGTTTTTTAATTAGTTATTAAACTTTGGATACTGTCACAAATTAAGCTCTTGCCCTCTTTCCAACAGTTACCTCAGCAGGGAATTTCACCTGAGTACCCGCGATAAACTCGCAGTCGAGGCGGAACTCCTTATTGTCCTTTGAGTACCAGAGATCCCAAGTGTCGCTATCGCCTTCGAGGTCAACGCCATACACAAAGTTCTCAATCGCACCTGCAAGAGCGTAGTCATAGCTGTCTGCAGCGGCAGGGATAAGACCCTCAACACCAAGTACCTGAATGTTGGTTCCAGGGAGCTTGTAGCCGTCTTCGCCGTTAGCCGGGTCATAGTGGAACAGGTTAGCGGACACAAGATCCTGCATGAACTCGCGGTAGAGCGAAGTCGAAACAAGAATAACAGGGTTCTTCACCTGAGCGGGGATTGCAAGGGAAACCTCCTTGAGGAAAGCGTAAGCGGAAGTGCCGGTAGCGGCAGAAACGTTGGTGGTAACGGCGCTTGCACCCTCGAGGATAGAGATAAGACCCTCGAACTCATTGGTCTGACCGCTCTGTCCGAAGTAAATCATACGCTCGATAGCGGCAGCGACCTTATCGGAAATGTTCTTAGTCCACTCCTGTTCGAAAGGAAGGTTCTTGATACCCGCAGCAACCTTGACCTCATGCTGATGGACGGTCTTCAACAGGTTCTTGTCGCAGAAAGCCATGTTGATTTTCAGGTACTTAGGGTCGATTTCACGCTGTGTGAACTCCGTAGTACCACTCTCAGACCAACCGCAAGCGGAAGCGTCCTGAAGAACAGGATTGGTCTCCATGTAGTTGAGTTTGGCCGGGCCCTTGAGGCCGGTCATAAGGTCGAACATCTTAGCGGAACGTGCGCCAAGCACGGAAGCGACAAGCAATTCCTCGCTGTGCTGCTCAACGTAACCGGTAATGGTGCTAACAATAGGATTAGTAGTAGCCATAGTTTAGTTAGGTTTTTTTATTGATTGTTATTGAATAATTTGCCTTTTATGCTGAAATATAGAAATGAAAAAAGTTGTTCGATTTTTGAAAATAAATTTGGAAATGTCCGAAAAATTGTTATATTACGGGGAATATAAAAACGCCGGGTCTCATGGATCCGGCGCTTTCTGTGTTTTGATCAAACGGTCTTACTTGCGAAGGTAGGCCATTCTCTGCTCAATCTTTGACTTGCCCCTTTCACGGGTCTCGATAGCCTCGAACTGTTCCTCTGCAGGCGGGTCAAGCGGCTTGCCTTGGATTTCAGCGATAGCGTCTTTGAGAGCGTCAATCTCAGCCCTGAGAGCGTCAATCTCAGCGTACAGGTCACGGGTGTTTTCCTCAACCACTTCCTCGACCTCTTCAGCGATTTCCTCAGCGACCTCAGGCTCAACGGCGGGTGCTTCCTCAGCGACCTCATCCTCACCCTCGACCTCGACCTCAGCCTCTGCGGGTGCTTCCTCTGCCTCAGGCTCTGCCTCAGGAGCGGCCTTTTCGCGGATTTCAGCGACCTTGCCCTCAGCGACAACAATCACCTTGTCCTCAGCCTCATATTCGCCGTCCTCAGCCACAGCGCCGTCAATCATAACCTCAATTCCAACCTCAAGTTCGCCGTCATACACAAGCGTACCCTTGTCGGTTTCAATCTCGCCAAACTCAGCAAGGAGTTTGCGAAGCGCGTTCTTAAGTTTGCTCATAGTTGTATTTTTTTGTTTATTAACTTGTTTATTTTCAATTTCTTCCACGGTGAAATAGCCCTCAATGGAAAAGCCCTTGAAAGTGCCGTCCTTTATAGCCTGCCAAACGGCCTCATTTGTGACCTTGAAAGCACCGAAAAGGCTTCCATCCTCTATCTCATCGAAATTTGCGGGACTAATTCCCTTCTGCGTGTCTTTGAGGAAGATTTGGAAGCACTCGATACCCTCGATAGGCATGTCAGGGTCATGCATTACGTTGAAACTGTTCTGCACGCCGTCCTTGAGCATTTTCTGAGCCATTTGCCTTACGGTGTCCTTGTGATAGACAATGTAATACTCGAAGCCCGAAGCCCCAATCCTGTAAATAGGAAACTCAGCCCTCATAAGCACGCCGAAAAGTACATGCTGATCCTCATTTTGGACAGCGTACATGAGCGGCTTCCTCTCAGACTTGAAGGCCATGAAATCACTCTCAACGGCCGGCATATCCACAAGTGCAATAGCCATAATTCCGTCCTGAGCGTCCGTTATTTTTGCTTCATAGATAGGAATGTTCATTTGATATAGTTTTCTATTTGTGGAATATAAAAAACAGTGTTTTTGTTTTTCTGAAGCGTATATTTGTGATATGATTACTAAGGAAATATGGAAAAAAATCGAAGGTCTCGATGGTGACTATGAAGTGAGCAACATGGGTCGCATTAAATCACTCCATTTCAAGGGTAGAAATGTTGCAAGGATTATAAACGGAATAACCGATAAACACGGTTATAAGATAATCATGCCCCTTGTAAACGGAAAACCAAAACGCTTCGCGGTTCACAGACTTGTAGCCCGTGCGTTTCCTGAGATTTGCGGCGCGTGGTTCGAAGGTTGTGTGATCAACCATAAGGATGAAAACCCGGCAAATAACAAAGCCGAAAATCTCGAAGTCTGCACACAGGGCTATAACAACCGATATGGAAACAGGGGTTCAAAAATATCAAAATCACGCTCCCATCCTATTGCTCAACTTACGTTGGAATGTGAGTTTATAAGGTGTTTTGATAGTGCTTGTGCAGCCGCCAAAGAACTTGGAATTGCCAATCAAAACATATACAAGGCCCTTCACGGAGAAATCTCATCCGCCTATGGTTTCAAATGGCAATACGCTTAGAAGGTACTGTTACCATCGCGCACTTTCACTTTATTTTGGACGTTATTGATGTCCGTCACACTAACATATAAATTAGTATTAGCGAGACTGTTAGCCAAATAATCAGTGTCGCTCTTATTGGTTAAATTTTGGAAGGTGTCAGGGCTGTAATCAGCGAGTTTTGGAACTGCGGAAGCGTAGTTGGTGCTTTCCGAGGCGCTTGAACTGTAGGGGTTCTGAGACTTTATCTTCTTGATTTCGACCGCGCCCGCAGCCGTGACCGCCGCAGCCGCCGCCGCTCCGAGGATACCGCCCCATGGCTGTCCGAGGGCCTGATAACCCATAAACGCGGCAAGTGCGCCTGAGATTGTCTGAATTATAGCGTCAGCGACCTTTATGTTCTGCACGCGCTTGTACTGTTTCTCAGCCTCCTTTTCGCTCATCTTCCCGTTCTTGACCTGGTTCTCTATGTCCTGTTCATACCAATCGCCAATGGAAGATATGATAGCGCCAATGTTGGTTGCGAGGTCTTGCCAATTATTTATGCGTTCATTAAGGTACTCACGTTCAGCCTCTTTGATACGCGCCATGGCCTCCAATTCAGCCTGTTCGCGCTCTGCCGCGCTCTCAAAGGTCATTTGGTTGATAAGGTCAAGTTGCGTCTTAGCGGCCTCAATCCTTGCCTCCCACGCTTCCTTGAAACTGTTCCCGTTCATGAACCCGCCCGTGTCCATGGAGGCCCTTGCAGCCTTGTTTTCAGCCTCGATAGCGGCCTGTTCCAAAGCCTTTTGGAGTTGGGTGTTCTTGAGGTTCTTTTCCTGCGTCCTGAGCCTTTCTTCCTCGACCGCCAAAGCGTCCTTAGCGTCCTCGATTATCTCCTTGTAGTGTTCCTTGTCCTCTGCGGAAAGTTGCTCAAGGCTTGCGAGGTATTCGCGGGCAATCTCGACCCTCCTTTCACTGATTTGGATTTCCTTGTTCGCGTACTCAACGGTCTCACTGTCGAGTTTGGTCTTTTCCCTTTCGAGTTCGCGGGTAGCGTCCTTGAGGGATTTGGTGAGGGCAGTGCCGCCGGACAGGCGCTCGAACTCAGCATCCTTCGCCTCTTTCTCTTTCTTCGCTATCTCAGCGAGGTCTTCCTGATACTTCTTGTCAAGCGCCGCCGTGTCCTTGCGGTGTTTCTGATACAGGGCCTTTTCCTTGTTGTATTTCTCCGTAAGGAGTTGAGCCTCAGTCTTGTAACTGTCCGCGATTTCCTGCGAGCGTTTTTGGATTTCCTCGAGTTCGACCTGAGCCTGCGACTTGCCGCCGCCTGACTTGCGGCTGTCTCTGCGTGCCTTTTCTATGGTCTGCGTCCTCAGCGCCTCCAAGCGGGCTACCATTGCGGACGCTTCAGCCGCGTCCTCAGTCAGTTCCTTTGTATTGGCGATAGCCGCGTCAAACTCCCTGTTGATCTGATAGATAGTTTTCTGCAGGTCAGTCCAACCTTCCTGTTGAAGCGCGATTTCAGCGTTGCGGGCATAGGCTTCGATATTGGTCTTCATTGCCTCTGCCTGCACCGTCACGGCGCTCTCTGCCTCAGTAACGCCCGACAACAGTTCCTTCGCGTATTTCGAGTTCTTGCGGTGATGGGCTATCCACTCATCATATTCCTCTTTGAGTTGCTTGTAGTTGTCCTGAAGGCCCTGCAACTGGACGCTTTCCACCTCGAAAGCGTTTGACCCCGTTTTCTGCATGAGGTCAATCATTTGCTTGTGGGCATTGTTCCCTTCCTCTATGGACTTTGTGAGTTCATCATGGGCCTTCTTAGCCTTTCCGACCCCCGTCACCCAATCCTTTATAGCGTCCCAATTCTTTGTGACGTAGTTGAGCAATATTCCGAGCGCGATTATGAGCGCACCGATACCCGTACCTGCGATAGCGGCCTTAATCCCCTTCAATCCCGCCGTGGCGGTCTTTGTGGTAGCCTTTATCATAGGCACAAGCCTCTTTATGGCGTTCATGTTCTGCCCCAAGACGGGATTTATCTGCCCCAAGTTGTCCAAGAGGCTCTTTCCCGCTTCCTCAAATGAGTTCGCATAGTCACCAACGTTGCGGTTGAAAATGCCAATGCTCGCGTCAGCGTCCTTGAGTTGATCATTGATATTGTCAATCTGCGCTCCGAGTTCCTTCCACCTGTCAGAACCGATTTCAAGTGTCTGCCACTCCTTTTTCAGTTCGCTAAGTTGCTGTCTCAGTGCGTTGTAAGACCCCTCGACCCCCTCAACGGACTTCTTGCCCACGTTCATGACCTCATTGAGTTTGTCCTGCATGGACTTGACTTGCTCCGCAGTCTCTTGGTATTCCTTCGAAGCACTGTCCAAGCCAAGGAGCGAAGCCCTCAACTCATCTATCTGTTGCTTGTAATCCTTTAAGGAAACTTTAAGTATAGCCTCTTCAGCCATAAAAAAATTTGGATTTCTCGAAAATTATTCTATATTAGAGCCAATATAAAACCCGCGATCGCATGTGAATTGCCGGTTTTATTGGAAATATAGATCGGATCGGATGTGTTTTTACGGTCATATCTGATTGGCCGCTTCCTGTCTTATCAGGATCGAGTTGTTTCCGATTACGCTTGTGCCTGTTGTGTTGTGAGCCGAAAGCGTTGTGCTTCGATACCCTCCAACGTTAGGTATTACCGTGATTGTGAGCGTTGTAGCGCCGCTTGGAATAACATCATCGAAAGAGGGGCTTACCTCAATCCAATTAGCCCAATAGTAGGGCCTCCACTCCGTGTTCGCGCTGCACTGAATTGTGAAGGTCTTTCCCGTTACCGGGGCCATGATTTGCGAGGTGTCGAACAGGACGTTTGGATTGCCCGCCGCCTGTTGTCTAAGGTAAATGCGTGCGCTTTGTGTTGCGCCGGTGAAATCCACATAGACCTGATTAGGGCTACTGTACTCATTGTCAGCGAAACTCAGCGTGACGGTAGTGTTTCCAACATTGCCAGTGGTAGGGGTTATCGCGGTTATAATGCCCGTATAAGGCGTGCTTGCAGTCCAAGGCTCGCTGCATGATACGTTGAGGTAGGCCCTTCCGTTGGTCGAGGAAACATCCCCGCCCCCGTCAATCCTTGTGACGTTTATGTAAGCCGCCGTAGGTGTTATGGTAACATCCCCGTCAGAACACGTTACCCTTACAAGATTGCCGCAGTTGGTGTTCCAACTCGAGCAAATGTTTATGTTACCCCAATCGGCCACAGTGCCTCCGTAATACATAGTTACAAGGCCCGTACAGCCCGCAAAGGCGTAACAGCCAATCTCCGTTACGGTAGAGGGTATTGTGACGCTTGTCAGCGCCGTACAGCCCGCAAAGGCATAGTCGCCTATTGTAGTCAACCTGTTTCCGAGGTTAAGCGTCCTGAGGGCCGTACAGTCAGTGAAAGCGCTTGTGGTTATCTCGACCGCGCTTGTAGTCACGGAAGAAAGGTAGGTACAGCCACTGAAAGCGCCCTGTTCGATTACCTCCGTACATTCAGGGGTCTTGACCATTTGAAGGGCATTGTATAATATGCCGTTGCTCATTCCGTTAGCGCCCGCGTAAGCGCCGTTTGTGATAGTGTGAACATCATCTCCGAAGGCTATCACATAGGCGTTCTCATAGGCGCTGAAGGTGTTTGTTGTGGCGGCGGTAAGGTAGTTACCATTCGCGTCCTTGAAACCCGTAGCCTGATTTATCGGATTGAGAGAGAAAGTGAAATGCCCGTCACCCGCAATATAGGTAATGTAGGTCACGCCGCTCTGCGAAATGAGGATACTGTCGCCGGGCGTATAGCCGCCGACCCTCAGCCCGACCGTTGAACCCCTCTGATAGCCCGTATTTTGGCTTACCGTGAAGGTGACGGTAGTTTCCCCCGTTGTTCCCGTTGAAGGGCTTCCAGAGGCCCAAGTATTGCTGAAATTGAGTTCCCAATCGGTAGTCGCCGACACAACGCGCGTGAAAGTCCCGCCCGTTGCACCGACATAGAAAGGAGACGTGTCCGTGAACTCAGCGTAAACGTTATCCTTGCCGTTCTGCCTGATATATGAACTCCTGACATAGCCATGATAGGTGTTTTCAGCCGTCAGATAGACATCGCGCACCGTAGGGTCAGGGTTCGCCGCGAAGGACAGTTCAATCATTTCCCCGGCAGTGCTTCCAAGCCCCGTTGAGGGGGTTATCGCCGTGATAATGCCCGTGTAAGGCGTGCTTGCAGTCCAAGGATCCTCGCTGTAGATAACAGCCCTTCCAACGCCTCCGTTACCGTCAATGTAGTCATCCACAATCTCAATCCTAAGGAGCGAAGCCGCCTGAATTATAGTGACCCTCGCGCTCGAATTGTCAGCCATGACGTACAGTGAAAGTTCTCGCTCAGAGGTAGATGTGTTGGTATAGACCGTGATAGTGAAAGTGCCGTCACCCACACCCCTGTCCGTTGAAAGACCCATGGCGTACTCATCATAGCCCTCCACGTACCAAGGGCCTCCGTCAGAGACATGGACGTAAGCCTCGATAGTGTCCCCGTTCTTGTCTGCCGTGTATTTCGAGAGCGTCAAAGTGATTGAAGGAGCGGAAGTTACGGGTTCTGTGGTATAGTTGTCGGTGTCATTGACCCTGACAAACTGCACCGCCGTAGTCCCGTGGCTCGAAACGTCCCATTCATCTATCTTGTTCATTCTCCAAAGGCTGTTGTCGAACCAATAGAACTTTCTGAGGAAGTCAGGGTTAGGGCGCTGTTCTATAAGCATTTGCACGTCCACAACCCTTGTGTCTGTCGAGTAGAAATCAGTCAGGTATTTCTTCCAAAAACTGTGGTAAATGCCCGCCTCGCTCACCCAGAAGGTGTTGTCGGTGAACAGTTGCCTAGGAGCGCCGAAATCCCATGAGCGGGAAATCGCGCCGTTCCACCCGTAGATATTGCGTTGGAACTTAGGCACTGAGTAGGTCTTTATCGCAATCTGCTTTCCGCTCTTGTCATATTCATCCTCCGTGTATATCCAACAGGCTTTTTGATCATTGAGCGAACCCATTGGGCCTCCGAGGTCATCGGTCAGCCAATAAGGTATCTGCGTCCCGTGGGTGTTTATGCAGTCCTCATAGCCGTTGAAGAACACAAGCACGTTCTTTCCGTCCTTCGCCTTGCGGTCTCCGTCCCTGAACTGAGGCTTAGGGAAAAGGTCATAGTAGAGTTCCGTTCCGAGCGGTTGGAAAGTCCAGTTGAAGTTACCCATTGTCACCTCATGCGCGTTGTCGCCGTTGTAGAGGTTGTACTTGAAGCCCTGCAGCACGTAGGCGGGCATTTCATTCGAGGGCGCGAAACGCTCAGGGGCTACATAGTAGCGGGATTTCTCCGTTCCCTCCACGCAGGACTTGAAAACGGACTTGTCGAGTATCTTCTTTTCCTCTACATCGAACTCATAGCCCGTGTTTATCCTCTGCGTCCCGTACTTGACCCCGTAGGTGTTGAGGTATTGCTCCGAGAAAGCACCGTCAACCTGTTCCTGAGAAAGATTGTACCACATACTTTCATAAGGTATAGGTTTGATTTTCAGCGTGTTACCCCTGTCTATCTTGTCATTTACGTTAACAGTCTCACCCGTTTGGTAGAAATTGCCGCGCATAAGTATCTTGACCTGCCTGTTGTTTGGCTCTTTCAGGAAGAAAAGATTGAACATCTTGCAGTAACTCAACAGGTAATCGCACGGGCTGTCTTCCGTGTTGAGCATGATTTTCTTGCCAATGCGAGCGCCTGAGAAACCCGCCGTCCCGCTCTTTGTGTAGGTGTTGAGCGAAGCGCCGTTAAGAAGCGTGTTCCTGTAATGGAGCGTGCTTGTGGTGTTGGTTGTGGAGGTGGTTGTAAGGGCTGTGGCCGTGTAAGCCTTTCCGCGCCTGTAACCGTAGGATTGCGCCGATTTACCGCCGTAGGTAGTCACCTGCTCGAGATTGGCTAGTGCGTTTATCCTGAGGGTAAGACAGCCGATATTGGAAGGGATGTCCAAATGGAAGGAAAGAGGCTCAGACCATTTCCAAGTGCCGCTTCCGGTGGAAATCCACTTGCCGAAAACGTTCTTGTAGTTACCCGTTCCGGCCGGTGTCCAAACCGTTTGCTCAGGCTTGAGGTAGTCGCCGTTTCCGAGTTTGGAGGTCAGGAAAAGCGCGTCCGAGGAAGCGACAAGCGTTGTCCCCGGTGTGTTCCCCTCCCACGCGCAGAGTTGCACGGCGAAAGCCGAATAGTTCTTCTGCCCGTTTATCAACGTGCTTGAAAATAGGTCGCCTGTGACGGAAGTTGAGCCGCTTACGTTCATTTCCATTGTAAGGTCAACGCTCGAAGTTCCGAGGGGCATGTCAGCCTTTATCCTGTACTGCGTGTCATACCAACCGTTATAGGTGGCTTGATAGTCGATTTCAGGGGTAACAGCCACAACGCTTTCCTCATCCACGCCGTTGAGTTTCATTTCCGATAGGAGCGGAAGCGTCACCCATGAAGCGTCATAATAGACGTTATCATAATTGAAGAAATCCGGATCCAAGATAAGTTCATAGCCCTTGACCGCCGCGTAGCGCTGTATAGCCTCGATAAGCGCACGCACGCGAAGCACGGGCCTTACCAAATAGGAGCGAATATCCCTTGTGGCCCACATATCCATTTTGTCGGGCAGCAATCCGAGGCCATAGCCGTTCTTTGCCGCGTATTCCGTGCCGCCGCTTGTCACGGCGCTGAAAATCGCCGCGTTGTTGAAGTTCACAATGCACCTGTCGGTGTCGAAATTGTCAGGGTCGCCCTCATACATAGGAGCGAAATTGATTGAAGACCACTTGCTTGAGTTCGAGTAAATCTCATCCCACGCCTCTTTCAGCGTCTCCTTGCTGATTACCATGTCGAACTCATTGTCACCCGCGCCTTCCATAAACTGCAAATCGCTGAGTTTCAGTTTGTTTCCTTCCGCGTCATACTGCAGGTCGAAGAACAGACCGCCGAGACCGCCGTACAAAGTCAAATCCATTTCGACCTTGTGGCCCGTGCGCCTCACCGCATCGAGTTTGACGTATCCGCTCTCATAGATTTCGCCATTGTAATAAAGCACAAAATCAGCCTTTCTGGCGGGGTCGAACTGTGTTTGGACAAAATCCCCCGTCCCGTAACTTTGAAGCCGCGACAAGTCCCAAATATGGCCGAAAATGTCATTGTTGTTGGGCGTTCCCTCGATTGTCAGCGTCTTTGTGTAGGAGTTGCGGATTACCGAGGGGTTGGTGAGTTCATTCTGCGTGTAGGTGAACAGTATCTTTGGCGGGGTCGAGAACTCAACCTCGCGTCCTTCTATGAACAATCTTGTTTCCTGTCTCATAAGCCTTTCTGATCAATTAGCGCCTTATCCTCTTTTGTGAGGCCCTTACCCTAAGCGTGTAGGACACAAGTTTGCGGTTATCCTCGAATTTCTTGTACTGTGCCTCCGTGTCCGTGATAACAACAGGGAATATCTTGTTATCCCTGAGGTCATGCAAGTAAATGGTTGTGGACTGTATAAGGTTCTTTGCGAAGTTCGCGGCCTGACTGTCCGTTAGCCATCCCGTGTTCAACTCATACTCAGGCAGCACGTCATTGAGGTAGGTCTTGCTCTCATGATTGATAGTGTTGTTATTGAAGGGCCTGTCAATCATGTAGGAAGTGAATTTGTCGGTGCGACTGCATTTTCCTTCAAACAGGAAAGCGTCCCATCCGCCGTGAGCGTTGGTATAATACGCGCCGAAATCGCCGCAATAGTTGACCTCATAGGTCACGGCGCTGTTTATCACTATCTGATAGCCGCAGTATTGAGCCACGTCCATTGTGTAAGTGCTTACCCCTGAGGGCATGTTTATAGTAATATCAGCCATAAAAATTTGGAAATCTCGATTTTTTTGTTATATTGGGGGAATATATCACAGGGTGTTTGTGTACAAGTTCCACGTTGCCGTCTGTCCTTCCGAAGATTGAACCGTTATCAACTCATTGCCTCCTAAACATTCAACGTCGCTTGTCCTATAACCGTAGGCAAATGACGGTGTGTGATACCTATCGGGTGCGCTTAACCTCCTGAATTTGTACATTGTTATCGGAATTGTAACCTTTGAAATCTGATTTGTATAGCCAGAACAAGTAAATGTTCTTGTTTCAGATTGCGGGTGTGTTTTTAGAACCCTAATTCCGTCAAGCACAGAACTTTGCACGTTAGCAATGCTTGTATATCCACCGCCGCCATAATCCATAATAACCAAACCGTTCATAGGGAAAGGCGAGGTGAAGGTCATGGTCTTTACCCCGTTTGTGGTTTCGCTTGTCACGGTGAAAGGACTTATACCGTTGACAACGTAACCTCCGGGGAATAACTGATAGCCGACAATATGGACAATATGGTAGTCACGGTCATCATAAGTGCCTACGGGCTGTCCGAACATAACTCCATTAAACCCGGTGGTGGTCGCTTTATGATCAACCGCCCATGTATCATCATTATAAGCGTCAGCGACAGCGTAAGGGATTTCACCCGTATCGGTAAGATCGACCGAATACCATGAACTTGCCCTATAATCATTTGTAAGTCCTGAGTTTGTTGTAACAACTGTTGCGGTTAGTGAAGTTACCGCCCCGTCCTTTTCAATCTGTATCAAAACCTGCTCGCCTATTTGCGCGGGCGTTCCGCTATCTATCAGTTCTAGGTCAATACAGCTCCAAACCGTATTTGTTGAGGTGTTTCCGCTCGAGTCGGAAATCTCAACGGTTCTTGTCCCGCCGGTTATATGTTCGCTGCCAGTTACTTTGACCGTATAATAATCATTACCACCGCTATAAATCGGACTGTTGAGCCTAATATATGCCACAGTTGCGTTCTTCGCTCCGAAATATGTTCTCCAATTACCGTAGCCGTTGATGTAGATATTGCCCTCCCAGTTGTCGGGATTGTCGGGGTCAATAGGGATTGGAGGATTTGGCGTTATCTCGCCGCCCTGATCGCCCGCTATAACAATCTGCGTCTGACCCACCAACTCTCCGTCATAATAGTATTCAGCCGTGGTTGAATAGGTATATCCCGTGTTTGGGGGCGTTGTGTAGGTAGCGCCCGTAAGGGAAACGCTGTCTATTGTAACAGAACTGTTTCCGATTACCACCTCAAGGAGTGAGGGGTCATCATATTCTGTCAAAATGTCAGCCGTAACAGTAGAACCCTCAGGCCGCGCTGACAGTAACGGGGTAACGTAGAAAGTCGCGCCCGTTGTCTCGCCGTACTGAGTGTACATGAGTTTCATTCTGCAGTCGAGGTGTCCGTTGACCGGATCCGAAAGAACCATATCCTCATTGTTCCATGTGAAATCCTCATAATCCCAACAGTATAGGAAATTAAAGACCGCTTCCGCGTGTTCCGTTACATCATCTATGGAAGTCTCAGGGCCTGTCCAAATGATAGTCCTCTCAACGCGGAAAAGCGTGAATTTCCTGAAGGCGTTCCTCTGCCTTGTCACTATATCATGGAAATCCCTGAAATCGGGCATTTGATTGTCGAGGTACTGCGTGCATATCTCGCCTACATTGATAATCGCATTATCTTCTCCGGGGGCCTTTACCGCAATACCTCTGAATATGTATTCCTGACCGCATTTGATCACGTATTCCATGGTGTCTGCGGTCGAAACAAAAACAGCGTCTCTGAAAGATAAGTAGTTCATACTAAGTTGAATACGTATATGGTTGCCAAATTATTGTGCCGTCCGTGCAATGCACCGTGACGGGAAACGGGCTGTCAAGATATTTTCCCCTCCTATATTGGTTTTTCTCATTCGGGTAGCCCATGTCTATCTCAGTCAAGTCATTGAACCAGGAAACGGTGTCCGCGATATACATGTCCGTAAGGCCGCTCTGACCCCTGTTCCTCACGTAATAGGAGCAATAGCCGCCCGCGTCAAGCGTGATTGAATAGTTGAAGGGCATTGCGTTTTTGATTGTGTCAACGTAGAGTTTGTTTGTCTTCGAGGACTTGCTGATTGTCAGCGCCGTCTGCGTATATGCCGAGGTCATCGCCTGCGACTGTTCTCCGAGGTAAAGACCCTTGTAAATGAGCGTACCCCATCTAATATCGAAATAGTTCCAAGCCGAGGTCGAGTATATGCCGCAGTTCTTTCCCTCACTGTTTCTCACCTCAAAACCTCCCATGTGGGTAGTCCATTGGTCATGGTCGAGCATTTCAATCTTTATGGTTTCGAGTGTCCTTCCTGACAAAACGCCGGCGTTGTTGAAGCGTGACGTAGCAACGTATTTTATTGAGTTATAATAGCTTCCACCCTTATAGAAAGTAACGTTACCCGTATAGCCTGTTGGAAGGTATTGGTAATTTGTAAGGAAATCAATCTCATTGGAATATGGCTGTGACACGGAAATTGCGCCAGCGCTGTCCCTTACGGTTGCGCTAATCCCGCTCAAAATGGTGTTCTCCGTGTTAACGGAGAAAAGTTTGTTATATCCGCCGCCCGCGTAATAGTTCGCGGGGGCTTGTATCTCATAGGTATAGAAAGACGGTTTAGGTTCAATGGTGTCTATATCAACGCTGCCCGCCGCAGACCTCCACATGGTATATGGAAGCCTCATTCGCGGGTCAAGTTTCCCGTTCACGGGGTTGCTCATAACGGGCCTCCAAGCCTCATAACTCCAATCATAGATAAAGTCCTGAGTTCCAAGTGTGTAGCCGTACCAATCCTCAACCGTGAAAACCCTGTAAGCCTCAGGATGTGAAGTGACCCCCGTGTTCTCAGGGTAATCCATTTCAAGGAAGGGTTCGCAGACCTTGTTGATCAGCATACTAACGTCTTCCTCATTGGGATAGGCGTTGAGGACACCCCTGTATATTTCCTTGCCGTCCACGGTAATCCTCACAGGCCGCATCTGACCTGAGAGCGTGAAATCGGTATCATTCCAAATCTGTCTCATCTTCTTGTTGAAATATAGTTTCAGCCCGCGCTGTTTTTAGATTTTGACAAGTTTTCCCGCCTTTTCGAGTGCGTAGATAGCGTACTTGTCGAAGTCCCTTTGGATAGCGTCCTCGAGTACCCTCAGGTAGTACCTGTTCACGGCCTCCACGCTGTCCGCAAGCAGTCCCGTGGGCTTTATACCCTCATTCTTTATCTTGCGCGTGATAAGGTAGGCGAGTTGCTTTTCCGTAGGCAGTTTCTTCTTAGTTCCCTTCAAGCCGCCGCCCCTCGGAAGCACGGGTTTGGCCTTAATCCATTCGAGGATAAACGGATAGGCTTTCCAACCGGGATTGTTGTACTTTCCCGCAGGGGAAATCCCTTCCTCAACGTATTTCCAATACGGCTCGAGGTCGAGATAGACAACGTACTCCGTACCCTTGTAGGCGACAAGCACCTTGATATTGTTGATCAATTTCCCGCTCACCTTCTTGTCATTGGCAAGCAGGTTGCGCCTGTACATGTCCCTCACCTGTTCGCCGTACTCATACAGCGCTTGCGTAAGGTTCTCAAATACACTTAGTTCCTCGCTTTCCATTTCTCTTGCTGTTCCTTTTCATAATTCGACCATTTGCGGCAGAAGGCTATGATATTGAAGAAAGTGAAAATGTCTGTCTCGAACACATCCTCCCACCTGTCCTTTGTCATATCGGAGAACTCCTTTACAAGCGCAAGGAAGATAAAAGAGCGGTCAACTGGGCCCTCTTGTCCTTCAGTTCCGCTTTCGCCTCCGGGCTCGCCTTCCTCTCCATCCTGTCTATTTGATAATCCAAGTAGATTAGGGAAACTCTTATTGAGCTCACCAATTCTTTCAGAAAAAAAAAGCAGACGCTCTGAGCCACGGTCATGGGCAAGTTCCATGTGATTTCCTCTTTCAGATCCGCAACGTCATAGTCCTGCCCGTATTTCTTTCCCTCAGGGACAAGGAATACCGTAAGCAGGTTCTCAAGGTTCTCACCCTTGTTTTCGGTGTTCCAATAGGAAGTGAAGTCGAAGTATTGGCCCACGGTGAAGCGCTGCATGTCCGTATCGACCCTGCAGACGTACTTTCCTACCTTCAATTTCTTGAATTTCACGTCCTTATCGAAGTCGAACTCACCTGTCCAAGCGGTTTTCTTGAACAATTCTGCCGCCGCGTCCATAGGCAAGTCCCATATTTCCTGTTCATCGCAGCCGCAAAGTATCGCGGTCTTCGCCACGGCACGCTCATATTCGCCCAAAGCGGGGTCAGTGCAGACCTCAGCGAGCCTGCGGTATATCCCTATAGGGCATTCATTCCAAGATTTTATCTTAATTTCGGGCATAAAAATTTGGATTTCTCGAAAAATTTGTTATTTTAAGGGCAATATAAAATCCCCGGCCGGTGTTTTTAGTGTCTCTTTTTGTCCCTTCCGAGCCATGAAATGCAGTATTGGCCCGTAGCCTGATTGGGATTTACCCCGTGCCACGCCATAGCGAGCGCCATAACGCGGTCATCATGCAGTCCGAGGGGCGCGTTGTAGGTGGTTGTCCGCGTCTTAGGGTTGTATTCGAGGGCGTAAGCCGCAAGTTCTGCGGTCTGTACCCCGTCAGGAAGTATCCTTATCAACTTACGTTGGAAAGCGACCTGCAGACCGTTAACCAATTCATTCTTCGACACGTTGGTTGTCTTGAAACGCTCCACATTGATATAGGGTATTTCCGCTTCAAGAAGGTCTGTCATAGGGCTTCCAATCGAGTTGTTTTCGGAGATTATCTTGCTGACCTTGTGCGAGCGGATATACTGCGAAATCAGCGTTATCTGTTCGGGCGCGTTGAGCGTGTTGAAGGCAAGGATGTCCCTCTGCCGTCCCGCGCTGTCGAGTGCGCTTACCACGGTGAAGTCATTGCCGCCGCCGCTACCCCAGTCTATTCCGAGGATAAGGCTGTCAGGCTCACCCTCAGGGTCTTCAATGCACTCCGTGAAGCCCTCGAAGACAAGTCCCTCATTGTCAAGGAACTGCCCCTCATATTCTGACATGAACTGAGGTTTCGGAAGTATCTCGCGGTACATTTCAAGTTGCTCTTTCGAAAGCAGGGCGCTTGTGTCGAAATCGCACCAATCTATAGATATGGTATTGTGTTGGTTAGCCTTTCCGTAGAGCCAATAGCGGTAGAAGAACCCCGTCTTGTATTTCGGGGTCGAGAACATAAGTATCGGAGCGCGATGAACCTGCACCCACGGAAGCACCAATTCGAGGATAGCGTCAGAGATGAAGACCGCTTCATCGAGGCACAGTATCCCTGAGATTGTGTAGCCTCGAAGACCTTCCTGTTCGCTTGAGCGGAAGAACAGTTCAGAGCCGTTGACAAATTTCATGGTAAGCAGCGTCTCATTCTTCTTACTCAGAACCCCCGTCCCATCGACCGCCTTGTATATGTCATTGTAGAGTTTGCGGGCTTGATCAAGCGTAGGCGAGACCGCCGCGCTGACAGACCCCGCCTTGTTGAGAGCAAACCAAAGCAACAGGTTTTCAAGCAGTTGCGATTTCCCGCACTGTCGCCGTGATTTCACAACCACAGTCCTGCCCTTCGCCTCAGGGGTGCAAACGGTGTCTATCACGGCCTTCTGCCACGGAAACGGATTGAAGCCCACATACGTCCGCTTACTCATCCTCAATGAACGCCGGGGCATTTCCCGTAACGTTCTCGATTACGCTTATTATGTTCTCTTTCAAGGGGCTGTCACCTCCAAAATGGAACTCAGTGATATTCTGCACGGGCGTTTCCTCTTTCTTGTAGAGGTTGCACAGTTTATTGATAGTCTCCAAAATGCTGTTAGCCGCCTTGTAGTCATGCGCCTCCATAGCGTCCCTCAGTATCCCTTCGAGGCGCATGAGTTGCACGTTCTTGAGGCTCTCAGCGTCCTTGAGCGTGTATTCCGCCAGCGCCTGCATTGCCTCCTTTCTCCAATAATTCGCATGTGATTTCCCGCATTGGAAATCCTCCATGTATTTCGAGGTTATCTCGGATCCGGAGTACCCTTTCTTGAACAGGTCAAGGACGTACTTTACCCTCACCGCCCTTTCAACGGGGGTGAGTTCTGAGTGTATCTTACGGTCGGCTGTCTCGATTGCCTTCTTTTCCTCAGGTGTCAGTTCTGCCATAAATTGTTCTATCGCCGTCTTTCTCGCCTCGGCTTTGTCCTTGTTTATTCGCGCCGCCCGCGCCTTGTTCCACGCAACGTATTGGTTGTGTTGTTTCGCGGATGTGGGTTTTGTCGCATAGGTGGCCCTGACGGTATCATTGTGGTTGTCCCACTCATGCAGGGTCTTCCTTGGTTTTCTTTTCTTCCCGGCGCTTGAGGGTGTCATAGTATATCTTCCCACATTTCTTGTAGAGTTCGAAAACGCACTTGGGACAAGCGAAGCGCCTGTCCACTTTCTCGCCGGTCACCCTCTCATAGAGGTCTGCCACGGTGTTGTTTTCCTCGCTGTTGGTATTGTTCTTATAGTTCAGGTTAACAGCCGTAAAGAAGTGTCCTTCAAGGGGTTTGAGTTTCTTCATTTCCCCTCCGTTAAATAGTCTTGCCATATTATTTTCCGATTAGTTTCAAGTATATCGCATTGGCCCATATTGTGAGCGTGTCCCTCAGGTTGAAGACAATCCCGCCTATCACGGGGGTAAGCGCCGCAAGCAGCAGCGCGACCGCCACGTTAAGCAGCGTCACCCCTCCCACGCAGATAAGGTAAACCAAGGAACTCCACCAGGTCATGCAAAGCGAGCATGAAAAAGGTTTCGGTATCCTTACCTTATTCACTTTCAACCATTTAGCCAAAATCAATTCAAGTTCTTCAACAAACCCGCTCACGTCAATTATGATAACGCATATAAGGGCTATGAGGAACAGGTTACAGTAGAGCATATATCTTTTGTTTAATCTCTTTCAACAGTTTATTGACGGTGCTTGCGCTCACCCCCAGTTCGGCGGCGAGTTTGCGCTGCGTCCCCAATTCCGTGTAAAGCAGTATCACCCGCCTGTCAATCTCATTGAGGCAGTTGTATATCACAAACTTGAGCCGCCTCACAAGGTCGCTGTCATTGTCGAAAATACTGTCATTCGGACGGTATTCCGCTAATATCTCTTTCATCTCTGCGCTTGTCATTCGCCTTGTATCTGTAATAGTATCTTGAGGTCTTCGAGTTGAGGTTGTTGCTTATCATTCTGAGGATATAGTACTGCAGGTCAAGTTCCGTCTCGAAGGCTTCGAGGTCTTTGCCCATGAGTTCGAGGTACAGGTCTTGAGCGAGGTCTTGGAGGTCTTCGGGCCTTTCGCCTATCGACCCCGCCATACCCGCTATCGACTTCTCAATGAAGCGCTCACGCGCCAATTTCTCCAAAACGTTACCCATTATCGCTAAGAGAAATATATTTCCTGCGGGCGTTGTTTTTAGCGTTGAAATCCGGGTGGGTCTTGAAATTGAAGAACCGCTTCGGGACTTCGCAAGGTATCCAAATCCCCATGGAAAGATCAACAAGCAGTTTGGGTTGGTTTGTCCTGACAAGTTTCTCAGGCTCGAACTCCGTGCGTTGAGAGCAGTTGTATATCCCCATCGCCTGCGTAGCCTCCACAAGCCGCTTAGGGGAAAAGTACAGCACCCCGTCCATGAACAGGTAGGCGAGGGCCATTCCGTCCCGCCTCATTACCATTCCCTTTCCCAGCGCCCCGTCAGGGTTAAGCGCGTTCAACATCCAATACTTCCTGCCGCCCTCCACGGGCGCGAAAACCCATTGAGGGTTCTTGAGGGGGTACAAGCGGTCATTGTTGTAGGTGTCGAAGCGCATTCCCACGCTCTTTACCTCAACAAGCCATGTGTTCTCATGTGTCCAAGCGGAAAAGTCACCCGCCCCGCAATCCTCAGTGTCAGTGCGCCCCGTTCCAAGGCGAGGCCACTTTACCTGCAGCGCCGCACCCACAAAGTCTATGCGTTCCGCGTCTATCCTTGTAATACCTGTGTTTCCTTCCATTTGCTATAAGAAAAACCGCGCCTAAGGCGCTTATTAACAATGCTGAAAGCATTACCCCTTTCTTATAAATATATTGGAAGGAAGGGAAAAGTCAAGCCAATGAAACCAAGGACAAAATAAATTTGGAAATGTGACTGTTTTTTGCTATCTTTGTATCAAGGTCATTGAGAAAGTGCTTATTGCTCAAATAGATAGAGCGAATAAATCCATTCAAAAGGTCAGGAGTTCGATTCTCCTATGCTCCACAAAAACATTGATTATCAATGAGTTAGGGTTAGAATGGATAAGTTCTGACCCTATTTTTTTGGCTTCAAGCCGTCTTTCTTGTGACTGAGTTTTGGTTTTAATTTTATTAGTCACATGGTCAACATTCAATTCTACTGCAGGAACTGCAAGGCAGGAAAGCAGGGTCTCGCACCCATTGAGGTATCGGTAAACGTCTCAGGCGACAGGACGCTCCTTACGCTCCCACGCAAGGAAAACCCTGAGGACTTCCGCAAGGCTCTCTCAAGCCGCAAGGACAGCGACATTAAGCGCTACTGCGAGGCGGTGAGCAAGAACCTACGCGAAGCGATGACCGCCCTTGAAGAAAAAGGCGAGTTTGTCAGCAAGTCATTCCTTGTCCAATACATTAAATATGGAGGGGTGAGGAAATATACTTTGGGTGATTTGTTCTCGGATTGGTTGGGGGTGCAGAAACTCAGGGTCGGAAAGTCCACGGGTGAGAGACAGTACCGCAAGTTCGAACAGGCGAGGGATTTGTTTTTCGAGCGGTTTGATCAAACGGCCTCAGCGAACAGCCTTACGCGAAGCGACATTGAGGGGTTCTACTATTGGCTGCAGGAAAGGTATTCACAGGCTTCGGCACATGGGATTATGGTAAAGGTCAAGAAGGTTTTTCAGGTTGGGTTTGAGGAAGGCAAGATAAGGGCCACACCCTTCGCGGGCTTCGACCTGCACCGTGAGCGCCCCCGCGAGGAATGGCTCTCTGACGCTGATATGGAAAAAATCCGTTCATTGAATATCCACAGCGAAGCGATAGAAAGGGCAAGGGATTTGTTTTTGTTCCAATGCAACAGTGGGATGAGTTATTCGGATATGGCTATTCTCACAAAGGAGGATGTGAAAGAGGAAAACGGCGTTTACAGCGTCACTAAGACCCGTTGCAAGACAGGGGTAAGGTACAACTCCGTATTGCTCCCAGAGGGCGTGGAAATCCTCAAAAAACACAACTACCAACTTCCTTTGGTGAGCGCACAAAAGTACAATCTCAATCTCTTGAAGATAGAGGCCATGACAGGTTGCTCCACACACCTACACAGTCACTTGGGCCGCAAGGTCTATGGCACGGCGCTACTCCGTGGCGGTTGCTCAATGAAGGCCGTGAGCAAGGCCCTCGGACACTCCACAACGCAGGTGACGGAAAGCACCTACGCTTTCTTGAAGGACAGGGACGTAATCGCTGAGATAGCGGGCAAAATGCTGTAGTCAGCGTAAGTTGGTAAGCGAGACCCCGTGCAGAGATGCGCGGGGTTTTTTGCTACGTTTTCACACGCCATGCTTCATTTTCACAGGCAATGATAATGAAGCATGATCTGTGATAACGTGTTGGAAGCCGGCAGTTTATATTGCCCTTAATATAAAAAAATTCCTGACAATTCCAAATTTTTCTGTCAGTTTTTTTCCATAATATGTTAAGGATTAAAGCCCGTTTCGGGCCTTTTTCCATATTATGTTATGGATGAGAAAACCAAATCAATTGATCAATTTTATGTGACCTTCCGTTGTGGTACTGAACCCCTGTGCGTAACACGCTGATAATCAAACACAAAAAAAGTGACTGAATTACTCAGTCACAAATTCTTCATTTTTCCTGTTCCTTCCGCGTGTCTCAGGGACTACTCTCAACCCCTGAACCTTGAAGAACTTTTCGAACTGTTGCTGCGTCAGGAAGATTTTCGGTGTCTGCGTCTCCATAATCAGATCCGCGCACAAATTCATGACCTGCGTGATTGAGAGCGACTGCACGTACTCGAGCGCCTGTTCCCTGTTGTCAAAAGTTTTCATAAAATAAAATCAAAAATCATTTTGACCGCAAGATAGCATTTTTTTCTGAATTGATGGTCTTTTTTTTGAAATTTTTCGAAAAGATCTTGGAGAAAAATACCTCCGGCTCCCAACCCACCAAAATCCCAACAAAACAAAAAATCTCAATATCACCCCCTGCCTAAAACAAAAAAAGACCCCCTAAGAGGTCTCAAATCGCAATATAGCGTTATTTTCAATCGAGAAAAACCCTGATATTAAGAAAAAATCTAATAATTTCCTGATATAAGAAAAAACCTTAATAACAATAGGTTAAAAACTCCCCCTAGTCTAATGAATAGAAATGAATACCTCTCAAAACGCCACTTTTTTGCAGTCTTTCAAACTTCGCATTACGCCTGAAGCCAGCAAACTCTGCCGCCTCTTTGACAGTGCTAAAAGCGACCATTTCAAAATCCTCGAAAGATGTAATCGGGTTACTTAAAATGACAGCACGCTTCCCTTTGTCTTTAAGCCAAAAATAGGTTTTCAACCAGCCGTTTCTAACCGCTATTGTATAAGCGGAAGTGTCTTTACTGCGGAAATCTCCGGTGTTTTCATATTGTAGCGCCGTAAAAAAACAACCTTCCTCATTGTAAGTACCTTTAACGGCCACCCTGCGCTCCAAACCGTCAAGCATTCCAAGAAGGCCCTCTCTCTTCAAAAAATCATACTGTCTCGGATACTTCTTACTGAACTCATCCCTTGTTTCACAGTGTTTAACACAACGGAGAATTTCCTTCTTTGAGTGGCGGCGATTACAACTGCCCAAAGACCCGCTTCCTAACCCCGTCTTTGCCTTATTGAGTACATTCCACCCGTCCGCCTTATACTGTTTCTTGTAAACGTCTTCCAAAATGAGCGCTTTCTTTGCGCTGATATTCTCTGCAAGGTATTTCGGTTCTGAAACACTCAAACCATTTTCAAGCGCATGTTTATATACAGCGCTTTTCCCATCTGTCTCATGTTCTTCAAAGCGTTTTTCCTTCCTCCAAGTAAGCCCAATATAGACACTGTGTGTTTCCTTGAACTCATGTGCATACACATGATACAACTTGTCCTTGTAGGGGTTTAATTCACGCTTGAAGGGTAAATTGTCCAGAATACCTAATCTACATGCAGCATGGTAACAGCTCTCCGCTTTTTTTCTGAACTCTTTACGGCTTTTGAACTTCGCGGCTTCAGTAAGCACTTCCTCAACAGTGTAAGGCTTAAAACGGCGGACTTTCCTAACGGCAAAAAGTTCCACAGCTCTATCCATATCTTCCTCATATAGCCATCTAAAACCAGCGGCTACTTTTCTCTTACCCTTGCAGCATAAACCAATTATACTTGTATTACCCTCATTTCCCGTTGCGATGGCGGCTTGCGTTACACTATCATGTACCTTAATAAACTCACCTTCTATTGTGTATTGTGCAACCGGCTTTCTATTCCAATTACCCCAATCAGATGCGGTCTTCCTGTTAAACCTTGACAGCCATGGGTATTCTTTAAGCCATCCTTTCTTACAACTTCTATTATAAGCGGCGGCATACAATGTATAAAACTCACTGAGTGTTTTACATCTGAGGGCTAACTCCTTGCAATATTCGAAAGTGAACTTTGTATTTCCTTCCATCACATCTTTTTCTTTTGAGATACCCCGGCCGGCTTTAAGGGCTGACCGGGGTAACCGCAAACAATAAATAAAAAGCAACAGACAACACTACAAATCTGCGTCTTCCTCAGTGATACCGATTTCCATAATGATAGCACCGCCCGCCGTCCGCATGTCCTCTGCAATCTTTTTTGCAGCCTCAAGCGCCTCCGCCGGATCCTCTATCATTAAAGTACCACGCTGTCTGACAACCAAAAGGCCGTTGGAACACCTCACAACAACGTAAGGCTCATAATAAATGATAGTTTTTTCTTCTTCCATGTTCTCTCTTTTTTAGTTGAACTTCCGTACTTTATTTGTTGCAAAGATAAGCATTTTTTTCGACAAATCCAAAAAATCTTTTTCCCTGCGTTTGATCAAATCCTCACAAATGAAACAACATACTTGAAATACAAATCACTGCCGGCTTCCAACGTGCCTATCAGAAAAGAACAGATAGACGGATCCTTGCTGTGAAGGAAAGCGTCTATGTCATGGATTTTGGCTACGTCAATCTCAAAAAACTCCTCGAAACGCCCGTACTCCATGGGCTTTCCCGATAACTTCCATACCCTGCGGATGAAACCGTCAATGAAACCCTTGAACTGTGCCTCTACGCCCTCAGCGCCGTCCTCAGTCGAAAAGTAACAACGTGCGACCGGAACCTGAACCTCACCGTTATTAACGGTCTGCTCGATCAAAACTAATCTCTCTGCCATACTTTAATCTTTTTACATGTTATAAATACTTCGATTTTCTCAAATATACCGATATTTTTTCTCAGACCCAAAAAGTTTATTTTCCCGTACTTTGAGCCGTAATGTTCAATATAATGAGCCGAAACCCGCCGTAAAGTTTACTATAATAAACACCGGCCGATGAACACTGCGTCACCGGCCGGGAACATTGCAATATGTTAAAGAGTAAGTGAATTGAACAATGCAAATATACGCAAAATTATCAACTTCCGTCAAAACAAAGGGCCGCGACCGTAACTTGACCGCGACCCACAAACAAAACAGATTTATAATAGCAAAGAGAAAACAACAAAACTTCAATCTATCCGCACTATGTCACACTCCCAAAGTTTGTTAAACGGATCATACCGTAAATTTATTGGAAAGCCGCCGTAAACAAGCCTTATAAAGCGTTGGTAATCCCACAACAGTTCTTCTATCCTTGAAGGGTGCTTTATAACGTCCCTGAAGCGCCTCAGCGTGTCCATTGAGACCGTCACATGCTCCCTTGTATTGTCAGTCACACTCACGTTCATATTCAGCCTCCCTCATTTTCTTCCTGTGGGCCACCTTCGAGAAAGTCCTGTCCAAAGGCGTGTAGCCACTGTTAGCCACCCTGTACTTGTACTCAGGGCTTTCGACACCCTCGATAGCCGCGTCCTTCAAGACCTCCCAACAAGCCCGCATTTGCTCATCGCTCGGAATACCCGTGGCGCATACAAACTGTTGGAAATACACAAACCACCCCTTCCTGTGACGGCTTCCCACGGGTTGATCAACATAATACAACCACTTGTCAACCCCCAAAATCTCAGCGACCTTGCGCCCCGCCTTGTTACGCATGAGCCGCGTGTTGAGCCATTCAAACGGGGTCAACAGGTAAACCTCGAAACTCAGCGTCCCCTTGTCATAGTTGTAGGCCGCGTAACTGTTCTGCAGGTTAAGCCTGCTTGAGGTTATGCTCGGAAGGTGATAGCGATTGATTTTGTCACCCTTACGCTTCCATCCCGTATTTATCTTGTGGCTCTTGGCCCATGTGAAATCCTCTACCATAGTCTTCCTTTTCGGCTTTTTGGAGGGGGGCGCGACCTCTCGCT
>JAEEGL010079812.1_pt1 | contig 35139 bp, 32 predicted proteins | sample 9134231 | NCBI WGS metagenome assembly JAEEGL01 (sample SAMN16246548, study PRJNA631951) | gut metagenome | biome: gut microbiome; feature: rumen; material: fiber-attached | host: Bos | place: Iran: Karaj | collected 2018-10 | reverse complement strand
GCGCTTGAAGAAACCGCCGGGGAAGCGACCCATGGCGGCGTATTTTTCCTGATAGTCAACGGTGAGGGGCATGAAGTCGACGTTCTCGCCCACCTCTTTCTTCGAGCAGACGGTGGCCAGAAGCATCGTGGCGTTCATGCGGACAACGGCAGCGCCGTCGGCCTGTTTGGCCAGCTTGCCGGTCTCGATTTCGATCATGCGGCCATCGCCGAGGTCGAAACGCTTAGTGATAATGTGTTCGTTCATTTTGTTTTTTATTGTTTTCTATTACTTTACCGCAGCCTCGGGGACCGTCCCCGAGACCCATAAAAGTGTTAATATTCAAATTACTATCTCCATCGTCGGGCATCTACAGACCGGCAAAAAAGAAAATGCAAAGATACAAATAAATTAAGAATTAGGAGTTAAGAATTAAGAATTCCCCTAAAAAAGTTTGCATTACATACAAAATCATCATTTCTGGGCATTGCCGGGAATATGTGGTTAGCAACCTCGGAGGGATGGCCACGTACCATGGCAATTTCTCCAAGGCAATAAAAAAAAGGATTCCCCACAGAATGTGGAGAATCCCAACCATAACCAAATAAATATGAAAAACTTTTCTCGTTTTATGGCAACCTGGTGCGCGGTTATTTACGCAGACCAAGCTGTTTGACAATGGCGCGGTAGCGCTCAATGTCGGTTTCTTTCAGGTAGTCGAGCATTTTGCGGCGCTTGCCGACGAGGCCCACAAGGGCGCGCTCGGAAACCTGATCTTTCTTGTGCTCCTTCATGAGCTCGGTGAGGTGCTGGATGCGGTATGTGAAAAGAGCAATCTGTCCTTCGGTGCTACCAGTGTCTTTTGCGGATTTGCCATACTGGGCAAAAATTTCCTCTTTCTTTTCTTTTGTCAGATACATAACGTTTTACGTTTGTTTTGTCTATTACTTTTTGTTCTTAATTCGAATGCAAAAATACGAACATTTCAAAAACTGGCAAAATATTTTAGTCATTTTTGCCATATTTAACGTTTATTAGGAATATCTGTGCGGCAAAATGAGACCTACAGCACTCCCCTACTCTATTGCAGCTGCAATTTCGTCGGCGAGGGACTGCAATTCCTCCGGTTTCATCTCGACATGATGCCCAAAGTTCAAATCGCCCGGCTTGTTCAATGGCATGAGGTGAATGTGGACATGCGGCACATCGATACCGACCACCGCTTCGCCAATCTTAATACAAGGACATACTTTTTTCAGTCCTTTGGCAACACGGCGAGCAAAGAGATGCAACTCGGTAAAGAGTTCTTCATCGAGGTCGAATATGTAGTCAACCTCTTTCTTCGGAATGCAGAGAACATGCCCACGAACGACAGGATTGATGTCGAGGAAAGCAAAGCAATGCTCGGTTTCTGCGACTTTATAGCACGGAATTTCACCGGAAACTATCTTGCTGAATATCGTTGCCATAGTTAGCGTTCAATTTTGGTCAATTCGAAAGTCATTTTGCCAGCCGGCACATTTACTTCAACCACATCGCCCACTTTATGCCCGAGGAAGGCCGATGCAAAAGGAGAGGTGATGCTGATTTTACCTTGTTTGAGATTGGCTTCACTCTCTGGTACGATGGTGTATTTCTGGACCATCTTGTTCTTTGTGTTGCGAATGGTGATAATGGAGAGCAGCAACACCTTGGAGGTATCGATTTTGCTCTCGTCAAGCAGGCGGGCATTGGCAACAAGTTCCTGAAGTTTGCTGATACGTGCTTCGAGATGCCCCTGTGCTTCCTTGGCCGCATCATATTCGGCGTTTTCCGAAAGGTCGCCTTTATCTCGGGCTTCTGCAATAGCAGCCGATGCAGCAGGTCTCTCAACAGCTATAAGCTGATGAAGTTCGTCTTTCAGTTTCTGCAGACCTTCTTCGCTATAATATTTTATTTCAGCCATAATAATGTTGTTTTTCTTTAGACGTTTAAAAAGTGGGAAAGGCTCGTGGAATAAGCCTTTCCCATTTTTGGATTATGTGTTCTATACTCTTAGAAACGGAAACTGGCGCCAATGGCATGAGTGCCCTTGAGCGGAGAAGCCGTACGATAGGAGTAGTCAATGGTTAAACCGATGTTAGAGCCTTCCTTCTTGCTGAGGGGCACATCGACCGATGCACCGGCGCAAATGCCCGTATTGGCTGTGGCAGCATCGCCAGTCAGGAGACCCGACTGGAATACATAACCGGCACGGAGCTGCAGTATGTTGAGCAAACCGTACTCGAGACCAAGGGCGAAATTGTCGCGCAGGAAAGCATTGGAGGTAAAGCTACCAGCCACAGTGAGACGCTGACTCCATTTCTCGATGAGGAAGTCATACGAGAGACCTATATTGAGGCAGGTGGGAAGCTCCATTTCGGCAGAGCGAGTCTCTACGGTGAAAGAGTTGCCAGCATGGTTGGTCATAACAAGGGAATGACCCGTGCCGCCATGTTTCATCGAAGGGCCCCAGTTCTTGAGGGAGATACCAAACTTCAACTCGTCATTTTCACCCGTGACATACTGAATACCGGCATCGATAGCAAAACCAGAACCGGAGACATTGTCAGTAGTTTCGGTGGCAAGCTTGAACACAACACCACCATGGATGGTATTGGTGAAACTGTGCGCATAGGCGACATTGATGTTCATATAGTTTGGCGAGAAAGTACCATTGGCGCCAATTTCAGGACTGTCATAGGTAGTGACGGGAAGATCGCCGAAACTCATTGTTGAGACATACACACCCAAGACACCAGCCTCAAAGACTCGGACACCAAGACCAAATGTGTTCATGGAGGCACCACTATTCAAGCCGCTTTTACCGCCATAGAGGATGGTATTGGTGTAAGCCACCTCAATATTATTGACAAAAGCGAGACCTGCGACATTGGAGAACATGGACTCGATGCCGCGAATGTTGGCATAGTTCACCCCGCCCCAACCGGTGCTGCGTGCCCACGGGTTAATGAGCAACTCTGAGGCACCAGCGGTTCCGCGGCGTTCATCGTTACCAGCCATTGCCGACTGAACCGACACGGCTGACAGCATAACAACTACCGCAAATATCTTTAATACATTCTTCATTTCTATGATATTTTTTGAGGTTACTTACACAGTTTAGAATTGGAACGCTTGTACGTCGACAGGGCGCATGGTGCCGAACCACTTGATCACTCGTTCGCCGATACCAGGCACACTGACATGAATCAGATAGACACCACCGGCGATAGGAATACCAGTATGGTTGTGCAAATCCCAATCGACGCTGGTACTTTCGGCATAATGGCCATCAGAGACCTCACGCGAAACAGCGGTAGGACCGATAGTACGAACCAGCGTGCCATCAACAGTGTAGATGCGGATTAAGCATCCTTGCGGTTTGCCGTTCTCAATGCCGGTGGGCAAATTGATGATACGGACCTTGGTCTCGAGCTGGCTGGTCGTTTCATAGTAGGAATAACTGTAATAGGGGTTTGGAACAACATTAATCATGTTGAGCAGCGAATCAGCGTATGTCTTTGCGTCGTTGCCCGTAGTGGCAAGGTTATCAATTACCGCATCTCTCTCGGAGAGACGGAACTGGTAAGCAGGCATGTTGTTGTTCAAATTGGACAGGCCACAGTGGGCAGCGGTAGTACCACCATTCGACATATTGAGGCCATAAGGCGTACGTACATCGATGTCGATAGTGACGTCACAAGGAATACCGTTGCTGCGTGAATTAGCATTGAGAGTAGCGTCATCTCCCGGGTAATAGAAGGAATAACGCGGGGAAATGAGCGGCATATTGACCCATGCCACCGAAGAATAAAGCATCGCGATGGAGTCACGTACGGCAACACCAGTGCTCGTATTGTCTATAACGCCATTGTACAGGCTGTAGAAACCAGCATTGTAAGAAATCTTATTCATCAAACGTTCAACCGAGCTGAGCATCTTCATTGCCCAACGACCACCATCGTATGAAGGTGTACGGTAACGTACATTCTCAACAACACCAGTCTTCATGTTCACGAAGGGCTGGTTGCACGAATTCATGACATAGACAAAGTGACGTCCGCCGAGGACATAGTTTTGCGTGCCTTCGGTCATCTCGGCATCGGGATTCCAAAGCATGTCACGACCATTATGCTGTACATAGCGCGAATCTTCACCGAACATGATGTTCAGACGTTCGCCGGTGACGGTGTTGATGGCATAGCCAGGGAACCAACCCATACCGTTTTCACTGATGTAGGCGGGGTTCTCCGGATCGTCAACATCGGGAGCAATGCCAAGGTCCTCACAAGTCTTGCCATGCTTGTCAACTGAAGCATGCATACGTGCACTGAATTTACGGGCATTTCCTTCGGACTGAGTATAGTCATCGCATTCCTCGATAACAGGGCAACGCGTCCACTTGGTAGCATCCGCAGTAAGGACAATGCGTACACTGGGCAGCTGAGCAATATCATTATAATTAAGGGCCTTGCTATAGAAGTTAGTCATCAACTGACGCTGTACACGGTTGCCGTTAACAGTTGTTCTGCCAAGAGCAAACAAACTATCGATGATTTTCTTGTCAGCCATGTAATACGAGAAGTTGAAGCCAGGATGGAACGGCATGGTGGAAACAAGACCGTAAGGAGCCCACAAGCCTCCAACCACATCTTCAAATATCTGCTCCTTATCAATACCGCTCGACTGCGGATTCTGACCTGCAGGCTGATAAGCCTTGAAGTAGTCCTCGTCCAAATAGGCTTCGTTGATGTTGTATTCCAAACTACTGCCGGAGAAACTGCTATAGGTCTCAACAGCATACTGGGAACCCGAACGAATCCAGTTGCGCACCAGATACGAGTCGTTGTCAGGAATACCACTCAACCACTGCTTGTTCTCGTCGCTGAAAGTCATCTTCGAACCCAAAAGGGCACCGTTGTTCACAAAGCCCTCATAGTATTTCGACAGGAGGTTATCCGAATAACCAGCTTTATAGAGATCGGTGGCGGCGGCTTCGGGGTTGACAAGAGTCACTGCTATACCAAGATCGAGGAATAGCTGTTCATTGTAGCGCGAGATAGCAAAGTCGGATTCCACAACATCTTTATACACAATAGTACCACCTTCGTTGACAGGAATCTGACCACCGTCGGCAGAAACTATGCGCCAGCGGGTGTCGCCACTGATTCCGGTTGTACCGTCGGTATTGGTGAACAGAATATTGTAGTTGCCAGGTTTAATCTTAAGGGGATCAATCACACGCACATTGATGGGGCCGTAGTTCTCTTCGTACTGCGGGTTGGGGATGATGCAGGGATTGGTCATGTAAGAATTGTCCGTCATACCATTGGAGGCAACGTCTTCAACAAACACGCCAGGTTCCTTGGCAGGGCTGTTGGGGGCACCCATGAGTTCGACGATGGACTGGTTGGTGAGGCGAAGCTCATTACCACCATTGCCGAATCCTTCAAGACGGATGATATTGGGACACATGCCAAATTCCGACTGAGCGATTCTGCCGCCAGCTTCAGCAACAGGATTGTGCGGGATAGCGGTGATAGCAGTGATACTACCACCATTCTCGTTCTTACGGCCAGCCAGATAAGGCTCCTTTTGACCATCGAGGTATGCGGCCTCGGTTTGCGAATACTCCATGTATCTGTTCTGGGCGTAAGCAATAGCCACAAAGTAGTACTCACGGTTATTCACCAATTTGGTGTTTTGACCAGTGGCGAACTGGTCAGTTGTGATGCGGAACACATGCTGAATACCTTTGTTGGCACCTTCAACCATGATTTGTCCCGAAAGAATACCGGTAGCAGTGTTACGGGAGAAGTTGGTCAGCGTTCCGATAGGAATGGTACGAGCCTCGTCATAGTAGTTCTCAATGTCGCACTGTGCAACCTGACGAGCCTTGGTTATATCTCCAATATCGGAAACAGAAGCGTTGGCGTCAACAAGCTGGTAGATCTGGTAGCCTTCAAACTTGTAACTGCGCTCATCGTCGGTATAAGGCACTGTATTGCCATCCTCGTCAAAATACGAACGCGTAATGGCGGGGTCAATCTCAGAATATTTCTCGCCATAGTTGTTGGACTCTGAATTCTCGTAGGTCAAATAAAGTATGATCTCATTGTTCAGTTCCTGGCAAGTGAGTGTGGGAGCATCGGGACCGTCGAGAACCTTGAAGCAGTTTTCAAACAACGACTGGCAGACATCGTCGATAAGACGCAGCTGCTCAACCGAACTCCACTGGTCACCCGTTGTAGCCTGAGCAAAAGGTATACCTACAGTGATGTAGTTAAGAGCACCGGGCTTCAGCGTGAAAGGACCTGCCGACTGCATGAAACGACGGTCTGAAGGAGCATTGTCAGCCATATTATACTCAGTCCACGTTTCTGCATCATTTTCGGGAACGACACCCTTGGTGCCCCAGTGCCATGGGTCACTGTCGCCAGGGAACATGAAGTCGCATTCGAGCGTACCGGAAGTAGCGTCTCCACCATATTTCATGCGGGAATTGTTGTTCCACAAACCACGAAGGTAGTTGTAGTAGTCGGTAGCCTTGCGAGGCTCACTGTTGATACCCGAAGTGGTATTGTTATAGTACACAAAACGACGCATACCGAAACGTTCGTCATCGACAATGTTGTTGCCGAAGTTCACACCGTTGATTGCGCACCATGCAACCTCATCGTTTGGAGTATTGGCTGGATTGACCCACGACATCTTGTCGGCATTGTAGAAAAGGTCAGCATCATCGCTGATAGCGATAGTATCGTAGGAACCGTCTGCAAGGAGGTATCTGCTGAGCAGGAGCTGAACCTTGGGGTTACCGTTGGTCTTAATCCACGGAATGTTGATCTTGGGATTATCCTTGCCGTCAGCATCCATATAAGGACCCTGGAAGAAGTCGATACCAACTGCAGGGGGGATGCCAGAATAGCTACCGGCGCCAGCCTTGTCGTGAGCGGTACCATTGTAGCAGTAACCGAGACCGCGGCGCACATCGCAACCGACATAGTCATCGGTGGCATTTCCGAGATCCGGATCAACCCACTGGCTAAAATAGGTCTCGCGCAACTCATATGTAGAACGGTTGATAATCTCGTAAGAATAGAATGTCATGTTGTTGATCTCGTCATTGGTGGCGAAGGCAAAGGCCTGGGCACGGATTTCAAGACCGATGGGCTGTCCGCCAGATTCGGTGTGGACGTTACCCATATCGTTGAAAATCCACCAAATGGTCTGGTCACCTTTCAGCACCTGATCCGAAAGGATACCACCGTTAACGATGTTCGCCTCAGTCTCCATGGTGGGAGTAGTGACATAGTTCTCTCCCGCGGGGAGATTGGCCTTAAGGGTCTTGGGGCAAAGTTTGTTATCAAAATCATAGTACGGGTAGTCACCGTTGCGAGGATTGTACTCCAAGTCTCCGTCAGCATCATAGAACGGTGCCAGGAAGCTCGAGAGGTCGTCGCCTTCACCCTTTGCAGGCCAGTTGGCAATCACATCGGTGAACACTTCGTCGGGAGGGTTGTCGCCACGCAACGAGACGGTCTGCTCTTCCTCGTCATATACGAAATAGGACTTAAGGTTAAGGACCTCGGCCTTGGTGATAATCCAATGCTTGTCGTATGCATTACATACAGGCAGGTCGATGGATGCCGTACCATTGATTTTCAGTGGGCCGGGCCAGTAGTCATCACCGTCCTGACCGAAACGCAGAGCGGCAAGACGCAACTGGTCGTTGACGTCGGTACCACCGATCCACAGAGCGGCGCAGTACAGAGGAGCAGTATTGCTATTCTTCGGAATATGATACTGTGTCACACTGCCATCGTACCACATGTTGCCATAGCCGTTAATCAAGGCACGCACGTTGTTGATGTTCAACTCAGCCGTGCTCTGGGCTCGCTTACAGACGGCAGCTTTGGTCTGGACTGACGCGTTCTTCGCGTTGGTTTTCTTGCACTCGGTGCACTCGCGAGCCGAAACGGTTCCCGAGATTGTAGCGAGCAGCAAAGATACCAGTACAAGTTTGCTGTATATACTTTTCATCTTCATAATTATTTATCGCGTTAAGATTAGAAGTTATAGGACAGGGAGAGTCTGATAGTGCGGGGCGAGGAGTAGTTCCACGTGCTGTTATGACTATAAATGGCATAGAGTTCGCGGTAAGCCTCGGGATCAAGCTGACTGTTGATAGTCTGCTGAGTGCCAGGGTCTGTCAGATAGCCATCATCCTCGGGGTTGCCGGTAACAGCATGTACACCGGTGATGTTGCGGATGTCAAAGAGGTTGTTGATGGTAACAGCAGCCGTGATGTACGTATCACGCTTGCCAACCTTGACTGGCCATACCTTGTCGAAAACGACATTGAAATAGAAGCCCCAAGGCATGCGGGCGCCGCGGTAGCTACCCACGATGGTGCGCTGCGTGTTCGAGAACGCCCTCGTGTAAGGACGACCCGACTGTGCAACAGCCATGAAGTTGATACCAAAGTTCTCCAGCAGTTTGACCTCTTTCTTGCGTTTCTCACCGGTTTCCTTGTCGGTGACAACACGCGTGATGGTAGGACCATTGTACTTTGCACCGCTGGCATAGCGGAAGTCGACATTGGCCTTGAACTCATGACGGCGGTCGTCGTCAATGGGATTGAGCATCTTCAGCGTAGTGTAGCCTTCCTTGATAAGTTCGGTCATCGTGGTTCCCGACAGACCGGTACCTTCAGCGTACTGGAGGGTATAGTTGGCGTTGACGCGGACATTCTTGGTCTGACGGAGGTCATAGGCCAAGGTGATACCCTTGATGGTCTTGAAGTCCTTGTTGTCGTAACTGTAATAATTATTGTTGGGGTCAGCACCAGCATACTGGATCAACTGGATAAGGTCGCGGGTCTCCTTGTAGTAAGCCGAGGCACTGACTGCCGACGACTGGTTGAGAGCCTGCTGGAAGCCGAGTTCGTAGTTGGTAATACGCTCAGGCTTCAGGTTGGGATTGCTGATGCTCGAAATCTGACTCATGTAGAGGTAGCTCAAATAGCTGGCCTCCCATCCCGAAGAGGGACGGCGGGCGATAATGTCATAGCTGGCCTTGAACTGCGATTTGTCGCCAATGGGGAACGAGAAAGCAATACGGGGCATAGCCACAATCTGCGGTTTGTAGCGCTCGAAGACGCCGTCAACATGGACTGCACCTTCATTGACCGACTTCTGACCTGCAGGAGTACGGTAAGGTGTAGGCTTACCGGAAATACCGCTGACATTGTTGGGTGAAGCAACCTCAACACCGTTGGCGTCATACCACTTGCCGTTACCATCGCGATAACCCTTGATGGTAGGCGTGTACTGGTTGCTCTCGTCCGGAACAAAGTCCACATAAGGCACCCAGTCGTCACCGGCGCCGCTGTAGATCTCATTGGTTGCCACAGTGGCACCACCATTCTGCTTGTCTCTCAACTGACCAACAGTGTAGGACTCATAGAGCAGATAGGGGTCTTTCAGCACATACTGGTTACCGTCGAAATAGTCAACACGGACACCGACGTTGAAAATAAGGTCTTGGAAATAGAATTTATCCTGGATGTAACCGGCCATGTAAATGGGCGAGAAAGCAGGCAGATACTGGTACTTGCTGTCGCCAGGGTTGAAGAATTTCTCAAGCGACCAGTTGGCACCATTGTATTTCTTACCAGTGTGGTCGTATCCGGAATAAGATACGTAGGGAACACCACTATTGAAAAGTTCGTTGGCCGAGAACATGTCGATACCGCCAGCAGCGACAAAGTCTTCAGGCATGTAACGGTCGATATCCATCCACGTGCGGGCATTGATATTCTCGCCTTTGCCAATGAGGTAATCACGGAAAGCTCTGTCGAACGGAGTCTGCTGATCCTCGTTGAGCAGGCGGTCATAATCGATGTAAAGCTGCGAACCTTCGAAACGGGCAGTGTACTGGGTCTTGTCCAACTGCATAATATGGCGGTTGGCATTCTGACGCATAAGTGTCCAAAGACCGGAAGCGCTGAGCGAATAGGACGACTCCCACATCTGGTCATACTGGAAGCCGATTTCAATTTCATGGCCGAGCACATCGGCAGAAGCCTTGGCCTGCAAATAGAGGTAATTGTTCTGGGCCATGCCGATGCTGCCGCCCTGAATACCTACGTTGGACAGAAGGCCATAGATATTGGAAGGATTGTCACCATTGTAGAGACCCTTGAATCCACGGATGTAGTCAATCGTGGTCATGTAGGGACGCAGGTCGCTGAATTCCTCGCTGGTGAACAACTGCTCGTTGTAGTTGGCAAGGATGCGGTTCGGTGTGTTGGCACCACTGCCGGGGACATAGCGGACAACATCGATCCAGTCGTTCTGGACATGTGCGTTGTATGTCACACCATCAAGGTTGAATGTTTTCTCTTCATAGCTGCGCTCCTTATCCGTGATAAACTTGCCAATGTAACCATATTTGAAAATATCTTCCATGGAGCTGCCGAAGTTCTCATTATATGTTTTATAGTCGTAGCGGTTGACCATAGCAGTGATGTTGTACATCACATTCTTGATGGGCGACGACGTCTTTGCCTCATCCTCGTTGGAGCTTTCAGCATCGCGGAAACGCTGAGTGAAGTCGAGGGTAAGTACCATATTGCGGCTTTCACCGACAGTGGAGCCGGAATTGGTCATGTTGAGGGGTGAGATGCTGTTGCTCGGAGAATGAACGGCGCTGAATTCACCGGTCACCGTGAGGGTGGCATAGTCGGAGAATCGGAAGTCAAGAGCGCCCTCAAGACCGATGCTGTAGTAGCGCAGGTTTGGCACGCGGTTGGCATCGTCGCTGAAGTCCTTCTTGGTCGGACGGGTGATTTCATGGAAATCATCCTTTCTCAGCTGCGTCTCGGCGGCATAGTTGATGGAGTTGGTCAACGGGTCCAATGCCAACGGTCTGTTCTCAAACTGCTGCACCTTGGCATCATCAACCACGAGATACCGATATCCGCGAGGACGATAGAAATTGTTATGACGATAGTTGGCCTGACCGGTCAGACGGAAGCCCACAAGGGTACGCTCCAGCGACGAACCGTCGTCATTCTTGACATTCTTCTTGATAACCGGACCTGTCAGGTATACGACCAACGTATTGAGCAGGCGGTAGTCAAGATAACCTTCCCAACGAACCAAGCCCTTGAACTGGCTGGTCGGCGGCTTCAGGGTGATAATCTGCGTACCACCGATAGCCTCACCAATGCTGGCCGGAGTACCACCGAGGATAACCTGAATCTCGGCGATAGCGTCTTTGGGAACCGACACACCCGTACGCTTACGGACGTTACCCTGCATGGTGACCATATTTCCCTCACCACGGGCCGAGCCGGTACCACCGTCGTCGTATCCCACGCCGCCGACTGCGGCAACGATGCTCTCGACGGAGTTACCCGGCATGCGGGCGATATCATCGCTCGAGATACGGGAACCTGACTCAGGCGTACCGATTTCAATGACAGGAACCTTTTCCTCCACAATCTCGACAGCTTCGAGGACCGTGGCCGAGGGGTTGAGTTCAACGTCGACAACGGTGAAACCCGATGCCGTCACGTTGATACCCGTGCGTACGTAGGTTGCATAACCCACGAATTTGACCTCAAGGTCATACTTGCCGACAGGCAGCGGCTTGATGGTGAAGATACCATCGAAGTCGGTCACACCGACAAGCACCTGTTTGCCGTCTTGCTTGGCAATAACATTGACGAAAGGCATGGGTTCCTTCGACTTGGCGTCGATAACGGTACCTTTCATCGTGCCTTGTGCCAGGGCGGCAAATTCCGCCAGCAGCAAGAGTCCGAATGTCAATAGTACTTTTCTAAACATTCTCATTGCGTTTGTATTATTTATTTTGTTAATTTCCAGAATTTATATAGTTGTTGGTCAGTATTGTCTGATAGATGACAGCCTGGCGCACGTCAAAGGACGGACGAACCGGCTCTTCGACTAATGCAGCAGCCTGCACAGGGACCTCAGCAGCCTTTGGTTCTGCCTCGGGGGTCTCGTATGTGAAATAGGACGATTGTTTTGCCGGCTCGGCTTCAGGCTCTTCGAAGTCAAAGAAATTGTCATCCTGCCCGTCATACGACGGCTCGTCATCCACAGTCGCGGCCTCGGCCACACGACGCTTGGCGCGTGCAAGCAGCGAAGGCACGAAACTGAAAGCAACGAACAGTATGATCAGCAAATACTTCATCGTCTCTATTCTATCTCTTATCTGTCAAACAATATTGACCAACACATGTTGCTATTCCAGCTCTTTGACTTCTTGGGTCTTCTGTTTGCCAGAGATCTCGTAGACCACGGCACTGGCAATGCCAAGCGACGAGAAGACACCGACCAACACACCGACCAACAGTGCGAAGATGAAACCGCGGATAACTTCGCCGCCGAAGATGAACATCATCAGCAGGGTGACGAAGGTGGTGCCGCTGGTGTTCACCGTACGGGCCAAGGTCGAGTTGATAGCATCGTTCATGTGGGTACGGAGGTCGCGCTTGGGATAGAGTTTGCGGAACTCACGCACACGGTCAAAGATAACCACAGTGGCATTTATTGAGTAACCGATAACCGTCAACACTGCCGAGATGAAGTACTGGTCAACCTCGAGGTTGAACGGCAGCAAGCCATGGAGCAGCGAGAAGATACCGATAACCAAAATGGTATCGTGGGCCAGAGCCGACACCGAACCGATACCGAAGCGCCAACTGCGGAAACGGAGTCCGATGTAGACGAACATCACAAGCAGACCGCCAAGCACAGCCCAGATGGAGTGTATCAGGTTGTCGTGAGCCACACCCTTGCCGAACTGGTCGGCCTGAATGATACCCATAGGATTGGTTTCAGTCGACTTGAACTCCTCGATGCTGATGGGCTTCTGGAAGTGTTTCGAGACGCCGGCATACAGTTTCTCAACGATTTCATTCTTCACGGCGTCGTTGTCGACGTCAGCTTTGTATTTGGTCGTGATCTTCAACTGGTTGTTACGGCCATAGGTCTTAACCTCGGGGGCTTCCTCGAACTGGTCGGCCAGGTCGGCACGCACGTCAAGCACACTGACGGGCTGGTCGAAGCGGACCACATAGGTGCGGCCACCAGTGAAGTCGATACCGAAACTCAAACCACGGAAGCAGAAACTGGCGATGCAGATAACGATGGCAATACCGGCAATGATATAGAAAACCTTGCGGCGGCCAATGAAGTTGAATTTGGCGTCACGCAGGAAGTTCTCCGAGAAGGGGAACGAGAAATTAATGTTGCGCTTGTGGTTGAGGTTGGAGTCGATAATGAGACGGGTGATGAAGATGGAGGTGAAGAGCGAGGTGACGATACCGATGCAGAGTGTCACGGCGAATCCCTGGACAGCACCAGAACCGAACATAATGAGCACCAGACCCAGCAGGAAGGTGGTCACCTGACCGTCGATGATGGCCGAGTAGGCGTTCTTGAATCCGTTCTCCACAGCGTTGGCCATGCTTGAACCGGCACGCAGCTCTTCCTTGATACGTTCGTAAATAATGACGTTACCGTCGACTGCCATTGCCATTGTCAGCACGATACCGGCGATGCCAGGCAGTGTGAGCACAGCGCCTATCGAGGCAAGCACTCCTATAAGAAGGAATACATTAGTAATAAGGGCGGCCACCGACACCCATCCGGCGCGGTTGTAGAAGACCACCATGTAGATAAGCACCACGATGAAGGCGAGGATGAACGAGATGAGACCGTTGCGGATAGACTCCTGGCCGAGCGAGGGACCTACAACAGCCTCCTGCACGATGACGGCAGGGGCGGGAAGCTTACCGCTCTTCAGGATGTTGGCCAAGTCCTTGGCCTCCTCGAGGGAGAAATTACCGGTGATGGACGAACGACCGCCGGCGATCTCGCCGTTCACGCGAGGAGCGGAATAGACCTGGTCGTCGAGGACGATGGCAATGAACTTACCGACATTCTGGCTGGTGATTTTACGCCATTCGTTGGCACCTTCGCTGTTCATGGTCATCGAGATCTCGTTGCCGCCGGTGTTGGAGAAGTCCTGACGGGCATCCGAGATGCAGCTTCCATCGAGCAGGGCAGAACCGTCGCGGCTGGTCACCTTGATAGCATAGAGCACGTAGGTGTCGGGACCGACATGGTTGAAGTCGGCCTCGGGTTTGGGCGACCAGAGGAACTTTACGGTGCGGGTGTCGAACACCTTCTTGGCAGCGGCAGTGGCCAGCATCTCATTGATGGCGGCGCGGTCCTTGCCAGCGGCAAGACCCACAACCGGAGTACCAGGCACAGCCTGTCCGTTGGGGTCGACATACGGGTGCAACTTGGCGAACAGCGGGTTCTCCTTATTGAAGGCTTCGATATCGGCGCTGTTGCCTGCGGCCGTCGTGTTGTCGGCGCTCAACTGCTCCAGCATAGCCTCGACACTGTCCTTAGCCTCGGCCACGGTGCTGTCGGATGCCACAGTCTCATCTTCGGCGACCTCGCCCTTGTTGATGGAGGCGAGATACTTGTTGGCGGCGAAGAGGTTGCCGATAGCCTCGGGATTGTCGTAGCAGAGCCAGAACTCGAGCTGGGCAGTACCCTGCAGGAGTTTGCGGACACGTTCCGGTTCCTTGACGCCGGGGAGCTCGACGAGGATGCGCTCCGAGGCGGTGAGTTTCTGGATGGTGGGCTGGGCCACGCCGAACTTGTCGATACGCTGGCTCAGGACCTGGTAGGTACGGTCGTAGGCCTCGGAGGCTTCTTCGCGCACCACAGCGATGACAGCATCGTTGTTGTCACCGAGTTTTATCTTTTCGCGCAGCTGGCTGCTGAAGTAGGAAGCGAGAGAGACATTGGGGTCGAGCTCGCGTATGGCATCGTAAAACAGCGACACGAAATCGCGGTTGGTAGTGCGTTTCTGGTTGGCCAGTGCTATGTCGATAGCGTGGTTGAAGAGAGTATCGTCAGTGTGGTCGGCCAATGCACGGACAACATCGACGGTCGAAACTTCAAGCATGACGTTCATACCGCCCTTAAGGTCAAGGCCGAGATTGATTTCACGAGACTGGCACTCACGATAGGTGAATCCGAAATAGACCTTTTCGGTGGCCATCGAGTCAAGATAGTGGGCCTCGTAGGCGTTCTTGAGAGAGTCGGTGACGTACTCGACGTCAACGTCGGGGGCGTTGTTGGCACGGTTGGAGACATATTGCTTCACTTGCTCGGTAGAAACATAGCTTTCGGCGTTCTTTTTAGCCTTGTTCTGCACGCTGCTTGTCACAACAGTAAACGACAATTGGAACAGACACACCAATGCGAAAGCCCATGCCAAAAATCTGATAAGTCCTTTATTCTGCATAGTTTAGATATAAATTTGTATTTTTTTTATATTCACTTTGAATGTGCAAAAATAAGAAATTTTATTGACATGACAACGAAATTTAAAAAAAAACATGTATTTTTGCACAAAAATTCAAGATTGACAGCAAGATATGGACGAAAAAAAATCTCTCACCCTGAAGGACTGGTCAGACGAGGACAAACCACGCGAAAAACTGCTCGCCAACGGCAAGAAGCAACTCTCTAACACGGAGCTCATTGCCATCCTCTTGCGCACCGGGGTGCCCGGCAAAAGCGCTGTCGGCATCGCACAAGAGGTCCTTGCCTCTACCGGAAACAGCCTAACCGCACTCTCGCAAGCTGATTACAAGCACTTTCGCTCAATAAAGGGGATGGCTATGGCAAAAGCCACAACCCTCATGGCAGCACTTGAACTCGGGTGGCGCATGCAGGGCGAAATCGCCGCCGAACGGAAAATCGTCATTGGCAACAGCACCGACCTGTTCAACTACATGCTCTCCACCCTTGTCGACCTCGACCATGAGGAGTTTTGGGCAATCCACATGAACAACAGCCACAAAGTACTTGGACGCCAGCGCATATCAATGGGCGGGCAAAGCGACACATCGGTCGACTTGCGCATCCTTTTCCGTGGTGCCATCGAGAGCAAAGCAACCCTCCTCGCCGTAGCCCACAACCACCCGTCAGGCTCCCTCAAACCCAGCGCCGAAGACCGACGGCTCACACAAAGGATATCCGACGCAGGCAAATTACTTGGAATCAGGCTTGAAGAGCATCTCATAGTAGCGCTCGGCATCGATGGCAGAGCCGACTACTACAGCTTCCACGACAACGGACTGGTATAATAAGCATGACGCAACGATGACGCATGGCATTCAACGTCGTTTTTGCGACCAATCCGCGGCGCTACGGCACCTCCGTTCCACACCCTCCCGACACCACCTCCATTTCCCGACCGTATCATCTCCGGAAAAAGACGGAGTTGATACGGACATGATACGGACATGATACGGAGGGGATGCGCACAGGATATTGAGTAACAGCGCGTTACATGCGCATAAAACACGCAGTATATTGGTAATCACTCGGTTGTTACCAATAAAGAAGACCCTAATCAGGCCTTCTTGACTTGTTTGGATGTCTGAAAAACGCTTATTTCCGGCGCTGGATTTCGAGGGTCACGCTGACAGAGTCCATCTGTCCGCCGAGAGGCGGATTGAGTTTATGGACAGCCACCGTAACATCTTCTACCGCAGGGAATTTCGCAAGCACAGCCTCTCCCACCCTGCGGGCCACATGCTCAAGCAGGTTGGATGGCTGCTGCATCTGGGTCTTGACCACTTGGTACACATCGAGATAACTGACCGTATCTTCTATGTTGTCAGTCGTTTCAGCGACCGTGGTATCGGTCGTGAACTGTAGGTCGACACGGAAGTTGGTGCCAATGGTGCGTTCTTCGGCGAAGCAGCCGTGGTGCGCATAGAAGCGCATGCCGTTGATAGCGATACGCCCCATCAGATGATGTTGTCGAACTGGTGGAGGAAGCGGAGGTCGTTCTCGAAGTAGAGGCGCAGGTCGCGGATCTGGTATTTGAGCATGGCCATACGCTCGACGCCCATGCCGAGAGCAAAACCGGAATACTCTTTACTGTCTATACCGCATGCTTCCAGCACATTGGGGTCTACCATTCCGCAGCCGAGAATCTCGAGCCAGCCAGTACCCTTGCAGATATTGCAGCCTTTGCCGCCGCAGATGTTGCACGAGATGTCCATCTCGGCACTGGGTTCGGTGAACGGGAAGTAACTGGGGCGCAGACGAATCTGGGTGTCGGGGCCGAACATTTCCTTGGCAAAGTAGAGCAGCGTCTGCTTAAGGTCGGCGAAAGTGACCTTCTTGTCGACATAGAGGGCCTCCACCTGATGGAAAATGCAGTGTGCACGGGCGCTGATGGCCTCGTTGCGGAACACCCGGCCGGGGGCTATGATGCGGATGGGGGGCTTGTGTGTCTCCATGACGCGCACCTGCACCGACGAGGTGTGGGTGCGGAGTGCGATATCGGTCTTTCCCTCCTCTTTCTGCACGAAAAAGGTGTCCTGCATGTCGCGTGCCGGATGGTCGGGAGGGAAGTTGAGGGCCGAGAAAAGGTGCCAGTCGTCCTCGATTTCAACCGACTCTTCGACGGTGAAGCCTATACGGGCGAATATCTCGGCGATCTCGTTCATCGTGACCGACAGTACATGGCGGCTACCACGCTGGCTGAAGTCGGAAGGCATGGTAAGGTCGTGGGTGTCGTTCAACTCAGCCGATTCCTCGACGAAGTTCTTCCACTCTTCTATCTTTGCCAAAGCAGCGGTTTTCAACTGATTGAGGGCGATGCCCATCTCCTTCTTCTGGTCACCGGGCAAGGCCTTGAACTGCTCAAAAAGGTCGTTCATGATGCCTTTGCGGCCAAGGAAACGGACTCGGAACTGCTCGACGCCGGCGGCCTTGTCCTTAAAGTCTTCTATGCGCGCGGCGCTTATTTCCTCTATGTACTTTGCTATTTCGTTCTTCATGTTGTACAGTGGAAGTTATCTATTTGAGTATCTTTATCGAAATAATACGCACATCCTTGACGGGACGGTCCATGCGGTCGCACTCTAAAGCTGTGATACGGTCTACTACATCCATGCCCTTGACAACCTCACCGAATACGGTGTATTCGCCGTCGAGATGCGGTGTGCCGCCAACGGTGGTATAGAGTCTGCGCTGCTCTTCGGTGAATGTTTTGCCGAAACGCTCCTGCATCCTGTCGAGGATGGCATTGTCCCACACCTGTCCTTGGACGATATAGAACTGCGAGGCCGACGATTCGCGCCTGGGGTTGACGTCGTCTCCCTGGCGGGCGGCACAAAGGGCTCCGCGTTTATGATAGAGGCCCTTGCGGATCTCGGCCGGTATTGTGTAGCCCAGCGAGCCATCGCCAAGCGCCTGGCCGGGTTTGGCATCGCGCGACTTCGGGTCGCCGCCCTGTATCATAAAGTTCTTGATGACACGGTGGAAAAGCAGACCGTCGTAAACATGTTCATGAACCAATTTCACGAAATTATCACGATGCAACGGGGTCTCATCGTAGAGCTGAATGACTATTTCACCCTCTGTGGTGTTCATCGAGAGAGTCACCCCATCATGTCCTTTTGCAACCTGAGCGACAGCCTTTTGCGACCATCCGGAAAGAGCAACGCTCAAAAAAAATACAAGAATTAGAAACTTTTTCATGTTATCTCAATAAATTTTGCTAATTTTGCAACTGCAAAAGTAAGAATAAAATTAGACATAAAGCGACAAAAAAACATCCTTTTATGAAGAAAAAATTAAACATCGCCGCGCTCATTCTGTTTATCAGTCTGTTACCGATGACCATTTTCTCATCATGCGACAAGGACACAAACTGCTATCTCGACGTTTTGGTGCTTGAAGAAGGCACCCGCGCGCCAGTTTCCGGTGCGAAAATAATCATCAACCAGGAAGGTGGTTCGGTCTATGCCGTAGGCATCACCGAGGCCAACGGCAAGTTCTCCACCTACTTCAACGCGCCCGCCATCCTCAACGTCAACGCCGAATTGCTGGTCGACGTGGAGAACAACGGCTACCGCCGTGGAAGCACCACGGTGCGCATCATCGAAGGCGAAAGCAAGACCGCCATCGTCACCTTGGCGCAACAGATACAGTACAACTAAGAAATCTTTTACCTTAGACCATGACATTCAAGCCAACCGAAGCGGACATGGGCCAGCTTGCGGCGTTGGGTCTCTCTGTCGAGCAAGTGCAACGGCAGATTGACAACTTCCGTGAGGGGTTTCCCAAAAGCCGCCTCGACGCACCTGCGACCCCTGCCAATGGCGGAATCCGTGTGCTCGACGACAAAGAAATCAACCGCTACGAACGCCAATACCGCGCCCTCGGCAAGGGAAAGAAAATACTGAAATTCGTTCCCGCGTCAGGTGCCGCCACGCGCATGTTCAAAGACCTCTACGCTTTCGCCTCCACCTATTTCGGCGTAGCCAACAACTTTGACAAAGAATTTCCTGAAGTAAAGGAATTCCTTGAGAACATACGCACCTTCGCCTTCTGGGGCGACCTCAAGGCATGCATGCAACGCTCCGACCTCGACATCGAAGAATACCTCGGCCGTGGCGACTACAGCACCGTCATCAACTTCCTGCTCAAGGAGCAGTATCTCGGCTACGGCAGCCTGCCCAAAGCCTTGCTCAAGTTCCACCGCTACGGCGAAGTGCAGCGTACACCCTTGGAGGAACACATCGTCGAAGGCGCACTGTATGCACAGTGCAGCGACGGCACCGTGAACCTGCACTTCACCATCTCGCCCGAACACCGCGCAGCTTTCCGCCGCAGAATCAACGAGGTGAAACACTACTACGAGTCCACTTTCGGCATCAAACTCAAGATTTCCTTCTCCGAACAGAAACACTACACCGACATAATAGCCGTCGACGAACAGAACCAGCCAATCCGCGACGAAAACGGAGCCCTCATTTTCCGTCCAGGCGGACACGGAGCCCTCATTGAGAACCTCAACGAGCAACGTGCCGACCTCATCTTCATCAAGAACATCGACAATGTGGTGCCCGATTGGATGAAACAATCCACCGTAACCTACAAGAAGGTGCTTGCCGGCATGCTTCTGGAGCTCAAAGGCAGAGTGGACGATGCCCTGCGCACCCTTAACGGCAAACCAGACGACAAGACGCTGAAAAAACTCGCTGCCTTTGCGGCTGACGAACTTAACATCGCCGTGCCCGACGGATGCGATGCTGCGACACTGCACGCCTTGCTCGACCGTCCCATGCGCATCTGCGGCATGGTGAAGAACCTCGGCGAGCCAGGCGGCGGCCCCTTCTACACCATCGACACCCGCGGACGCCGCAGCCTGCAGGTAGTGGAATCGGCACAAGTGAACCACAAAGACCCACAGCAAGAGTCGCTCTTCCAGGCATCGACTCACTTCAACCCAGTCGACCTGGTGTGCTGCACCAAGAACTACCGCGGCCGTTATTTCGACCTGCGACGCTACGTAGACCCCAAAACTGGCTTTATCAGCAAGAAAACCAAAGGTGCCGTCACCCTCAAGTCGCAAGAACTGCCCGGCCTATGGAACGGTGCCATGGCCGACTGGATCACGCTCTTTGTCGAAGTGCCGGTATCCACCTTCAACCCCGTCAAGACAGTCAACGACCTGCTCCGCAAAGAGCACCGCGAAGGATAGAACAGAAAGGCTCGGCCGCATGGCCGAGCCTTTTTTATCAGAATCTCCCGCTGGCGCCGCCTCCCCCGAAGGAACCGCCGCCAAAACCGCCGAAGCCTCCGAATCCGCCCGACGAACCACCGAATCCACGACCGCCCCACGAACCGCCAACAGGGCCGAAGAAAGCCCCTCCGCTGCCCGCAGAGCCGCCGCCGGTGTTCCACTTGTCGGGATGCCGTTTATAGTGCCAGACACACAATCCCACCGCCACAACAATGAACAGCAGGAACACGCCGAGAGCCGTCAACGCCGACCGACGCTCGTCCTTGCGATATTGCGCATAGCTGTATTCGCCAGCCAAAACCGGCAGTATGACGTCAAGCGCGGCACTGACGGCACGGTTATAATCGCCGTCGCCCAGCGGCCCCAACATGTAATCGTTGATAATACGCTTGCAAAAGACATCTGGCAGGGCACCCTCGGCGCCATAACCGGTGGCAATGGCCACAGCGCCCCAGTTTTCATCGGGAGTCTTGCTCTTGATAAGAATCACTACTCCGTTGTCGAACTCCTCCTGTCCCACGCCCCAAGCTTGGCCGAGTTGTTGTGCGGCAGCGTTCTCGTCGTCGCCATAAATAGTCGGGGTGATGACAACGACCACCTGGTTGGAGGTGCTGTCGTTAAAGTCCACCAGCCGACGTTCCAACGCTTGGACTTGGTCAGGCGTAAGGATGCCGGAGTAGTCGTTGACCAGACGGCTGCTTTTCTCTGGCGGCCATCCAGCCAAGGAGGTGCCTGCAACAAGCACCGCGAATAATGTGAGCAGAAATCGTTTCACGGTATGTTAGAAGTTGAACTCAACCTTCACCGGCTCTTCAGAGCCTTCCGGGGCTTTGAAATAGCCTTTCTTCTGGAATCCGCAGATGCCAGCTATGATGCTGGCAGGGAAACGACGCAAAGAGGTGTTGTAGCTCTGCACAGCCTCGTTGAACCTGCCGCGTTCCACAGTGATGCGGTTCTCGGTGCCCTCAAGCTGCGTCTGCAAATCGCGGAAGCCCTGGGTAGCCGTCAGCTCGGGATAGCGTTCTACAGTAACTTTAATAGTGTTGGCGACAGCCTTGGAGAGGTTGTCCTGTGCCTTCTGATAGGCGGCTATCTGATCTTCGGTGAGCTGCGAGGGGTCAACCTTTACGTTGTCGACACCTGCACGGGCATTGGTAACTTCAGTGAGGACACTCTTTTCGTAGTCGGCGGCGCCTTGCACAGTGGCCACAAGCTGCGGAACAAGGTCAGCACGGCGCTTGTAGACGTTCTCCACCTGTGCCCATGCTTGCTGCACGTTCTCGTCAGCAGTAACAAGACGGTTGTTGACACTGATACACCACAACACGATTATGGCCAGCACGGCCACAATTCCGATGATTACACCTGTTTTCTTCATAAAATATTTATTCCAAGATTTAAAAGCGGCGCCCCTATGCAGGGCGCCGCTTGGTTGTTATCATTCAGAAGCGGAACGAATTATTCCTTAACCACTTTCTGGTTGCTGACACCGTTGACGGTGTTGACACGGAACATATAGACGCCGCTGCTGAGAGCGCTCATGTCGACCACATCGCTGTTGCTGGTGAGCACCAGAGCGCCGGCAACGTCGAACACCTCGACAAGCTGCAGGCCTTCAGCCTTAACCAACACGCGGTCGGTGGCAGGATTGGGGCTGATGCTGACTTTGACGGCATTGGCATTGTTGATACCTTGGACGGTCTCGGTGGTGACACCCAAGTCGTCGATATCAAGCCAGAACATGTCGGTGACATCGTAGTGGCGAAGAGCGATGTAGACGGTCTGGCCTTTGTAAGCTGCCAGCGACACGCCACGAGCCTTCCACGTGCCGGTAGCGGTATAGGTGGCAAGCTGCTGGGCACCCTCAATGACGGGCGAATTATTCACATAGACGCTGTACTTCTCTGAAGCATATTGGGGATCCTGACCCTTTTCCCACCATGCCAGTGTGACGTTGTCACTGTTGGGGACATTGATGGCACCAGTATAGACCCAGTTGTCGGGGGTGAGAGGTGCTCCCATGTAAGAAGAAGAGGCAAGCATACCGTTGGAACCTTCATGACCAACGCCCTGACCGCGCAGGTAGCTGAGAGTCCAGTTGTTGCCATCGCCATCGGCGTCGATATAGGTCCAGTCACCACACTGGCCTTCATTCTCGAAGTCGAAGTATTCAATCCACGATTTGATGGCAATAGTGCCGTTGGCAGAGACCGAACCGTTGGCGTTGGTGACGGTAACGGTGACGTTGTAGGTGCCAGGAGTATTCCAGGTGCAGGTGGCGGTTTCGGTGGTGGCCGAAGCGGGGGTACCATCGGTGAAGGTCCAAGCGACGGTGTAATCATCAACACTTACGACATTGACATCAAAGGTGACGGGGACACCAGCTCTGCCAGAGACAGGAATATCGGTGGCGGAAATGACAGGAGCCTGGCCTGCCTGGGGATAGTTGGCGAGAAGGCTCTGCATTTTGGAAACGACGGTGGCGGGGGAGGTGGAGATGCCGAAGCCCCAGGTCTCGCCATAGATGTGGCAGTAGTAACCGTTGGGAGCCACGAAATAGACGGCGGGCACATAGCCGGTGGGGTCGATCATGCTCTCGCACGAGGCGCAGTCGATGATGGGGTAAAGGACGTCGGTACCATCGCTGTAGTGGGTCCAGTCGCCCTGCGTGACACCCTGCTGGGCGGGGCCATAGATGGCCGACACCGGGGTGCTTGCATCGCACTCAACCCAGAGGACGCAAATCTGATCGCCCATCTGCTCACGGATAACCTCAAGGTTCTTGGAGTTGTGGAAATTGAAGCAGGGACCGCACCATGTGGCTGAATAGTCGATAACAATAGCCTTGCCGGCGGCAAGAGTATCGGCCACACTGACGGTGTTGCCGTTGATGTCCTCGGCAGTGAACGGGGCATGGATAGGAGCCCAGTTCTGCGCGAAGCTGCTCAGACCAAGAGCCAGAACCATTGCAATTGATAAGATTTTTTTCATTTGTGCTTTGTCCTGTTATTAACCATTGGACCCTTCGGCTTTAAAATTTGTTTATTATTTTATCGTTTTATTTTTTTATTTTCAGCTCATTACACACCACACAACACTATCTTTAATAGTGCAAATATACAAATAATTCGCTTTTTGCAAAATATTTTTTTTCAACACTTCCCACAATAAACCTTTTGACATTTTCGCACCAACACAATATTATGTGCACTTACTCGTTATAAGATAAAAAAAGTTACCGCCATGAAAGGAAGCCAAATACCGTTCAAGAAGAACTACATTATGGGCATCAGCATCGTGCTGGCCGCCCTGGTGCTTGGACTGATGCTGGTCTGCACCGTGAAGACCCTCAAATCCTACGACGACACTGTGAAGGTGCGCGGACTCTGCGAAAAAGAGGTGCCCGCCGACCGTGTGGTGTGGCGCATCAGCTATAGCGAGAAAGACAATTCGCTGGCCGACCTGCGTTCAACTATTCGCCGCAACAACGACGTCATCGTCAAGCTTCTTCGCGAAGCAGGCTTTACCGAGGACGAGGTGAAGGTTGGCAATGCCAACTATGACGACCGCTACACCTACATGAACAACGTCTCGCAAGTGACATTCCGCTACCAGGCCAACCAGACCGTCACCGTCTTCACCAAGAACCTCGACCTGGTGCGTAAGCTGCAGCAGACCCTCGAGACCGACCTGGTGAACCAGAACATCCTGGCCAACAGCTGGGCCGACTACCAGTATCTGGGGCTCAACGACATCAAGCCATCCATGATTGCCGAGAGCCTTGAGAACGCCCGCACCGCAGCCGACGAGTTTGCCAAAAACAGTCACAGCAAGATTGGCAAGATGCGCACCGCCTCGCAGGGCTACTTCGAGGTCGAGGACCTCGACGAGAACACCCCGCAGGTGAAGAAAGTCCGCGTGGTGACTACCGTGGAGTACTATTTGAAATAAAGGTTATAGGTTAGGGGTTATTGGTTATTGACGCTTGTGCAAGTTCATGATGCGACAGCCCACTATAACCAATAACCCATAACCATTATCAGGGGTCTCTTGAAAACCCCCTTCAACAAAACAAGAACCATGACAGAGAAAGATTCTGTAATCATCTATTCCGGCGGGCTCGACTCGACCACGTTGCTCTATGAGGAGCGCGAGCGTGTCGCGTTGGCCGTCACGTTCGACTACGGCAGCAACCATGCCGCGCACGAGATTGCCTGTGCGCGGCATCATTGTGCACTGCTCGGAGTGGAGCATATCGTCATCGACCTGGGCTTCATGAAACGGCATTTCAGCTCGTCGCTGCTCAGCGGCGCCGACGCCATCCCCGACGGCAACTATGACGAGGAGAACATGAAGAGCACCGTGGTGCCGTTTCGCAACGGCATCATGCTCAGCATAGCCTGTGGCCTGGCCGAGAGCCGTGGCCTGAAGCGAGTGCTCATAGCCAACCACGGTGGCGACCACGCCATCTACCCCGACTGCCGTCCCGGGTTCGTCAGTGCCATGGATGCAGCCATGCAGGCAGGCACCTACGACGGTGTGCGGCTGGCGGCCCCCTACACAGACCTCACCAAGGCCGACCTCGTGAAGCGCGGCGCTGCCCTCGGCATCGACTACAGCCACACCTATTCATGCTACCGCGGCGGAGAGAAGCACTGCGGCACCTGCGGCACCTGCACCGAGCGTCGCGAGTCCTTCCGCATTGCCGGCATTCCCGACCCCACACAATACGCAACCAATCAATTGTCTTAACTACTTAACTACAGTCTACTTAACTACTGAAAAAAAGTATGTATTACGTAACAAAGCATATAGAAGTTTCCGGTGCGCACCGTCTGGAGCTCGACTATCCCAGCAAGTGCACCCAGTTGCACGGCCACAACTGGCAAATCACCATCCACTGCAAGGCCCGTGAACTTGACCATAACGGCATGGTGGTCGATTTCTCCCATATCAAGAAGAGCATCGTCGACCGTCTCGACCATCAAGTCATCAATGACATCATAGGTTGCAACCCGACGGCCGAGAACATTGCCCGCTGGTGCCAACAGCAAGTGCCCAACTGCTTCCGCGTCGACGTGCAGGAGACCACCGGCAACACCGCCACCTACGAAGTAGACGAATGATGCGTGTCAACGAGATATTCTACTCCCTGCAAGGCGAAGGCTACCACAGTGGCACACCCGCCGTCTTCGTGCGACTGAGCGGATGCAACCTGCAATGTCCTTTCTGCGATACACAGCATGGGACAGGCACTGAGATGAACGAGGAGGAGATAGTAGAAGCTGTGCAGCAGTACCCTGCACGCCATGTCGTCATAACCGGCGGCGAGCCGTCACTGCAACTCACAGAAAGCCTTGTCGACACCCTTCATGCCGCCGGAAGGTTTGTGGCTGTGGAGACCAACGGCACACGCCCGCTGCCCGACAATGTCGACTGGGTGACTCTCTCGCCCAAGAGCGCCTACGTCGACGGTGCTGATGTCGTGCTGACCCGTGCCGACGAAATAAAGGTCGTCTATGATGGCATCCACGACCCTGCATCCCAACTTTCAACTTTCAACTTTCAACTTTCAACTTTACGCTTCCTGCAGCCCTGCGACACGGGCGATACAACGAAAAACAGGCATATAACTGCCGCCGCAGTGGAATATATCAAGCAGCACCCCGAATGGCGGCTGTCGCTGCAGATTCACAAGATACTTAACATCCAATGATATGAATAGAGAACAGGACAACCTGCAATCGTTAGGCCACAAGGCCGACATCCCCGAGACCTATGCTCCGCAGGTGCTCGAGGCCTTCGAAAACCGCCACCCCGAGCGTGACTACTGGGTCGAGTTCCTCTGCCCCGAGTTCACTTCGCTGTGCCCCATCACCGGGCAGCCCGACTTCGCCGAGGTGCGCATCCTCTACATTCCTGACAAGAAAATGGTTGAGAGCAAGAGTCTCAAGCTCTATCTCTTCTCCTTCCGCAACCACGGCGACTTCCACGAGGACTGTGTCAACATCATCCTCGACGACCTGGTAAAACTCATGGATCCGCGCTACATCGAGGTGCTGGGTCTCTTTGTACCGCGCGGAGGCATCAGCATCCACCCCTACGCCAACTACGGCCGTCCCGGCACCACCTATGAGGCGCTGGCCGAGCACCGCTTGCGCAACTACAAAGTATGATTGCCGAAAAGGTGATTCACCCCAAAGCAGCCTCCAAGCAGGAGTAGCAGTGTCAGGATGCAGGCCCACCAGTTGACGATGTCGGTGTGCTCCTCGATAACGTAGTCACCCTTTATCATGCGGTCGGCACTGACCATGTGCTCCGACATGTGTCCGCCGAGCAATTGTATGCGCCACAACACCCATCTGTCGAGTTCCCAAAGGTCTTTGGCCTTCTGTAAGGCTTCGAAGCCTACACTGTTGATTCTGTTGATGAATTCCAGTTCAGGGAAGGCCGTGGAGACATTGCTTGCTGATTTGAATTCGGTGGGCAGCTCGGCTAAGGTGAGGGCTAAGAGAGTGTCGTGATATTTGTCCAGCAGGGCTCGTTGTGTGCTGTCGCAGACGGCGGTGTAGGCTTCCATCTCTTTCTCGAACAGGCAGTGGCTCCACCACCTTACATATTTGGCATTAAGCATGTCGAGCATGCCGTAGAGGTCGTTGCCGTTCCAGTCGTCTGGCAGCTCGTTGTGGGTGAAAAGAAGCCGCTGCTCGTCGGCGGTGAGGTAGTCGTCGATGGGTACCGGCAGGCTGTCAAGCTGAGGGAAACGGGCCGTGTAGCTATAGCGGGTGGTGAACCAGCGGAAACTTTTGCCGACGATCACCTCGGGTTGCAGTAGGCGCGGCATGCTGTCGTGTTGCATGCTCCATCCTCCGTTGATAATATCTATGGTGTATGAGTAGCGCATGGTGTCTTTCTCGCTGCGGAAGTCGAAAGGCAGCGGTGTGGCGAGGGTTTCTTCCTGCCAGCCTTTGAAGAGGGAGGTGTCGCTGTGTGGGGTGAATATGCTGCGTGAGCCATCCAGGTGGCGTGTCACGCTGTCGGTGGCCACATAGTGTGCGGCGCACGAGGCCAGCAGCAGCGATGCCGCTGCGATGATGATTGCTTGGTGTCTCATATCAAGGTTTTTGTTTGGTGGTTACGGATTGAATTGCGGTAGCCAGCCAGCGGTGCCGGCAGGTTGTCGGGCGAGGAGGGTAGTGTGGCGCTGACGGTCTCGGCCAGGGTGGGCTTGGCGCTGCTGCTGCCAGACGACAGTGTTAGCGGCACGATGGCCAGCAGCATGCATGCCGCTGCAGCCAGCAGCGTCTGCCGCTGCCGGCGGTGCTGTATTGTGCGGTGCATGCCTGTGATGATGGTATCGGTGTCGGGTACATCGACGGGCGTCGCCTGTGCTTTTTCTATCAGTTCGTTATATTCCATATTTCTGTAGTTTCTCTCTTACTTTGTTGCGTGCCACGCAGAGGTTGGCTTTTACCTGGTCGGCGCTCATGCCTGTGGCGGCGGCGACTTCTTCGGCGCTGAAGCCCTCTATCTCGCGCAGGCGATATACCACACGCTGTTTGGGGGGCAGTGTGGCGACGGCATTGTTGAGCAGGGCAAGCAGTTCTTCGGTGGCCATAGTATCGGGATTGACTGCCTCTGTGTACAATGAGGCTGCTGTGGCATAGTGCCTGCGACGTCGGCGCAGCTCGTCGTAGCAGCGCCGTGCGCAGATGGTGCAGAGCCATGTGGAGAGGCTTTGGCGTGGGTCGTAGCGCCGCGAATGCCGCCAGAGCCGTATGAAAGTCTCTTGGACAGCGTCGGCGGCAGCGTCATGGTCGCCGAGCAAGCCGTAGGCTATGCGGAAGAGGCGTTCGCGGTGGCGCTCTATGAGTTGGCGCAGGGCTGCCTCGTTTCCGGCACGGAGCTGCTGCATCAGTTCTATGTCCGTTGGGCTGTTCATTTGCCTATTATACGCTCGAAACGGGCGGAAGTAAAATCAGTATTCGCGAATTCTTCCGTCGGCGGTGCGGCGATAGAGTGTGAAATGTTCTTTGACCTTCTCGAGGAACGGCGAGAGCACATGTGGCGAGCGGCCGTAATAGTCGTCGTAGATGACGCAGAGATGCTTCTTCGAGCGCGAGAGGGCCACGAAGAGGCGGCGTGCGTCTTCCTGTATCTGCTTCTCAGTCCAGCTATGGCTGCCAGGGTAGCTGCCGTCGATGGCACGGTAGACAATCACTGTGTCGAATTCGAGTCCTTTTGCCTTGTGGACGGTGGAGATAATGTAACGCTCCTGCAGGCTGCCGCCACACATGTCGGCCTCCTTGCTGGTACATATCTCGGTGACGTAGCGCTCGAGCTGGTGCCGCAGCGTGGGATATAGCTCGGCGCGTATGAGGTCGGTCTCGAGGTAGTGTATCAAATGCGGCCACTTGTCGATAGGGTCGATCAGTTTGGCGTCGAGCAAACGTCCATAGGCACGCTTCAACTCGTCCACAATGCCTCTGCTGTCGGCGTTGTTGTACAGTTCCGAATAGCGTTCACGGAATTTGGCCACCTTGCGGTTGTGCGCCTCGACGAACAGCTGTTGGTCTGTAACCATGGGTGTGGCGCAGTTGTGGCAGAAGCGCAGCAGCGAGAGGGTGGCGAGGATGTCGTCGTCGGCCTGGTGGCTGTTCTGCCCCTCAAGATGCAACACCTCAAGCAGGTGACCCAGCTTGTAGTGGCGCAGGCGCGGCCTCACCAAGCGTATATACTTCAGCGTATCGAAATAACGGGGACACGCTTCCTCCAGCTTAAAGCCTCCGTTCTCCCGCAAGAGATTGTTGCGTAGTATCTGGTAGTCGTATTCCACGTTGTGGCCCACAAGGACCTTGCCTTCGCAGTAGTCCATGAACATCCGCAATCCTTCGGCACGCGGGTGACGGCGGCTGGTACGATAGACTTCGAGCATGGGGTTGGGATGACCGCCTACGGTCTCGGGCAGCGCCTTGTCGGTTTCAAGAATGACATTGAACGGACGACCCACTACCCTCCCCTGCCGCACGGTTACGGCGGCTATCTGGATGATATCGTCGCTCTCCGTATCGAGGCCCGTCGTTTCTGTGTCGAAGATAACCAAGTCCTCGCAGTCGTAGACTCGCACGAATTCCTGAAGGTACGACGAATCGGGGTAGCGCAGGAAATCACTTGGGAGCATGGCCACGCGACGCATATCGCGCATGAAGTTGCGTGCGGCAGTGTAGGTGGGGGTCACATTCAATCCCCATAGCAGTCGTGCCCATGCAATGAATACACTCTCGTCGGTCAGCACACTCAGATGAGCCATCAGCAGACGCATGGCTGGCAACGAGAAAAGGTCGGTGCCACTTATCTTGAAATGGCTGATGCCCATGCCGTTCATCACTTCGCCCACATCATCCGCCTCGCGGTTGGTGCTCACAAGGATTGCCACCCGGCTGTCGGCATCCATATCGCCGTAACGCTTGGCAAAACGCGCGGCATAGTAACTCTCCAACTGTGCGTCACCCACATCGAGCAGGCAGAGGTCTTCTTTCCTGGGTTGTGATTGGGCGTGCATGGACGTGCCGGACAAATGATCCTGCCGTGAATATTGCTCCTGTGCTTCCCCGCACTCCGCGACACTGCCTTGCGCTCCCACCATCTGCTTGCTGCCGAGGTTTTTCTCGGCAAAGTCGTTCTGCAGGTCGAGCAGATATTTTGGCGAACGGTAGTTGGTGTGCAGGTAATGAATATGTCCCGCACAACGGCGTTTCAGCGCCTCGAGGGTCTCCTGTTTGGCACCGATGAACGAGAAGATGGCCTGTTGTTCGTCGCCAAGATACACGATGGTAGCGTCGTCGGCTGCGAACAGGTCAACCAGGGCGAACTGCAAGGCGTTGAGATCCTGCACCTCGTCGATCTCTATCCATTTATATCGTCCATTAAACCCATTAGCCCCATCAAGAAACTGGTATGCCAGCACCAGCAGGTCGTCGTAGTCCAGCAGGTCATTGTCTGCCTTGTAACGCTGGTATGCACTGGCCAGCAGCATGGTGTTGGCAGCGGGCAACTCGTCGAGCACACTGTAGCGTACAGCGAGGTCATCGATATGCTGGTATATGTCGGCCAGCGAGTCCTCGTTTGCCGGCCGACCCAGCACATCACACAACTTCATCATGGCACCGGCATGCAGCAACTCGCCGTGCAGTATCAGGTCGCCGCGCATCCCCAACGTCAGTTGCCACAGGGCGTGCTGGTAGCGCATCAGGTCCGTCGTGCGGTGCAATATGTTCAGTTTCTTGCAGAGTTCTTCTTGTATGATATTTTCCACGTCGCCCTCGTCGATGATGGCGCTATTGTGGTTCACCACGCCTTCGTTGAAGAGCATCTGCGAGCAGTAGCGGTGTATGTTGCCCACGAAGAGGTCGTCTGGCACGGGGTTTCCCGTGCGGTCGGCGATGCGCTGTGCCATCCCTTTGGCTGCGCGGTTGGTGAAGGTGAGACAGAGCATGTCGCCGTATTCCACCCCCTGCTCATGGGCATGCACCACGCGCTCCGTCAGGATATCGGTCTTGCCGCATCCTGGCGGCGCCAGCACCAGGTGCCGTCCGCCGCTGATGGCAATGGCTTCCTGTTGCCACGGGTCAAAGGTCCGCTGTCGCATGGTTGTGGGTTTATGATTATTACTTTTATAATTTGCAAAAGTAATAAAAATATTCCAACTGGCAAAAAAAAGGTAACTATATACATGTTGACACGGTTTGACACTGTCGGGTGGTTTTTCCGTAGAAAATGCATGCGGGACAAGCATTGTAAGCCTAGTCGCAATGAAGCCTCTGCACCACGCACCACCAGAGAACGACCAGAGATGCTGAAAAGTAGCCTTCATTCTCAATAGTTTACCGTCTGTTCTTCGGTATTTCTTCGGTGGCTAACTGAAGAAATACTGAAGAACAGAGCACCCCTATAGGGAGTATTGGGGGGTGATTCTTCGCTTCAACTCCTTTTTCCTGATGGTTGCCTGGCTGTGTTAAATTATCGGCGTTATGCTGTTGACAGGTGTATAAATCCCCAAAAATAAGCAAAAAAAGCCAGACGAAAAAATCGTCTGGCGATAGATTCATATCATTTCTTGATTTTTAGAAGCAAGCGCAATATCTTGATAACTATTTTGACCACCCCGCTGGCGGCAGGAACATATTTAGCCACATCCTCGGCGATGTCGAGCACATCGGCCAACGGCACGCTCTGTGCCAGCTTCTGCACGGTCATCTTGTCATTCTTCTCCTGTTCCATCTTGTTGCAGTTGTTTTAGGTTTCCGATGAATTCGATAAGCTTGGAGGCATCCTTGCCTGTTTTCTGCTGGTATTCGTCTACACGAATCAGCAACCCGTCAAGGTCTACCCCTTTCAGCATGGTACGGAGGGCTTTGGTGCTTAGCTCCGATGTCTGTGACGACACATCCTTGGCTGTCTGCGTAGTCCAGTCGCGGGCATCTTTGAGAGCTTTTCCGGCACTCTCTTTAAGTTTGTTGATGTTAACCATAGCCATAACATGAATAATGTCTAACCAAAGTATGCTATCAGTCCTATCACGCAGGGTGGTATGAAGAAGAACTGGATGGCGTAGCCGATGGCGGTCATCACGCGGCTACCGGCCAGCTCCATACTGCTCTTGATCCAGAACCAGCGCGGCGGTACTGTGTCGGCCCAGCCGACGATGCCCACGATGAGACCGAGCACAGCGGCAATGGCTCCAAGGACGAGCGCCAACGGCTCGGGGTCTTCGAGCAGATACAAGCCTCCGAGGATGAATGTTATCGGGCTGATAAATTGGAATAGCCAGAGGAATATTGCCATGTTCTTTTACTGGTTGAATCGCTTGTAGATTGTAGAGTTGACGAATCGCTTGTAGGGTAACCAGAAGTAGTGGTAGTGTTGCGATGTGTAGTGGTTGACAAAGCCTACGCTTTTTAGAAACCTATATGAACGTGTGTTGCTTAAAGTGCATTGTGAGCGTATGGAATAGCCGGCTGCAAATAGATTTTCTAACAGTTCAATCAACGCTGAATAACTGTCCCATGCCACTTTCCCCCAGCATCCACCGTGTACCTGTATTCTGTTGCCGCGTCCTGCCATCTCAATAAGCAGGGCAAACGCTACAGGCTCGTTTGCCCTGTTGTATGCAACCATTCCATGAATGTATTCAAATTGCAACATTACGCGGAGCTCTTTGTCTGAGGAAATGTCGTATAAGATATTGTGCCAGTCTTTTTCAGAAAAACGGGTCACAATATCCTCGTCTTTCAATTCCCTCCATTTAATCATTTCTGGTTGAAGCCTTTTTATTTTTTATTGGCTGCCCTGAGACGTGCAATCTCCGCACGTAAAGTTTTTATTTCATCTTGTGCATGTTTTATATCACGTCTCAAACCTTCTTTAGAGCTTTTGTTATTTGTGAGTTGCAGATTTCTTCTGTAGTGCTCGATGCTACGTTGTAAACCTTCGATTCTTTTTTTGTGATTTTCAATCATACCTTGGTCAAAACTACTACTCATAACTATTGTGGCCAGTTATATCCCATTGGCCCCGTCGGTTTTTAATTAGTAAATATGTAAAGGATATACTTCTTGCCGCAGGAAACAGTGTTTGCACTCATCGTAGGTGTCCCAGTGGAGTTGGTAACAGCCGGCGAGGGTGACGGTGCGGTTGTTGCTTTCGCGGGTTCCGGTCACAGGCTTTTCGTTGCCAATCTCTACTCCCGAACGGGTGTCGGTCAGGTAGTTCTTGTTGGTGGTGTAGAGGATGAAATAACCAAGGTCGGCCATGCCGAGTCTCAGGTAGGCTTCAAGGTTCTCGATGTCGCCCAGCATGGCGAAGCGGTTGTCGGTCACCGTCTCGCCTTCGGATTTCGGGAAATACTTCAGCTCGATGGCTGCCGAGCATGTCTCTTTTCCACTTCTTAGCGTTAGAAGGATGTCGATGCGTGCCTTTCCTTTGCTTTTCCATGTATTTAGCTCCTCATGTCTTACTACGTGCTCAAGAACGATGGAGAATCGGTCTTCTGACGAGAACTCGTACATCTGTCCCAAAGTCTTTATGATGGTGCCCAGCTGCATCTGCATAGAGGCTTCATTGTCCACAATTACGGCCCCTCCTACAATCTTTTTGCAAAGCAGGTCATAGGAACTTTGCACAATACTATTCATCCGGCCTTGTAGTGTATCCATATCTTTATTACACAGTTACACATAATTTTTTACTATGCAAAGTTGCAAAAAAAAACGGCATTCTTTAAAACCGTTTTGGTCCGTTTTGTAATAATCTAAATTTCAGTAATACAAAAATAGGGTTCCCTCGAGGAAACCCTATCATTATGTGTTGGAACGACTTTCGGACTGGTGTTTTTACTGTGGATGGTGTGGCCAGTCTTATTCCCCTTTGACAGGCAGCAGCCGCGTCAATGTCAGGCCGCTCTGTTGGCCAATCTCATAGAGGGGCCAGGAGTTCTCTTGGTGGATGACGTTGGCGAGCATGGCGGGGTGCCCGGTGGCGAACCAAGAGGCTTGGAAGGTGTCGCCGACGGCAAGCTTGGAGGCTACGCTGGCCGTTACGCGGAAGGTGAGGTTGCCAAGATATTCTGCCACCACCTCGCGGCCAGGGTTCCAGCGGAGCATAAGCCGTTCGCCGGGCAGCAAGTCTGACACCCGTATTCCGCCGCCGGGTATGATGTCGCTCGACGGCGAACAGTCGCCGTAATGGGTGCAGAAGTCTTCATAACTGCGATACCCTACGGCACGCGCAAGCAAATGGAGGGTCGAAGGCCGGTGTTTTGCGCTTAGGCCGCCATATTGCCACACCCGCTTGACAGTTGTCAAGCCGATGCTTTCATGTGTACGGTTCTCAATAAAGGCCACGATGGCCTGAAAGTCGGCAGGTGTATGTGATGACGCCTGCACTCCGGTGCCTTCGCATACCAGGCGCTTGAGCGTTTCCAAGAGGGTGTCGTTGTTGTCCATATCCGATTGCAAAGATACGAAAAAAAATAGCATAATGCCGCCAACCATATTGGTCCGTTTGGTATATATTCTTTTTTTTCATATCTTTGCAATCCGAAAAGCACTTCAGGTGGCAGGAAATAATATATTGGAAATCAAACAAAGGAAGTATGTATAACGACAGCCCTTCTGGGTTGGTGTCGGGTGGCAGCGGCATCACCGAGCCTTTCTTCTCCAACTATGAGGAGATAGCTCGCGGCTCCACGCACGTGCTCTTCCGCGCCCGCCGCTACGGACGCTGGTATGTGCTCAAGGGCATACGCGACGAGCTGCGCTCCAACCCCCTCTACGACGAGTGGCTCTACAAGGAATACAGCGTGGGGGTCTCTCTCGACCATCCCGCCATCGTCCGCGTGGAAAGCCTCGAGGACGACAACGTGGTGGGCCGATGCATCGTGATGGAATGGGTGGAGGGCCAAACCCT
>JAEEGL014884848.1_pt1 | contig 35140 bp, 35 predicted proteins | sample 9134231 | NCBI WGS metagenome assembly JAEEGL01 (sample SAMN16246548, study PRJNA631951) | gut metagenome | biome: gut microbiome; feature: rumen; material: fiber-attached | host: Bos | place: Iran: Karaj | collected 2018-10 | reverse complement strand
TTTTTTAGCTGGAGCTGGTACTGGGAAGACTACATATATAATAAAAGAAGCATTAAAAGAGGAAAGACGCATTTTAATAATGACATATACTATTAAATGCCGAGACGAAATTGAAAATAAAATTATACATGAGAATGGATATGTTCCTAAAAATATAATAATTCAAACTTGGTTTTCATTTTTGCTTGAACATGGGATACAACCATATAAAAAAGATTTAAATATATATGAAAATATTGGAGGAATAAATTTTGTTGAAGGAAAATCTGGGTATATAACCACACATAATGGAAAACCAATATACTATGGAGAAAATAATTTTAATAAGTACTATTTTGATAGAGATAATAGAATTTATACTGATAAGATTTCAAAACTGGTATTAAAAATAAATGATGCAAGCAAGGGATTAGTTTTTAATAGAATAAAAAAAATATTTAATAAAATATATATAGATGAAGTTCAAGATATGGTCGGCTATGATTTAGAAATAATAAAGAAACTTGCTGATGAAAAAATTGAATTAATACTCGTTGGTGATCCACGACAAAATGTTTATACAACACATAAAACTGATAAATATTCTAAATATAACAATGGTAGAATAGATGAATTTATTAAAAATGAGTGCAAAAATATAAATTTTGAAATTGATAATAGTACGCTTATTAAATGTAGAAGATGTCATAAAAATATCGTTTATTTTTTAAATGATTTTTATCCAGAATATGATAGCTTGGAACCTGTTGAAATAAGAAAGAATAGTTATCAGGGTATTTATATAATTAGAACATCAGATTTAGATGAGTATTTATCTAGATTTAAGCCAATTCAATTACGTTACAATAAGAATGTGAAGACAAATAATAATTATGAGTGTATTAATTACAAAAATTCTAAAGGATGTACATTTGATAGAACTGTTATTTACCCAACCGAAGATTTTAAAAAGTATTTAAAAACTAATAAAACTATTTCTTCTATTTCAACCAAAAATGCAATTTATGTTGCTTTAAGCAGAGCAATAAACAGTGTTGCGATAGTTTATGACGGTGAAGTATATAAATATCATAGAATCAAAATATGGAGTAATGATGAAAATGAGTAGTATTCTCATTTTTACATTTACTTTTACATTTCCTATTATATAAACTTTGATAAACTATGATAAATTAATAAGGCTCGCAAAGCCTTATTTTATAAGGAATTTAAATTTTTGTATAAGAGATAATTCGTGTGGGGAGCGGACCCCCTGAAGAGAGATGTTTATTAATGATATCTCTCATTTTGTTGTTATATAAGGGTTTAAGAGGCGCCAGGGGTATCTTGGAAATCATTTTAGGCGATATTTAGGCGACATTTTATTTTTTGAACTACCCATAACCACCCAATTTTAAGATACCCTTTTCTTTAGTATGAGAACTTGTTTCCAAAGGGTGAAACTATACTAACTAGTATATTTCTATTACTTGTATTAAATAGTTCGCAAAATAATAATATTCTGAACGAAAATTTTAATAAAATGTGGTATAATTGACATAGGTGTTATGTATGTATAGTTACAAAAATAAGAATAATGAATTGGTATCAATTTCTCTAGAGGAATTAACATCAATTGTTAATAATAATAAAAATTTAATATCACTTTCTGTAAAACTTAATACTACTGTTGAAACTGCAAGATGCATTTTGGAAGAATTAGAAAAAATAAATGTAGATAGTTCTTTTAGATTAAAACAATATAACAAATGGACAAGTGAAGAAGATGAACAACTTGAAAAAGAATATAAGAGCAATTTTTCTATTAAGAAAATCAGTGAAATTCATGGAAGAACTACTGGAGCAATTAGATCAAGATTAAAACATAAAAACCTATATATTGAAAATACTGACATAACAAATATTACAACAAAAGAAAAAGACAATGTTTCAGGAATGTTTAGAATAAGATTTATTGGAGATAATCGTGATGAAGTATATTTTTACAATATACAAGAAAAAGAAGATAATATTGATCCAACAAGACCAATATTTGAAGAGCTATTTAAAACAGAAATTGGTGAAACAAATGATAAATATAGTTTCATAATGCTAGATAAATCTCAATTCATTCCAGCAAAAAAGGAAGAAAAAATTGAAGAAGATAAAGCGTTTGACAAAAGTATTATTTACGATTTAAAAATATATCATTTAACAGAATATATTCCAAAATGGTGTAATAGAAATGATGAAAATTCATCTAGGATTATAGATTTAAAAAACAGATATTCAAATGCGATTAATTATTATTATGATTTAACTTTAAAATGGTTAAAATACAACAATTTAATTAACGAAAATATTATTATATCCGTAATACCAAGTCATATCTCAAATAATGAAAACATAAGCGGAACTGCTGATATTGCAAAAAAAATAATTGAAAATTTAAATTTACAAAATGGGATTAATCTTGTTCTTAGAAAAACGACAATTAATAAAAAGGCTACGTCTATGTATATGAATATTAATAGACCAACTTTAAATCAAGATATTAAATCACTAGAGTTAAATGATAACATAAGTGTTCAAGGTAAAATTGTTGTTATTTTAGATGATGTAATTACACATGGGGATAGTTTTAGGGCAGCTGCATATCACCTATATATGAATGGTGCTAAAAGAGTTATACCTCTAGCTATGGGAAAGACGGTGATACCTAATGAATAATTCAGAATTTATTATTGCATTATTAAAATGTCCTGGAATTGGTTCTACCAAAGCATTTAAATATATTATGGATAATGATTTTTCTTTAGAAAAATGTATTTCTAATATTGAAAAAATAGTGTCAAAATTTGATTTTGATATATGTGTAGATAAAGCAAAAACAGAAATTGAGTTAAATAAAAAGAAAAATTTTAATATTATTACAATTTTTGATGATTCATTTCCTAGTAAATTATATACTATATCTGATCCAATATTATATTTATATTATTATGGTAATATATCATTACTAAATGAACCAAGTGTAGCAATAATTGGAACAAGGCACCCTTCAATAGAATCAATCAATAATACAAAAAAAATTTCTAATAATATATCTAATAAATATGTGACAGTTGGTGGATTAGCATTAGGAATTGATACTATAGGACATCAAACTACCATTGATTGTGGTGGTAAGACAATTGCTGTATTACCAGCAGGAATAGATAATATTCAACCAAAAAGTAATCAAGATTTAGCCAAGAATATTATCAAATATAATGGTCTACTAGTTTCTGAATATTCTGTAGGAACTCCATTGTCTAATTTTAATTATGCAAAAAGAGATAGAATTCAGGCAGCTTTATCAGATACGATTATTGTTTCAGAAGCAAAAGAAGATAGTGGAACTATGATTGCTGTAAAAAAAGCACTTAAAGAAAACAAAAAGGTTTTTCAATTAAGTGGAAATAATAACAAAATAATAAAAGATACTATTTCATTAACCGATAATTATATGGATGATATTGATAACGCAGTGGCATGTAATCAAATTGAAGAAAAAGAAAAGAAACAAAAATTGTTAAACAGTAATAATAATGAACAAATATCATTATTCTAATTTGTTCGGAAACTTTTGATATTACGATAATAGAAATTACAAATATGTCACCCGGGTGACATCTGGGTGACAAAATATAAAAAATTAGTCGAAAGGCTAATTTTTTAATATCTCACAAACCCTTTATTTATAAGCACTTGTAAAAGTAGGCAAGTTTATATAATAACCCGATTAGGATTCCCCTGAAGAGAGCAACTAATGCTCTTTTTCTTATTATAATAATTATGTTATAATTATTATGGTGATAACGTGGAGAAGAAAACACATGTAGCTTGTGCTAACTTAATATCTTTATCTCTAATACAACCTAGTAGTGTATCTAGTTTATTAATAACTATAGGTTCATCTACTTTAGGTAGTTTATTACCAGATGTAGATAAGAAAGATTCAACAAGTGATAAATTATTTGATAGATTAATGACTTCATTAATAACTATAATAATTATGAGTATAGTTATTAATTATTTCTTTAATATTAATTTATATAAAGAAATAAAAGAATATAATAATATATTTAATTATATTATTTGTATAAGTATATTTATAACTATGTCTTATTTAGGAAGTAAAACTAGTCATAGATCTTTTACTCATTCTTTATTAGGATTATTTATATATAGTGCTATATTATCTTATAGTTTTAATAATAAAATAGTTATTCCTTTCGTTATTTCATATTTAAGTCATATTATATTAGATTTCTTTAATATGAAAGGAATAACACTATTTTATCCATTAAAACAAAGATTTTCTCTTAAATTATGTGAAAGTAATGGTACAATAAATAAAATATTATTTGTACTATTCTCAGTATTAAATATTATTGTATTAATAATAATTAGTATAAAATAACAGAGGTGATATCATGGGGAAATTACATTTAATAACAGGAGATATAATAGAAAATAGTGTTGGAATGGATGCTATAGTAAATGCTCAAAACAAATACATGATAAGAGGTAGTGGAATATGTGGAGCGATATATTCAGCTGCTGGAAATGAATTAGAAGAATATTGTAAAGAAAACTATAAAACTAATATGAAAGATAAAGAAGTAAGGATAACACCAGGATTTAATCTAAATATGGATATAATCCATGTTTTAGCACCTAAGTACTTTGAACAACAAAATCCTCTAGAAGAATTAATAGATACATATAATAATCTATTAAAAAGTATTAAAGAAAATAATTATAAAAAAGTATTAATACCAAGTTTAGGGACAGGATTTCATGGTTATAAACATAATGAAGTAGCAAAAGAAGTAATAAATGTATTAAATAACTTCTGTAATAATAATGATATAGATATATATTTTATTAATCTAAATCAAGAAGTAACTAATATATATAAAGAAGAATTAAATAATAGCTAAGAAAGGAATAAATATGAAAATAAATGAAATAAAAACACCAGAAGATATATTAGAGTTCATGAATGAAAATATTAAATATGGTTGGTTAGATATAAATAATGAAGAACATATAGATAATATGAAAAACTTTAGAAGACTATATAGAACATCTACTATAGATGAAACTCTATCTCATGGTTTAGGTACCTGCATAGAACAAGTTAATTTAATGAGTAAACTATTAAATGATATAAATATACCAAATAAAATGTTTTGTACTAGAATATATGAAGGAAAAGACTTCAATAATTTAGACGAAGAAGAACATATGCATTGCTTTGTATTATATTATTTAAATAACAAAGTATATCAATTAGAACATCCCAATTGGAAAAGAATAGGTATATACGAATTTGATAATGAAGAACAAGCTATAAAAGAAATAAATGACTACTATGTAAAAATGGCTGAAGGAAAATCAAGACCAGTAACCCAATATTACAAAGTAGAACCCAATATATCATTTAAAGACTTTAATAACTATATTAATGAATTAGATGAAAAGACATTGCAACATAATTAGAAAGGGGAAAGTTATGGACTTATTTAAATCATTTAAAAAAACTATTTTTTTAAAAAAAGAAAGTGATCTAGAAAAACAACTTGTAGAATTGAAAAGAATAAGAGAAAAACTAGATAATAAAGATGAAATAGACAGAGATATAAAACTATTTGAATATGGAATTTATGGAGAAAACAGAATCATCTATGAACTAAATAATGCTGACATTGGTATGTACGTTTTACATGATGTAACATTTGAATGCGATGGTAATAAAGCACAAATTGATTTTTTGTTGATTACTCGAGGTTGTTTCTATTTAATAGAGTGTAAAAACTTAATTGGGAATATAACAGTAGATAGTAATGGACAATTTTATAGAGAATATAATTATAAAGGAAGGAAAATAAAAGAATCAATTTATTCACCATATACTCAAGCAGAAAGACATCAAGAAATGCTAAAAAAAGTATGGGCTGCTAACCATAGTTTTTTAGAAAATGTATTTATTGGAAACTTTCATGGAAAAGATTTTTTCAGACCAATTGTTGTATTGTCAAATTCAAAAGGATTTTTGAATACCAAGTATGCACCAAAAGAAATAAAAAATGATATTATCAGGGTAGATCAACTTGTAAATTATCTTAAAAACGATATCAAAAATACCAGTTATTTTGAGTTGCTCAGAGAAAAAGATTTAAAAAAAACAGCAGAAATTTGGCTATCAAGAAGTGTTCCAAATGATACAAATATATTAAAAAAATATCTAAAACAATATAGAGAAAGCAATAATAATTTGGAAAAAACACTAAGATCTTTTAGAAGAGAAAGAACAAAAAAGTTAAATTTTCGTAGAGAAGACTATATTTTTTCAGATACGGAAATGTATAATTTAATAAAGTATAGACCGAAAACGTTAGATGAATTAAAAAAATTAAGAATACTAGCTGATATAAGGTTTAAGTGCCATGGTGAAGAAATAATAAAAGTACTAAATTCTGAAAACAATAACAAATAAACTAAAAACTATGCTATAATAAAAATGTAAGGAGTGATTTAAATGGCTTATAAAGAAAATGATATGGTTGATGAAGTATTTTATGATGATGAATATAAATTTAAACCATTAACTGATATACATGGTAATATAGATCCTGAATTATCTCATTTAAGAGATACATATATGGAAGCAGAAAGAGAATACTTTAAAAGATTATTATCAGATGATGGAATATTAGAAAACTTCATGGAAGTTATAACTATGCCTAATGAATATATATTTCGACGTGCAGAAGAAATACATAATAGATTAGAAAGTGATACTTTAGAAACACCTGAAGAAAAAGAAAGAATGCAAAAAATGAAACCTGAAGAAAGAGAAAAATATCACATGATGGTTTTAACAAGAGCAGAAGGATTAATGTGTTTATTTTTTGCCGCAGCTGCTGATAAAGCTCGTATTAATGAATTAGTTCTTGAATGTACTAAAGAAAAAGGTGGAAGAGGTAGATAAAAATGGTAATTTATTACCATTTTTTTATTTATTTCTCTTGACTTTTAAAAAAATACCCTGTAGTATTAAATGTGACGTTTGCAAAAAATATCTTTATAATTTTAACACAATACACAGGAAGAGAAAAATGTGTATTTTTTGCGTTGTCAGAAAGGAGTGTAAAGTAATTGTCATTCATCAATGTAAACCACATTAGTAAAACTTTTAAAGTTGCTAAAAGAGAAAGAGGATTATTAGCATCTTTAAAATCGTTCTTCAAGAGGGAATATACATATATAGATGCAGTAAAAGATGTATCATTCCAGATCAAAAAAGGAGAAATAGTTGGTTATATTGGACCTAACGGAGCTGGTAAAAGTACTACTATTAAAATCTTAAGTGGAATCTTAACACCAGATAGTGGAACTTGTTCCATAGGAGGTATGACCCCATGGTTAGAAAGAGAAAAATACGTATCCAAAATTGGTGTCGTATTTGGACAAAGAAGCCAATTATGGTGGGATATACCTGCTATTGATACTTTTGATTTATTAAAAGATATCTATAATCTTGATGAAAAAAAATATGAAGAAACTAAAGATTATTTAATTAAATTATTAGATATTGAAGAAATAGTCAAAATACCAGTAAGACAATTAAGTCTAGGTCAGAGGATGCGCTGTGAAATTGCTGCTTCATTACTTCATAATCCATCCATATTATTCTTAGATGAACCTACTATTGGACTAGATGCCGTGTCTAAAAAAATAGTAAGAGACTTCATAAAAAAGATAAATAAGGAACAAAACACAACAGTAATTTTAACAACACACGATATGAGTGATATTGAAGCACTTGCTAAAAGAATAATTCTTATAGGAAAAGGAAGAATTCTCTATGATGGAAATATTCACAGTTTAAAACAAAAATTTGGTAACATCAAGAATATAACCATCGATACTAAAGACAAAATAGATAGAGTAAACAAAAATGGAGTAGTATCTCAACATAAAACAGATGCAGGTTATTTATTTCAAATAGATACTAACAAACTATCTATATCTAATTTCTTAAAATACTTATCTGAAAAAACTAACTTAGAAGATGTAGATATAGAAAATGAAAATATAGATGATTTAATAATCAAACTATATAAGGAATTCAAAATATGAAAAAATACTTAAGTATCTTAAGAATAAAACTAATGAATAACCTCCAATATAGAGTAGCTGCCATAGCAGGAATATCTACTCAAATCTTCTTTGGTTTAGTATTTATTTTAATATACTTAGCCTTTTATCAATCAGGAAGTAATGCTGGCTTACCAATGAATTGGAAAGAATTAGTAAGTTACTTATGGCTAAACCAAGTATTCTTTACTCTAGTATTTCTTTGGCAAAAAGAAAGAGATCTAATTAATATGATTAAAGACGGTAATATTTCCTACGAATTATGTCGACCAATTGATTTCTATAAAAAATGGTATGCAACAATGTATGGAACCAGAATATCTGCAATGATGCTAAGATTTATTCCTGTAACCATAATAGCACTTCTCTTACCAGAACCATATAAACTATATTTACCAATAAGTCTAGAAGCCTTTATAGTATTTATAATTGCTATTATAATATCAAGTCTATTAGTAACATCTATAGCCTTAATAATTCATATAGTAGCAATGTTTACTCTAGACGAAAGAGGAATTATGGCCTTTATGATGGTAATAGGAGATGTCTTCTCAGGTGGAACAGTACCCTTAGCGTTCTTTCCAAAATTCTTACAAAGAATTGCATATATTTTGCCATTTAGACACGTAGTAGACGTACCATTTAGAATCTATTCTGGGAACATATCAATAAGTAATGCTATGCCTCACTTAATATTTGGTATAATCTGGTTAATAATAACAGTAGTATTTGGATATCTATTATCCCTAAAAGCAGTAAGAAAAGCTGTAATTCAAGGAGGATAATATGAAAATATATCTAAATTCATTTAAACTATATATAAAATCTCAACTAGAATATAAAAAATCATTTATAACTGGATTTATATCCCAAATATTAGTAATGTTTACTTATTATTTTATAATCTTAGCATTATTTGAAAAATTTGATAACATAAAAGGCTATACCAAATTTGAAGTATTACTATGTTTTGCCATAATCCAATTAGGTTTTTCTCTAAACGAAACCTTTGCTAGAGGAATAGATACCTTTGATAACTTAATTATAAGAGGAGAATTTGATAGATTACTATTAAGACCAAAAAATATACTATTACAAGTATTATCATCAGATTACGATCTAATAAAAATATCTAGAATCTTACAATCAATAATAATACTAGTAATAGCACTAGTAAAACTAAAAATAAAATTTAATCTCATCAAAGTAATAACTCTTATACTTATGATAATAAGTTCAGTCGTTATCTTCTTTTCTATATTCCTCTTAATGGCTTCATATTGTTTTATAACAATCCAAGGATTAGAAGTAAGAAACCTCTTCACTGATGGAGGAAAACAAATGTCACAATATCCAATAAACATCTATGGAAAACACTTTATCTTTGTCTTTACCTTTTTAATTCCTTATGCCTTTGTAAACTATTATCCCTTACTATATCTATTAGGTAAATCTGATAATATGTTATATTCTATATCTCCACTAATAGTATTTTTATATCTTATTCCCGCAACATTATCATTTAAATGGGGAATAAAAAAATATACTAGTGTTGGTTCATAATAAAAAGAGTTTCTAAAGAAACTCTTTTTTTAATAACTAAACAACTTACAATTATATAAAGATAATAGATCATTAACATCACTTATCTTATATATACCTTCCATAAAACAGAATCTAATAATTAAATCATAATAATTATTCTTAGGAATAGAATAAGAAGCACTATCAAGTAAATCAATAAATTCATCTATATTTAATTCTAAAGCTAACCCAAGAAGAATAACAGTCTCTTTACTAGGATGATAATCCTCATCACTTCTTATCTTTGAAAACAATCTCCTATCAATATGAACTTTATTATATACATCACTATCTCTTAAATTCCTATCATCAATATATTTAAACAATAACTTTTGAAACTTATTCTCACTCTTATTACTATCTATATATTCATTAACAGTAGCATAATCACATACTTCTTCTTCATATATAACACTTTTTCGAAGCTTAGAAGCCCCTAAAGCAATCTCTATCTCCATATTATTTTTAATAAATAAAGCCAATTTATCCTTCATAAAATGTCTCCTTCCAAGTGACCAATAAAATAATCAATCATGATACTATTATACCAGAAAGGAAGGAAAAATTATGAAAAAAAATAATAAAGAAATTAATATAGTCTTCTTATTAGATAGAAGTGGCTCAATGCATGGAGTAGAAGACGATACCATAGGAGGATATAACAGTTACATAAAAAGTAGAATCAAAGACAACGCTAACGTAACAACAATACTATTTGATGACAAATACGAAATGATAACTAAGAACACTCCCATAAAAGAAGTAAAAGAATTAACCAATAAAGAATACTACACCAGAGGATGTACAGCTCTATTAGACGCTATTGGAAGAACAATAAACTATATGGATGAATTAAAAAAAGAAAAAGTAATCTTTATCATAACAACAGACGGATACGAAAATGCCTCTACTGACTTCACCAAAGAAGAAATAAAAAACCAAATAGCATCTCATAACAAATGGGAATTTGTCTATATAGGAGCAAATATTGACTCATTTAAAGAAGCCTCTAATCTAGGTATCAAATCAACAAATACTGCCAATTACAGAAAAAGTAAAGAAGGAATTTCTAATCTCTTTGGCGCAGTATCTAAACTAAGTGCTATGTATTACGAAGAAGACTGTATTAATGAATCATGGAAAGAAGATTTAGAATAACTAAATCTTCTTTTTCTATTTACAGGCAACTATATTAACTATTATTCATACAATAATATAGGTGATTATAATGAACAATAACTTAAAAGGAATAATAATTGATCCCGGACACGGAGGAATAGATAGTGGAGCAGTAGCAAATAACCAAAAAGAAAAAGACTATAACCTAAAAATATCAAAATATATGTATAACAGATTTAAAGAACTAGGAATACCCGTAGAAATAACCAGAGAAGAAGACGTAACCCTAAATCCAACCGATAGAGTAGACAAAATACTATCATTCGGTAACGACAAAGATATAATACTAATATCTAACCACCTAAACTCAGGTGGTGGCGAAGGAACAGAAATAATATATGCCCTAAGAAACGATTCTAATCTAGCCAATAATATTATTAATAACATCAAACAAACCGGATCTAAAACAAGAAAAATATACCAAAGAAGACTACCAACTAATATGACTAAAGATTATTACTTTATCCATAGAAATACCAAAAATATAGAACCCCTAATAATAGAATACGGATTTATTGACAATAAAGATAACTTAGACTTCCTAAACAATAACTACCAAGAATTAGCAGAAGCTGTAATAAAAGGAATATTAAATTATAAAGGAATACCATATATACCACCTACAGGAAGTTCTCTATCTACCTATATCGTAAAAAAAGGAGATACCCTATATTCTATAGCCAATAAATATAATACCACGGTCGAAAACCTAAAAAAACAAAATAACCTAACCTCCAATACACTTTCTATCGGTCAAATCCTAAAAATAATACCAACTAAAATAGAAAGTACATACATAGTAAAAGAAGGAGATACGCTCTATTCTATAGCCAATAAATATAACACTACCGTAGATAACCTAAAAGAATTAAATAACTTAACCTCTAATATATTAACTATTGGATCTAAATTAAAAGTACCCGAAGGAAAAATAACCGAAACAACTATTCCCAATAATGAAGAATATATAGTTAAAGTAGGAGATACTATTTATTCAATCGCAAGAAAATATAACCTAACAATAGAAGAATTAAAAAAACTAAATAACAAAAACAACAATACCATCTCTATTGGGGAAATACTATTAATACCAAGTACTAAAATAACTACTACTTATATCGTAGAAAAAGGAGATACTCTCTATTCTATAGCCAATAAATTTAACACTACTACAGACAAATTAAAAGAATTAAATAACCTAACAAATACTAATTTATCCATAGGTCAAGAATTAACTATAAATTAAATAAGCAACATAAACTTGACAAAACAAAGGATTTGTGCTACAATTTAAATCGTTGAAAGGGAGTAGTTCCATTCAAAGAATGATTTAGTTCGTCAAAACGATTTTAAATCCGGACTAAATGATATCGATTATTGAACAAGACTTTCACACATATGTGTGAGTCTTGTTTTTTTCCTTTCAAGACTCTCACATATAAAAAAAGGACAAAGAAAGGTGAGAAAAAATGAAAGAAAAAATAATATTAAAAAGTGTTCATCCAGAACAATACCCAGATTTAACAATTGAATGCACAGTAATACCAAATGAAGAAGTAGGAGAATATGTATCAAGCATCCCAGATGAAAGCAAATTCACAGCATATAAGAATGGTAAAGTAACCGCTAGAACAGGTATCCCAGGAGAAAGAATAAAAACTACTTTAAAAACATTCGTTGATGGAAAAGAATACATCTTAAGTGAAGAAGAAAATGAAGTAAAAGATAGAGGGGAAGAAGGAATCGACATAGTAGTTACCAATATAAGCAGTAACTCAAAAGAACAATATGTCGTAAAAAGAAAAAAATTTATGGCAACCTACATACCAGGTGAAAATGGCGAATACATTCCAGCTTATGATCCAAGAGAATTAGCCCAAGTAGATGAAAGTGTAATAATTACAACAGCTTGGGGATCAGAAGCAGTATGTTTAAAAGGTAGCTATATAGTTACATATAATGCTAGTGAAAACGATTACAATACTATCGAACAAGAAGCATTCAATTCAACATACACTATAGAAGATAATCCAGCAAAAAAACTTACAAGATAAATATAAAAAAGATAAATTACCAAATTTATCTTTTTTTCTTTACTTGAAATAATTAACTATATTTGTTATTATATTATATAGTTTAGAGGTGATAATATGGTATATTTAGATTACAGTGCTACTACTAATACCAATGATGAAGTATTAGATTACTTTATAAAAATAACTAAAGAATATGGAGGAAATCCCAATAGCAATCACTTATTAGGAAAAAAAGCCAAATCTGTTATTGACGATACAACTAAACTAATAAGCAAATTACTAAACATAAAAGAAACAGAAATAATCTATACATCAGGATCTTCTGAATCCAATAACTTAGCTATTAAAGGAACACTATTAAGAAGTAATAAAAAGCACATAATAACAACTAGTTTTGAACACTCATCTGTAATAGCACCCACCAATTATCTCCAAAGGAATAATTACGTAGTAGACTTAGTAAAAACAGACAAATATGGAAGAGTAGATATTAATGATCTAAAAAAACTAATAACTAATGATACAGCCCTAATATCTATAACAGCCGTTAATAGTGAAATAGGAATAATAGAACCAATCGAAGAAATAGGTAAATACCTAAAAGAAGAACATAAAGACATAATCTATCACGTTGACTTAACCCAACTAATAACTAAAAAGAAAATAGATTTATCCAATATCGATTTAGCAAGTTTTTCTGCCCATAAATTCTATGGAATAAAAGGAATAGGATGTCTAATTAAGAAAGATAATATCAAAATAGAACCAATCATTCACGGTGGAAAAAGCACTACTAACTACAGAAGTGGTACACCAGCAACATCTCTAATAGCATCCCTAGGGAAAGCCCTAGAACTAGCAATGATTGATATGGAAAAAAAATATAAATATGTATCGGAATTAAATACTTATTTAAAAGATAAATTATCTAAATTAGATAACATCCATATCAACAGCAATGAATACTGTCTACCACATATACTAAACTTTAGTGTAGTAGGAAAGAATCCCAACGAAATCCAAGAAAAACTATCCCAGAAAGAAATCTATATATCTACCCAAACAGCATGTGCATCAGGTAGCAGCATAAGTCCTTCTGTTTTAGCCCTAACTAATAACGAAGAATATGCCAAATCATCACTAAGAGTAAGCATGTCTCATCTAACAACTAAAGAAGAAATAGATATATTTATAAAAGAATTATCTAACTTAGTAGGAAGTGATACTAATGAAACTAATTAAAATAAGTGCTATTTGGTGTCCAAGTTGTCTTATTATGGAAAAAATCTGGAATCAAATAAAAGAAGAATACCCAGATTTTGAATACATATCATATGATTACGATCTAGATGACGAAGCCGAATCTTTTAATCCCGGTAATATCTTACCCGTAATTATATTACTAAAAGACGATGAAGAAGTAATAAGATTTATTGGTGAAAAAACTAAAGACCAAATAATAGAAGGAATTAATAAATATGAAGAATAAAATAATAATTATCTTATTATCACTATTTATCTTTATATCTCCAGTATATGCCTTATCAGAAGACTATAAAGACAAAGTAGCAGATATAACCGGTACTAAAATAGAAGAAAACATAATAAACATCTATTTCTTTAGACAAGAAGGATGTCCTCACTGTGCCGGAGAAAAAAAGTTCTTAGATAAAGAAATAAAAACTAAGTATGATAATGTAAAAATATATGAATTTGAAGTAACTGATAAAAAGAATAGTGAATTACTAACACTAGTAAAAGAAAGATTTAGAGTAAATAACAATAGAGTACCCGTTACCATAATTGGAAACAAATACATCGAAGGCTTTGACAATACCAGTGATATAACTAAAGACAAAATATATAAAGCCCTAGATGAATATTCAGGCAAAAAAACATCATCAAATACCTATAAATTACCAATAGTAGGGGAAGTAAACGTAAAAGAATTTTCTCTTCCTCTAATAGCAATAATCTTAGGATTTATCGATGGCTTTAACCCTTGCGCTATGTGGGTATTACTATTCCTAATAAATATCCTAATAGGCCAAAAAGACAAAAAGAAAATGTTTATCCTAGGAAATATCTTTCTTCTAACAAGTGGACTAGTATATTTACTATCCATGTTAGGAATAAGCCTAGTACTAAACATATCAACTGTTGTCTGGATAAGAAGAATAATAGCCTTTACAGCTATATTTATTGGTGTATATAACATAAGAACCTATATCCAAACCAGAAAAGAAGATGATGGCTGCCACGTCGTAAAAGACGAAAAAAGAAAAGAACTATTTAAAAAGATGAAAAAATACACAACCAAGAAAAATATCCTCCTAGCATCTCTAGGAATGATTGTTTTAGCAGCCAGTGTAAACCTAGTAGAATTAGCCTGTTCTCTAGGATTTCCTGCAATCTTTTCTGAAATACTTGCCTTAAATAAAATACCAACAGTAACAAGAATACTATATCTATTACTATATGACTTATTCTATATGTTAGATGACATAATAATATTCTATATAGCAATGTTTACCTTTAATATAAAAGCCATAAGTAATAAATATACTAAATATTCTAACTTAGTAGGAGGAATAATAATCCTAATAATAGGAACATTACTTCTAGTAGCACCTAACATAATAATGTTTAATTTTGGATAAAAAAGATAACTATATATATTTAGAATACCTAATTATATAGTTATCTTTTTTTGTATTCTTTACTATACCAACATACTTATACTTACCATATTTCCTAATACTAAAAATATCTCCCTCTTGTAAAACATAAGAATTATTACTAAGAATATCATAATTAACTAATATCTCTTTATTCCTAATCTTTTCCTTTATCTTATCTCTACTAGTACCAATAATCTTTGAAATAACATTATCTATTCGCAAACTAGAAACAATAACCTCATTATCCTCATAATTCCTTCTATAATTATCTAGATAATTAATATCTATCTCTTTAATCTTAATAGGCTTATTCCCAACAAAACAAAAATCCTTCTCAATTAGATCTGCTATCTCATCCATAACATAAAAATAATACTTATCACTATCGACAATAACATCACCAAAAACTTCACTACTAATATTAAGACCAAACAAACTACCAAGTATTTCTCTATGAGATAAAGGATAATAACTATCTATTTCATATAACCTTACCTTAGGAATATCATCTGTATACATTATTACCTTATCACTATCAGGATAAGGATAATATAACTTATAATCACTCTTATTTAATTTATAACTAACCAACTTACATACATTAGGCATCAAAAAAAATGTATAACCACCACGCCTAATCTTATCAACATTCTTTTTTATCTCATACATATCCATAATATCACCAATAAAAAAATTATACCAAAGAAAAAGAAATATTACTATATTTCTTTTCCACACTTAGTACAAAACTTATTTCCTTTTCTAATTTTATGACCACACTTAGGACAATAACCACTACCATCATCCTTTTCTGTAGTTTTCTTTACCTTAGGAGTATCTTTTTTCTTATCATCAAATGGTCCATTAGGAGTAACACTAACACTATCATCAACTACATAATCACGAGATAAACCAATTATTGGTAGCATTACAAAAGGAAATAATGTCATAAGAACAGCAAATCCCGTGTCCTTATGTAATTTCTTGCTTATATTATAATTACATACAAATCTTCCAATTAATCCAATTAATATAAAAACACTTGAATCACTACCCCTATGATCAATTGAAGTAAAAATAATATATGTATAAATAATTAAAGCAATGAACCACCACCACTCAACACCAGCTATCTCAGTATATACCCAGTCTGAATAACCTGGAATAATTGCTTCCCAACCCTCTCTTCCAGCTTTCTTAAAAAGTGTCCATTTACCAAGAACTATAAAGAAAAGAATAGGAAATCCAAAAAGCAAAATGCCAAAAACACCTAAAGCAGCAATTCCTAATATTTCACCTTCCATAAAATAAACTCCTTTCTATATTAATTATATCAAATATATAAACAATAAAAAACCCCTTTTTAAAAAAGTCTAAAATTATCTGTTTAAAACAGTAAAAACAACCCCAATATCAACATAGAATACAATGAAAGGAAAAATACTATGCTAGGAAATTTTAATGAAGAATCCCAATACATATTACTAAAAGCCAAAGAAGAAATGTTAGACTTAAACCATCCCTATATCGGAAGTGAACATCTATTATTATCTATATTAAAAAATGACTTTAATCTTGCAAATAAACTAAATAACTATGGACTAACTTATAATAATTTCAAGGAAGAAATAATAAATATTATTGGTAAAGGAACCAAAAAATCAGAATTCTTTCTCTATACACCACTACTAAAAAAAATAATCGAAAACTCTCTACTAGACGCTAAAGACAACAATAACGGAAGTGTAACTCCTGAGCACTTACTAATATCTCTCTTAGAAGAAGGAGAAGGAATTGCTATTAGAATTATTATTGGAATGAATATAAAGATCGAAAAAATATATGAAGAATTCAACAACAAATTAACAACCAAAAAAACTAATAAAAAGAAATTACTAATAAACGAATTAGGTCTAAACCTAGTAGAAGAAGCCAAAAAAAATAAAATAGATCCCCTAGAAGGAAGAACTAAAGAACTAAACAAAATAATCGAAATACTCCTAAGAAGAACCAAAAACAATCCAATTCTAATAGGAGAAGCTGGAGTAGGGAAAACTGCTATAGTAGAATGGCTAGCAAACCTAATCTATAAAAAAGAAGTACCAACTAAACTAAAAAACAAAAAAATAATCTCTCTAGATATGGCCTCTTTAGTAGCAGGAACTAAATACAGAGGAGAATTTGAAGAAAGATTACAAAAAATAATAAACGAAATAGAAGAAGACGGAAATATCATTCTCTTCATTGACGAAATCCATACCATTGTTGGAGCAGGTGGAGCAGAAGGAGCAATCGATGCCTCTAATATCTTAAAACCATCTCTGGCAAGAGGAACAATTAAATGTATTGGCGCAACTACAATTAAAGAATATAAAAAATATATAGCTAAAGACAAAGCCCTATCTAGAAGATTTCAACCAATCCTAATTAATGAACCCAATGAAGAAGAAACAATTAATATACTAACCAAACTAAAACCAATCTATGAAAGCTATCATCACGTAAAAATAGATAACCAAATAATTAATTATATCGTAAAACTATCAAACAAATACATAAATAACAGATATAACCCCGATAAAGCTATTGATATCCTAGATGAAGTCTGTTCTAAAACCAATATAAAAGAAAATCCCCTTATCAAAAAAATAGAAACAATTAAAAACAAACTTGAAATAATCTCTAAAGAAAAAAACAATCTCATTATCGAAAACAAACTAGATAAAGCCTATAACTACTTAAAAGAAGAATCTAAACTAAAAAACAATTTATCTAAACTAGAACAAAACTATCAAAATGATATCAAAAATATAACTAAAGAAGAAGTAATAATAACCCTAAGTGAAAAAACAAATATTCCCATTGAATCTATATCACAAGAAGATATATCTAGTCTTAACAAACTAGAACAAAAACTAAAAACAACTATTATTGGCCAAGACAAAGCCATCGAAGAATTAATAAACTATACCAAAAAACAAAAACTAGGCTATTTCCCAACTAAAGTAAAATCATTCCTCTTTATAGGACCTACTGGTGTAGGAAAGACCAATCTAGCCAAAACATATGCTAAAGCTGTTAATAATAATCTGATAAGATTAGACATGAGTGAATACCAAGATGCAACCTCTATAAATAAAATAATCGGATCATCTCCCGGATATGTAGGATACTCTGACAATAACAATATCCTAGACAAAATAAAAGAAAATCCCACTAGTATAATTCTCTTTGACGAAATAGATAAAGCCCATCCCAAAGTAATAAATTTACTTTACCAAATACTAGACGAAAGTACTATTAAAGACTCTACTAACAATCAAATAAATCTAAATAATAATCTAATTATTATGACCTCTAATATAGGCTTCGAAAATATATCAGTAGGTTTTACTAACAATAACGAAACTAATTCCCTAAAAGAAATATTTCCCCAATCATTTCTAAATCGTATTGATAAAATAATAATATTTAATAAATTATCTAAAGAAAATATAACTAAAATAATAACTAATAAACTAAAAAAAATAAAAGAAGAATATAATATTGCCTATAATAAAGAACTAATAAACAAAATAATAAAAGAATCCAATTACCAAGAATATGGCGCCAGAAAAATAGATAAAATAATTGAGAATACTATAGAAAGTACTATTATAAAAAATAATGAATACATAACAACATAAATACTTTCCTGTAAACTTTACAGTAAAGTATTTTTATTGTATAATAATCATAGTAACATAGGAGGCCAAAATGAAAAACAGAAAAGTATATATTTTTGGACACAGAAATCCCGATACTGACAGTGTAACATCTGCTATAGCTTTAGCATACCTAAAAAATAAATTAGGAATGAATGCTATACCTGCCGTATTAAGCAGTATTAACTTAGAAACAAAATTTGTCTTAAACTATTTTCACACCAAAGAACCAATCTTCCTAAATGACGTAAAAATAAAAGTAAAAGATTTAAACTATGCCAAAAGATGCAGTGTTACTGAAGAAAGTTCTATAAGTGAAAGTTACAAAAAAATGGCTGAAGCTGGAATAAGTAAAATACCAGTAGTAGACAAAAACAAAAAAATGTTAGGAATAATAAGCATGAAAGATATAGCTAAAGAACAATTCTCTAACAATATAGACTCCTTAGATACAACTTATTCTAGTATCCTAGAAACAATAGACGGTGAACAAATATTAAAATTTAATGAAGGAATAAAAGGAAAACTAACTATTGCCAGCTATCAAGAAGAGAAAGACAATAACATCGATAAAAATACTATTCTAATTATTAGTGATAAACACGATATAATAGAATATGCCATAAAACAAAGAGTAAAATTACTAATTATTACGGGACCAAACAAAATAAAAGAAGAACACTTAGAATTAGCCAAAACAAATAAAGTAAATATTATTAATACTCCTGATAGTACTATAATAGCAGCTCGTAAAATAAGCCTATGTAATAAAGTAAAAACCCTACCATACGAAAAAAATATTATTGATATTAACGAAAACGATAGCATAACAGACTGCATCAAATTTGCCAATAAAACAAGATATAGTTATTACCCAGTAAAAAACAATAAAGAAGAATGTGTAGGAATATTAAGACTATCTGATGTTGTATACGACAACAAACAACAAGTAATACTAGTCGATCACAACACCCCAGACCAAACAGCAATAGGTATCGAAGAAGCAGAAATACTAGAAATAATTGATCACCACAACATTGGAAGTATCGGTACTAACAGCCCAATTAGTTTTCACAATGTACCAGTTGGTAGTACCTGTACAATTATTAACCTAATGTATCAAGAATATAATATCAAAATACCAAAAGATATAGCTGGACTAATGCTAGCAGGTATCTTATCTGATACTCTATTACTAACATCTCCAACTACAACTGATATCGATAGAGAAGCCGTAAAAAAATTAAGTTCTATTGCTAACATAAAATACAAAGAATTTGGCCTAAAAATGCTATCATCAGGATCTTCTCTAAAAGGAAAAACTAAAGAAGAAATAATTTATAACGACTTCAAAATATATCCAATAGGAGAAGAAAAAATAGTAATAACACAACTATCAACTACTGATGCTAAAGAAGTACTAAATTCAATTAATGATTATATTAACTTATTAAACCAAATAGCAGAAGGAAGTAACTACTTCTTTGTAGCACTATTTATAACTGATATAATGAAAAAAGGTTCCTATGTAATTTATAGTGATAGAGCCGAACCGATTCTTAAAAAAGCCTTTAAGAATGATAACCTAAAAGAAGGAACATTCCTAAAAGACGTAATATCAAGAAAAAAACAAATAATACCTAGAATAATGCCCGAAATAGAAAGTGACTATTAATTAGTCATTTTTCATTTAAAAATCACTATCTTTATGTTATAATATCGAATGAGAGGTGAGAAAATGAAATATTTATGCGTTAACGCCGGAAGTTCTTCTCTAAAATTTCAATTATTTGAAATGCCTAAAGAAGAAGTAATAATAAGCGGATACATAGAAAAAATAGGACTAAAAGACAGTTTTTGGAACACCAAAATAAATGGTGAAAAAATAAGAGGAGAAAGATACCTAAAAGACCACACTGAAGCTGTAGATGTTTTAATAGAAGAACTACTAAAACACAAAGCCGTATCTTCTCTAAGTGAAATCAAAGGAGTAGGACACAGAGTACTACACGGAGGAGAAAAATATAGTGATTCTGTTATAATTACTGATGAAGTAATCGAAGACATAAAAGAACTAACAAAACTAGGACCACTTCATCATCCAGGAAATTTAGCTGGAATTGAAGCTATGAAAAAAGCTCTACCAAAAGTACCAATGGTAGCAGTATATGATACAGCCTTCCATCAAACCATGCCAAGAGAAAATTACCTATATCCAGTACCATACGAATGGTATACAAATTATGGCGTAAGAAAATATGGTTTCCATGGAACAAGCCATAAATTCATTACTGAACAAATGAAGAAAAAACTAAGAAAAGAAAAAGCTAATTTAATTATTTGTCACATCGGAAGTGGAGCATCTATAAGTGCTATCAAAGACGGAAAATGCTTTGATACAACTATGGGAATTACTCCACTAGACGGACTAATGATGGGAACACGTTCTGGAGCAATTGATGCTTCAATCCTAGAATACGTATGTAAAGAATCAGGAAGTGATATTTCTGAAGTAACAAATGCCCTAAACAAAAAGAGTGGTTTACTAGGAATATCAGGATTTAGTGATAGTCGTGACGTTGAACAAGCAGCAGGTACTGGTGACGAAATGTCTCAATTAGCTATCCAAATGTACAACCAAAGAGTAGCAAAATACATTGCTGACTACTATATCGAATTAGAAGGAAAAGTAGATGCTTTAGTATTTACTGCTGGTGTTGGTGAAAATGGAATTGCCTTTAGAAAAGACATAATCAATAGACTTAAACCACTAGGTTTAAAAATAGATACTAAAGAAAACGAGAAAATAGCTAGTTTCAAAGACAAACACGAAGGAAAAATTAGTACAACAGATTCAAGTATTAAAATATATGTTGTACCAACAAACGAAGAACTAATGATTGTAAGAGATACATACAACTTAACAAAATAGAAAGAAAAGGTTATTATGAGTATATATAGAAGAATATATAAGGAAATAAAAAAATACAAAAATATAGTTTTAGCTAGACACATCGGACCAGACCCCGATGCCCTAGGAGCCCAATTTGCCCTAAAAGAATTAATTAAGGACAAATTTCCCGATAAAAATGTTTATGCCGTAGGAGGCTGTCCAGCAAAATTTAAATTTTTTGGCAATTTAGACAAATTAGATAGTATCGAAATAGATGATGATACCCTTTTATTAGTATTAGATACACCAGATATTAAAAGAATAGACGGAATAACAGACATAAAAGAATTTAAACACATCGTCAAAATAGATCATCATCCCCCAATCGATAACTATGAATCTCTAGCTCTAATCGATGAAACATCATCTTCAACATGCCAATTAGTACTAGAATTCATCTTTAAAAATTACTTAAGACTATCTAACGATATTGCCGAAAAAATATATATGGGTATCGTAGCCGATACCGGAAGATTTATGCATGCCTATACTACTAAAAAAACATTTAAACTCGTAACTAAACTATTAGATAAAACTAATATTGATTTTACTTCCCTTTATTCACCAATATATACAAGACCACTATCAGAAATAAGATTTCAAGGATTTATTTTTGAAAATATTGAAGTAACAGATAATGGAGTAGCCTATATAAAAATAACCGATGACTTACTAAAAGAATATGGTGTTGATGCTGCCAGTGCTGGCAACATCATAAGCGAATTAAACTTCGTTAATGAAATAAAAATCTGGATTTTCCTAACCGAAGACGTAAAGAACAACCAGATTAGAGCAAACATCAGATCAAGAGGACCTAGCATCAACGAAATAGCAGCCAAATATGGTGGTGGAGGCCACAAATATGCCTCTGGAGCTCGCTTACCTGATTGGGAAAAAACAGATAAGCTAATAGCCGATTTAGACAAGCTTATGGAAACAGAAAATACAAAACATGTATAACCCTATACATGTTTTTTTCAATATCAAAAAATGTAAAACAAAGTACTTGATTTTTAATTATTATTTTGTTATACTTAATACAGAATAGAGGAGGAATAACATGGATGATAATAACGTAAAAATAAAAAATCCAGGGAACGGAAGGGAACTTTTTTATATTGTAATCACAATTGCAATATTTATAGTAATGGCAGTAGGAGCAACATTCGCGTTCTTCACTGCAACGGCTAGTAGTGGTGATGCATCTGTAGGTACAGGATCAGCTACATTATCACTTGAATTCATCAGTTATGGAACTGCATGGTCAAGAGCAGACTTAATACCAGCTTATAGAATTGTATCTGAGTACTCTGTTGAATTTCAAAATGATACAACTTTAGGTAGCAATACTGCAGGTGACAATAATGCTCCACTAAATGATAAAGAAAATAATACAATTTGTAAGGATGATTTTGGAAACTCAGTTTGTAGTATTTATGAATTTCAAGTAAGAAATCCAGCCAACTCTCCTCAAACGGTTAATATCAATTTACTTACAGAATCTAATGGTTTTGTAAACCTAAAAGCTATGGCTTATGAAGTATCAGTAGGCACTGCTCAAACATATGAAGACACATCACAAAGCAGTACCGCAGGTAATAACGGCTATGGAGATCCAATCTTTAAAGCAAATGAAGAAGATGTAGATGATACCCATATTCAAGTAAAAGATGGACGTAATAACAATGTTTACGACGCAACACCTATCTATGTAAATAGAGCAGGAGTTACTAAAACATTATTACAATATGAAGCATCTCCAGAAGATGACATACCTAATTTATCTCCATCAATTAATAGACCAGTTTCAGTAGACTATAATGGTGAAGTAGTATTAGCAAATGACCTTGAAATTCAAGGTGGATCTACTAAAACATACATCATTGTTCTATATGTATTAAACTTGGATGAAGATCAGACTGATGATGATGCTGACAAGACATTTACTGGAAGAGTTATGGTAAGTAACGGAGACAATTCTGGTGGTGTTAGTGGTGCTATATCAGCAGCTGGAACAGGAAATATGTTACAAGGAGGCGAGTAATAACTCGTCTTTTTATTTTCTATGAGTTTACACAAGAAACAATCTCAAAGATAAAAATCCAAAACAATTGACAATTAATTTAAACTTTGATATCATTAAAATAGTAGAAGGTGAAGAGTAATGGATCAAGAAAATAATATAATTCCAGAAGAACAAGAAAAAGCAAATAACAAAAGAAATGTCTTTAACCTAATAATTGGAATAGCAACCCTTTTAATTGCTATTTTAGGAGCAACATTTGCCTATTTCTCTGCTACAGCTCGAAGTAGAGATGACGATGTAAATGTAAGGTCGGCCTATGTAAGTATATCTTATGATGGCGGTACCGAAATTAAAGCAAGTCACCTAATTCCTGCAACAGAGACAGTTGCTATTAATAAATTTAAAAAAACCGTAACAGCAATTGGAACGGAAAATGACGAGACACTAACATTTCTTGATGAAGATGAATACACAAACGACTTAGAAAGAAGATGTGTAGATGCTCTTGGAAGAGAGGTTTGCTACGTATATAGATTCAGTATCAAAAGTGATGGAAACGTAGGTAGTGAAACAGGTATTGCTGGAGCAATAAAAGTAAACGAAAATGAATTTGATAATCTAAGTTATATCGTTTATGAAGTAACATATAAAGAAGACGATGGCGAGCTATTAGTTGATAAATTTGGAAATAAAATAGTAGAACCAAGTAGTTATCAAGTAGTAAGTCAATTTAATAATACTGATACTAATCCAGATAACGTTGACTATGTTGGAACAAAGTTTGCAACATTTGCTAAACCATTTGATAGAATAGGTGATAACAATGAATTTGTAAATACAATTTATCCATTAGAATGCTTATTTGGATACTCTCAAACATATGATACAGAAGCTGAAGATGATATGGCTAGATGTTCTACTTATAATGTAACAAATCAAGTTAAACATAACTTTGAAGTATTAATCTGGTTAGAAGAAACTAGATCCGTCCAACAAGAACAAGGTTTGGAGTTCAAAGGCACCGTATTATTAGAGGTACCTGGAGGTCAAACTGGTAGTCAATATCCAAACGGAGAAATTACTGGTAAAGATTACTGGTAAAGATTAGTAATTTAAAGCAATATTTATATTGCTTTTTTTGTGTTTTTTTGATAATATTATAATAGAGGTGGAATCATGAATATTAGGGAAGAAAAAAAGAACTTTTTTTACATAATAATGATGATTTTAACCTTAATAACAGTAGTAATTGGAGCAGCCTTCGCTATATATACATTTTTACATAGCCAAAAAGAAGGGGGTACTAACGTTTATACGGGAACTCTTTCTATTGTTTATACTGAAGGAGAAAGAATATATTTAAAAAATATTTATCCAACGTATAATCCCCAATTTAACGAAACTGAAAATGTATATAAAAACTCCTTTACAATCACTAATACCGGAACATTAGAAGGAGTATTAAGAATAAATATTGAAATAAAAAATAATGAGTTTAATGCTGGTAGCCTTAAATACAAATTATTTAATTCTGATGGCAACGAATTGACTACAGGTAATGTTCCAAAAACTGGTAATTTTGAAATAATTAATAATGTTTTATTAGAAAGTAATGCTACAGTTACATATACAGTCATAATCTGGCTTGATGAATCAGGAGATAATCAGAACGAAGAAATGAGAAAGACATTATTAGGAAACGTTAGAGCAGATATCAGTCAAAAGAGAAACTAAGAGGTGTTGAAATGGAAGAGAATAAAAAGGAGAAGACCTTCAAAGATCTGTTTTCCAGCATTACCGAAGAAAAAGGTAATGAAGAAAATAAATCTTTGAGTTTTAACTCGATCAATAAAAAAAGTAAAGAAGAAAAAAATGAATCTCTAAACAGTCTTATAAAAGAATCAACTAACGAAGAGAAAGATTTATTTAATAATATATTAAAAGAAACACCTTCCTTAATTCAGGAGGAAGAAACACCAGTTCCCGAAGAATCTGCTAATAACGAACCAGAAATAACAAATCCATTCTTCACTGAAGAAAAACAAGAAGAAGTAATAGATAATCCGTTCTTCAATAATGAAGGACCAAAACCAATTATTTCAGAACCAATAATAGAAGAACAACCAATTATTGAAGAACCTATATTTAAAGATAAAGAAGAAACTATAGAAGAACCAGTAAAAGAAGAAATAATTGAAGAACCAAAAGAAGAGGTAATAATACCTGAAGAAGAACCAACTGTTGAAGAACCTATAGTTGAAGAAGAAAAAGATGATATTAATACAATCCTAGACGAAAATCCATTCTTTATCGATTCTGAAGAGAATGAAGAACTATTAGAAGAAAAAATAATCGAAGATAAAATAAACTTAGTTGAAAATAAAAAACACGAAGTTAAAAATAACGAAATATCTAAAATAGACACCTCAAATGCTAAACACTTTAATGTAAAGATTGTAAAGAAAAAAGATCCACCAATAAAGTTTGTTATAGGTGTTCTATCATATGCTTTGTTTATCTGGCTATTACTAATTGGTATAGGACTATTAGTATATGTAGCTGACTTAAAGATAAGAGAAGCTAAAGGTGATACAAGTCCACCAACATATAGTGCCTATGTCGTTCTTACCGGTAGTATGCTTCCAGAAATACAAGTAAACGATGTTGTCGTAACAAAAAGAGTAGATGCTAAAGACTTAAAAGAAAAAGATGTAATAACCTTCTTATCATCTGATACTAGATTTGCAGGTACTAAAATAACCCACAGAATAATAAAGAAATACTATGATTCAGAAAAGAAGCAATATACATTCCAAACAAAAGGAGATAATAACAACGTAGCCGATAGTGCACTAGTTCAAGAAGGAAATATCTTAGGTAAAGTAATTCTAAAAATACCTAAACTAGGATATTTACAAACCTTCTTAGCAGCCGAAGGTGGTTGGATAATCGTAATACTATTACCATGCTTACTAGTTATTTCATATGATACAGTAAAACTAATAAAAGGTTTAAGAAGAAAAAAATATAAAAATATTAAAGTACAAAAGTAGATGATAATATGAAAACGAATATTTTTCGAGTTAAAGAAAAAGAAAAAGAAAAAATAGTTATAGAAGAGGAAAGAACAAAAAATCCTTTCCTCTTATTCCTAAGAAGAAACAAAAAGTTTATACTAACAGCTCTATTACTACTAGGAATATCTTCTATATTAATTACAACAGGATTAGCTTTTTCTCTGTTTGGTCAATCAACAGAATTTGATATAAGCTTCCTAAACGATACAACTGAAGAAGTAATATCAAACGTTGATCCCAATCTAGACGAAGATGACATAAAAGAAGAATTACTAGGAGCAGTAGGAAGATCAGATGGAGTAGTAATATTAGTAAAAAGCTTTATGTCAAGTAAAAATGACGTAATCTATTACTTCTCTGATATGACTGCTATAATAATTCAAGCCGATGGTAAAATATTTAGAGTTTCTCCCGATTCTAAAGGAAACTATGGTGTCGATGAAAACGGAAATATTAATCCTAACTCGAAAACTATTCTTGTAAAATCAACTACTACAACCCTAAGTGATGGAACAATAATCACAAACTATACAGACGGTACTGCTAAAATAGAACACAAAAATGTAACCATTTTTGTAAGAGATAACACTAAAATAAAACTTCATAGTGGTGTCTCACTAAAAAATGTAATACCAAGTGGTGTTGCTATAAGTACAACTCTAGAACAAGCAAATAACGGCAAATTAAATACCTTTACCGATAAAACAAAACTAATAACAACATCAAATACAAAATATATCGTAAATCCAAATTCTAATGCCGTTATAAACAACAATAATGACTTAACATATGATCACTATAATTCCTATAACGTATTAGAAGAAAAAGTACTAGCGGATGACAATACAGTAACTTATTACGAAAACGGAAGTGCAACTATAATTAATAAAAATGGTAATACCATTTATGTAAAAAAAGCCGGAGACGTAATAATTAAAAACAACAAAGTATACGAAATAAAAACCAATAGTTATGGTTATTCCAAAAAAACATTTAATTGCTCTGATGGTAAGAAAGTAACTTTCTTCGATAATGGAGCAGCTATAATACAATATACAGATGGAACAAAAAAATATGTTGAAAATAGCGATGATATAATCTTTGATTCCAATAAAAATATTATTAGTAATCCATCTTCATCAGCACAAAAATCAGTAAGAAAAACAACTGATGGCTACCAAGTAATAAACTTTGAAAATGGCAAATCAGAAGTATTAAAAGGTGATGGAACAAGTTTTATTATCGATACTGATAAACTAATCTTTGATACCGAAGGAAATATTACATCAAAAAATAAAGATAAAGACAAAGATAAAGACAAAGATAAAGATAAGGACAAAGATAATGATAAAGACAAAGATGATGATAATGACAACAATGAAGTAGACAATTCTGATCCAATAGAAGGATTATATGTTAGTGAAGCAGAAACTAAATACAATCAACAAAAAAATATTCAATATACAAACTTCTTAATTCAAAACACTAACAATCAGAAAAAAACCTTCCGTATCGTAATTGAAGAAGTAGAAGACTATTCCAAATACAATGCTACTAGACTAGAAGCAAAATATGTAAAATATCAAGCCCTAATTGGTACAACCTTTATATCTGATAGAAGACTAGATGAAGATGTATGGGAAGAAGGCGGAAAGAAAAGATATGTAATCGATAGTTATATCCTATATGAAGGAACAATCGATCCCGTATCTACACTAGAAGTATCTATAACCCTATATGTAGATTATGCTGAACTAGATAATAGTAAACAAGATACCTATTTTATTGGAACAGTAAAAACATATGTAGTTAGTTAATTTTGATATCTTTTGTCGAATCTAATGAAATTATTATAAATAAGTGCTATCCTTTAATAAAGGAGAATAAATATGCCAAATAAAATAATAATTGAAGATATCATAGAAGAGATGTTAGATAATATAAATTACATTAAAATAAAATACCCATTCAAAACTAGAAAGTAACTAACTTTCTAGTTTTATTTAGGAGGATAATATGAAAAAGAAAAAGAAAAAGGACAACATAAGCACTTTACTAGTTTTTATTACAGTAATAAGTATTCTAATAGCTATTTTCTATCTGATTTTTGTAAATTAAAATGTAAATAAAACCCAAGAAGCCAAAATAATAGAAGTTAAAAATAATACCCTAAAAATAACTGCCGGAGAAAAATATGGTGATCCAGCTATATATGAGATACCAAAACCCAAGTATAAAAAATATAAAGAAGATGAAACAATATACGTAATAATAGATAACAACAATGTCCATATTACTATAAATCCCTATCTATTTATATCACTTCCCATATTACTATATTTTACACTAGTCATATTATTAAGTTTTTCCATTGTAATATACGTATTTGTATTAGATATAACCAAGAGACAACGTCTAAAAAAAAGTAATATAAATATTAGTTTACTTTAAAGACAAAATATCACTTGTATGTTATAATTAAATTGTAAGAAAGGACCGTGATAATATGAAATGCACAATAAGAGGAGAAAAGATAAAAGCAACAAAAGCTATAAGTGATTACATAGAATTAAAAATATCTAAATTAGATAAATACTTCAAAAATAGCGATGTAAATGCTAATATCTTAATCAAACTAAAAGGAAATAAACAAGCTATAGAAGTAACCATACCTTACGACAAATACATTCTAAGATGTGAAGAAGACCATGATGATTTATATGCAGCTATTGATTTAGTATCAGACAAATTAGAAAGACAAATAAGAAAGAATAAAACAAAACTTAAAAAACAAACAAAATCTAATAGTAAAATATTTAACTTTGATTATGAACTAACTAAAGAAGAAGAACAAGATAGTAAGAAAAAAAGTAAAATAGTAAAAAGAAAAGTAATCGAAATGAAACCAATGGATGATGATGAAGCAATACTAGAATTAGAATTACTATCTCATGATTTCTTTATATATAAAGATATGGATAATATAATTAAAGTAGTCTATAAAAGAAAAGATGGAAATTATGGAATTATAGAAACTAATGAATAATTAGTTTCTTTTTTATAAATATACTAGTATTTTTATCCATAATTTGTTAAAATATTAATTACGGAGATGGTAATATGTTAAAAGTATTTAAAAAACTATTTGATACCGAATATAAAGAATTAGAAAGATTTAAAAAATTAGCTGATGAAATAGACAGTTTAGACGAAAAAATGTCTAAACTAAAAGATAAAGAATTAAAAGAATATACAGAAAAATTCAAAGAAAGACTAGCTAAAGGAGAAACCCTAGATGATATCTTAGTAGAAGCCTTTGCTGTCTGTAGAGAAGCCTGCTATAGAACAACCCAAATGAAACCATTCTACGTTCAATTACTAGGAGGACTAGCAATCCATTACGGAAATATAGCCGAAATGAAAACTGGTGAAGGAAAAACACTAACCGAAACAATGCCTGCCTATCTAAATGCCTTAGACGGAAATGGTGTTCATATCGTAACCGTAAACGAATTCCTAGCGGGAAGGGACTCAGAATGGATGGGAGCAGTATTCAAATTCTTAGGACTAACAGTAGGACTAAACTTAAGAGAATTAACTCCAGATCAAAAGAAAGAAGCCTATAATTGCGATATACTATACTCAACCAATAACGAATTAGGATTTGACTACCTAAGAGATAATATGGTTGTAAAAAAAGAAAATAGAGTCCAAAGACCACTAAACTTCTGTATCGTTGACGAGGTTGACTCAGTTTTAATCGATGAAGCCAGAACACCCCTAATTATATCTGGAGGTGTAGCCCAATCAGCAAACCTATACGTTCAAGCTGACAGCTTTGTCAAAAGCCTAAAAGAAAACATTGATTACATCAAAGACGAAAAAACACAAAGCATAAACCTAAGTGATGAAGGAACTAGAAAAGCAGAAGAAAGATTTAACCTAAAAAATCTATTTGACATAGACAATACATCACTAGTACACCACATTCAACAAGCTCTAAGAGCAAATTACTTTATGCATAAAGACGTTGATTACGTTGTCAAAGACGACGAAGTAGTAATAGTAGACCAATTTACCGGAAGACTAATGCCAGGAAGAGCTTTCTCAGAAGGATTACACCAAGCAATTCAAGCTAAAGAAGGCGTAACTATCGAACAAGAAACAAAAACCCTAGCAACTATAACCTTCCAAAATTTATTTAGAATGTATAAAAAACTATCAGGTATGACTGGTACTGCTAAAACCGAAGAAGAAGAATTTCGAAACATCTATAACATGTATGTAATTCAAATACCTACAAATAAACCAGTAATAAGAACAGATGCTGTCGATTTACTATATCCAGGAAAAGAAGGAAAATACAGTGCCATTGTCAAAGAAATAGAAAGAAGACACAATCTAGGTCAACCAATCCTAGTAGGTACCATAGCAATTGAAACAAGTGAACTAATTAGTAAAATGCTAACTAAAAAGAAAATACCACACGAAGTATTAAACGCTAAGAATAACGCAAGAGAAGCTGAAATAATCGCTAAAGCTGGCCAAAAAGGAGCAGTAACTATTGCAACTAACATGGCTGGTCGTGGAACCGATATAAAATTAGGTGAAGGAGTACCAGAACTAGGAGGCCTATGTGTAATCGGAACTGAAAGACACGAATCAAGACGTATCGACAATCAGTTAAGAGGACGTTCTGGAAGACAAGGAGACCCAGGATTTACCCAATTCTATCTATCATTTGAAGACGATCTAATGGTAAGATTTGGATCTGACAGATATAGAGGAATGTTAGCAAATCTAGGATTTACTGGTGAACAAGTAGTCCAAAACAAAATGTTAGCAGGTTCATTTGAAGCAGCTCAGAAAAAAGTAGAAGGAAATAACTTTGATGTCAGAAAACAATTACTACAATACGATGACGTAATGAACAATCAAAGAGAAATTATCTATTCTAAAAGAAATGAAATATTAGATAGTGAATCTATTCATGAACAAACTCTAAAACTACTAGAAAATCACGTAACAGAACTAGTAAATAATCACCTAATAGAATCAAATAAATTAAATGATAATGACTATGAAGAAATACTAGAAGCAGCAAATGAAAACCTATTAAAAAGACATAGAATAGCTCTATCAGAAATAAAAGGAAAATCACCAGAAGAAGTAATAGAACGATTATCTAAATTAGTATTAGAAGATTATGAAGAAAAACTAAAAGATATTCCAGAAGAAATAACTAATGAATTTGAAAAAGCTATAACACTAAAAGTAATAGATTCATATTGGATGGAACATATATCTACAATGAGTCATCTAAGAGAAGGTATAGGATTAAGAGGATATGCTAATGAAAATCCATTACAAGCCTATACAATGGAAGGATATGAACTATTTGATTTAATGTTAGCAAAAATAAATAAAGATGTATCTATCTACTTATTAAAAGCAGAAATAATGCAAAACACAGAAAGAAAAGAAATAGTAAAAAATAAAATAACTAATGATGGTAAAGACCACAAAAAAATCCAAGCCAAAAACACTAACAAAATAGGTAGAAATGACCCATGTCCATGTGGCAGTGGTAAGAAGTATAAGCAATGTTGTGGTAAATAACTCGCAAACCCCGATAAAATAAGGGAAAACGCGAGTTTTTCTTTTTATCAAAAAATAGCCCAAAATTGGCTTTAGAACCATTTTAGAACCATTTTGTTCGGAATTTAGAGGTTTTCATGAATGGAATAATTATTTGTTTTATTATGGTAATGTTATACTTATTCTAATTAATAAACATATTTTTAAATATTACAAAACTGTAATATTAGAATAATAATATAAATGATATAATATATTTAGGTGGTTTCTGTGAAAAAAATAATGATAGTTGAAGATGATAAAGTAATTGCCGAAGAATTGTTTTATTTACTTAATAATTCGAATTATGAAGCAGTTATACTAAATGATTTTAAAAATGCTAAAAAAGAGATATTAGGTAGTAATTCTAATTTAATACTTTTGGATATTAATATACCTTATTTGAATGGAGAATTATTATTAAAAGAAATAAGAAAAGAATCACATATACCAGTAATTATGGTTACCAGTAAATCTAATGAATCTGATGAAGTAATATCTTATTCTTATGGAGCAGACGATTATATAACTAAGCCTTATAATCCAACAATACTTTTACTAAAGATAAACGCTTTACTCAAAAGATGTGAAATGAATAAGACTACAATCAGTTATAAAGATTTAATTTTTGATATAGGTAAAGGAATAGTAAAGAATAATAATAAGGAAATAATACTCACTAAAAATGAAATAATCATTTTTAATATGCTTTTATCTAATAAAGATAGAATAGTATCGAAAGATGAATTAATGACAGAACTATGGAATAATGATGAATATATTAATGAGAATGCACTTACTGTTAACATCAGTAGATTAAGAAGTAAACTAGATGAAATGGGATATCCTAATATAATAGAAACTAGAAAAGGAATAGGATACACTATAATATGAAATATATAGAATACTTAAAAGATAATATTATAGGTATAATTGTTTATTTATCTACGGTGTTATTATTATTTCTAATGTTAAATGCATTTAAAGTTGATATTACAGTAAATATTCTAACTATTATTATTTTACTTATTAGTGGCATTTCAATCATTACAATAAACTATTATAGAAAGAATAAATTCTATAAATTATATTTAAATAGTTTAAACAAATTATCTAAGAAATACTTGATACTTGAAACTATACCTGAGCCAAATACGTATGAAGAAAAATTAATGGTCGAATCATTGTATGAGATTAATAAGTCAATGATGGAAAATATTAATGATTATCAAAGAAATATTACTGAGTTTAAAGAGTTTGTTGAAATATGGATACATGAAGTAAAAATACCTATTTCAAGTATGGTTTTAAAATGCCATAATAACAAAGAAAAATATGATAAATCATTATTAAGTATTATTAGAAGACTTGATAATAATATAGATGAAATACTATATTATGTAAGAAGTGAGAATACTGAGAAAGATTTTGCTATAAACGAAGTAAATCTTAAAGAAGTAATTAGAAATGTAAGTATTAAGAATAAAGATGATTTATTAGATAATAAAATTGCTTTTGAGTCAAATGTTAAAAATTCTTTAGTTCATACTGATAAAAAATGGTTAGAGTTTATTATTAATCAAATTATAAATAATAGTATTAAATATAAAAAAGATAAAGATTCAATAATAAAAATAAGCTCTATAGAAGATAATGATAAAACCATACTTGAAATATATGATAATGGTATTGGAATACCTACTAAAGATATAGGTAGAGTCTTTGAAAAGTCTTTTACTGGATCTAATGGAAGAGATAAAATAAAGTCTACCGGTATGGGATTATATATTATAAAAAAATTATGTGATAAGCTAGGTCATAATATTTATATAGAAAGCACCCTAAAAGAATACACAAAAGTAATAATAGAGTTTGGTAAAAATGAAATGTATAAATTCTAATATTACAAAATTGTAATGTATTGTAATATTACTCAAAAGACAAATAAAAAATAATAATCTAAAATTAGTGTTGTAAGGAGAGATAATATGGAGAAAATATTACAAGTTAAAAATGTAGAAAAATACTACGGAAGTAAGTCTAGTTTAACGAAAGCAATTAATGGCATATCTT
>JAEEGL012040182.1_pt1 | contig 35146 bp, 31 predicted proteins | sample 9134231 | NCBI WGS metagenome assembly JAEEGL01 (sample SAMN16246548, study PRJNA631951) | gut metagenome | biome: gut microbiome; feature: rumen; material: fiber-attached | host: Bos | place: Iran: Karaj | collected 2018-10 | reverse complement strand
ATTGCAGAAATAGAACTTAATGTAATGACAAGACAGTGTCTGGATCGAAGAATTGACAACATAACAGATCTCAGATCCGAATTGAAAGCATGGGAATATGAACGTAATCAACATCAAGCAACTGTAAATTGGCAATTCAGAACCGCTGACGCTAGGATCAAACTGAGCTCGCTATACCCTGTCCTATGACAGGGGCGGGCTTTGATTAATCGTCAACGAGACACTACACTAGTGAAATGTCATACACAGTAGTGCGCATCCATAGCGGAGCGTTTTTTATGTAATAGGATGCATTTTCCTATTACATAAAAAAAAGCTCTCTACCCACTATTTCATATGAGTAAAGAGCTTTTTACTATTACTTCACCGTTACCGAGATTGTGTTGCCAAGTCCCCCATCCTTGGTGGTTACGTAGATGGTAGTGGTCCCGACACCCTTGGCGGTGATCTTGCCACTGCTGTTTACTGTGGCAACGTTTGGATTACTGCTTCTGTAGCTTACAGAAAGGCTCGGAGCAAACTTTTTAGCGCTGTTATAGGCTGTAGTCTGCGGACTCTTTGGAGCATCCGAATAGGGAGCTCCGTAAAGGCTTACCATGGGCTTAACCGTAACAGATTTCTTCATGGCAAGCTCTGCCTTGTATGCGCCTTTGGAAGTCTTAGTAATACCGGAGGCTTCCTTTAGCTCAAGACCTGTCACATAGGTATAGACTGTGACGCTGCAGGTTGCTTTCTTCTTGCCGGGCTCCGTTGCAGTGAGAGTTACTTTTCCGGCAGCAAGACCCTTTATGGCAAGAGCCTGTCCCTTTTTGGTGGTAATTCCTTCAGAATCGGCATTCCTGAAGGTTACACCTGCAAATACCCTCTGAATCTCTTCCTCACTTTTAATAGCACTTACCTTATCCGAAGAAATGGCTGCCCACTGGATTTTGGAAGGAACCGATGCTGTCCAGGTAATCTCTCTGAAGGCATCTGAGGCATTTGTGGGAGCAATGACAGGTTGAATTACCTCGTACTGCTTTACATTTCCCTTTGAATTAAGACTTACACCTGCTTTTGTCTTATCAAGTGATAATTTTGTAATCGGCTTTAGCACATTTATTGTGACCGTCGCCTTAACTTTTGAATTATCAGCACTGTAAGCAGTTATGGTTGCCGTTGGCGTTGCAGGTGATGTACCGTTCCATACTGCCGTAACCTTGCCTGTGGATGATACAGTAGCTACTGCATTATTGGAAGAAGTATAGTATACCTTCTGATTTCCCGAAAGGATTGTTTTTTCCTTATCGCCGTATACCTTAGCTTTAAAAGTCATACTCTTTCCTGTAAGAAGCTGTTTTGTGGTTCCGTTAACCTCTTCCTTTCCCTTCAGAAGGCTGACAAACTTAGCCTCGTTTCCTATGATTATGCTGCAGGTCGCGGATAACTGTTTTCCCTTTGCATTCGTTCCCACGGTTGTGGCTGTAAGTTTAACCGCAGTTCCCTTAGGTGTTGCTTTTTTTGCAGTCACGGATACTTTAAGGCCATTGGCTTTCCATGAGATATACTCTTCCCCGGAGGTTACAGTCCATGTGACATCACCCTCCAAAGGTACTGACGGTGTAAGCTTTGCACTTACAGTATTTGTTGTCCCCACATTCATCTTAAGTGCAGATGAACTTAAAGAAATCTTTGAAAGAGTCTTATCCTTAACTGTAACCTTTACGGTAAGAACCGTATCCTTGGCTGCCCTGAAAGGTCTGAAGGTCGCTGTTACCGCAACTGCCTTTGCTGTATCCTTAAGGGCCGTGATTGTTCCCTTTTTGGCATCAACTGTCACATACTCCGAATCATCGGGGTTCTTAAGCGCCCAGACTATCTCCGACTTAACATCCGTTCCCACTTCACTTCCTGTGGCGGTATCCTTGGCATTAGCACCAAGTATAGAAGGCGTCACATTCACTTCGGGAGTATAAGTCTTTCCGGTATAAATTGTTATGGCATTATCACTGAGGGCCGCCTTGGCAACGGGAACATACACGTATATATATTCCTCATCCACAATCTTTTTCCCGCCTGATATATTGCTATCCACTTCCCCGGTGGCTCTGACTTTTACTTTTCCCTCTTTTACTCCGGTCAAAAGACCTTTTTCCGAAATATAAGCGCAGTCACCGCCTTCAATTATTTCCCAGCGGATATTCTTGTTTACAGGTGTAACCTTACTGCCAGCTTTGCTAAAGGATACAGTCAGCTGCAAGGATTTTCCCGCCGCAACTATATCTTTGTTTCCGGAAGTGTTTATATCTACAGTGTCATAGTCCTGTCCCACAGTGATGCTGCACTTGGCGGATTTCTTTCCGTCAGAGCTTGTGGCAATTACATAAGCGGTTCCCTTTGAAAGTCCCGTCACAACGCCGTTTTCATCTACAGATATAATACTCTCTTTGCCGCTCTGAACGGACCAGACTACCTTTTGATCTGCGGAAAAAGGTGTTACCGTAGCTAAAAGCTTAAGTCTGTTTCCCACGCCCAGCTTGAAGCTGCTTTCGGAAAGCGCAACACTTCCGACAGGATCGCATACAGTAACGGTAAATGAAGCCTTAAGACCACCATCTTCACTTATGGCAAAAACAACAGTTGTGCCAGAGGAAACAGCTGTAAGCTTCCCCTTATCATCCACCAGGACTATAGCTGAGTTGTCGCTTCCCCATACCACATTTCTGTTTAAAACGCCTTCTGCGAATACTCCTGCGGCATCCTTTGATTTAGGAAGAATGTCTGCTTTTACGGTAAAAGAACTGCCCACTGCCAGTTTTACTTCGCCTTTTTCAAGGACCTCTCCCTCTGTCCCGTACATAAGCTGCACAGTCTTGTTACTGCTGGAGGCATACCACTTAGGAACTGAGGCAGTATCCAGGATTCTAAGTTCTTCTATGTGATTGGAAACCACAACCTTTACAGAAGCGGTTTTTGCTGTTCCATCTGTGGTGGTTGCTGTAATGACTGCCGTTGCCGATGTTTCTCCATAGGTGGAAACCGCTGTAACTTTTCCGTTTGGATCAACTGTGGCTACCTGATCATTGGAGGAAGACCACTCCATTTTCTTTTCGGAAGGGGTCTTTCCGTCTTTTCCCGTAAAAATAAGGTGAGATGCTGCATCCCAGGTATTCTCGGTCTTACTGTTGGTAAAAAGACTTATTTCAGAAGTATCAAATGTTACAGATGTCACCGGTATGATTTCTTTTGCCCATAATGCATAAAGCGTAACGGTTCCCGGCTTATCCATAAGATTTTTGACACTTGCTTTGTCTTTGAAGGTGTCGCCGGATCCGTCGGCCTTTGTATTCCAGCTGACAAAACAGAAACCTTCCCTGGTATATGTGTTTGCAGAAAGAACAGCCTTAGTATCATATTTGATGCTCATATACTCCATGGTTCCGGTTCCGCCGTTGGCATCAAACTTAATCTTATACTCTATAGGCTCGTTCTTGGCATAAATTGTTATGTCGGTGCAATCACTCTTTGTTATTCCGCTCTTTGGCGTCTTAAAAGCGGAATCAGCATACCAGCCTTCGAAAGTATAACCTGTAGGCGGCGTAGCATTTTCAAATGTAAATTCTTTTCCCGATACGTAAGAAGCGGGATTTGCAGTGCTGTTGGTCGCACCGTTGAGAACATATTTTATCTTGAAGGTCTCGGTCACATTTACAATTGCCGTAGCGGTCAAACCGCCCTTTGAAGTCTTTGCGGTAACAGTAGCTGTGCCCAGGCCAACGCCCTGAAGCTTAGTGCCGTTTACAACCTTAACAACGTTTTCATCGGAACTCTCCAGAGAATATTTTTTATTGGTCGCATCGGAAGGTAAAACCGTAATTACAGGTGAAAACTCGTCTTTTAACTGAATATCGTACTCAGACTTATCAAATTCAATTCCTGTGGGATCAACAACTGCTGCATCATCGGAAAATGCCTTGATTCTGAAATTCCTGCCCCAGGAGGCAATGTCTCTCCAGGAACCTCCCGAACAATAAAAGCTCTGTCCTTTCTTGGCAGAAGCCACACAGTCAAACCAGTTGCCTGTCTGCCAGGTCATTTCCATTTCAAGGTCAAAATACGGATCACTGCCTTCACCTGCTATAACTACAGAAAAGGTATCTCCCTTTTGAAGAAAAACAGGATCCGGAAGCTTAACAGTATAATACCCCGCATAATCGGTTTGTCCGTGAACTGTTGCTTCCAGGGTTCCGCTCTCAGGCTTACCGGAATCCTTTAAATCTGTATATACCTTAACAACATACTGTACATTACTTGACTCCGTAAAAAATGATACTGCCTTTATCATTTCGGCATCATTTCCGGAAGCGGTAAACACATTGGCAAACTTTGAGCCATAGGAGCTTGTTCCGGTCATTGTGCCGTCATATTGATAGTTGTAGGTATAATTATCCTCTGAATTAAACTCCGCAGCATAAACTTCGTTTTCAATGGTTGCCTCATAATAAGACATCCAGAAATATCCATATTCACTGTATTCCTCAATGCCCCATTTAGGATAATTCCCATAATCATACCAGCTGTTTCTGATTAGCCATGCTCCGTCGCCTTCCGGCTTTATGGTGAAATTGTCCTTGGAAAAATTGTCGTCCCAGCCAACGATAGTTACGGCATGTCCGCCGCCCCAGTACTCACCGTTATTGTAGTAACAGTTATTATCCTCATTATAGACATCGCCATAGGAATGGTCATAGCTGATACTTACAGCTCCGGTCCTGGTCACCAGTTCTTTTACAGTATTGATGTATATCTCTCCGGTCTTCTCTCCATTCTCATCCAGAGCCCAGTAATGATCTTTATAGAAGTTCTCAAGATGAGCCTTATCTTTATAAGCAAGGTCTTTGGAAAGACCGTTTTTTACCACATCCGCATTTTCATCTCTTGGATAAGGAGCATCAGCTTCGTCTGCGGCTCCCTGCCAGGTTGCCAGAGTATGCATGGCAAAATCCAGATTTCCTCCCATTTCCAGGAAGTTATCCGTAGCACCCTCTGCCAGCGCATTTTTATCCCCATCTGTTCCTCCCAGGGGATCCACGGCAGAATCATATACAAAATTAGCCAGATGAAGCTCAGAAAGATCGGGAGAAGCAATTATCCCCTCTTTCATGAGATTTATTTCCGCAAGAGCTATGGCAGAATGAGCCCAGCAGCTTCCAAAGGGGCTCTGGTTCCTTAGTTTGGGAAGCTTGGGATTAATATACTTACTCGGATATGATTTTGTAAGTATGTCGTCATAGGCAGCGCTAATAGAATCCCCGTCCCCGAGGCCTTCAAAATCATCTTCACCCTCATAATGACGGTAATTGAGCTTAATGCTTTTTTGGAGTTCCTCCTCTGTGGGGATATTACTGTCAGAATCCTGGAAATCATCTTCAGGATCATCTTCAGAATTCTCTTGAGTCTCTTCATATAAATCCTCTATAGAAGCATCTGCAAAAGCACCCTCAAAAGAATCCTCCGAAGTAAAAGAACTGCTTGCAACAGCATTGGCAGCGTTACCCAAAATCATTGACAATGCCAATAAAAATGCGAGACTCTTTCTTTTCAAACCACACCTCCATCATTTGCATAACAGAAAGACGCAGTAAATGCGTTTTTCTGATTAGATGTTTAAGATTTTATACTATTTTGTGTATCCATTTTCCTTTTTTGAATCTGATTGTAAATATTATAGCGCGGATTCCCCAGTCGCAGAACATACCTATCCATACGCCCAAGGCCCCAAAGCCTGCAACTCTTATAAGAAATGTAGCCAGAGTCACTCTGCAAAGCCACATGGTGAGAGTTGCAACAAGCATAGAGAACTTTACATCTCCCGCAGCCCTCATGGCATAAGGAGTGACAAAGGACGGTGACCACAAAAGAGGCTTAAAGATAGTAATCCAGCCCAGCATATAGATGCAAAGAGCGGCACTTTCAGGCTCCATTTTGGCAAGTACAGTCACCGGACGGGCTATGGCATAGGTAAAGAGGCAGCTTAATAATATGGCAATATATCCCCAGCCAATCATTTTCTTGGTATAGTAGATTGCTTCATCCTTTCTTCCTGCACCAAGACACTGACCAACTATGGTCATAAGTCCGATACCGACGCCGATTCCGGCAACGCCGTTTACATTTTCAAAGATATTGGTCATGGACTGGGCTGCAATTGCTGCTGTCCCCAAAAGTGACACAGAGGACTGTATTGCCAGCTTACCGAATTGAAACATGGAATTCTCTATTCCATTGGGTATTCCCATGGAGAGAATACTTTTAATCTTGGCAAAATCAGGACGTATTTTGTGATAATCTCTGATGAAGATTTCCTGATTACTTCTTCTCAAAAATCCAAGTAAAACTACGGCAGAAAAGATTCGGGAAAAAAGTGTAGCCAGAGCCGCTCCGTATACACCAAGGCCAAAGCCCCATATCATAAGGGCATTTCCCAGGACATTTATAAGATTGGAAACTATGGCAACTTTCATGGGAAGTTTGGTGTTTGCCTGAGCCCTGAAAATAGCACTTCCTGCGGCAGCCAGTGAAATTCCCGGATAGGAAAGAATAGTCAGAAGAAAATATATGCTTGCTGCCTGCATTACATCCGGCTCTATTGTACCAAAGATAAATCTCAATAGCTGATTTCTGAAAAAGAGGCATATTATCATCAGGGAAAAGGATAAAACCGCAGATACAAGAAGCACCTGGCTGGCCGACTCATTTGCTCTTTTTATGTCCCTCTGTCCTATGCAGGTGGCGCAGATAATGACACCTCCTGTTGCCATGGCGTTAAATGCCTGGACCACCAGATTATTAATGGAATCCACCAGGGAAACTCCGGACAGTGCTGCAGCACCTACGTTGCTGACCATCATTGAATCGGCCATTCCCATAAGGGAATTAAGAAATTGTTCGGCTATAATCGGAATCAGCAACAGGAAGAGTTTCCTGTTGCTGAACATATGCTTTGATTCGTTTGTCATTATATATACCTTTTTAATTATGCCCACTATGTGTTCGCGATATACATCAAGCACATCACTTTGTTTACTCAATCCCTATATCGCTCACATTCTTTCGGGAGCATCGAAGCCCAGAAGATCAATGCTGGTCTCAAGGACTTTAAGCGTTGTAGACAGAAGCGCTATGTAGCTGCTCTTCTTGTCTGTATCTTCCTCGGAAAGGATCTTTGTTCCGTGGTAGAAACTGTTGAATGCATTACTGAGGTCATAAATAAATGCACAGATTCTGTTGGGAGAAAGGTCCTTTGCTGCAGACTCGATGGCATCCGCAAACCTTGTGATCTGAAGCATAAGGTCTTTCATGGCAGGACTGTCAGGATTGCCCAGCTTTGCTTCCTTCACATTTCCGCCTTCAGCCTCATATTTCTTGAGAATGGACTTGATGCGGACCATTGTATAGAGAATATATGGACCTGTGTCTCCCTCAAAGGAAGTGAATTTTTCAATATCGAAGATGTAGTCCTTAGATGGCTGGTTGGAAAGATCACCATACTTAAGGGCTGAAAGAGCTACCTTGTGGGCAGTATCCTTTGCCTCATCCTCATCAATATCAGGATTACCTTCCTTGATCCTGTTATACATCTTCTCGTCAATTTCCGTAATAAGACTCTCAAGACGCATTACACCGCCTTCTCTTGTCTTGAAGGGCTTTCCGTCCTTGCCGTTCATGGTACCAAAGCCTACAAAATGAAGCTCTGTCTCAGGCATAACAAGTCTTGTCTTGCGGGCACATCTGAATACCTGTGTAAAGTAAAGTTCCTGTCTCTTATCAACCACGTAGATGATTCCCTCGGGATGTTCTCCCTCCATACGCTGCTTGATTGTTGCAAGATCCGTTGTATTGTAAAGCGAAGCTCCGTCTGACTTAAGGATCATGCAGGGCGGAATTTCCTTTGTATCGGTTTCTTCCGCAACATCAACAACAAGGGCTCCCTGGCTCTCATGGGCATATCCGTGAGACTTCATATAATCAACCATTCCGGGAATAGTCTCATGGGCATCGGATTCACCCTTCCACAGGTCAAAGCTGACATTTAACTTCTTATAATTCTTCTTAAGATCCTCAATGGACACGTTCATGATGTGGTGCCAAAGAGCTCTGTAAGGCTTATATCCATCCTGTAAAAGCTTTGTAGCCTCCATAGCCTCAGCCTTATATGCCTCGTCCTCCTTGGACTTCTTGCTGGCTGCAGGATAGATTTCCTCAAGCTCAGTCACAGTAAAAGGTGCTTCCTTGGGGTATGCTCCCGTGTAATCGGGATCAAAATAGCAAAGGTCAGGCTTTCTTTCCTTGAGTCCTGTGATAACAAGCCCCATCTGAAGGCCCCAGTCACCAAGATGTACATCGCCTATAACCTTATTTCCTGTGTATCTTAAGATTCTCTTAATACTCTCACCTATTACAGCAGAACGAAGATGTCCCACATGAAGCGGCTTGGCAACATTTGGTCCGCCGTAGTCAATAATGTAAGTAGGTTCATGTCCCGGCATGGTAACGCCGAGATGCTTTTCATGAAGCATTCTTACAATATAGCTTCTTGCAAAATCTCCGCTCACAATTATATTCAAAAATCCCGGCTTAACAGACTCTATCTTTTCAAACATTTCATTGCCCTGCAGCCTTTCAGCCACTTCATCGGCAATGATAAAGGGAGCTTTTCCGTATTTCTTGGCTCCTGCCATAGCTCCGTTGCACTGGTATTCGCACAAATCAGGCCTGTTGGAAATGGTCACCCTTCCAAGTTCCCTGTCATATCCGGCTGCCTCAAAGGCATCTCCTACTTCTTTAGAAATCAGTTCTAATACTTTTTCCAAAATGAAACCTTCTTTCTTTCACTCAATTAAAATACAAAAGAATAGTAACAAATAACTCTTCTTTATTCAACCAATTGTATCATTTTCTCACGCTCTCTCTGCGCTTTTGAAAAACCGCATCCGCAAAAGTCCTGTCTGTACAGGCCGAATTTGCGGGACAGCTCAATCGAGCGCTTGTAGCCTTCCTTTTTCTTAAAATCCGAGGGAAGGAAACTTACTTTCTCATACCTTAAAGCCGCCTTTTCTCCTTCTTCGTTGAGGACATCGGCATTTTTCAGAGGGCTTATGGTAAGTGTGGTGGTAAAATAATCAAACCCTTTTTCCGCAGCCTGCTTCGCCGTCTCGCAAAGTCTCAGTTCAAAACATTTCCTACAGCGCTCTCCCCCTTCGGGACAATCCTCCAGTCCCTTTACGGCTTCAAAATAATCTTTTGGAATATACTTGCCTTCCAAAATCTCAATTTTCCTTGCCTTTTCAGTGCTGTTCATTCCCTCAAAGGAGCAGCTTTCAACCTGTCGGTTATACTCTTCTATAAGTCGTTTTTCCTCTTCGACTCTCTTTCTGTATTCCGCCTCTTCTGTGATATTGGGATTGTAAAAAAACACCGTCACATCAAAGTATTCTCTTAAGTATTCCAGGCAATAAGAAGAACAGGGCGCACAGCAGGCGTGCAAAAGAAGTTTTGGATACTCTTTCTTTTCCTGAAAAATCTCTATTTTCTTTTCAAGTTCCTTAGAATAATTTCTTTTGTTCATTTTCCTAAATTCCAAGCATTTCAATTATTGAGTCGGCTATCTCCTCGGGAGTCTTGTCATCAGTATCAATCACAATATCCGCAGCAGCTTCATACTGATTTTTCCGAAGGTTATGAAGTTCCCGGATCTTCTCTTTGGGATTATCTCCCCTAAGAAGCGGTCTCGTGGTATCTTCCTTTAATCTCTCGTAAACGGTATCCGGATTGGCTCTTAGAAGAACCACTTTACCGGCCTTTTTCAAAAGTTCACGATTTTCTTCTCTCATGGGAAGTCCGCCCCCAAGAGAGATCACCATTTCTCTCCAGTGCTCTGATACGATTGTGCTCAAAAGTTCTGTTTCCATATCCCTGAAGGCACTCTCTCCCTCCTCTTCAAAGATATCGCTTATGCTCCTTCCTTCGCTTTCTTCAATTGCCTCATCAGTGTCCATAAGCTCCAGTTCCAGTCTGTCTGCCAAAAGAGATGCCACCGTACTCTTTCCGCTTCCCATGAATCCTTCCAGAATAATATTTGAGGCTCCGACCACTTCCAAAACAAGGGATTTATAAACCGTATCTGCCTCATCCTTGCTTATTTTCACATTTTCAGCTGCATTCCACATTTCAAAGGCATCAATTCCCTGATAAAGAAGCATTTTAAGGCCTGAAAAAGTCTTGGCTCCGGCAGCTTTGGCAAGTTTAAGGAATTTAGTCTCCATAGGTCTGTAAACAAGATCCATGGCAGCACTTAAGTGCGCATAAAACTCCTCGTCTTCTATTACCGCACTGTTTACATCAGGGAAAAGCCCCACTGATGTACACTGTATGGCTATATACTTATCATCTCCCTTTAGAAGTTCTCTGTATTCCGTAAGTCTCATCGGGGTAATTATCTGCTCCACAAAGGCCGGCTCCCCGTCTGCGCTCATTCCATCCGCAGTATACTTATCGTCTTTTCCCATCCTGTAGAGTGCCTTATTTACTTCATCCGCAACCTCCACAGCTCTCTCAAAGGTTCTGTTGAGAATATGAACACTTTTTGCGCCTTTACTTCCGCACAAAAAAGCTACAGGCCGCGCCACACCGCCGGCTCCCAGAATTATCACATTTTTTCCCGCCAGGTCAATATTCTCCTCAAGCATTGACCTGTATAAACCTGTCATGTCGGTATTATAGCCCTTATAGCCGCCATTTGCGGTCCTGACCAAAGTGTTGACCGCACCAACACCCTTTGCAAGAGGGTCAATATCCTCCAGATAAGGGATAACATCGCTCTTATAGGGAATGGTAACATTCATTCCGTGGACAGAAAGAGCCTCTGCCCCCTTTATTGCATCGGAAATCTTCCCCTCGGGAACTTCAAAAGGCACATAAACAAGATTGATTCCCTTCATCTGTGCCAGCATATTGTGAATAATCGGAGAAAGTGTGTGCTTTACAGGATTGGCGATAAGTCCGCAGACCTTCGTATATCCATCGGTATAATTTGGCATAAAAAAACCTCCGGTCATGAATTTTCAGAACTATTATCAGTCTATTCTACTACATCTCCCATATTCTTGCATGATTATTATAAAAAGAGAAGGCAAATGCCTTCTCTCCACGTAATGACTATATTCAATTTTACAATCTTATTACCAGGCCGTCCGATGTGTTGGCTATAATGTTGCGCTCCTTCCCGGTAAGGTCCTTGCCGCCTACAAAATACTGATATTCATGAAGTATCTGATCTCTCTGCATTCCGGATATTGCCTTCTTCATATCATCAGATGCCAGTCCCCGCTCTCCGAAGAAATCCGAAGAATCATAGTTTCCAAAGGAAATGGCAATGTTCTCAATTGAAGCGTTCCCTCTCTCGGGGATCTCTTTTACAGTAAGATCAAGCCCTTTCTGTTCTTCCTGTTTGGGAGGCTCAGAACCCTTTTCGCTTCCTTGCCGGGGCTGCAGCTCGGGTGCTCCGGGCTTTACCCTCAAATTCTCCTCTGCCGGAGGTATATTATAAGCATTATACCCTCCGGAAAAACCATTTAACCTGTCAAGTGCCATTTTCATAATCTCCTCTTTTTTATTATACAAAAAAAGTCCTAAATTTCCCTATTTCTAAAAGAAAATTAAGACTTTTTTTATATCCTTATTATATTATGAAGCACTGACGATTCCCGCAGCCCTCAACAGCTGCTTGGTATAATCCGCCGAAGGCTTTTTGTACACATCTCTGGTCTTACCGTATTCCACTACTCTTCCGTTTTTCATGATCATCACATGGTCGCTTATCTTATAAACTACCCTGAGATCGTGGGAAATAAAGATAATGGAAATACCCAGCTTTTTGTGAAGATTTTGCAAAAGCTCCATAATCTGCGCCTGAATGGTTACATCCAGAGCTGAAACCGGCTCATCTGCAATAAGAACCTTGGGATTGCGCATAAGAGCGATTCCGATACATACCCTCTGTCGCTGTCCTCCGGAGAGCTGCGACGGATATCTATCCAGCATATTAAGCGGAAGCTCAATATCCTTCATAATTTCCTCAACTCTCTTTATCCTCTCATCCTTTGTCCACTTTCTTTCCTTATCGACCTTCAGTGGTTCCTCCAAAAGCCATCCTATTTTCTTCGCCGGATTCAGGGAGTTGTAAGGATCCTGAAAGACCATCTGGGGCTGACCGTATTTCTGCCAGATCTCACCGGTATAATCTTTATTTATGCCAACTATTGCCCTTGCCAGGGTGGATTTACCGCACCCGGATTCCCCGGCCAGAGCAAGAACCTCCCCCTCTTCCATTTCAAAAGAGACATCGTGGAGAGCCTGTATTTTTTTATCAGCCTTTGAAAAGAGCTTTCTCTTCCTGTTCTTGTAAAAAACATTAAGGTTTGAAACTCTTATTACCAGATCTTTTTCCATAATTAGTTCCTGTTCGCCCCAATCACCGATTGCATCATTAAGACAGATCAATCTTTGGAATTGCAGCTATAAGCTTCTTTGTATAGGTATGTCTAGGTCTTCCGAATACTACACTTGTAGGCCCGGATTCAACTATATCTCCCTTTCTCATTACCAGCACCCTCTCGCACAGCTGGCTCACAAGGCTAAGGTCATGGGAAATAAAAATAATTGAGGTTCCCCTCTCTCTGTTGATTTTCTTAAGAAGTTCCACAATCTGCGCCTGAACGGTTACATCCAGAGCTGTTGTAGGCTCGTCGGCAATCAGTATCTGGGGATTTCCTATCATGGCGGCAGCAATCATCACTCTCTGCCTCATTCCACCCGAGAGCTCGTGAGGATACATGAAATACACTTCTTCGGCGTTATTAAGTCCCACCGCCTCAAGCATTTCTATAGCCCTTTGTTTTCGCTCTTTTTTGCCTATTTCCGGATGATGGATATATAAAGACTCCTCTACCTGCCAGCCGATTCTTTTGACCGGATTAAGGCTGGTCATGGGCTCCTGGAATATGATTGAGATCTCATCCCCCTGAAAAGACCTTAATGTATCTCTGTCACAGGTAAGAAGATCCTGTCCATTAAACATGATCCTTCCTGTCTTGGATATAGCATGTCTGTTTAAAAGACCTGCAATTGCCAGAGCACTCATACTTTTCCCGGAACCGGATTCGCCTACAATCCCTACAATCTCACCCTTCCCCAGCATCAGGTCAAAATCATTAACGGCAACTTCGGGAGTATCATGGTCATTAAATTCTATATGCAGATCGGTAACATCAAGTATTATTTCCATCTTTTTATGCCCTCTCCCAAAAAAGCAAATCCCAAAACCATGAGAACAATAACAATTCCGGGGCAGAGTACATAACCCGGTCTGGTAAACATATACTGCTGGGCATCGGAAAGCATTCTTCCAAGGCTCGCGTAAGGTGGCTGTGATCCCACACCAAGATAGCTTAAGCCGGCTTCCGCAAGAACTGCGTTGTTAAAACCTATGAGAATGGATGATGCAAACACGCCCCTAATATTTGGAAGTATATGAAGAAAAATAAGTCTTAAGTTGGAAACGCCCTGAAGCCGGGCATTTTCAATATAATCCATATTTTTTACTCTGAGAACTTCTCCCCTTATCAGCCTGGCAAAGCTGGGGACAAAGGCTATTCCGAGAGAAATCACCAGCTGCATCCAGCCGACTCCGAACACGCTGACAATTACCAGTGCCAAAAGAATACTTGGAAAAGCAAACAGTGCATCAATGATTCTCATGACCACCTCATCCAGAGCGCCTCCGAAATACCCGGTAAGAGCCCCTATAACCGTCCCTACACCGGCTCCTATGATAATGGTTCCCGTGGCTATCAAAAGCGTCACTCTGCTTCCGTACATGACACGGCTGAACACATCCCTGCCCATATTGTCCGTTCCCATAATATGCTTTAATGAGATTCCCTGAAGCTTTTCCGAAGCACTCATCTTGGTGGGCTCATAGGGCATCCAGAAAAAGCCTATGAGTATCATAAGAAGAATAATTCCTGTGATAATACTTCCAATGAGAAAATAGGGATCCGTTAAGTTTTTCTTTAAATTCTTATCATTTCTCATTCATCTATACCTATCCTTGGATCCACGATTCTGTAGATTACATCCACCAAAAAATTAATAACCAGGACTATAATTGCTATTCCCATGATAATAGCTTCCACCACGGGATAATCCCTGTTGCTGATACTCGTCAATAAAATCCTGCTTATTCCCGGAATGCTGAAGACCTGCTCAATAACAATACTTCCGGCAATCATATCTGCCAGCGCCATGCCAAGGAAAGTTATAACCGGTATCAGAGCGTTTTTAAGAACATGCCTGTATAAAACGCCGTTGGTGGTATTTCCTCTGCTATAGGCTGTACGTGCATAATCTTTTGACGCTTCATCAATAAGATTCCCTCTTAGCATTTTTACAGTTACGGCAATCTTGGGAAAAGCCACCGCAAAAGACGGGAAAATAAGATATCTGATAAAAGCTCCGAGGTCCTCGGTATAAGAGACAAATCCCCCGGGGGTAAAAAACTTTAGTATCATCCCAAAGATATATGTAATAAGAATTCCGGAAAAGAAAGGAGGAATTGCCATTATGATCTGATTGATCACGGTAATTATCCGGTCCAGTCTGCCGTTGGCGTATTTGGCTGTAACAATACCCAAGGGGATTGAAATAAGCACTGTAAGAACAAAAGCCATAATCCCCAAAGAAAAGGTGATAGGTATTTTATTAGCGATCATCCCTGCCACAGGAACGCTGTAGCTGTAGGAAGTCCCCATATCTCCCTGCATAAAGGAAATGAACCATCTGGAATATCTCACCGGCAAAGGATCATTTAAGCCCATCTGTTCCCTGGTCTGCTGCACCAGCTCCGGGGAAGCCTCAAGACCAAGCATTCTCACTGCCGGATCTCCCGGAAGTATATTGAACGCAAGAAAAACGCACATAGATACTACCACCAAAGTCATGATCATCATAAATAACTTTTTAAGTATGTATTTCATGTGCGTTTCCCCATTTTTATTTACTTATTTTTTATTCTGCTGGTCTGATTTTGGCAATATCCTGAACATACTGCGGATAAAAGACATAACCGGTAAACTTTTTATTCATAACCACAAACTCAGGAAGATCCTGAATATATACACTGGCTGCTTCCTTGGAAAGAATGGTCTCACATTCCTTGTAATACTCTGTTTTCCTGGAATCATCCGTCTCAGCCTGAGCCTTGGCGTAGGCCTCATCATAAGCTTTACTGCTGAAGTTCACGAAGTTCTTGCCGGCGTCTGATACATATCTTGACAAAAGAGCTGATGCAGAAAGCGTAGATGCATCTATTCCAACTACGGTAGCCTGATACTTTCTGTCAGTATAAACATCACTCACCCAGGAATTCCACTCAACCTCCTGGATATTAGCCTTAACTCCGATTTCCTTAAGTTCCTCGGAAATAACCTGAGCTGTATCCACGTGCTGTCCATAATTGGAAGGAACAGTAATGGTAAACTCAAAGCCATCGGGATATCCCGCCTGGGCAAGAAGCTCCTTGGCCTTATTAACATCAAGGTTGTAAGTATCATTGAGTTCTTCCATATAGTACTTACTGAAAGCCGGGAACATGGCACTTCCCAGTTCGGTTCCCGCTCCATCGGAAACAAAATCCATTATTTCCTGAGGATTAACCGCGTAGCAGAGAGCCTGACGAACTCTAACATCATCAAAGGGCTTTTCGGCATTATTAAGGTAAAGAGCCTGTACAAGGTTCATTGTGCCCTCATAGACAGCAAACTTATCGGAAAGCTGCTTTGTCTGATTCTGACTTACTCTGGCGATCATATCAATGGAACCGCCTTCAAGGTCCATAACTATCGCATCCATATTGGATTCGATCTTAAATACTACGTCCTTGATATATGCCGCATCTCCCCAATAATCATCAAATCTCGTTACAATGAAGTTCTCCTGAGGTGAATTGGAAACATATTTGTACGGTCCCGTACCTATGGGTGTTGTCTCCGGATGGGCATTGGAAGCCGGAATAATTGCCACAGTAAGCTGGGTAAGAAAGTCTGAATCAGGTTCCTTGAGAACAACTTCAACATGACTGTCATCGATGATGTTTACGCTGTCAATCTTGGAGTAGGAACGAATAAGCGGCTCCCCTCCGTCTACACCCATATTTCTCTCAAGGGAATATTTGATATCCTCTACTGTGACGCTGCTTCCATCATGGAATTTAATCCCGTCTCTCAGTGTAAAGGAATAAACCTTGCTGTCATCTGAGATCGTGTATTCACTGGCCACAGCCGGATTAAGATTACCGTTTTCATCGGACTTAACAAGTCCTTCGAAAATATTAAAGAACACCTCTCTGGTTCCTGCCCCTGTAGAATTATGCGGGTCAAGTCCGTCAATATCCTGAGGTATACCTACGATAAGCTTGGAAGGAACATCCGCCTTGTTCTCACTCTTTCCATCTGAACCTGTCTGCGTAGAAGCTGTCTGGTTCTGGACATTGTCTGAAGCGGAATCCCCTGCCTTGTCACTTGAGCATCCACTCAATGCAACAGTCAGTGTTGTCAACACGACCATAAGAAGCGAGCATCCTGCTTTTGCATTCTTTTTCATCATGTCTGTATCTTCCTCCTATGAAATTTCTTTATAGATTCCTGAAAAAAATCAAGAATCATACAATGAAATATAAATATTTGTCAAAGAATTGTCAATACGATGGTTAAAAAATCGGGCCTCTAAATTATTATTTAAGAAGCCCGATGTATTGTATCACTCTTTCTTAAGTAAAGGAGTACTATCATCAGTTGAGTATGTCAGCGTTCCGTCCTCTTCCTTGCGAAGAACAGATTTAAGCTCGTCCATAAATGTGTTAACATCCTTAAACTCACGATATACGGAAGCAAATCTTACATACGCTACAGGATCCAGATTTTTGATCTTGTCCATGACAATCTCACCGATGGCACGACTGGGTATTTCCTTCTGTTCCATGTTGAATACTTCGGTTTCAACCGCATCTACAAGCTTGGTGATCTGCTCTGCACTTACAGGGCGCTTGTGACATGCTCTGAACACACCGGCCTCGATCTTAGCCCTGTCGTATGGCTCTCTGACATCTCCTTTTTTTATAACAATAAGCGGAATCGTTTCAACCTTTTCATAAGTAGTAAATCGCTTACCGCAGGAATCACAAACACGCCTTCTTCTGATAGACGTATTCTCGTCTGCAGGTCTGGAATCAATTACTCTTGTGTCATCTTTTCCACAAAATGGGCATTTCATGGTGTTTCCTCCGTTTTGTTATTATGCTGCCAAATGACAATACTGCATATTGTAGCAACAATACTTTAATTCCACAAATTATTGTAGCATTATTTGCCGCCTTTTTCTACACTAAATATCGAAATAGGCCAAAAAATGCCTAAAAAATGCCCCTTACCTTGCGGCAAGGGGCATAAAGCATCAATATTATCAATTATTTTCTCTGTAAGAAATCCGGTATCTTCAGAGACTTAGGCTCTACAGTATTCCTAATCTCACTGGGTCTGTTGAGACTCATATTTGCAGCAGGTCTTGAAACATTTACTGCGCTTACTGTATCAGCACCTGTGTTGGGAACTACAGTCTGCTGAATAGGTGTAACAGGTGTTATGGGAGTTACTGTTACATTGGGATGTACCTGATTCATAGCTGGAGCAACACGAGTAGCGTTTGCTGTTGCGGTCACAGTTGCTGCAGCATTTGCTGTTGCAGGCTTCTCAGGTGTAAGTGTATTGATCTTGTCATCTATTCCCGTAGCAATAACTGTAATGGTACATGTATCAGTCTTATTCTCATCGTACATAGCACCAAAGATGATATTAACCTCATCTCCTGCCAGTTCACGAACATACTCGGAAGCATCCGATGCATCTGTAAGGGTGATGTCGCCGGAAATATTGATGATAACGTTGGAAGCTCCGTTGATCTGTGTCTCAAGAAGCGGGCTGTCAACGGCCATCTTAACAGCGTCGAGAGCCTTGTCGTCGCCCTTTCCGCTACCGATACCGATATGTGCAATTCCTCTATCCTTCATTACTGTCTGAACATCAGCAAAGTCAAGATTGATAACTGCAGGAACATTGATAAGGTCAGTAATTCCCTGAACGGCCTGCTGAAGAACCTCATCAGCTTTCTTAAGTGCCTCAGGCATAGTTGTACGCTTATCAACAATCTCAAGAAGCTTATCGTTAGGAATAACGATAAGTGTATCAACATTATTCTTTATATTCTGGATTCCAAGCAAAGCGTTCTGCATACGGACACGAGCCTCGAATTTGAAAGGCTTTGTTACAACGCCAACTGTCAGAATACCCATTTCCTTAGCAAGCTTAGCTACAACAGGAGCAGCTCCTGTTCCGGTTCCGCCACCCATACCACAGGTTACGAAAACCATATCTGCGCCCTTGATAGCAGCAGAAATCTCTTCTGCGCTCTCTTCGGCTGCCTTCTGTCCGATCTCAGGCTTTGCGCCTGCCCCAAGCCCCTTAGTGAGCTTCTCTCCAATCTGTAAAAGCTTCGGTGCTTTGCACAGCTGAAGCGCCTGTTTATCAGTATTTATACCGATGAATTCTACACCGGTAATATTTTCATCTACCATTCTATTTACAGCATTATTACCTGCGCCGCCAACCCCGACAACGATGATTTTGCAGCCAGATTCAGCCTCGTTTGACTTAATCTCCAGCAAGACTACTCCTCCTTCATAAACCTCATAGACTCCTAATAGCTATGATACGATTTTTTTTTTTAATAATCAACCCGTTTTTTTTTATAAAATTTTTGTTTTTGCGGAGACAATTTAATGATTTTTTTCTTCAAAAGTTATATTTTGGGTGTCTTCGTCAAAATCTTTCATCTCTAAAACGCCTTTTTTGTTCTCAAGACTGGGAAGAATGTATTGAAGTTGTATAATTTTTTCATCAATGTAATCTTCTGTCCCTAAACTCACTTCGACGTCGTCAAAATACAGATATACGTTGTAGTCCTTGTCAAAATAGATCTTGTTTGCATCAAGATTATATTTGTCCAGAAGCTTCGTTATATCCAGTATTTCCGCAAAAACATGTTCATTTTCCACGGGAAGTTTCTCATAAATTATCACATAATTAAAATCAAGCCCCAGAACCTCCGGAACATCGTCGGAGGGTTCCTTGGAACTCTCTACTATAATTCCGTCCCTGTCAAAATACATGTATCGCCCAAGATATGCTATATATCCGGCAACCGCCTTTTCATAGACATTTATCCTTATTGTATCGGGCGAAACAATGTCCACATCCATTTTTTCCACAAAGGGAACATTTTCAATGCTCTTATCGCGATATTTAAGGGACAAATAAAGCGAATTATTACTGAGTTTGTCAGTCAGCACCATATCTATTATTTCTTCGTTGGTATAATGCGTATTGCCGTTGACATAGATATTGGTGACAGTGTATGTCTCCGCCACATATCGAAGCGCCGCAAATGCAGAAACAAGTACTATTATAACAATTCCCAGTATAATAAAAAGACTTTTATGATATAAAAAAACATCTTTTAAACTATCCGCAAGATTAAAGCGCTCCGCACTGGTATATGGATTTTTTTTTCGGCTCACAGGCCGCCTTTTTCGTTTTCCAGCCATTATTCCACTCTGTTCAAGCTCTTATCTTCCTATATTTCTCGCAACATTAAGAGCAATACCTATTTCCGCCAGCTGTATGATAACAGCGGAACCTCCATAGCTTATAAAGGGCAACGTGATTCCTGTATTGGGAATTGTGTTAGTAACCACGGCAATATTCAGTATTACCTGGATTGCAATGTGTCCCATTACTCCGATGACCAGCAGTGCGCCGAACATGTCCGGTGCATTATTGGCAATCAACATAAGTCTCCATATCAAAAGAAGAAACATCAGCATGACTGCGATTGCTCCAAACAAGCCAAGCTCCTCACAGATTATGGAAAAGATCATATCATTCTGGGCCTCGGGAAGCTTCATTTTCTGCATACTTTCGCCAAGTCCCTTCCCGAATATTCCTCCGGAACCTATGGCATAAAGTGCCTGCAAAGTCTGAAATCCATCATCGCTTGCATATGCCGCAGGATCAAGCCAGGCAAGAACTCTCTGAAACCTATAGTTCATTCCGCTGCTGTCATCAGCATTGGCAATGATATATACTATGGCAGCCGCAAATCCCAGTACAGCAACTGCAGTGATAACATATCTCTTATATCCGGGAGTTGACACGAAAAGCATTATCATTGCAATTCCCATGATAATTACAGCACTGGAAAGATTACTGGTGATCTTGTACACCATTCCCGCCAATAATGCAGGAAACAAAAGGGCTATTCCGAACCCCTTTAGAGACAAAAGATTTTTTTTCAGCTTAACAATCATTGTGGCTGTAAAAACAATAACAGCCAGCTTGGCAATCTCAGCGGGCTGAATGGATATTCCCGCAATTCTTATCCATCTTTTTGCACCGTTTACAACTGTACCGAAGGGGATAACCAAAATAAGCATTATGGCCGAGAAAACGTACACAGGAACCGCCAGTCTGTCCCAAAATCTGTAAGGAAAAAAGCTCATGGCTGTCATGGCTGCTATTCCTAAAAGAGTTGGTCCCAACTGGTGTTTAAAATAGTATGCCGCATCACCCGTATGAAGATTCGCATCATAGGAGCTGGTGGAATATAACATAATAAGTCCAAATGCCAGCAAAAACAGTATAACGAAGATCAGACTGTAATCCACATAGGTCTCCGCTTTTGGTCTGTGTATAGATCTCAGTTTACTCAATTTTTCCCCTCACAACAAAAATCAAAGTTTATTGACGTATTCCTTAAATCTCTTTCCCCTGGTCTCATAATTCGGGAACATATCCCAGCTTGCACAGGCAGGCGATAACAGAACAGCATCACCGCTCTCTGCCTGCTCCGTACAGAATTTAAGTGCATCTTCATAGGTATCTTTGAATACATAATTGGTAAAGCCGTGCTTTTTGGCACACTCTGCTATTTTTTCCTTAGTCTGTCCAATGAGTACCAAGAGCTTTACAGTATCCCCAAAGGCCTCAATCCACTCATCGAATTCGCTCCCCTTATCATAGCCACCGCCTATGAGGATTGTAGGCTTACTCATGGCTCTTATGCCCTGAATGGCAGCATCGGGATTGGTTCCCTTTGAATCATTATAATAATCCACTCCGTTTTTGGTGGCAACAAATTCTATTCTGTGTTCGACTGCCTTGAAATCATGAATTACGGAAAGAATTTCAGACAGTGAAACACCCATGGCAAGCGACATAGCAATGGCTGCCATAACATTTTCCACGTTGCAAAGTCCCACAAGATTCATGTCATGTACATTCATGATCTTCATGGCATTCCCCGCCGTACTCATATATATGTCTTCGCCGTCCAGATAAAAGCCATCGGCAAGCTTTTCTTTTGTGGAGAAGAAAACCACCTTTGCGGGACATCTTGCCCCGAAATCGCGGGTGTATACATTGTCATAGTTAAGAACACAGGTATCATCCTTTGTCTGATTGTGAGTTATATTCTCCTTCATGGAGACATAACACTCCATGGTATGATGTCTGTTGAGATGATCCGGTGTAATATTCAGAATTGCAGACACATTTGCATGGAAATTATCAACCGCTTCCAGCTGGAAAGAACTTATTTCTCCCACAGTAACGGTATCTTCCGTCATTTCCAAAGCACTCTCAGCAAAAGAAACTCCGATGTTCCCCACCACATAGGACGAAGAAAAATGCGCCTTCATTATCTCTCCCACGAGGGTTGTAGTGGTGGTCTTTCCGTTAGTTCCTGTTATAGCCACCAGCTTTCCCTTGGAATAATTGTAAGCAAGCTCAATTTCACTCCAAATGGGAATATTTTTAGACTTTATCCGCATAACAGTGGGTGCATCCAAAGGAACAGCAGGACTGGGAACAACCAAAGTAATATCCTCAAGCTCATCATCAGTTATAGTTCCGATGATTATAGAAGTTATCTCTCTATCCTCTTCATGGAGCTTTTTTCTGATTTCATCCTCTGTGACCTTGGTATTTTCCTCGAGCATTACCGGCCTGGCGCCAACCTTGTGTAAAAGATTAACGGATCCCACGCCTGACAATCCCGAGCCTATAACCAGTACTTTTTTTCCTTCAAGTTCTGCCTTCATCTGTCATTCACCCTCTTTAAGATTTTTAAGTATTACAGTCCCGCATATGCAAGAATACACAATAATACGGTTACTGTAGTAAATACATTTACAACCTTTGTTTCAGACCAGCCGCCCTTTTCAAAGTGATGATGGATGGGAGCCATTCTGAAAATTCGTTTGCCATGAGTCAGTTTAAAATATGAAACCTGTAAAATAACGGAAATTACTTCCAAAGCATAGATAAAGCCCACAATAACAATAAAAATCGGCAACTGCATTACATAAGCCATTCCCGTAACAAAGCCGCCTATGGCAAGGGAGCCCGTGTCACCCATAAACACTTTACTGGGATGAACGTTGTAAACAAGATAGCCCAAAAGACCTCCCAACATTACGCAGGACATCACCTTAGCTCCGGTAGCACCAAAGTGAATCGCTGCAGCGGCAAAAAATGCAGATACAACCGCAGTCACTGATCCGCAAAGACCATCTACGCCATCTGTAAAATTGGTGCCGTTTGCTGTGCCCAAAGCTATAAAGAACAATATGGGTATGTTCCAAAAGCCAAAATCAAAAACGATATCCGTAAAGGGAACTCTCAGGGCAAGCGATAAATCCGTAAAATTATTGACAAAAAGAACAAAAGCAGCCACTACCAAAAACTGGCCAAGGAACTTCTGCCATGCCCGTAGTCCAAGATTGTGCTTACGGACAACCTTTATGTAATCATCAAGAAAACCGATAATTCCAAATCCGAAGGTCAGAATAAGAACAGGTATTACTTCCTTGTGAGTGGGGGCATAAATAATCCCCAGGACAAGAAAAGGAATCAGGAAGATAATCCCTCCCATTGTCGGTGTCCCTGTCTTTTTCTTGTGTGATTCAAGCCCCTCTTCTCTTTCAGTCTGCTCTGATTTTAATCTGATAAGCATTTTGATAACGGCAGGTCCTATAATTACCGCAATGAAAAAAGAAACAAATGTAGGAATCACAACACCACTAAAATAATCACTCACCACTATTATCCTCACTATTTTCTGTTAACTCATTACCAAAATCAGGAAGTGTATCATCTCCCGACGGGCTTCCGTTTGAAGGATCCAAAAGCTTACCTGTATCCGGGTCAATATAATACCCCGTAGCAGGGTCCACGTCAAATGACTGCCAAATTGATGATCTGCCTGAATTTTCAGTATTATCCGCAGTAGTCACTTCTTCTGTATCCTGAGTTTCTTCTGCGCTTTCCTCCGCATTTTCTTCGGCAGTCTCTTCTGCGGTCTCAGGAACAACTACAGTAACCATTTTTTCACGAAGCTCAGCAAGTTCCTGCTGTTCCTTTTCAGAGAGTTCCTCAGTCATGGGAATGTTCAGGTATGGAAGTGCCTCTGTCAGAATATCATGAACAAGAAGCGTCGCAAGCCTTGTGGATGTGGACTGCTCTGCAACATTTGGTCTGTCAACCACCACATAAATTGCAATCTGGGGATCATCTGCCGGTGCAGCGCCCATGAAAGATACTACATACTGCCTGTTTCCACGGGGCAGAGTCTGCGCAGTACCGGTCTTGCCTATTATCCTGTATCCTGCAGGTCTGGCTGTCTTACCGGTTCCTTCATCTCCCATAACAACTGCTTCGCAGTACTTTACTATTTTTTCTGATGTACTCTGGGAAATAACCTGCCTGAGCACTCTCGGTTCAATATTTTTCACAGTTGTTCCGCTGGAACTTACAATCTTTTTAACTACATGAGGTTCGTAAAAATATCCTCCGTTTATCAGGGAACAAAAGCCTGTGATCATCTCGATCATATCTACGTTAAAGCCCTGTCCGAAGGTGTTGATGGCAAGGTCTGTAGGCCCCATGTTGCTTGCATTATAGGTAAGTCCCTCGGTTCTTGCCTCTCCCGCCAGATCAATGTTAGTCTTCAGGCCGAATCCAAAATTCCTCTGGAATCTGGTAAAGGTATTAACTCCTATAGCCTGCCCTACGTGCATCATAGCAACATTACAGGATATCTCAACTCCTCGTTCTATAGAAACAGCTCCGTCACCGTATACATTGTGGCACTTGATATCCCAGCCGCCCACGTTAAGATATCCCTTACAGTCATAGACTTCATTTCCTGTAATTGCACCGGATTCAAGACCTGTAGCAACCGTAAAGGGCTTAGCGACAGATCCCGGCTCATAGGTATCACTTATGCAGAAATTCTTCCAAAGAGCGTTGTAGTTCTGATAAAGCTGTTCATCTGTAAACTCAGAGAGCATCTCTTCTGTTATATAAACACCCGAATCAAAAATAGAATCTCCCTTTATTTTATTGCCCTTTTCATTAACGGCAGGCATCCCGATAAGATTTTCGGTATTTCTGGGATCATTCAGGTCAAAATTCGGGTAGCTGGCCATGGCAAGTACTTCGCCGGTATTGACGTCCATCATGACGCAGCCCACGTTATTGGCGCCGTTTCCTGCTCTGAAGTTGTTTTTATATTTTTCATTGAACTCATACAGATATTTTTCAACGATACTCTGTAAGCTGCCGTCAATAGTGGTTACAATGCTGTCTCCGTCCGTGGGAGGGATGGTGGTTCTCTCAAGATTTGAGTCATCATCCAGATATCCGTATTCTCTCCCCGCAGTTCCGCTCAAGGTATCGTTATAGTACTCTTCAAGTCCGTATACTCCGTTATTGTCGCCGGTAGTAAAGCCTATGACGTCACAGGCCATGGAACCGTTGGGATACTTGCGGATATATCCCGATTCAAACCATATTCCCTGAATATTTTCATCATAGGTATCGCTTCCTTGTGTGATCATCTCCTGAAATGCCGCTATTTTTTCATAAGGAAGCTTCTTGGCCAGTATATAGTACTGGGATGTGGGATGTTCGCTTAAATATGCCCTAATTTCCGATGTATTAAGTCCAAAATGTTTATTTAACTGACTTAGTGTGGGTTCAAGGAATTTTTCATCCCTTAATAACAACTTGGCATCCAGTATCAGGTTATATACCTTTTCACTGTAAGCAAGGATTGTGTTGTTGGCATCCAGTATTTCTCCTCTCCTGAAAGGCAGTGTGGTGGAGTCATACTTTTGCTGGGACAGGACCTGTTTTTCATATTCCTCGCCATTATTCTTGGTTATTAGGATAAGTCTTATCCCTAACCCAACGAAAGCCAGTAGTACCAATGCAAACAGTACTACCAGCTTTTTCCTCATTTTTATCGTAAATTTTTGTTTTTTTACAGGCTTTCTTTGATTCATTTGTAACACATCTTTTCTTTTTTAGAACTATTTTACATCGCTTTTGGGAATAGGCGCAACCTGACGAACATAATCATTTCCGCCGCCGTCTGTATATCGTATGATCTGTCCTTCTGTTGCATAGGTCATACCGTACTCCTGAATCGCAATTCTTTTGATCTCTTCCAGTTCAAGATTGCCGTTTGTTCTGTTATATGCCTCATCATTCTCCTGTTTCAATGTGTTAAGCCTGCTCTCCAATGTGGCAATATTCTTTATGCTGCCGGTAATCTGTGACTGCAGAGAAATGTACCAGGACAATGTTCCAACCATGCAGATTACTGCAAAAGAAAGGAATAAAAGATATCCGAAGCTCATGTGATGTCTGCGACGACTTTTTTCTGCTTCCTGAACATGAACGATTCTGCGCTCATGGATCGGCTCGTATTCTCTTCTAACTGTATTTCCATAAACATATGCTCTTGCCATGTTCAACCTTCCTTTCTGATACATATCACATGATCTTTTCAAATACTCTGAGTTTGGCACTTTGTGATCTTTTATTATCTGTAAGTTCCTGCTGACTTGGCAGGATTGGTTTTCTTGTAATGACTTTACCCTTTGATGTCTTACCGCATACACAAACCGGAAATTCCGGAGGACATGTGCAGGGATTTTCATTTGTCCTGAAATTATTTTTTACTATCCTGTCCTCTAAGGAGTGGAATGTGATAACACATAACCTCCCGCCGGGATTTAAAAAATCTATGAATCCGTCCAGGGAATTCTGTAACACATCCAGTTCCCTGTTTAGTGCAATTCGTATTGCCTGATAGGTTCTCTTGGAAGGATGACCTCCCTTTTCTCTCATCTTGGCCGGAATTGCAGCTTTTATAATATCATTGAGCTGCCCGGTGGTTTCTATGGGAGCTTTTTCTCTTTCTATACATATGTGTTTGGCAATGTTCTTGGCGAATTTATCTTCGCCGAAATCCCTTATTATATGAAATATCTCTGTTTCAGAGTATTCATTTACTATGTTCGCTGCGGTGGTTGTCTGCCTCTGATCCATCCTCATATCCAGTGGAACGTCTTCTTTGTAGGTGAATCCCCTGTCCGCATTGTCCAGCTGGTAAGAAGACACTCCCAAATCAAGCAGGATTCCATCCACTCCCTTTACCCCGAGAGCTTTTAGTCTGTTTACAGCATTCTCATAATTATCTCTGATGATTGTCACTCTGTCCTCAAAGGGTTCAAGTCGCTGTGTAGCTGCCTTTATTGCATCCTCATCCTGATCGGTCCCGTACAGATGTCCGCCTTCCGTAAGCTTCTCTGCTATATGATAGGAATGTCCTGCTCCTCCAAGGGTTCCATCCAGATAGATGCCATTTGGCTTTATATTCAGATTTTCCAACGACTCCTCAAGAAGTACCGAATAGTGTTTGAATTCCATTTTAGGGTTCCTATATGCTTAAACCGTACTCACTCATCTTAGCTGCAATCTCATCGATATCATCAAAGGTACTTGCCTTAGCCCAGTTGTCTTCGCTCCATATTTCAACTCTGTTGCCCACACCGGCTATGACCGCTTCCTTCTCAATCTTGGCGTGTTGTAAAAGATTGGTGGGTATAAGAATTCTGCCCTGTTTGTCAACCTCTGCATCAATAGCTCCTGCAAGGAAGAAACGTTCCAATATTCTGGCTTCCTTCTTATCCATTGGCAGTGCCTGTAGTTTAGCTTCAAATGCATCCCACTCTTCTTCCGAAAACACAAAAAGGCATTCGTCAAACCCTTTGGTTACCACAAATTCTTCACCAAGGACTTCACGAAACTTAGCAGGAATTATGAGTCGTCCCTTAGCGTCTATGGAATGACTATATTCACCTTTGAATGCTTTTCCCACTCATCTACCACTTTCAACCACTTTTTGACACTTTTTACCACCTATATGTATTATAGAACAGTTTTTTTACATAAACAAGCCCTAAATCCGCATAAATCCTAATTATTTTTGTGGTGGGGAATGGTGGGGGAAAATAAAAAAGAACCCGTACAATTTCTGTACAGATTCTTTTTAAAACGCTCAAAATATGGATTTTTTAACTAATTTTCTGCCTTTTTCAATCTGATTCTGACCACTATTTCGGCAAAAACAGCAAAGGTCACAAGGACTATTGCAAGCACCTGTGAGACCGGAAGCCCCACCACCGGCATAAGAAGCTGGTCGGTACGAAGATTCTCTATCCATGCCCTTCCAAGGCCATATCCCCCAAGATACAAGAGAGTAATCTCTCCATCAAACTTTTTATGCTTGCAATAAATAATAAGCAAAATCAGCAAGCAGAGATTCCACATGCTCTCATAGAGGAATGTGGGACTTACCTGAACATAGTTCACATTCTCGGTAATATGCTCCCACATAGTCTCTGTAATTTCGCTCCCTCTTACCATCTCAATGGGAAGACGCATTGCAAATAATCCGTCGGTGTATTCACCAAATGCTTCTCTGTTGGTAAAATTCCCCCATCTACCAATGGTCTGCCCAAGCAAAAGGCCAAACATTACAGTGTCTGTCATCAAAAGATACTTCTTTTTCTTCACCTTTGAATAGATGAATATAGTAAGAAATCCGGCTATAACACCTCCGTAAATGGCAAGTCCGCCGTTCCTGATGTAAAAAACACTTATTGGATTGTCCTTATAATAGTCCCAGGCAAAAATAACATAATAAATCCTCGCTCCAACTATTGAGAAAATAATGATATAAGCCGCCATATCCCAATAGTCATCGGATTTTTGTCCGGTCCAGACCGCAATTCTTGAAATAAGTATAAGTGCAGAAAGGAATCCAATTCCTATGATCACACCGTAAAGCGCAATCGTCATTCCAAACACTTCAAAATTCTTTGGTACATTTTCCAGATAGACATTCAGATTAGGAAATGCAATGTCCATCTGCCCCATTATATCTGGCATAACGCCTCCTTGATTATTTTTATATAGCATCGCAGACTCGGAATCTCATACGATGCTTTACTGCATCATACGTTGAAACGGAATAAGATAACATCTCCGTCCTGGACCACGTACTCTTTTCCTTCCATACGAACAAGGCCTTTTTCCTTGGCTGCCGCGATAGAGCCTTCACGAAGGAGATCTTCATAATTAATGACTTCTGCCTTAATGAAGCCTCTCTCGAAGTCTGTGTGGATCTTTCCTGCTGCCTGAGGAGCTTTTGTACCAATCTTAATTGTCCAGGCCCTTGTTTCATCTTCCCCGGATGTAAGGAAACTCATAAGTCCCAGTGTTCTATAGCTGGCTGCGATAAGCTTATCAAGTCCCGACTCTGTGAGTCCAAGGCTTTCAAGGAATTCTGCCTTTTCATCCTCATCAAGCTCGGAAATCTCAGCCTCTATCTGCGCACTGATCACAAATACTTCGCTTCCCGATTTTGCAGCAAGTTCCCTTACCGATGCTACATATTTATTAGACGCTCCGTCATCCGCAAGGTCTTCATCTTTTACATTTGCAGCGTAAATAACAGGCTTCCAGGTCAGAAGATCAAGACTGTTAACAAATGCCTTATCATCTTCATCATCTATTTCAAGCTCACTAGCCATCTTGTTGTCTTCAAGAGTAGCCTTTATCTTTTCAAGAATCTCCAGCTCTTTGGCTGCTGCCTTATCCATACGTGCAAGCTTTGCAACCTTGGCAATTCTCCTCTCCAAGACCTCAAGATCAGCAAAAATAAGCTCAAGGTTAATTGTCTCAATATCTCTTGCAGGGTCTACAGATCCGTCCACATGCACAACATTGGGATCCTCAAAGCATCTGACAACATGTACGATAGCATCAGTCTCTCTGATGTTGGCAAGGAACTGGTTTCCAAGTCCTTCACCCTTTGACGCTCCCTTTACAAGTCCTGCTATATCAACAAACTCGATGGTTGCAGGTGTAACCTTCTTTGAATGATAAAGATCTCCCAAAAGCTTAAGTCTCTTATCAGGGACTGCAACAACTCCCACATTTGGATCAATTGTAGCAAAGGGATAATTAGCTGCCAAAGCTCCTGCATTTGTAAGTGAATTAAAAAGTGTTGACTTACCTACGTTTGGTAAACCTACGATTCCTAGTTTCATTTTTTTTACCTATATCCCATAAAATAAGGGATTCTTTCTATTTTGAATAAAACAATCTACACCATTTTACACCAATAATCATAAGTTTTGATTATTTTTTTACTTCCCAACGAATTTTTCATATTTTTTATCATCAGCTTACAGCCTCAAAAATTTTCATTGCGAGTTCAAGTGAATCATCGGTAACATGTACATAAGTATCCATTGTAGTGGATAACTGAGCATGTCCTAAAATCTTCTGTAGAGACTTTGGATTCACTCCTCTTTCGATGCATCTGGTTGCAAATGTATGTCTAAGTGCGTGCATACAGAATGGTTTTATTCCAGCTTTCTCACAAATCTTATACAGGTTCGTGTCATAGGTAGAGTTCTTTACCGGTTCTCCAGTCCTGAAATTGATAAAGATCAGGTCTTTCATACATACCGTTCTCTCAATTCCATGCCTTGGATCTGTAAAGGTTAATACTTGCGAAAGCGTCATCGACTCTTTTCTAGTCTTTCTCTTCTGGTAGAGGTCATAAAGAATATCAAAAGCCTCATCAGTAAGAGGAATCGTTCTAAAGCCTGCCATAGTCTTTGGTGGTCCTGCTCTCCAGTAGCCTCGTTCATGTCGATATTCAAGAGACTTATCAATAGTAAGCAATCTCTTATCGATATCGAAGTTGTCCCAGGTCAGCCCAATAAGCTCTCCTGTTCGAAGTCCTGTCTGCAAAAGAAGCCTGAACTGCTTAGCATTGTGATTCTTATCCGCATACTGGACAAAGAGCCGTTGTTCATCTATCGTCAGCACTCTTATAGGCTTTTTAACCTTCTTGGTCCTGAAGTTCACTGCATCAAGCGGATGCTTGGTTATCAGATCATTTAAAAGAGCCGACTTGAACATTGAGCCAATGCATATATAGGTCTGATAGACTGTAGATGTAGCGTAGCTCGCCTGCATTTCATTAAGAATCTGCTGACAGTGCATCGCTTTTACATCCGGAAGGAGCATACCACCTATATATTGCTGAATATTGGTATAATAACGTTCTTTATAGTTTCTAATAGTATTAGGTGATAAATCCTTCTTAAAATTCTTCATCCAATACTTAAACCATTCATCAACTGTCATCCTGTATTCTACAGCTGTTTCAGAATCGCTATCATCATCAAGCTTAGCAAGTGTTATCCACTTTTGGGCATCAGCAACGCTATCAAAGTATTTCTCTATTCTTTTTCCGTTCCTGTTTGTGAATCTGGCAGAATATTTACCGTCTTTCCTCTGCACGATTCCTTCACCGAGTTCTCGGCCGCGTAAATCTTTTCCCATATACTGCTCCTTATAATTCGAAGCAGCATCATCACGCGTGTATAAAAATAACATAGAAGATGGCATTTATCAACCTTGTGTCTACTTATTAAATGAGTTCAATATTATTTAAATACTCGTCGAATGCTGCTCTTTTAATCAATATTTTTCTTCCTATCTGAAAAGAGAACTTGTTTAGTGGATCTTTACATAATTCCCTTATCTTATGAACGCCTATGTTTGAATACTCAGCCGCTTCCTCAATAGTCATTGAAGCTTTATGCCATATAGGCACCTCTAAAACATCCGGTTTTGCTATATTATCAGGGGATTTTTTCTCTAATTCGCTCTCCATTCCCAACTGTATCTTTATTGTTTTATTTATTCTGGTCTTCATAAAACTTTCAGTCAGGCTTCCAATATACTTCTTAAGACTTCCTTTATTGATGGTTGTAATCTGTTCAGCCATTGAAGCCGATGTTTCAGTCAAGCCCGCCATCCCATCTAAGATAACATGCGTTGGAAAGCCTTTGCTCCTGTGTATCTTGGTTGTTACCGGAATAACCGTAACTGTTGGTGAATAGAGGTTTCCTTTATTATTCTGAACTATGATTACGGGACGTTCTCCCTTTTGTACTGAGCCCTGGTTATCTCCAAGATCAGCTAAGTATATATCCCCTCTTTTTACTTCTCTCATATGTTTATTCTCCTTAATATAAAAAGTGGGCTTTCTTTTGCCTTAGTGCAGCTTGGAAAGCCCACTTTACATAGCAGTTAGATATATATACGTATCAATTTGTCCTCGACACCCCGATATAGGGAAGTCATCAGGCGGCTGTAGTTGCAGCTCCATAGGTTCTACCTCCCCGCGGATCTCGCCGGGCCGCTCCCATTACGATAGTTGTGGCTAAGCGGAAGTATCATTATACCTGCAATTATCATCGCCAGATCGGAACTACCGACTTTCCAGTGAGGCTATCTCGCGCAAGGCGTACCTTTGGGGCTATCTGCTGCAGGAATGTACCTGATGAATGGGTATTAAGTTTTCAATGTTCGTGAAAAGAAAAATATCCTTTCACTTATTCCTACAGAGAGGCAGCTTTATACAACCTCAGATTGAAAAAAATTTTGTTACAGCTTCAAAATTTCTTTGAGGTTCTTCATAGCCTGAGCCAGAGATTTTGATACCATCTGCTGTGTAACGCCTTCAGCCTTGGCAATCTTTTTCTCATCAAGCCCATAGTAAAAATACAGAATGCACCTTCTCTTCTGGACTTCAGGAAGCTTTTCTATGGCTTCCCTTACCTTCTCGTATTCCAGCTTGTCTATAGTCCTTTCCTCAGGCTCATTATCAGAAAAGACAGAGTGAAGATACTCCGTGGTTCCATCCTCGTAGCCCAAAAGGTCATGATGGCGAAGGCTCCTCATACTGTGCTTTTTCTCATTCTGCTCATATTCACGGATTGCCTTTCCCTGCTCCGTTGTCATGACCACATAGGGCTTAAAGATAGAAAGCTCATCCCTGTACCTTTCCTCCAGCTCATGGATATCAAGATCTGTGATAACAGCCCATCTGGCACCTCCTGTCATTCCCGGGTATTCAAAGCCAAGATTTATAAGCTCATATTCTTTTTTCTCGCTACTACTCATTGTCCGTTTTCCTCCGATTCTTGAAAGTTGTCAGTTTCAAAAACCGAAGGTTTACGGATACCTGCCTATGTATGTTTCCCAGCACCCTAAGTGCATCTATAAAGTCCCATCAGAACAAAACAGAGGAAACACCATATTCAGGCACAAAAATAAAGGCAGAGCAAAACAGAATACCCGTTAAGGTATTTCTCTCTGTTTTGCTCCGCCTTTCAACGATTCTGTGTCGTTCATAGCCGCCTAAGCAAACTATTGTCAAAAGATGGCGTTCTTTCTGATTCTAAGCCAGATTCAACGCTTCCACTTATGACTCATTTCCCATATTAAATTGTTACTACTGCCTCCCTGCAGTTATGCTGTCTTAACTCGTCTGTCCTTGTAAACGAGAACGCTTCCTCGATGGACTGATACAACCATCCTCTTACCGCATTTCTTGCAGTTCTGGATAGTTCTTCCATCTTCCATTCCTACATAGCAAAGCCACCCCCCGCAGCAACTGCAATGTACATTTTCAAGCGCTCTTCTTGGTTTTACAGCATCTTTCAATACCTTCCTTCCCTCCTAAAAAATGTTATTCTTTCCTTGTAGTATATTCTATTACAAAATTTCGTATCCGCTAGTTCAACATTATCCGCCTCTATCCAGCACTCTCCAGAATTCTCCACGAATCTCCATTTACAGGTAAAAAAAAGAAAACACTGATCACAGCTTAAAGTCCGGCGGATCAATAAGCCCCTTTTCAATGTCTTCTTTTTCTCTTCTAATGGCATATTCAAGAATAAGGTCTCCATATAGAACTATGGCATCTTTCTTCTTCCTTCCAAAGGTTCCATCGGACAGATGCAACTCATTGTTGATTGTGCTATCAGTCATAGGCTCATCATTAAGATATGCGCCCTGAAGTATGTATACCATCTCTTCGCCGTCTTCTACCTTGTTCTTCATCTGTTCAAGAAGCATATCAGACTTCTCTTCAAACCAATCGGTGCAGGCTACTGCATAGGCAAATACTGCCCTGTCATGATCAGTGAATTTATCCATGTTCCTTACCATCTCAAGGAAGCGCCTGCGAATCTGCTGTTTACCACCTTGCACCCGAACAAGGGTAAGGATATTCCCTCTGTCCCTCTTACCAGCATTGTACTGCTGCAGAAGAGGCTTGATCAGCTTCACCATATCTTCATATTCAACCTCCAGCCTCTCACACTTTGCCAGGATGTACGCGTGGGATGAGATTCTGTTGCGTGGCATAAAATTCACCTCCTTTATGAAAAAAAGCAGGAAAACTGAATCAACAATTTCCCTGCCAAATGCCCTAGCATATCTTATTAAGTTTTTAACTCACTATTTCTCTCTAATCTCTTGCTGATTTCTTTAGAGATAAGCTGTAAATACAGATTAAGTCTTACATCAGAATAGTAACTCAATTCTCTTTCTATCATAAGTTCCATGCTCTTGCCATTTCCAAGAATCAGCTCATCAATTGACTCATGATAAATCTCATTAAGTGCAATCATAATCTCGTAAGGCAATCTGGTTATGCCCTTCTCATAATTATGAATTGTCTGTACTGATTTCCCCAACTTTTCAGCCATCTCTTCCTGGGTCTCTTTGTTGGCAATTCTAATGTCTTTGAATCTGCCACCTATCTCTTTCTCAAGCTCAGAAGGCGCTTTTATTCTTTTTCGATTCAGCGGTGTGTGTTTAGCCATTTTTTCTCCTGTTATCCCTATAAAAAAATGATAAGCCACGCTCTGCTCATTAACCATAAAGCACCATTATAGGTATTCAGGCAATACCTATAATAGTGTTATAGGTAGTCATAAAATTTAATCTAGTTTTTTCATATATTTCACCAAACTCCTGCTTCCATATACTGATTCCTAAGTATAAAAATAAGAGTATCTCTGCAGAAGCAAGTGCACTGATATCAGTCACATTGCCTGCAGGGCTACCCTTATATAATGTCAAAATAGCAAGTCTTATATTTTCAGATCTCTGAAGCTGAATGTACGAGCTTAGCATCCACTGATGCTGCCCCAGAAACATATTCTCCAAGCTTCTCAGCTGTCTTACCTATTCCGCTTCCACCAGATGTGGCAAATGCGTGTATAGTCTTGCCGATCCAATCATAGCCTTTACAGAATGTATATACTACTCTTGGAGCCTGTCCGTACCAGATAGGAAAGCCAATATAAACAGTATCGTAATTGTCAAAGTTCTCAATTGTTCCGCTTACAGGAACGTCCTTCTTGCCAATCTGCTCTTTGTTACATCTTGCAAGTGGATTGGTCCACTTGATATCTGCAGCTGTATAAGGCTGCTCTGGAACTATCTCAAAAAGATCAGCGCCGATCTTAGCCGCGAATTCCTTTGCTACCACTGCTGTGGTGCCTTCGGCACTGAAGTAGGTTACTAGTGTTGGCATGATTCACCTCCCAAGTTAATATTTATTTTACTCTATTGTATTGTTTGCAATATTATATTATTTTTAATTAAAAATCAAGTTTAAAGAAATAGTACAAATCATAGAGGCTATT
>JAEEGL017406903.1_pt1 | contig 35149 bp, 32 predicted proteins | sample 9134231 | NCBI WGS metagenome assembly JAEEGL01 (sample SAMN16246548, study PRJNA631951) | gut metagenome | biome: gut microbiome; feature: rumen; material: fiber-attached | host: Bos | place: Iran: Karaj | collected 2018-10 | reverse complement strand
GCGTTACGGATACGGCAGTTACGGCTACGGCGCCAAGGCATACGGCGCAAAGGGGTATGGAGCCGGCAAAACCGGCGGAGACGAGAAGAAAAGCTCCAAGTCGGAGCACAGCTCCTCCAAATCCAGCCACGGATCCTCGCATAAGAGCAAGTCGAAGGGAGAATAATACACCCCAATGCGCCGATCTGCGGAACAGGATGGTCGGGCTAAGCTTGCTTGATCTGGTGTATCCGGGCTTTTCAATTGATGAGCGCAAAAAAACGACATGGTTTGCTGAATCTGGTAGAATGAAGGAATGACATCTGATTCTATATAGAGCAGGCAAACCATGTTCGATTTAGGCGTATTTGTGCTGATCGACGCGCCTGATCTGCTGAAGGATCAAATTCCAAAGCGCAAGGTTGCTGGCCTGTAGCGGTTCCAAGGAGCAGGCACTGCGCCGCCAGATTGCAGAGCGTATTCTCGCCCGCAGTCGGGACCGCCTCCGCTTGGAGCGCATGGGCGAAGTGAAATGTCGGAAAGCAGGAAAAACCACCGTTTCTGCAGGGAACAGAGAACGATCAGGGATACTGGCATTTGTATTCGAAATGGAGAAGTGTGAATTATGAAGCGAGTTATCACTTATGGAACTTTTGATTTGTTACACTACGGTCACATCAATCTTTTGAGAAGAGCAAAACGATATGGAGATTATTTGATCGTCGCACTCTCTACAGATGAATTCAATTGGAACGAGAAAAAGAAAACATACTATTTCACTTATGAACAGCGAAAGCAGCTTTTGGAGGCTATTCGCTATGTGGATCTGGTGATCCCCGAAAACAACTGGGAGCAGAAGCTAGCAGATGTTAAGGAATACCATATCGATACATTTGTGATGGGCGATGATTGGGAAGGCAGATTCGACTTTCTCAAGGCTTTTTGCGAAGTAGTCTATCTTCCCAGGACGCCAGAGATCTCTACGACACAGATAAAACAGGAACTAAAAGGATCACGGTGACATGATGGACAATCTTGATGCCATTCAGCAAAGGCTTTGGCAGACCGAGCAGGAGATCCTGGATGTGATCGATAAGATCTGCGTTGAGAACGGCCTTCGATACTCTCTGGCGTATGGAACACTGCTCGGGGCGGTCAGGCATGGGGGCTTTATCCCCTGGGATGACGACATCGACATCATGATGCCAAGGGAGGATTATGAGCGGCTGATCGAGATCTGGCCAACTGTCGCGCCGGATGGATATCTTCTTGAAACAGAGAGGATGTATGATGATTATGTACACACCTTTCTGAAGATACGCAAAGATCACACGACCTATCTGCAGTTTGACAGCGAAAGAACAGTCAGTCATCATAAGGGCATATATGTCGATGTGTTTCCGGCCGACCGACGAGCGCCCAACTGGGTATCCCAGAAACTGCAGTATCTTGCGTTTGCCGTTTTCCTGCTATTCAACCGGAGCTACCCTCAGGGGAGCGGTCGGACCAAATTCATACAGGAAAAGCTGCTCTCTCTGGTGCCAAAACGCTATCACCGACAGTTGAGCAATTGGGCAGGAGCAAGAAGCCGTAGATGGGATAAGGATACATCTTGTGAACTGATATTCCCCTGTACGATCCGTGACTGCAGCCGCTTCTACCCTGCGGATCTTTTCGAACACCTGGAGCGTATCCCTTTCAACGGGAAGAAATATCTCGCCTATAGGGACCGAGATCAGTTCCTGCGCATTCGTTACGGTGACTATATGCAACTGCCGCCCGAGGAGGAGCGCGTGTGGAAGCACCATCCGATCCTCGTCGACTTTGAGCACAACTACGAGGACCTATAAAACGGCGTTCAGCCGTATATTCAGGAGAGGTTATGGATCAGCCGTTGATTAGCGTTATTATTCCCATCTACAATGTTGAGCTATATCTTGCTCGCTGTCTGGATTCCGTGCTGAACAACACTTATCGAAATCTGGAGATTCTTTGTATTGACGACGGCAGCAAAGACTCCTCGGCAGCGATCCTGCGCAGCTATGCGGAAAAGGACAGCCGCGTCGTTCCGATCATCAAAGAAAACGGCGGCGTATCCTCGGCCAGAAATGTGGGTCTGGACAGGATGAGGGGGGATTATGTTTGCTTCGTCGATTCGGACGACTATGTCCATCCGCGGTATTTCGAGTTGCTGTACACGGCTGTGCGGGAGAGCGGGACGGAAATTGCTGTCTGCTCGTATAACTGTGTTGAGCCGGATCAGCTTGTTCAGATGGAGCAGATCCAGTTTGACTTGCTCGAATCACAAAGATACTCCGTTTCACAGGCCTTTAGGCAACACAATCTTCGCGTGTACTGCTGGGGGAAGCTGATCAGGTCAGATCTGACAGCGAACCTTCGATTTCACGAGGATCTGGGATATGCGGAGGACGCGGTTTTCTTTGCGGAAGTCTGCGAAAATGTCCACACTGCCATTACGTTTATACCATATCGGCTTTACGAGTATTGTCAGAGAGAAGACTCCCTGAGCAAGCTGATTGCAATACCGCAGCACCTGCAGGTCGCAAGGCGCCTTTCAAGGAATCTGCACCAGTCCAACGGGCGCGACGACATCTATTTGGATCAGACGATCAAAAGATGTCTGCATACCCGGTATCTGGCCTCACATATCCTGTCGAATCGGGAAGCCGTGAGGGAATGTAATGCAATCTTGAAAGACTTGCGAAAAAGCCTGAAGAGAACAAGCGTATATGACAAGAAAGAGAAACTCCGCCTGTCCATCCTGATTCAATTCCCGTTTCTGTATTGGCTCTATCGCAGCATCAAGCAGCCCGACATGTGGAAGTGGGAAAAAGTGGAGAGAAAGAAGCGCCGGGAAGAAAGAAGACACCATGCGGATGAGAACAGGGGATGAGAGAAAAAGGGCAATGGGCGATAATTGCGTTTTTCTATCAACGTGTAAACGGTGAAGGTGTAACGAAGCAATGCGTATTATGAAACTACTTACCATTATCGGCAATATCATTGGCCCGATACTTCGTTTGTTCGGACTGCAGAATATTATTATTTTTGAAGCTGAGCCAGGGACGAGAGATAATACGCGAGCAGTATTTTGGGAAATGCTTCGCAGAGGCTGGGATGCCAAGTATCGTTTTCTCCTGGCATCCAAAACACCTCAGTCGCTTGCGCACTGGAATTCCAAGCATGTTTCTGTGATTCAGCGGCCGAGAGACGGAGACAACTGGTTGGTTTTTCTTCGTTTTCAGATGAAAAAGCTTCGCGCCGTGATGATAATTGATGAGAACATTCAGATCCGGAAGGGAATGTCAAGTACAAAGCATATTTTTCTTACCCACGGCAGCCCGGTGAAAAATACGCGGGGATATTATGATCGCAAACCCGATACGGACTATGCACTGTGCCAGTCAGAGTTCTGGCTTCCGATCATAACGCGTCAAAGCGGAATCCCCGCAGATAGGCGCGTCATCCTGGGGCAGCCGCGGAACGATGCCTTTTTTGATTCCAAGGTTTCCATGACAGAGCTCTTCGGGGAAAAGTATAAGAAAGTAGTCGTCTGGTATCCGACCTTTCGGCAGAGGGAAAACCGCGATTGTCCGCAGAACACAACCAGTTTTTCTCTTCCGATCATTCATGACGAGGAAGCGGCAAGAAGGATCAACGAGATCGCTGCCAAATATGGCGTGCTGCTCGTGGTGAAGCCTCATCCTGTGCAGGATCTTTCCCTGATCAAAGCTATGAATCTGGATCACCTGAAGCTGATTTATGACGATTTCTTCGCCGGCCACGGTATTACATCCTACGAGTTTCTGGCTAAAACGGACGCCCTGATCACTGACTATTCCTCGGTCGTTTTCGACTATCTGCTTTCCGGGAATCCTATTGCACTGGCCCAGGAGGATTATGAGGAGTACGAAAAAAAGGTAGGCTTTGCCATTGATATGAATCTTCTGCGGTCATGCGCTGTAATACTGGAGAACGTGGAGGATTTCGAGCCGTTTTTCCGGGATCTGATCGAAGGAAATGACCCTCTCCGGAAAAAGCGGGACGAACTGATGCATTTGACCAATCAGTTTGTGGACGGTAATTCCACCAAGCGGGTCGTGGACTGGCTGGAAAGACTGCTTAACGAAACATAAACACCTTTCTCCAACCACACATCAGGCGCTATCTCTGGAAGCTGGAGGAAAACAAATGAACAAGATTTTGGTTCGAGGCGGCGCGGATCCGCTTAAGCGATATTCGCCGCGAGATTTGATCGTCAGGGATTCGCTTGGCGGAAACTCCGGCAATCTGATGTTCTCATACGGGACGATGAACGTTCTCAGCACATCAAAGACAAGGTGTGTTTCCACGCTCTATCAGAAGAAATGGAGCGCCGCCGAAATTGATGAGATCAATCAAACTTATTCTGCGTTTGTGCTTCCTTTGGCTGATGCATTCCGCGCCGACTTTATTGGGGAACTCAATTGTTACACGGACCTGATCCGTCAGCTGAAGATCCCCTGCGTCGTGAACGGCATCGGATTGCGTGCAGGCTATGATCCGGATCCGGCTTTTTCCTATCCCTTCAATGAAGATGTCAAGCGTTTTGTCCGCGCGGTTCTGGACCATTCCGCAATGCTGGGTCTTCGCGGGGCTAACACCGGGGATTATCTGAAATCACTCGGCTTCCTTCCGGAAAGAGATTTTACGCTGATCGGGTGTCCGTCCATGTATATGCACGGCTCGCTGCGGGAAAACAAAGAGCCGAAAAACGACGGAGTGGCCGTCAGCCTGAATGGACTTGTCCCGCCCAAGCTCAAACAGTTCTATACAGATCTGGCTTCGGCCGAAAAAACACATATAATCCAGCAGAGGACTTCGGAGCTGATAGATCTGTATTATGGAAGGAATCTGGACCTGAGCACAACGCCGCCGGAATTTGCCCGTCAGAATATTTTTACTTCGTTCGATTATAAATCCGCCAAGGCGGCGGGCCGGGTACACGTCTTTACGGACGTTCCCAACTGGATCCACTATTTGAAAGACTTTCCTCTGTTCGTGGGTGCGCGTTTTCACGGCACAGTTGCCGCGCTTTTGGCTGGGGTTCCGACCGTCATTACACCCTTTGATTCGAGGACCAGAGAATTGGCAGCCTATCATCATATTCCGACGATCACAGAGAAGGATCTGGAAGAAGGACTTGCTGCAGAATCGCTCCGGGATATGGCAGACTATAGCCAGGTGGCCAAAGCGCACGAAAAGAATCTCTCACACTACAAGGACTTCTTGAAATGGAACGGGCTGCCAAGCATTTTTGACGAACAAACAGACCTTTCTTTTGGCCGATCTCCTATGGAAAAGCAAATTCTGTGTCATTGGAAACCCGCTCTTCCCTTCGACGCCTATGAAGTCTGCGGCGGCCCTGAGCGTATGGCAAGAACAGCCGAGTATGTACTTATCAAAGGAGCAAAGAAGGCCCGTCGATTCCTTGTCGGAAGAAAGTGATTTCAACAGAATCACACCGCGCAATGAGTGCTCCGGAGAAAAACAGATATAGAGAAGAGTCCCGGAATCGTTCAAAGATCCCGGGACTCTTTGCGTTTTTTCTACTTAAAATGTTGGGGCAGCGAGGCCGAGAGGCTGAGCTGCACCCAACATTTTATCGTCGTCAAATCGAGTTTTCTTTGTTCTGCTGCAGCATGGTGCGATTGCGGATCTCTCGCTTTTCTCCGAATAATATCGGCAGAATCCTTCTCATGACCATATAGATGAGAAGACTGGCGCCCACTGCTATGGCGACGGAAATGATTACTGTAATCGCAGAGGGGATTCCAATCTTTTCCCCCATGCGATTGAGCACTCGGACAATAGGCTTATGAATAACAAGAATGGGAATAGTTTTTCTTCCCAAATCAGTGCCAACGGATGCCATCGTCTGAATTCTGCAGAGAAAAACGGATAGGAACAGGATAAATGCACTCCCGGCTGCGGCGTTGAAAAGATATAGCAGCGGGTTACCAGTATGTCTCCCGGCCATATCTACATTATTTGTTGAGACATAAGACAGATTGAGAAAACAGGTCAAACTCAAAGCCAGCAGGACGATCAGAAGCAAAAAGACAGACAGATTCTCTTTCTTTGCCCCTTTTTCAAAGAAACTCGCCGTCAGATACCCCCAGATCATGAAAGCGACACCAAGAAAAGCAACATCAAGGCTCCAAGGATAACCATTGGAGAGGTGCGGAAGAAACAAGCCAATGACTGCAAACACTACACTGACACAACATAACACCCATATTCCGCGCTTGAGCTTTGCTATTGTTTGCTGAATGATTTCAAATGCACAAACGGAAAGGAACATGCAGGGCAGAAACCATAAGGATGAAAGGCTCCCCGCCTTTCGGAAGCCCGCTTGACTTCCGTAAACAAGATAGGCGAAATATCTCGGGGAAAAGCTGCGTTTCATGACAGCGTCTATAATCAGATATACGATACCCCAAATAAAACAGGGGATAATTAACCTCAAGACTTTGTCATACAGAAACTTCCAGGTAAAAAAACCTCTCTTTTCATGGGAAGACTTGTTCCAAACCATGCCAGCGACGAAAAAGAACAATGGCATGTGAAAAGAATAGATCCATTGCTTTATAGGATTATACACCAAAGGGCAATGGGCAAGTACCATAAGCAGAATGCCGATTCCTTTGGCGATATCCAGATATTCTTTTCTGCCGCCAGATTGTATCTCCACGCTAATCTCCTTCTATTACGCCTTGCTTGCTTCGCGACAGATAACCCTGATACGATTCAACTTCGTTTTTTCCGAGGATCAGAGCAGCGAAAGAAAACAGCGTTATGATTTCTCCATCATAGAAGCCAGCGCCTGCGCCAGTTCGGCAAACATCCTCTTTCTGGTCTCCACCGTGCCGCCGGCGATGTGCGGCGTCACCAGCACGTTGGGCTGATCTGGGATCTGCCGGATGAGCTCCGGATCAAGGTCCAGGTCCAGACACACGTAAAAGCCCGGATCCTGCCGCGCTTTTTCAAACAAGGCCTTCGCGTCAATCGTGGCCAGGCGCGACACGCTGATAAACACGGCGTTGGGCTTCATGCTGCCGACCAGCTCCGCGGAGATCAGGCCCACGGTTTCCGGCTTGTTCGGAAGATTTACGGAGATGAAATCCGCGGTCCTGGCCAGCTCGTCCAGCCCGACAAAGCGGACGCCGCGCGCTTCCAGATCCCGGTGATGATCGGGATTTCTCGTCCAGCAGAGAAGGCGCATACCGAAAAACGCGGCGTAGTCCATGATCCGTCGGGAAATGTTCCCCGCGCCGATCACGCCCATGGTCTTCCCCAGCAGATCCTCCGGCTTTTGCCGGAGTTTTTTGTTGTCCTTCCCCTGCCGGTACAGGCTCCTGCCCTCGTCCAGCCGTTTGCAGCAGGCCAGGGCGCAGGCCATGGTATATTCCGCTACGGACTGGGCGTTCGCCTTCGGGGTGTTGAGGATGGTCACCAGGCCGCGCTTCTCTTCGGGGACCCTGATATGATCCAGGCCGACCGACGCCGTCGCGATCACGCGGGGCGTCTCAATCCCGTCAAACATGTCCTCTGTGATCTTCTGGCTCGTTCCAATGATCACGCAGTCGTATTCCCGCAGGAGCTCCTTCATACGCGCCGCGTCTGGCCTCGGCACGCCGAGCGGGTGGACGGTGACCTCCGCCCCGGCGGCGGTGAGAACGTCCAGCGCCTCCCGGGTGAAATCGTCAAAGATGCTGTAAGCTTTCATGCTTCTCTCCTCGCTTGCGAATATGCTTTTCGATTTCTCCGACGATCCAGGCAAGCAAAAGCGCTGCCGCAGGAAGGCAGATATAAAGCCAGTAGCCAAGGGCCTCTATGATCCCATAGTATTTCAACGGATGCAGCAAGGTGATATGCACCAGATAGATCTCTAAGGACAAGCCGCCGGCCCATTTAAGAAAACGTACCCTTTTCCCAAACCTGGACAGCAGCATCAGCAGCGAGAGCGACAGGGGAAGAAACAGCAAAAGCTTGTACACAGCCGGAATGGTAAAGCTTTCTGACAATTCACTCAGGGAAGTCAGCCAGCCGAGGAGCACCACGAGCAAGGCGGCCGCAGCGGTCGGCCCCTTTCCGGGCACTTTGTCCTGCTCCGGTAAGGTCCCTGCCATAACGCCGATCGAAAAAACGGGAAGCCGCACCCATACGATCATGCTGTTTTTAAGGACCGGCGTATAGGCTGCCGCAACCGCAAACAGGATCAGGCCAAAAAGAAAAGCAATTTTCTTTCCGCTTCCGCTCCTTTTCACAAACGCATAAATCGCGGGAAACAGAGTATAGAACAACAGGATGCCATACACGAACCAGGTCGTTTGCATTCCCTTGAGCCAAAAGGAAGCGGAACTAAGATCGGCAAGAAATGCGGCGCCTCTTCTCAGGACACTGCCGGAAGTCTCGCACACTGCAGCCCATATGTAATAGGGGATGCCAATGAGCAGATACGGAAGAAGGACCCGGGACAGGCGTTTTTTGAAATAAGGCCGCCAGCCGGTCTTCTGATAATCGTGCTTCCCTGCAGACAAGCTCAAACACAGTCCGGAAAAGAAAAAGAAAACATCCACCGCCAAGTTTCCGATGCTGACAATGTTGATTGCTATGGGGATATAGGGCATGGAAATCCGACGAAACGTGTGAAACAGCACGATCCAGATCGCACACGCGCCATAGATGGAATTCCTCTTTTCCAGCAGAGCCCTCATGCGAAGTAGCCTTTCAGATAATCCGCCGCGAAGGATCGGTCGCAGGCGGCCCTTTTTTCCTCCGGCATATTCTTCAGCAGCTCGATCAGCACGTCCGTGGTCACCCGCTCGTCGGCGGTGAAGATCTTGATGTAGCTGGGCGTGCAGGAATACAGGGAAGACAGATAGTAGTCGAGACTGTAGCCCCAGGGCGTCTTTTTCTGCTGCTCCGCAAAATACTCGGAGATCGCCTCATAGATCACGTTGGAATTGTACAGCTTTCCCTCGTTGATCAGCGTCGCCTCGATGAGCTCGGTGCACAGATTGCCGGCGCCCTTGCCCATGCCCATGATGCTGGCGTCCAGCATCATATCGTGGCGGGAATTGAACTCTACGAACGCGAGGGCGTTGGAATACGCCATCTGCCGGTTGTTATGCGCGTGGAAGCCCAGCTTCATGGACATGCTGACGTATTGGTCGGCAAGCTCCAGCTTGTGGAGCAGCGCCATGTTGTCCATCTGACCGAAGCTGTCCACCACATAAAAAGCTTTGGCCCCGGCCAGCTCCGTATTGCACTCCCGGATCAGATGCTTGTACTCCTCATCGGAATACCGCATGCTCACCATGGGCTGGATATACAGATCGTAGCCCTTGGACAGGATGATCTTGCCCCACTCGACAGAGGCTTCCCAGTTCTCCTTGTGGAAGGCCAGGCGGATGCCGTCGATGCCTTCGGCGCTCCTGGGCTGCAGCTTGTTGACGTCGAAGGTGCCGTAGTCGATCATGGCCAGATACGTGACTCCCGGCTTTTTCCCGGAGCGCAGCAGCGTCCTTTCGATGGAGACTTCGCTGTCAAAGCAGCTGCGCCCCTCCGGGCTGCCCTTTTTCTCGTTGATATAGCCGGTCTCGATGTATTCGACCCCGGAGGCTTCGAGCGCGGCCTTGATCTTCTGCATCCGCTCCGCGCCGAAATCAAAGTTGAGCGCGATCCCTCCGTCCCGGAGCGTAACGTCGACCAGTTCGATCTTGCGGGTCTTCGGACGGGAACGAATGATGCGGTCGGCCACTTCCAGGTCGTTGTCCGTTGTGATTTTGAAGTTGCCGGTGTGCCCCTTCACGGCCCGGATCTTATATCCCAGCTTCAGGATCAGCTGCGTCGTTCCGGTAACGGAGGCTTTCTCTTCTTCCGTGAAGCTGTCGAGAGCCTTTTTCAGCAGCGCGATCCGGAAGCCGGAGGGATTCTGCCCGTTGTACAGGTTGCTGCGGTCCAGCGTTCCCTCGATATACTTCTCGTCCTTCGCCACGTGGATCGTGTCGGTGGTGGGGATGACCGTCAGCGCAAAATCGTCCTCCAGGGCCGCGTCGATACAGTCCAGGATCATCCGCCGCGTCACAAAGGGGCGCACGGAGTCGTGGCAGATCAGCACGTCTTCCCCGTTCAGACCGTAGCTTGCGATCACGGCGTCCATCACGTTGACAAAGGAATCCAGACGCTCCCTGCCGCCGTCCACCAGGGTGATCCGCGCCAGCTCCTGCACGCAGAAGGACGCGGACAGCAGCTCCTCCAGATAGGTCCTCCAGTCCTTATGGACCGCGACGAAGATCTTTTCAAAGCGGTCGATCTTCAGAAACTCCCGCAGAGTGAGAATCATGATCGGCGTGCCGCCGATGGCAATAAACTGCTTGGGAATCGAATGGCGCTCCATTCTTTTTCCGACCCCGCCGGCCAAAATTGCTGCAAAAACCATAATATGTCTCCTTGAATAAACGTTGATCAAGGCAATGAAAAAACGCTTGGAAGCAGAAGGTATAATCAAAACAACTGTGACTTATGAAGTGATCGTCATCCTTCGATGTGTTTCATAAGGCAGGTTCGGGCAATGCGCCCGAAGGGGAAAGAAAGACAGTACATGGAATCCATACACTTACGCCTCAGGGGTAAATCCGACGTGAGGATCATATGGATATTAACATGCGTGGCTTTTGCCATTTGGGCAATCTCTCGCCGCGCTTCATCTGATAAGAGTCCATCTTGCTCCAGGGTGAAATCACGCAGCGTAAAAGAATGGAAAACATGGACCCTCACAGAGTTTGCTGAGTTCGGTGCATAGTGCTCTGCTTTCTCAATGTAGTCTAAATAAGCATCATAATATAGCCTCTGAATGGGCCAATTCTGATAATCTGTTCTCTTCGTATGATAGATTCGATACGCATATAGATCCAACGGAACATAGGCATAGCACCCGGCGTTTCCCACGACATCAGCTGACCAGCCCATACTCTGCCAGCGTGTTCTCATCGGGAAAGAAAACTGTTGGATATAGTTTCGGCGATACATGCCCTTCCATACATAATGCCCGTAGTGTTCTCCATCCATCATCCGAATGATACCCTCTTCGGAAGTCAACTCTTCAACTTTGATTTCCGCATCACTATCGGAGAACAGAGGCAGCTCGGGGGCATCAGAGAAAAACCGATGGAAAGCACAATGGACGAATGGATATGCGCTTTTCTCAAGTACGCTGCATAGAAGCTCGAGCATCCGGGGGTGGATCAGATCATCCGAATCAACGAAACAAATGAAATTTCCTCTTGCCATAGAAATGCCAAGGTTTCTGACAGCAGGCAAAGTTTTGTTTTCCTGATGAACGACCCGAATGCGTTTATCTCTATTAGCAAAGTCATCGCAGATCATTCCGCTGCGATCCGGACTTCCATCATCAATCAGGATCAATTCAAAATCTGTGAAGGTTTGAGTAAGAATACTATTAATACACGAAGTCAAATACTTCTCCACTTTGTAAACCGGAACCAAAACACTTACTAAGGGCATAATCGGACTCCTGTAAGGTAGATTTATTCTCTTTTCAGGAATTTGCGTATGGTGGCCTTTCTGGATTGCCGGGAAAAACCTATATGCTACAAGCTGAATTGGAGTATTTAGGGATTGCGTAATCTCACAGTTCAGCGGCAATAAATCGAGAAAACGCTGTTCTTCATGTCAACCTGCGACCAGTCTGCTGAGAGATCAGGGAAGGACAAAAAAACGTTTTATCAACTTATAAAGTGCGCAGTAAACTGATCTGATCGGCTTTGTTGACCGCCGAGAGGAGGAGCCTATGTTTGCGGCGCGACCAGATCGATCACGACGATCTCGGGAAGATTGAAAAGCCGCGGAATACCATCGTGGCCGGACAGACCGGATGTGATGATCATGCGCATCCGATCGTTCAGCATCATTTCCCCGTAATCATAGGTCGGCCACCAGCCCTCCATGGGCGCGTACAGGCCGCCTTTGAAGGGGACGCGGATCACCCCGCCGTGGGTGTGGCCGCTGAGGACCAGATCAATGTGCCAGTATTCTTTTCCGTAGCTGAGCGTGACCGTCTCCGGCATATGGGCCAGAAGGATGGCGGGATAGGGGCTGTCCTCCAGGGCAGTTAAGACCTGATACTCCGGCGATGCCGCAAACGCCGCTTTGGAACGGCCGAAATAATAGCCGTGTCCCATCGTTCCGCCCATGCGGACGGTGTTCCCGTTCAAGGCTAGGTCCGCCCATGTCTCATCGAAAACGACTGCGCCCGTTTCCCGCAGGCAAGAGATCCAGGAATCGCCGTATGTCCTGGTGTAGCTCAACTCGTGATTGCCCATGGCGAAATAGACCTGGGCGATCTCCTGCAGATCCGCTGTCAGACGCAGAAGGGAGCCCATGTCGCTCTCACTACAGTTTGAGGGCAGGATGTCGCCCAAGAGAACGATGGCGTCCGGAGCCTGCGCCCGTACCTTTTGCAGGAGCCGGCTGTTTTGGCGCCCATATTCCTTGCCGTGAAGATCCGCCACCACAACGATCCGTGCGGGGGAGCCGATCCCTTCCAGCGGGACCGTGTAGTGAGTTGTCTTGATGCAGACACTGCAAACGAACAAGGAGATAAAAATGGCCAGGAGCGGGATGACCACTGCCGCAGCGATCGTGTATCCGAGGATCTTCAGGACACTAATAGTGATCTTCTTTGCCATGTTCAATAGATCGTTGGTATCTTTTCAGGCACCAGATAGATGATCGTTCTCCTGCGTAAACGGAGGACGATCAAGGATCCCGGTCCACCATATCCAGGAACTGCTCCAGGCACCAAAGCAGCCATTTCTGGTTGCCGGTGTATTTTGTCATGTCCAGATCCGGTTTGAACTCCGGCCGCTTCGGGCCATCCCAGTCCTTGAAGTACGCGTCGACCGGGCGGGGCATCGGCAGCTTCTCCGGCACCGGGATATCCGGATAGCGCATGGAGAAGAGTTCACGGATCAGGTATTTCGACTCCCCGCTGCGGATCCGTTTCAGATCCAGCGGCTGGGCCATTTTTAGCAGTTCATAGGGATCATAGTAGGGGAGACCGGCGGTCTCAAAGGCATTGGCGTAGGAGCCGTAGCTCTCCTCCGTAATGGAGATGTCGTAAAACTTCAGAAAATCGATGTCATTGCCCTTGCGATAGCGCTCGAACAGGTACTGCACGCTGACCGGAGCCACCAAGACCTCAGAAGGCTCCACATAGATGCAGCGCTTCATGAATTCGTCAAAGGTCCAGTCTTTGGACAGCAGCTGATCCATCCCGCCAAACACGTAGTCGCTGGCGTCGCCGATGATCATCAGATCGACGCCGTCGGCCTTGGCCTGCAGCGCAGCCTGGCAGATCTGGGGCTCGATGGAATGCACCGGGCCGCCCTTCTCTTTCATGACGGGCTCCAGGCATGCGGTGACGGATTCCCAGGTGATGTCCACATAATGGAGGGTCAGCCCGTAGTATGCGGCGAACTTCTCCGCGCGGTGCAGCTCGTCGCTCTGGAAAGTCCCGTTCATGAAGCGGAAGGTATAGGCGTCGCAGCCGGGGAGATAGGAAGCGAGGATCGAGGAATCCATCCCGCCGGAGAGCATGATACCGATCTTGTGATACTTCCGCTTCAGCACCTCGATCTGAGCGGCGATGGCGCGGTCGATGTCCGCTGCGGTCGTTACAAAGATCCGCTTGTCGTCGGCGGGGAGCTCGGGGCTTTTATAGCGATACTGCGCACAGAAATCCACGCCGCGCTTCTCCACGTAACGAAGAGCCAAATACGAACTCATACAAAAGTTTTTATCGATCATTTTGATCCCTCCTTGTCGTCTGTCATCAGAAAAGTCTTTTTTGCCGTCTCACTGGACCAGCCGCGGGCCTGGTGCAGCGCTTGCGTGATCCGGGTGGATGAGATCCCCTTTGTGTAGGGGAAATACACGATACGGATACCGTTCTCCGCGAAATCCTTCTCGTACTGCTGCCACTTCTCCGTCCCGTACCAGTCGTCCCCCACGAACATGATCGTTGCGCCCAGCTTTTTGCAGGCCGTCAGCTTGTCCATATCGTACTGGGGGACGGCGGCGTCCACATAGCGGCAGGAGCGGACGATTTCAATGCGGTCCTCGAAGGGGATCATCGCCTGCTTGCCCTTGTAGCTCACCAGATCGTCTGTTGTGACGCCGACGATCAGCTTGTCGCACATCCCCTTTGCGTTTTTCAGCAGATTCAGGTGACCGATGTGAAACAGATCGTAAACGCCGGTGGTATAACCTATGACCATATGGATTCTCCTTTCTTAGCTGCGGCCTTTGAGAAAAGCCTTCAGTTTTTTGTATTTCTCCTCGCCCAAAACCCGGATCAATGCACGGTTCGGAGCGTGGGCGAGATGGGAAAGCGCGTCCTCGCGGCGATGGGCATCCTGCAGCGCGCGCCAGCGCTGCAGCGTTGTTTCATCCTGCCAGCTGGCGGACGCGTGATGGATGGAGATCAGGTCTTTTGTCCTTGTCATTTTCCGGGTCCGGTTGTTAATGGGACAGAGAAACCTGCTGGGGAGAATGAGCACGCCATCGTCCAGCGTCTGCCTGCTGTCATCCTGCCGCAGACCGTGCCGCAGAAAGGCCTCGGTGTTTCTTTGCGGGCAGGGCTTCTGGTCCAAGGAACCGTCCGGCAGGATAAAGGGGATGCCCTGATAGTCGTCCATCATCTCCCGAAGGATCGGATGCAGGGCTTCCGCGCCGAATCCAAGACCGGTGTTGACCTGTCGACCGTCTTCAAATCCAAAGTAGGCCCGGTTGGAAAGCAGGGAGTCCAGGGGCTTTTTCAACTCCACGTCGGTGTCCAGATAAATCCCGCCCTGCTCGTACACGACCTGCAGCCGCACATAGTCCGTCACAAAGGCCCATTTTTTGTTTTCATAGGCCTGGCGGACATACAGAGGCGCCGCCTCCAGATCGAAATTGCTCTCATCCCAGCGGACGATACGATAATCAGGGCAGCAGCTTTTCCAACTGGCCAGGCAGCTTTCCGCCAGCGAGGGCAGGGGATTGCCGCCAAACCAGCAATAGTGGATGGTTTTCGGGATCATGGCGTCAATTCTTTCTTCTCATCAGCGTTGGATGAGCGTAATTCTTCTTGAAGACCTTGAAGGTTCTGAGCCAGAAAAGACTGGGATCGTTCTCGATATGCGTTAAGTTTGGATCGTATGCCGGCATAGTCCTGGATTTTTAGATCCGGGGGGAAGGGCGTGTCTTCGCTGATCAAGCGGTTCATGATGGATAGACATGTAAATAAGGAATCAACTCGAATATTCTGTGATCTCGGGTCAGCATCCGAGAATCTTTTCATACAAAAGAAATCCTTCTCAAAGATCAGGGAGAATATAGAGCCGTGATAGGAATCCGTTAAAACAAAAGCTGCATTCTGAAACAAACCGACAAACTCTTTCGGGCCTACAGGATCACGAATGACATTTTCGCTGCTGAGAAAGTCCCACTTGTTCGCAATCAGTTTGATTTTCAGATGAAGTTTTTTGGCGAGGTGCCTTGCAGCCTCATAATACCATTCGTTGTTCTCTAAAAAATAGCACAGCAGATAAGGGGGGCGGGGAGAAAGCAACGGCTTCGAAAAGCTTCCCCAAAAGCTGCTGTCAAACAACAAGGTCGGATCGCAGACCCACTCAACGTTTTTTCCGGAGAGAATGCTTAACTGCTCTGCGGAGATCCTCTCTCTGACGGAGATAGCGCTGAAACCGGAAAGGAGTTCCTTGATTCTCACCGTTACCGTTTCCGGAAGTTTATCCGTTCCCAGACAGGGAGCATAGGCGATCTTGGCTTTATCGACAAAAGACAGATAATAATATGGATTGAAATTCTGCTCAAACACAGACCAAATCTGATCGCTGCCGCACAGGAAAGCATCATAATCCCGATTCAGTTCGGGCAGTGACATACCGGTTACGCCGTAACGGATCGCGAGCTCTGTTTTTTTGAAGTTTTCACATTTTTCCTGCGCACTGTAGTAGGGGCGGGTATAAGCAGAGCGATCCCAGCGGGAGGCCAGCACCCTTCCGAACCTTCTGGGATTCGAAAGCAAGCGCAGCAGGCGGTCGGATCTTCCGTTGGCCAAGCGTGTCAGAGCATGGGGTTTGTCCTGCCCTGCCCGGCTCGTTTTGAACTCCTTGAGGATGTTTTCATCAGAGATGATCTCATTGTGATGACCAAGTGCTCTTATGTATTGCTGCAGGGCATAAGCCTGCAGAAGAGTTCCGAAATTGTTATATGTGATCCAGGTTACGGTTGCAGTATTCATAGGAGCTTTTTCTCCAAGTAGGTCGGTCGATAATGGGCTCGCAAACGAGCTTGTTTCCTGTTGAAGTATGACGCTTTTTTCTCGGCAGGTATCTTAGCAAAACTCCTCCTTGCCAAGCTCAGCAATCTAAGGGGTATAAAGTCAAAAGGATCTCCTTTATCACGTTTGAGGCCAATTTCATCACGGATGAACCCGGTGGGGCATATGGCCATGAGTATGCTGTTCACTTTCATTCGCGCGGAAAGATTCGCCTGAAGAGGAACCCGTAAGTTGGTTCTCAGAATCCGGATGCATTTTCTGTAAAGGCGACGATTCTGCTTCTTTTTGCCGGAAGTCATCAAACCCTGTAGGATGTGTCTGGCGTACATCCTGTAATGATATTCCCATGCGGTTTTGATTCCAATCGTTTCTTTTATCCAGTTTGCCTTCTGAAATTCCATGGACCGCAGTCCGCAGTATTGATTCTCCAGTTTGAAATACCGTGTCGCGCTGGCAGGGTTTTCCCGGACGTGGTAAACTCTCCGCTCACCGATGGCAGCGGTTTCTGCATATTGCAGATAGAGAATATTGAACAGCATTCCTTCCCCGTACCAGAATTCAGGGTTAAAAGTAAGGCCAATCTTTTTTACAATGTCGTGCCGGTAGATCTTGTTCCAGACAGCAACGCCGAAATGGTTCAGGTATATTCCCTCAATGACGTCTTCGGCATCTACCGTTTTGATATGGTCTTCCACAATCTGAACACTGTCTTTTTTCTCGAAGGCTTTTCTTCCCACGGCCATGTCGGTGCAGTTGTTTTCGATCAGCGAGACAAAATAGGCAACGTAATCCGGTTCAACATAATCGTCTCCATCAACAAACATCAGATACTTGCCCTGGGCTAGTTTCAAGCCAGAGTTTCTCGCGGCAGAAACGCCTTTGTTTTCCTGGTGAATGACAAGGATCCTCGGATCTTCCTGAGCCAGTTCGTCAATGATCGCTCCGCTGCCGTCATCCGATCCGTCATCGACGAGGATGATTTCCATATCAGCATAGCTCTGCTCGAGCAGGGAGCATACACATTGGCGTATATAAGGTTCAACATGATAGATCGGTACAATAATGCTGACTTTTGGCAGGACATCTTGTCCCATAGCTTGCCACTCCTTCGAAAAAGGGATTACATTTCAAATTCTTCCAGAATAAAACCGTTGTTCACATGCCCCCAACCGGGCGTATACCAAGGCCTGTTATAATTGAATCCAGGTTTTTCAACAATGAAGAAGTTATACACAAACTGGGCGCAGTCGAGTCTTTTCTCGACCGCAAGATCGCCCATCTCAAAGAGGATAATGTCCAGATAATACTTGCCGGGGACAAAGTATGAGATATCGATACTGAATCGTTTTGTATTCAGCCCAGGCTCAAAAGTGATCGTTTTTTCTGTGCCGCACATGGATACCGCATCGCCATTGGCAGCATGGATGACTACCCGGGCATAGCAGCTTTTGGCATTATCTCCGCAGTTCTTAACAACTAAGGAAAAAGGAAGCCTGGAACCAAATTCAAAGCAGCACTCCTTTTCTTCCGTAGAAAAACGGGTAAGCAGGATGTTGGATTTCAGGCTTCCCAATGGCCTGAAAGAATCGGTGATCTCAACATCATTGCTGTACTCATCGGTTCTGCCAAGATAGATGTTGATGGCGTCTTCCACATTGCCGTCAAAGATCAGATGGCCATGATCAAGCACAACACACCTGTCGCAGAGTTGGCGGATCGTATTCATATTGTGGCTCACATACAATACTGTGCGGCCTTCTTCTTTTGCGGAGGAACGCATTTTTGCCAGGCATTTTTTCTGAAATGCCATATCGCCCACCGCCAGGACCTCATCCATGACCATGATCTCGTTGTCAAGATGCGCGGCAACGGAAAAGGCGAGCTTCACATACATGCCGGAGGAATAGCGCTTGACAGGGGTGTCGATGAACTGTTCGACCTCCGAAAACTCGATGATCTGATCCAGCTTCTTATCGATCTCCGCGCGGGTCATGCCCAGAATGGCCCCGTTCATGTAGATGTTCTCCCGCCCGGTCAGCTCCGGATGGAAGCCGGTGCCGACCTCCAGCATGGAGGAGATGCGGCCGTTGATGGAGATCTTGCCGGTCGTGGGCGCGGTGACCCGAGAGAGCAGCTTCAGAAGTGTGGATTTGCCGGCGCCGTTGTGGCCGATGATCCCCAAAGCCTCGCCTTTTTTGACCTCCAGGTTGATGTCGTCCAGAGCGAGGAAGCGCTCCCCGATCTTCGTGGGCTGCTTGCTGCCGATGATGCTGTTCGGATCATCCCGGCCACGTTTGCGCGCCCACCAGCTCTGCAGATCTCCCTTCAGCGTTCCGCCGCCGATGACGCCGAGGCGGTACTGCTTGCTCACGTGTTCGATTTTGATTGCCAGTTCTTCCATTTCCTAACCTCACACTGTGTCCATGAAGGTCTTTTCCACATGGCTGAAAAGGATCACGCCGAAGAACAGAACGACCAGGGTCGTGATCCAGCCGATCCCGTAAAACTTCCATTCCACCTGACCGAAGCCCAGGTAACCGAGACGAAAGATATTGATCAGCGAGGTGACCGGGTTGCACATATACAGCGTGTGCCACTTGCCGCCGGGGGCAAAGGCGGCCATGCTGAACATATCATAGGCCACGGGGGTGCCGTACATCCAGAGATGGACGCCGAAACCGACGAGCTTGGCAAGATCGCGGTATTTGGTCGTGACGGAGGAGATGATGATACCGAAGCCCATGGAGAGCATCGCCAGCTGCAGCAGCAGCACCGGCGTCATCAGGATCCACCAGTTGGGATGTACACCCTGCTTGGTGAAGGTAAAATACAGCACGAAAAACACCAGAAAGACAAATTGGATGCCGAAGCTGATCAGTTGGGACAGCACCGTGGAAATGGGCATCACCAGGCGGGGATAATAGACCTTCCCCATGGTTCGTGCGTTTGCCACAAAGGTGTTTGCCGTGGAGGAAAGGCAGCCGCTGAAATACTGCCACATGATGGTCCCGGAAAAGTAAAACGCAAAAGAGGGGATCCCGCCCGGCGCCAGACCGGCGATGTTGCCAAAGATCAGGGTGAAGACGATGGTCGTCAGGAAGGGCTGGATGAAAGCCCATGCCGGTCCCAGGATCGTCTGTTTATACTGCGCGACAAAATTCCGTTTGACGAACAGCAGGATCAGGTCGCGATAGGCCCAGATCTCTTTCAGATCAATGTCGAACCACCCGGTTTTGGGGGTGATGACGGTCGTGAATTTTTGCTCATTCATGTTCGTGTCCATGTGTCCAGCAAGTTCCTTTTCTGTGACTTAGTTCTTTTCGACTTCGTTTTGGTGCGCCGTGTAAAAAGCAAGCCAGGAATAAAAGTTGTCCGCTTTTCTTGCAATCGTCCGGGTTGCGGACTTCGGCAGCAGTTCCGCGCCCCGCTTTACTGCGGAATAATACACCGGATCTGAGACCAGCGCCTCATAGAGCTGTTTTCGCTCCCGTACAGGCACCGGCGTGTTTTTCCTGAACAGCATGCGCAGCCGGTTGAAATAGTGCTTTTTCGCCGCCCAGAGGTCGATCTCCGGCTGGATTTCATCCAGGATCCCCATGCGCGTGGCCAGAGCGGTGATCCCGTGGGCCATGATGTGGGCGCTGATGATTTCAGACTCACCCAGTACGCCCCGGTTGGAGGGCGTATATTTTTTGTATCCGATGCGGTAGTCATACTGTACGGAGTCGATGTATTCGACACGGTCTACCGCCGCAAGATAGCGGATGTTGAACTCGAAATCCTCCGCGCTCCGCATCCCTTCGCGGAAGCGGATCCGGTTTTTCTCGATGATCTCACGCTGAAACAGTTTGCAGTAGGGCGGGTACAGGCGGAACTGAAAGATCAGCTCCCGAAAATGCTCCGAGGACAAGCCCTCCTTTGTCGTATAATCCATGGTGAAGGGCTTCGGAAAACGCCGTTTTTCCGTTCCTTTTTCGGAAAAGGGCTGATAGTCCGCAAGAATCAGCGCGCGCTGCCGATCCGCCCCAAGGCTTTCAGCCGCGTTGATCAGATCCAGCAGATAGCGCGATTTGATTCGATCGTCCGCGTCCGCGAATACGATAGTTTTCCCGCGGGCCTCGTCCAGCCCCCTGTTGCGCGCTTTGGATACGCCGCCGTTTTCCTGATGGATGACCCGGATCCGCGCATCCTGCTCGGCAAACCGGTCGCACAAGGCCGGGCTATCGTCCGTTGATCCGTCGTCGATCAGGATAAGCTCATAGTTTCCGTACTCCTGCCGCAGAAAGCCTTCCAGCATTTCCGGAAGGTACTTCTCGCAGTTGTATACGGGAACGATCACGGAGACCTCGGAATTCTTCATAGCTTCCCAACGTCACTTTCTTTTCAGGATCTGCCCCAGCTTTCTTTCGTACTCGTAAAGCCTTGCCAGCCTTGGAGAGACTTGCGCCAGGTAGTACTGGTACTTCAGGGGCTGAACATGATTTCTCAAATAGAGCAGCGCCGGCAAAAGGCCCACCCGATATTCCTGCGGGACTTGAACGCCGTCCCGTCTGGCATAGAGGGAATAAACCGCCAGCAGCCGCTTCCGCTTTCGCCGGGCTGCCTGGAGGATCTCCTCCTCCTGCTTGCCTTCGAAGAAGGCGATGCAGCGATCGAGGGCCCACAGGTCGTCATAGCGCTTCAACGTGAAGCGCTCCTGGGTGATGCTTGCGTTCCGGACGCGATAGGCATAGAGCCTGGCGCTGACGGCGGAGACCTTTTTTGCCCGATAGCAAACCAGCGGCGTGAAGGCCTGATCCTCGTGGAGCCGCCCCTCCGGAAAGCGCAGCTCGCCGATCAGTTCCCGGCGAAACAGCTTTCCCCAGGCGTTGACAGGCATCTCCGCCCGCCCGTCGTAGAGCATGACGCAGGCTTCTTTTCCGGAAAACGCTTTGCTTTCGGCGCTCTCGCCATCCCCGAGCTTCGGCTTCCGTCCGTCCTCGAACTGGGCCGGGCGGCAAACGGAGCAGTCGGCGCCGTCATCCTCCATAGCCTGCAGCAAAGCGGCAAGATAGCGGGGAGAAACGAAATCGTCGCTGTCGATGAAGCTGATGTATTCGCCCCGGGCGACATCCAGTCCGGCGTTCCTGGCGCCGGACAGCCCCCGGTTTTTCTGATGGATCACGAGAATGCGGGAGTCCTGCCCGGCAAAGCCGTCGCAGATCTCTCCGCAGCGGTCCGGCGATCCATCGTCCACCAGGATGAGCTCAAAATCCGGATAGGTCTGGGCCAGGATGCTGTCCACACAGGCTGTGAGATACTTTTCTACGTTATAGACGGGAACGATCACAGAAATCATGAGATTTCTCCTTGATAATCGGGGAAGGGAATGAATTAATCAATCACACCCAGCGTGCGAAGATAAGCGAATCCCTCTTCAAGCCCTTCGTCGAACTCCGTGGTATGCGGTTCTCGCAGGGAGAAGGGGAGAGACCAGTAGTCGCCATAAAACTGCTCCAGTGTCAGTTCATAGTTGTTCCATACGGAATAACGCTTCCCCTCAAATTCCAGGGCGTCCTTCAGCAGCGGGAAATGCAGCTTGAAGGAACGGATGCCTCTGCCCTCGCGGCTCCAATAGGGCGCACTGATAAGACCGCAGAAGTAATCTCCGTGCCCGTAATAGGAATAGTTTTTCAGCTGCTCCGCCTCGAATACATCGCACAGGCGATCCATTTCCGGGTTCGACACGGGGCGGCAATAGGATTTGCCCGCATAGGGCTCAGCAAAGGACTGAAGCTTTGCCATATGCTCCCGGTTGGCCCGCTGCGTCTCTTTCCAGACGGCGTCCTTCGTTTCCGGTGTAACGTCGATCCGATCAAACAGCAGAATATCGATCCAGAACACATCGACAGCCCGGAATTTGACCTTGGGGATGCGCAGCCCGGCTTGATAATTATAATAGTAGTCTGCTCTCAGGATCGGATCGTCCTGCAGCAGTTCTGTCAGCTTCCGATAGTCGGAGAGCATCATGCCCACGTCCACGTCGTTGTCCCAGGGGATAAAGCCCTTGTGACGAACTGCGCCCATCAGCGTCCCGCCCACGAGAAACAGCTCCAGGCCGTTTGCGTCGCAGATGTCCTTCACGCGCTGGAGGATATAGTTTTCCGCCAGCTGGATATTCCGGAGCCGCCCGGTCGCTTTCGGCATCCGGAGGAAGACGCGCTCCTTTGTCTGCTGCATGGTCTCACCGGGCTGCATCTGAGACAGCCAAAAGAGGTACTCGTTTTTTTCGTTGGTTTCGCGGATCCGGCGATCCAGCTCATTCAGGCGCTTGTTGAGATGCTTTTCCACCAGGTAGGAGGGTAGGAGCTTTTTTACTTTTTCTTGTATACTCATCATCATTCTCCTGCAGGTATCCGTTATTTCGCTATTTGAAACAGTTCGGCGCGGTAGTCGTCCGCCGCGGTGATCTCGTTGTACTCCATATAGAAATACATGGTCAGCTGCTCGTCCGGGGCCAGAGTATCGTCATACGCGTAAACATGGCCTTCGGCGTCCATCACGATCCCGAATCGGGTCCTGACCGGAAGCGTTTCCATTACCGTCAGGATCTGACGGTAATAGGGGGTAAGGGGCATGTCCGTGCAGGACAGGATCATGGGGACCAGATCCGTCATGCTGCAGTACAGGGGACCGTCCGGCCGTTCAAAATCAAAATTGCACCAGATCACGAAGGGGACGGCTCTTTTCCAGAGCTCTGTCTCTTCAAAGGACATTTCCCGGTTCGCGTCCAGCTGGCTGATGAAAGACGGCGCGTGGTCGCCAACCATGCAGACCACGACGGGGCGGTCGCTGTTTTTGAAATACTCCGTCAGCTCGCGGAAGGCGTCGGCAGACAGCGCCGCCGAGGAGAGATATTCATCCAGGTCGTCCGTCAGATTCCCGAAGTCCTTCGTTGTACGGACCGTATCGAATGCGGCGTCGTTCTGCTCCCAGCCGCCGTGGTTTTGATAGGTCAGCAGATAGTAAAACCTGGGCTCGCCCCCGTCGCGTTCATAGAGTGAGAGCATGCCGGCATAATCGTCCCGATCCAGAACCGGCCTCTCGCCGTAATAGTTCGTCTCCGAAAAGCTGTCGGCGCCGAGATAGACATGGTCGAAGCCCATCGCGGGGAAGGCAATGTGCCTGGAATAGTTGTACGGGGTGCTGTTGTGCATCACAGTCGTCGTATAGCCAAGCGATTTCAGGTATGTCAGCAGCGTGGCATTTTTCTCGCTGAAAGCGATATATGTAAAGGGCGCGGAAGCGGCCATGAGCTTCATGGAATCGGAGGTCAGCAGTTCAAATTCCGAGTCGTTTGTGCCGCCGCCGATATTGGGAGAAAAGGCGATGCCGTAGCAGGCGTTTTCGATGGAATAGAACGACTCCAGGTAATCCCGGTTCGTGGGAACCTCGCTGTAAATATTCAAGTCGCAGAAGGACTCGTTCAAGATCAGGATGATGTCCGGATACTCCGCCGAAGCGTCTGCGCGATCTGCCGCCGCGGCGCGGATCACGGATGCGTCATAGCCCTCCGGACAGTGAACCGGATGGAGAGATGCTTTCACATCGTTGGCGGCGCTGCAGAGAAAGCCGCTGTACATCACGGAGGCGTTCCAGGAGAACTGCCACAGATTTTTGAGGGCGACGGGACTGAAGAGGAGTGTGTAGATGCCGGCTCCGCAGCAGAGCAGACCGGCGGCCCAGGCGCGCAGCACGGCGCCGCTCCGCTTGATGGGGACGCACAGACCGGCCAGCCGGAGCTCAAGAAAATACAGAGCCAGAATGTCGAACAACTGGGGCGAAAGAGGGAACTTATAGCCGGAAAGCACGTTGAATGCGGTTCTGGTGTTGGCAAACTCGCTGGGATACAAAGGGCTTCCGTGAAGCAGGATCACGTAAAAGTTCGCAATGCTGAACACGCTGATCAAGGTGCATAGGATCACGGCGCCGAGGCTGACTTTTCGGACAAGAAAAACAAGCAGCAGAAGAAAAGAAAACAGAACGAGGAGATTGGCCAGAAGATAGGGGAAACGGATGCGGAGGACGCTGGGCAGATAATCCAGCGAGCTTCTCTGCAGCTGCAGAAACAGCGCGACGGTCAGCGCTGCGGCAAGGATCAGATCCTTCTGGATCGGCCGCGCGCCGAACCAGAGGCGCAGCGCGGTATACGGCTTCGTTTTTCGGAGACTGCACAGCAGAACAAGGACTCCGGTAAAAGAAAAGACCGACGCCAAAAGAGCGGCGAGGACAAGAAACAGCCCGGCATCAAAGGACAGCAGCTTCGCAGCGAGGCGCTTCACCGCGCTTGACTGCAGCCAGTACTCATAAAAACGCACGGAGGAAAACAGCAGCACGGCCAGCAAGAGCGGGATCTCTTTTCGGCTAAGGCGGAGTTCCAGATCGCAAGCCCTGCAGACGAGCAAGCAGGATATGACCCAAAGCGCCGCGGTCATGGCGACCCTAACCGGGCTCAAGGTCAGCCAGAGTGAATAGAACACGGCCAGCATGGCGCATATGAGGAATTTTACAAAAGGGGAAAAGGTTTTTCCGGAAGCGTGTTGAGCGTTCAAGATGCTTGTCTCCCCGATGATTTCTTTCTTTTTCCGGCCAGCCACGGTGCCCAGCGATTGATAGCGTAAATGATCGGGATCTCCAGAATCGCTACGCCCAGCAGCATGATGAGGCCCGGGACCAGGGGCGTCGAACCGAAATCGGTAATGCCCAGCAGCACGCCGATCGTGGCGTAGATGATATGATGCGTGCCGTAGATGGTGATGGTGTTCATCCCGGCTTTCGTCAGGACGAGATCAAGCGCGGGGAAGGTTTTGACCTTTCCTGCCTGGATCGCCGCATACGCGCCGCAGGCCCCGCTTGCGAGATAAGCCGTCCCCTTCAGCGAGAGCCCAAGACCCTCGTTCTTCCCGAGCAGCAAGCCAACAAGCAGCACGACGGCGGCAGAGACGCAGCAGATCGGGGCGTTGAATCTGTTGAAGAATCCGGAGCAGCAAAAGCCCAGCGCAAAAAAGAGAGCATAATAAAGGGCGCTGCAAAGCGTGCCGATATAGTGGTTTTCGGTGGGCACGAATCTGGAAGCGACAAAGAGAAGAAGCACTGTCGAAAGGATCAATCCGGGCTTCTTCAGGAGCTTGATCAGCAGATAGAACAGGATCTCGATCAGGAACAGGTCCATCAGGAACCACAGGTTGTGATCGTTGTACTGAAGGGTAAGCGTGTTGAACAGATAGCCCTTCCAGTTCAGGCTGACGCCGTGGCGGATGATATCGGTCAAAATGCCGAGGAATTCGATAAAGATAAAGGGGACCCCTATGGAGAAGAGTTTGGATTTGAGAAACGATCCGAACGGTTTTTCGTAGGAGCGGGTGTGTTGAAGGAGGATGCCGCTGATGACAAAGAAAGCAGGCATATGAAAGGCATAAATCACGTTGAATACCGGCCCGCTCTGCCAGATGTGCCCGATCACCACCAGGATGATCAGGATTCCTTTTGCTTTGTCAAGATAGTCCAGTCTCTTTGCCATAATATCTCCGTTATTTCTCAAAGCCGCTTTTTTGCGGAAGGATCGTTTCGAACGCCGCCTTGAGCTTCCCCGAAAGCAGCTCGACATCGGCGTCTTCCGCCGGATCGTTCACACAGACCATATCGTGCCGCTGCAGCCGGATGGTCTTGCAAAGGGAGGCGACGGTGGAATCGGTCGCGTCCTTCACAACATTGTCCACCATATAAGGGGAGAAAGCTCCGCTCGCAAGCTGCCACCAGACGGCGAGCCACTGGTTCACGTCGTCGTTGGAGCGAAATCTGCAAAGGCAGGTCCGGTGCAGCAGCTCCGCCTCCGAGCTCCAGATCTCCTCAAAGGTCTGTCTGCGAAAGGCCGCAGGCGCGTGCAGGTTCTTGAAGCCCAGAAAGGCGTCCGGGAAAAGCTTCTCCAACGCGGCGGTCCGAAGATTATCCTGCCAGCGGTAGGCGCGGCTGAGGTATTTTCTGCGAAACTGCCGGACCTGCTTCTGCTTGCGGAAATGATTGTTTACGGTCCGCATATCGTTGGTGATCAGATGCTGCCAGATCCCGGGCTTTCCGGAGAACTGGAGAGGGATCTCCGCTCCGAAGGAGCAGGGGAGGCCTTCCCGGAAGAAATCCGTTTCTTCCATCGGTCGGAGCAAAAACATGTCGTCGTTGAAAAAGACAAAATGCTCCGCCAGATCCGGGATCCGGTGGACATTCATCTCGATCGTGTTGGCGCTAAAGGTCGGCAGATACTCTTTTGGAATATAGTCCGAATGCTTTACGTGGTGCAGCTTTGGATGCTCGAGCTTCAGCCAGGAGGGCACGTGCCCCCAGGTCACAAAATGGATCTTCCGCACCCAGGGGGCGAATTGCTCCACGGCCCGGAACCAATAGGGCATCAGCCCCCAGTCCCGAAACCGATTGACCGCGTTGCTGTCGTCGACGACGCCAGACTGATATTTTTTCTTCTCAGCCAACCAGGCCGGGTCGCTCCCGTCGACCCAGAGCACAACAAAATCAATATCCATAGGTCCTCACATTTCAACGGTGTATGATCCTTTTTACCGCCTTCAGCGGATCCGCGGCGCGGCAGCGCAGGTCGATCGCCTCGTAGCGCGCGCTGCAGCTGTAGGTGTGAAGGCCGTCCGCGAATACGCCTCTGACCCTGAGATCCCGCTCCCCGATCTCAAACACCGGCTCTTCCGAATAGGCGTCCGCAAAACGCGGACGATAGAACACCAGGCCGTCTCCGTAACGCTGGGGCTGACTGATCTGCGCCGGACGCAGCAGCTCGTGGCCCGCTTGAAAGAAGGGCCCGGCGCCGCGCACCCGCAGGGGATCATATGTCAGCCAGGGAACTTCCCGCAGCGTCGGCTCGTTCCAGTCGTTCACGATGTATGCACGCGGGAAGACCTTTTCCGTTCCCTGATCCAGCAGAAAAGTCAAAAGCCAACGATCTCCCCGATGCAAAATCACCGTGGTATCTACCGCTCGTTCATGAAGCAGTACGGTCTGCAGCTGCCATCGGAAGGGGAAGGAGACCGCGCGGTACAGGCGCACTTCCTTCGCGGCAGAAGACTCCGGGATCATGTACCAGTTCCCGTCGTCCCTGAATACGAAGGGGTAGGAATAGTGGCAGGCGTCTTCCAGAAGGACGTGCGGCTCAGACAGCCCGCAGCCGTTCAAAACCTCGGCGACCTCGATCCGGCCTTTGCCGTTCTTGACGGCTTCATAGAAGAGCCAGGTTTTATCACCGTCGTCCACCAGCATGGGGTCCGCTGCCCAGTCGGCCTTGGAGGCTGGCAGGACCGACAGCGGCCGAAAAGGCTTTCTGTCCGCGATACCCAGCGGCTGCCTTTCCCGCAAAGCGATGGTGAAGAAACAGGATCCCAAAAACAATTTGCTGAACGTTCCGCCGGGCTTCATGTGCGCTTCCTCAAACTCCTTCTGTATTTTACCAGTACTGCGAGCCGATGCCGGACCCTTCTGAGCACACGCTTGCACCAGACCCGGGTGTACTGCCGGTTTTTCAGACAGTGATACAGCTTTGGATCTGAACGCTCAATAACGTTGGCATGCCTGCCGGACAGCATGTCCGCTGCTGCGAGCCTGATCTGCTCAAGCGACGCAAAGCGGATCTGCTCGTGAAAGAGCATGGAATAGATCCGATCGGATACCCGCACGGCGGAACAGGCAATGCCGTCCTTGGAAAAACGGGCTTCCAGCTGCTCTGCCGTCTCGTAAAACGGATCCATATACTCGGACAGGCTTGGGATCCTCCACAGGCGGTTAAAGGTGCCGCGTTCGTCCTCCGCCTGCCGATACCGATACGCGGCCTTGTCAAGCAGGAAGATCCGCTCACTGAAAAGCAGGCACTGGGAGGAGAACAAATAATCCTCCATCTCGATCATGTCCTGACGAAAAGCCAGGCTGTTGTTCCGGATCAGATCGCGGCGGATGAGCTTGTTCCAGACGGGGGAGAGCATGTTGAGCGCATAGAGCTCTTCGTATTTCGCGGCCCATTCTTCGGGCTTCATGATCCCTTGCTGCGGACAGCACAGGGCGTCGCTGCGGTAGGCTTTCCCGCGCTTGTAATAGTCGAAGACCATCCCGAACAGCAGCAGATCCGGGCGCTCGGCCTCCAGAATCCCGTTTACGTCCGAAAGACTGTCGGGGACCAAAGAATCATCCGCATCCACAAAAAAGAGATAGTCGCCGACGGCCTCATGGATGCCCCGGTTTCGTGCGGCGGAGGCGCCGCTGTTGGACTGTGAGATCACGCGTACATCAGCGCTCCGCTCCTGCAGCCGTAGGGCTACATCTTCCGTATCGTCCGTGGAGCCGTCGTTGATGATCAGGATCTCAAGCACGTTCAGACCGGACTTGCGGATGCTGGCTACCATGTTCGCAAGATAGTCGGAACAGTTATATGCAGGGATTATAACGGATACGGTCACAGGATCGCCTCTCTTGTTCATCCCAATACGCTTCTCTTTATTGCCAGAAGAAACGGAACGGATAATAGTGTACGTCGTTGACTATGTTGTTGATAAAACGCCAGATGGCAAAAGCGCCGAACACGTAAGGACCGTAGGAATAGACCAGGCTTAAGGTGCTGGCAGATAAGATAGTGCGTTTCGTATCGATCCGTTCAAACACCATAGGGATAAAAATGATCGAGAACTGGAAATAGTAGTCTGCCAGTCGCTCAAACGTGTTGTTGTAGCTGGCAAAAGTCTGGATCACGGCTGCTATGCCGAGCAGCTGCAGTAAGGCGCTGTAGACCCGGTCGCCCGGATCCGGTGGCCGGACGATCAGCGCCGTTACAATGATGATCAGCATAATGATGACCTTGTTTGCAAGAAAGCGCTTGTTGGCAACGGACAGGATCTCCGTGTCATATGAATCTGTCATAAGATCGACGAGGCGGTCACGGAAGAAATAAGTTACGATGAAGAATCCGGCAAGGATGATCAGATAATTCCGGCTTATCTTCATATTTGCGATCCAGTAAGCCGGAAGAAAAACCAGCGCGGGGAAATGGAAGAGGGATCCGATGAGGATCAATATCACAAAACGGATCGGCCTTCGTTCCATGATCGAAGTGAAAGAGAGCAGAACGAAGCTCATTGCGATACTCTGCTTAAATACGGACAGCTCCATTACAAAATACAAAAGTCCGAGATAAAACAGAATGCTCAGCACTGGTGATGGGGAGTATCGTTGTATCGTGATGGCCAAAGCGCTCAACACAATGGCGGCGACCACAGCCAAGAACCACTGATAGTTCCCGTCTGACAATTGATAGACCAGCTTCATCAGCCAGGGAAGAGCAATGTTCCGTTCACGGTTGCTTCTCGTATCATCGGTGAAGGAATCTCGCCAGTCATCCAGTCCGCGCAGATCCTGCCATTCCGTTTCTCCCATCCGAATGTACTGCCAACGATAGGATGTTCTGGAATCGTTTCCGATGGTCGCGCCATCTCGAAGGCTATGCACACAGAACATGAGAAGCATAGCTAACACGATATACTGTTTATTCCCTTTCAGATCGCCCCTCATAAACACTGCAAGGAGCAAAAGCAATATAACGAGCCAGTGGTAAATACTCAAATCAATTCCCTACCATTTCTGCCAAGATCGCTTCCATTCGCGCTGTCGGGGATCATCTTTCACTGACGAGCTTTTGGAAGAAGACCTGTGTTTTGGAAACCAACTCTCGCGTAGAAAACTGCTGTCCGCGAAGGGCGGCTCTTTCAGCGTACGCCTTTCGAAGGGCAGGATCCGTGAGCATGCGTTTCAGACCATCATAAAATGCATCGTCCGAGTTCTCCGTAATGAGACCATATTCGCTGTCCCCGAGGATCTCCCTCATCCCGGAACAGTCTGTCGTCACGATCGCTTTGCCGAGGATGGTGCTTTCGGTAATGACTGTGCTGAAACCTTCATAGATCGAGGAGCAAACGATCAGATCCGCCGCCTTCATATAGGGGTAAGGATTCTCTTGAAAGCCGAACAGCGTAACGGATCCGGACAGACCATGTTCGCTGATAAAGTGCTCCAGATCCTGCCGTTTTTCTCCGTCGCCGACGATCCACAGATCGTGCTCGATCCCGGATCTGAGCAGCTTCTCGTGCGCTTTCAAAAGCCTCGGATAATTCTTGGGCGTGCACAGTCTTCCAACTGCCAATACTGTGAGCCTGCGTTTCTGCAAGCCGAAAACGTGCTCTTCCGCTGCTTTTCGGATGCTTTCATCTTCCACGACATTATACACGACTGTCGAACGAATGGAAGAATGAAAGATCTGATCGAAGGCTTCTTTGATCCTTTGGGATACGCATACGACACAGTCGAATTTTTGATACCAGCGAGCGGTCTTAGCTTCAAAGGCGGCGAGATCTTTCACGGCGCGGGATAGATCGCAGTGTACCCAGGCAAGCTTTTTTGCTTTTCTGTTCGTCGAGGCAGACATGACTTTTGTCGGTCCCGATTCCAGATATGCGCATTCGATGTCATAATCATCCTTGATGTGGAGCCGGTACGACAGACCGGTCTCCGCCTCTATGCGGTAGCGCAGGATGTTGATCTTGCCCTTAGAGGGATACATGGCTCTGTAACGGATGCCGGGGACCAGGTATTTTGCGGGATCTGAGGGCCAGACAGTCTGTACCGTGATATCGAACTGCTTTTGATCCATGTGATCGACCAGATCACAAAGGACTTTCTCCGCGCCGCCGGCGGATAATGTCTCTGTAAAAAAGAGGATCTTGATCATGATCGCTTGCCTCTTACCGCCTGCTCATACAGATCGCACAATTTACGGGAAAACACGCGCGAATCAAATCCCTGCGCTTCGATCGCCGCTGCAACAGCAGCCTTCGGCGCACGCCCGCGAGCGATCGCGGCTCCTACAGCGTCCGCCCAATCGGAAACGGGCTGCTCCAGCTGCAGCCACTGCACATTTCCGAGCCCAAAGTCCACCTCGTGCGAATAGGTGTCTGCCGTTACACATGGCAGGCCCGAAGCCTGCGCTTCGATCAGCACCAAGGGCATGCCTTCGTATAAAGAAGGAAGCAGAAAGGCCGAAGACTTCCGCATCAAATCATCGATGTCCTTCCGAATACCCAGCAGCAGCATATAGTCCTCAAGGCCATATTCTTCGATCTTGTCCCGAACTCTCTGCTCATAGGAGTTGCCCTCATTCCCGGCAACGAGGATGCGGATCTTTTTGCCGCGACGCTTCAGCTCCTTCGCGATCTCTGCTGTAAAGAGCTGGTTTTTCACCGGCGTAAAGCGCCCGATCTGGAATACGTTGATCCAGCCATCCTCGCAGAATTCACCGGTTTCCGCTCGATCATGATCGTCTATGAATTTCGATGTATCCACGGAGTTGAACACAAGATGATAATTGGACTGCTTCGTAACTTTTTCGCCGTACAAGAATCTCCCCGCCAGGGTGGAACAAGCGATATACTCTGTAGCGTTCCAATGGATCAGACACCGCATGACAGCGTTATACGCTCTGCGAAGAAGACTCTTTTTCGCATGAGGATCATTGCCTTCCATCCAGTTGTGGGCGTGAACGAAGCGATGTTTCACGCCGGCCAGACGAGCAGTCAGAAGAACGACTCCACTGTGGAACAATTCGTGGGAATGGACGATATCGTATTTCCCGTCCTTCATAACACGATAGATCGCTCTGCAGTATCGGAGCAGTTTCGTCCTTCCTGTATTTGGGATCCGTATGCACGAGGATCCTAAAGCTTCGATCTCCGACTTGTAGAACGGGTGATCTAAAGTTGTAGTATAATCGATCCTGAATCTCTCTTTATCTGCCTGCCGAAGTAAGTGCATGAGTTGGTTTTGAATACCGCCGACATCCATGTTTCCCGAAACGATCAGAACGCGGATCCTATCTTTCATGATTACAACTCCAACTTCTTGTTCTGCCAGATCATACGGTAGATCAAAAGGTCAAAAGAAGACCGTATGTCTCCGATCGATCGTACTACATCGTGACACTGCATGTAGTTGTATGGATCGGAGAGCATTCTGCCTCAACGCCTCAATGGGTGAGCTTCCAGGCGACGGCGTCGATCACCGGCGTCAGACGCAGACGCACAGGAAGCGAGATCAGTGTGCAGTATTTGCTGTGGGGATACCGCATGTGCTTGCGATTGATCTTGCCGCAAAGCTGCCAAAGCTGCTTCTGACGGGAAAACCAACCGATGCGATCTTGGATCATCAGTTTCGCATCGTGGTAGATGACTCGGCAGTTGCCGAAGTTGACGGCCCTTTGATAGCTCTCCTTTTCCAGAGCCGAGAGCGGGGCGGTATCCAGAGCCTTGCGGAAATAGTCATTCGCAACGTCAAACTGCTGCTGCAGATCCTTATGCCTTCCCCGCGTCAGCGAGTGTTCGTTTTCCGTGTTGACCACATAAACGGATCTGTCCGTTATCACGTAGCTTTGGATATAAAACGAATAAACGATGTTAAAGGCCCGGTCTTCAGCAACAGAAGCTCCGACGGGAAAACGAATGGAATTCAACTCGATCAAGTCCCGTCTATAGAGCTTTCCCCAAGGCCCGTTGATCGTTTTTCTGCAGATCGCGTCAACGATGAGCGGCATAAGGGCCTCCCGACCGTGGGCGTTCATCGAGGGATACGGAGTACCCAAAGCTCGTTTTCCATCATCAAACTGACGGGAAAACTGGATCAGATCCCCCGGCGTCTCTGCATAGACCTTGTCGATCGTGGAAAAGAATCCCGGAACAACATAGTCGTCGCTGTCGACAAACAGGATGAATTCGCCGGTCGCTGCGTCCAGCCCCGCGTTTCGAGCCGTCGAGACGCCCCCGTTTTCCTTTTCGATACAGCGGACGTTCCGTTCCTTTTCCGCGTATGCGCGGCAGAGCTCTCCGCTTCGGTCGGTCGAGCCGTCGTTGACGAGGATGATCTCCGCGTCGGCATAGTGTTCCGCGAGCAGACTGTCCACACAGCGGCGCAGTGTTTCCGCTGCGTTATAGACGGGTATGATTACAGAATATTTGGGCGGCAAAGCTTATTCCTCCGACGTGCGTTCCTCGTAGTTGTGTTCAAAATCCACCAAGAAAGGAAGATGCTTCCAGACACGCGCCTCCTTAGGAGGAAGCTGCATATAGTCACCGTAACGGATGCGCAGGAATTGATCCCGATCCCGATAGGCGAGGTATTCCTTCCCGTTGAAGGGGATCCGCTCCAGATGATCAAACAGATCTGCGGGGTAAAAGCGGCTGCAGTCCTGCATGGTGCAGGGGAACACCAGCTCGCTCGATGTATTTGCGTTCCACCGCCGGCTTCTTTCTCCGGCCCAGCTGCTCAGCCGACGATATTGCCGCCTCGGCACCAAGGCCAACAGGGCTTTCTGAATAGCCTCGGTTCGTCCGCCTTCCTGCGGATAGCCCCGGTTAAAAAGAAGATACATAGAAAAATCAAATTGCTGCAGCTTCCGGGAAGCCCGGCCAGGCGCTCTTCGATCGGCGGGAAAAATATCGACGTAGATCCCTTTGTGATGTTTGGCAGTTTTCTCGCTTTCGTACTGCAGATAGCTTGTGTGATCCTTTCGGATCTTCATAAACGTGTGTATGTAATCATCGTACATCTTCTCTGTTTCGAGAAGAAAACCCTCCGGCGCGGCAGAAGGCCAGATTTCTATGAACCGTTCGTAATCCTCTCTGAGCATCATGACGTCGATGTCGTCGTCCCAAGGGATGAAGCCTTTGTGTCTGACGGCGCCGAGCAAGGTACCATAGGCCAGAGAGTAACGCAGCCCGTTTTCAGAGCAGACTTTGTCTATAACGTCGAGAATCTCCAGCTCCGTTTCCCAAAGCTGCTGCTGAACAGCATCCAGATCTTCCATGTTGATTATCGCTCTCCGTTCAGTTCTTGTTTGATCTGCGTTGTGGAGATCTCGGGCGTTCGAGGAAGATAAACGACTTCACAAAGATCCTTGAGAAAGTCGAACTTTCCCTCCCAATCGTCACCCATAACAAATGTGTCAATGTGATACTCTTTCACATCGGTACACTTCTGTTCCCAGTTTTTCTCAGGAATAACCAGGTCAACGTACCGGACAGCTTCCAACAATTGTTTTCGCTGCTCATATGAAAAATAACACTTTTTCCTTTTTTCGTTCCAATTGAACTCGTCCGTTGACAGTGCAACAATCAGATAGTCCCCGTATTGTTTTGCCCTTCTCAAAAGATTGATGTGACCGTAGTGCAATAGATCATAGGTCCTGTATGTGATTACTCGCTTCATAATACACGTCACTCCGTTTTGAATGCATCCGCCAGAATCCCCGATAGTTCTTTGTTTACTGCGGATACGGCATAATGGCTTGCTTTCCGGTAACCCGCGTCGCCCATGCGGCGGGCAAGGGCGGGCTCCCGGCTGAGACGCAGGATCCGGTCGGCAAAGGCGGAAGCATCCTCCGGCGGTAGGAGATAGCCCGTAACGCCGTCTTCCACCAGCTCGGCGTTGCCGCGGTTGATCGATGCGACGACTGCTTTTTTGCAGAGCATCGCCTCCACGATGTTCAGCGGCAGCCCCTCCCGCTTGCTGCAGGAGGCGACAAGATCCACTGCGGGAACCAGGCCTTCCAGATCCGTCCGATAGCCCAGCAGCTTCACTGTATTCTCCAGGCCTTTCTCCGCG
>JAEEGL013605132.1_pt1 | contig 35152 bp, 28 predicted proteins | sample 9134231 | NCBI WGS metagenome assembly JAEEGL01 (sample SAMN16246548, study PRJNA631951) | gut metagenome | biome: gut microbiome; feature: rumen; material: fiber-attached | host: Bos | place: Iran: Karaj | collected 2018-10 | reverse complement strand
TGTTTAATAACTTTTTCTCATTTCTTGCTTACAGAAACTTCGTTTACTTTTGGATTTAATAATTCAATTACATCTTCTTGAAGTCACTGTCTAATAACTCTTTCTTTCAAATTTTCAAGAACAAGGTCCTCTTGTCCAGAGTTTACACTTAGTACATATCGTCTAAATGTACGATCTTCAATTTGTTTTTTAATTTCTACTGTATTTGTTTCTTGCATGATATTTAGTGAAGAGAATAAAAGTTTTCACCACTTTCTAACTTTAAAACTTTAACTAATACTAAAGAGTTCCAGTCATAGCTTGGTAGAAAAGTTGATATCCTTCGCTGAAAATATAATCAGCAAGCACAAAATATAAACCAGTTACAATAACTACACCAAAAATAGCAGCAGTCAAAGTAAGGTACATTTTTTTGTCTGGATGTTTTAGACTTTTTACTGTATCCAAACTGTCATAAATAAAGTCAAGCATTCCATAATTTTACAATAATAAAAAACACGAATGTTTACAATAAATACTTATAAAAATTTTCACACAAAATGCAAGAGAAATCTGACTTTAATTTATATTTTAACCAAAAATTTTTAAACAAAAATTCAATATGATAAACTTACATTAAAAATCATTTTATAGCAGAGATTGTTCAGAAAAATATTGTGCCATGACTTTTTACAGTTTTTTATAAAAAATAAAATTATAAAAAAGACTCCCTAGTGAGGGCACGGGGAGTCTTCAACTTCAAGAATATGTTGGACAAACGAAACCAAACAAGCCAAATCCATGAGTTCTCTTGAATATGGTTCAGCATCACACTCAAGCCATCCCTCCTCAGTCAAGATTCTGAGAGTCAATATCTCTCCCTCAGTATCTTCCTGGATGAAAACAGCATTGAAGAATTCATCATCTGGCGCGAGAATGAGTACAGCAGGCTCCTCTGGTCCGGAAGCTGGGAACTCCTTATCATATTTCATGATGAGGCGATCGGACTCTTTCTCTTCATAGACCGTATCGCTGGTCGCGAGTATGTCTATAAGTTCAACCATAGAGCAATCAATTCTACACCCAATCTCGTTGGTGAACGAAATTACGTAATTTTCTTCAGCAGATGTCTTGGATGTTAGCATCAATACGGTCAATAATAGTAATAGCTTTTTCATTTTTTTGTTTTTTAGGGTTATACATTTTGTAAGTTTCTCCGAGTACAATACCTAAGGAAGGCATTAATACGTGCATTATTCCCATAGAAAGACAGATCTCAATATGACCCATCCGATAATATCCAGCCAGAATAGCAAAGCCAAAGATAATGGAAGCATATTCAGCCGAAAAAGTGAGCCACCCTTTTATATCGTAATCATCTTCGATATAATCATCATGTGCAATAACCAAAGATAAAAGTGTAGCGATAAATATTGTGATCCCCTGCATGGTAAACATATTGAAATGGTTACCAGTCATTGATAGTGCGCCTAGCACCAAAAATGTCTTTCTCATAATGTTTAGTTTTTTAGTGTTTAGTATTTTTTTGTTTTTGTGTCTCAGTTGTTGAGATAATCTATAGTATATCTTTTTATACAAATATGTCAAGTATATTTCAAAAAACAAAAAATGCGGTAGAATATACCTACCGCACCGATTGTTAGTTAGATTCGTCAATCTTTGGATTGGAGTGCTCTTCTGATCGAAACGCCGATTAGAGGAATTGTTGCAACAGCAACAGCATTCAAGTATGTCGATTCACTCACGACGCAGGCTAGTAAAGGCCAAGTGGCAATCACAGCAGTAGCGACATAGAGGATTCTCACATTCCGAAAATCTTCGCTGTAGAGTGCTGTTAATTTGTAGTCTGCCACGGTAGCCGTAATAGCACCAACAACGGTAATTACCACTAAAACAGCAATTCTCATCCATCCATCCAAGAAATGGACACTAGCACCAGCCCCACATGCCAGTATGACAATCAAGAGCCATATAAACAAAGCATTTCTCATTTTTTAAAATGTTTTTTTGTATTTCTGCCAACATCGGCATTAAGTATAATTTTATATTTTTTATATAAAAAGTCAATTAATTCTTATTTTACTTGAAACTTACAAAAAAAATCCTACACTCACCAACGAGAGAATAATCAAATTTCTCAAATTTTGTTGGATTAAAAAATATTATCTATGACAGAAAAGCAGTTTTCGATATGAGAAGTAGATAAAAAAAAGAAAAGAATGCCTCCAATACAATTTTTTATATACGCATTATTATTTTTAATTTTTTTCCGAGCATTTAGTTTATACTCAAATGTTACACAAATACTTTTTTGAAGATCGACAGTGGATATTTTTACGGAAGATTTACAGACTTTATCTACTTATTTTCTCCCGATAGATAGAGAGGTTTCACACGAATTATATACGTTAGATACAATTGTTCAGTCATATAAAAAATGAGAAAATATTTTCAAAACAAAAAAGCCTGAAATAGAAGAAGTGCGATATTATATCATAAATAACCAAAATTACCTTTCATCATTATGATTCCAGCGTTATGAATCTTTAATGAAATTTCTGTCAGACTTATACCACCATCGTAGTGAGGTTTATGAACTTTTATGAGAAAATCATACCTACAATTATCTAATTCCACTTCAAAATGGAAATGAAAAACGTCCAAATTGATGATTTTTCTGATCTTTTGCTTTCGTGACTTTAAGCTGATGACACATCGAAAATCTCGAAGTTATTGATTCATATTTAGCAGATTATATTGCTCCAAAATCTAGGATACCGCTACCTGCACGATATTCCCAATATTTCGGGGAATATCAAGTTTGATTTGTGGCAGGAAATAAATTCTGATTCACAGATATGGACTGAAAAAATCTGAAAAAGTTGTACGAAAAGGCCTTTAACGAGGATTACGAAATTGATAAAGTGAGAGAAATGTATAGTGAACAGCAACGAAAGCTATTGCATAACAAATATATAAAATGAGTAATTTTTGTTGATTCAAATCTGCTAGAGGAATTGTTGCCGTGATTTAGTGATAAAATGAGAGAATGGCAGTTTATCAACGCATCAATTGATATAATTCGTGGAGAAGAACGTGGAAATAAAAAGGAACTGTATATTGCAGAAGTACTAGATTATTTCTTTAAAAATTCATCAACTATTGCCAAAAATTTGGTTAATAATCGAGATGAAGTTCTCAACAAGAGATATATCCAGATTTATCTTTCTGATATGTTTGTTAGTCAATGATTTAGAGATATGATAGCTAGGAATAACTTAAATACGAGATTCCAATGATGAAAAATCTATGCTCGAGATGTGAATATTGCGAATAATAAATCAGATGATTTCCTTACAAAACGATTGAAACTTTACTCTTGAACGTGACAGCTAATCACTTCACAGCAGAATGAAGTAATTTCGCTTGAATGATTACCAGCAGGAAATTACCAACTTGTGATTGATTATTATTTCTTTGTACCAGAGAGTTATAGAAATTTTATCCGCGGATTAGAGCAAAAATATGGAATAAATATCACTCCGAGGGAGGAGGGAATCTTAGTGCTTAGTCCAGTGAATCTTTATGATGGAAATCCTGAACGTATGCGGCGAGAAAAATGAATGGTTTACTATCCACGAAATATGGAAATTACTTCAGTTCAATGAGATATAGAAAATATAAATTATTTTCAGTCTGATTTTGCACAATGATTAAATTATACTTTACGTACTGTTAGAACTCAGGACCAAAAGCAGACAGTGATTAATTTTAGGATTAAACCATAACAAGGAAAGTGTTTATTAAAAAACTTGCCAAGATTATTAAAAAATTATATTGTTTTTTTTGTTAAATTATTCTCATCGTTGAGTGTTTATTGTGAGAAATAATGATAAGTAAGAAACAGATTGTGAGTCAAATTTTCAATTTTCTTGAATTTTATTAATGCGTATTTTGTCTCCTTCTATATGACACTTAACACCTTTACCATTAAAAAATTTTTGAAGTTTTAAAATGGATGCTCTTTTGTCATGCCCCATATATCAAATTATTTCACTAATTAAACTATCAAATTTTGAATCTGAAAATTTTTTGTTTAAATATTTTTGTAATCCTAAATAATCCTTACTACGCAAATAGTTATTAATATTTACGTATGGATCAAGATATTCTTTGCTAGCACCTCACAATTTGAAAAAATCAATTTTGTCAGATATCTCTTTCATATAGAATTCTCTAGCAGACTCATTCTCTCAAAGAGTTTCCAATTTTTTATCTTCTTTTATATTCACGCTATTTTTTATTTCATTTGCCAATTCAGATAAAGATTGGTTTGTAGAAGTTTCTAAACTTCCGTTATTTTTTAATGTTTCTGTTGTCATATTCTTGATATGTTAATGAATAAAAAATACTCCTATACGCTATTATATTCAAAAATATTAAAAAAGTCAAAAATTTAAGCAGTTTTTAAATTTAATAATAAAAATCCACTCTAAATTTTTTACAGCATTCCTAAGTATTGTCTTAACTTGAAATCAATATTTCCAGCTGAATAAACTACAATTACGCATTCTCAGTCAGATTTTTCTATTATATTTTCTACTTCACTAAATTCTTTTAAATAAGTATTTCAGCAATGTTTTGCAAAAGCATTTCCCAAATCTTCCACACTTTTTAAATTTAAATCTTTAAAAATTTCCTCATTTGCGAAATCTTCAATATTTTCTCTTGCTGCATAAATATCATAAATATAACTTTCATCATATAATTTTAACGCATTAGGAAACTCATTCCAACCAACCAAAATTCTATGCATCTGATGTGGCTGAAAAATACAAATCAATTTCTTGTCAGGAAATTTCTCTTTCAGAGCTTTGTATCAAAGTTCAATACTTGATGCCACATGTCCATAATCACTAAAAATTTGAGCTCAATTTTCATGAGTTTTTAAGAATTCCATTCTTCTCCAGATTCACTTGAAATCTCTTAAGTATCCACGAATTTCATCTTCCGCTTCTAATTCTTCAATTCATTCATTTCTCATCAATCATTTCAAAAGTTCACAAACTAATGATGCATTTGCTTGCTGATGTTCTCCCCATACAAAATGCATATCAAAACGTTCTTTATTCACAAGTTTTATTTTATTTTCACTCAAAATTTTTTTGCTATTCAAGTCCTTCAAACAATAAACACGGTCCTTAGTTTTTGCAATCATTTCTAGAAAAGCATTTTGATAATCATCTCGATCTTTAAAGTAGTCTGTATGCTCTAATTCTAGACTTGTGATTATAGCTTCGTCTAGATTTAAATTCAAGAAATGACGCTGATATTCACATGATTCCAGCAAAAAATAGTACTTCTTTACAAGAGAGTAATCCAACTTTTTTCACGTGAAGATATAATTAAAAATATTTTTCAATTCATCTTTATGTTTCATATTTAGCATATAACTTTTACCACCAAAATCAGGTACCAATGCTCCGACTATTCCTATTCCAAAATTTGGTAAACAATGTGATGCAACATGGATTCCCATCGCACTTGAACTAGATTTTCCATTTGTTCATGTAAATCATATACTCTTGAAATATTTAGTCATTTCTCCTAGAAATTGGAAATAATCCCGAATTAGGAATGGTTTATGTCCAGATTTTTTCAGTTCAAAAGCTTTCAAGACTTCAGGACTTTCTTTGGTTGCAGCAGAATAAATTACGGCATCATCAGATTTTACTTGATATTTTCAGTGTTTAAAAACCTGGATTCATTTTTCTTGTAATTGTTGGGTGATTTGAGATTCCTGTTCATCGATTCAGACTAAATTATAAAATCATAAATCCCATAAGATTCAGACTAAATTGCTTAATCACGCTCCACCAGCTCACACAAAAACGATATTTCACTGCATATTATTTTTAATTTAATTTATAATAAAAATCTAATTTTAATTTTATTTTTTCCGTAAACTAAAGCAAGAGAGTTTTATTTATGATATTTTATTCTCAAAAATATTTACAAAAATAAATCTTGATTTTTATATGGTGTATGATTATAATGTAGATAGCGATAAGTAACTAAAAGTTAAACAAAAAAACTATTAAAATTATGACACAAAAAATTAATATTGATTTGGTAGACCAAAAGAAGCAACTTTACAAGTGGGCCGAGGACGCCTTCTTTGAAAATGATGGGGAAGTATCTAGATTTCTGGATTTCATCAAGCAGGAAGGAAAAGAGCCTACGGAAGTGGTTTCATACACTGAGTTCCTAACTCTAAAAGAGGAGTTTAAGCCTGACTCTGAAGGAGGCCTTTGAACTTGATTTTTAATTCATCTATAAGAAAGCTGGCAAGGAATCCCTTACCGGCTTTTTATTATGTCTTGATTTTTGTAGATTATATTATTATGTATACTAACGTCTAAAACAAAATAGATATGGAAAATAAAAAAGAAAAAACTGAAAAAAAATCGCTCGAAACATGGGCGAGAAAGGAACTTTTTGATGCTGAAGAAGTTGAAGGATTCTTACAGTATTGTGAAGATGAGCTTTTCCTTTCTCGATCTAAAATGATGACAAAGCGACATTTTATGGGCTTAATGGCAAGTCTTGGATATTAATTATTACTCTGAGAAAAGACTAGTAATGGATGCATTACTGGTTTTTTTGAATGAATGATTTTTAATATTTTTTGGTAAAATGTGATAACTATATGCTATCGTTATTTTGTCTATTTTGACTTGAAATAGTCAAACCTTTGTCTATAAGGAATATCAGTCCAAAATATGAATTTTGGCTTAAAATTTTACTTAAATAATAGACAGAATATGACAAATTGACTCAAATTTTTCTTAGCATTCTATATTTTAGTAGGTCAGCCAGCTTTACTTGGATGGATGCTAGATAATTTTAGCTTATATCAGTTAGCATGATTGAATGCTGGAGTATTTATCATCGCACGACTTATTTCAGCTTTATGCAAACCAAATAAGCCACAAACTCCAAAAGATAATACAGCTAAAGTAATAGAAAAATCTGAGGAAAAAATATCTAGAATAGAAAATGATAATGGTGTAGCCGTAGTTTCAGTAGAAAAAAAACAGGAAGTTGTAGTTGAAACAGCTAAAGATGAAAACCAAGAGCCAATCGCTGAATGATTAGTCGAAAATAAGGAAGAAAAATTAGAAGAAAAGCCTGAAGAAAAAGTGCCAGAGAGACCAATGAGAGAAAGTGTAAATATCCCAAAAATAGTTCAACCTCTTTCATGACACCAAACTCCAAAGAAAAGAAAAAAAGATTTGAAATGGTGACAATGGGTAGTTCTATTACTTACTCTTGGAGTAGCTGCGATAATAGCATGGACATTACGAGAGTTTTTAGGGAATCGATGAATCGCAATAGCATTGTTCTTATGATGGATATTATACTTAGTTATTGGTAAATTATTTGATATAGATGGATTTTATAACGCTAAAAAATTATTCACAAATTGGTTATATATAATACTAATATTAGCTTGAATTGGTTACTGAATTTATGCAGCACAAGATTATAATTCACTTAATTTAATCAAAGATAAAGCTGTATCTTATGTAAAAGATCGATTTAAATCTGATGATGCAGAAACAGATACATGAGATGTAATATATGTATTTGAGTGAACAGGTGAGGTTATCAATGATACTTGAAATATAAATATATTAGATAATACATGAGATGTGGAAGGTGAAACATGAATAGTAGAAAATACAGTATGAACAGAAGAGACTAATACATGAGTTACAGAAAATTCTGAACCAGAACCAACGGTGCAACCTGAAGTAGTTACACAAGCAGAACCAACAGCCCAACCAGAAGCTAAAACAGAAACATCAGCTCCTACATCAGATGATCCTAATAGAGAAATAACGATGTGAGAAGCTATCAAACATTTACTTCAGTGATATACATTATCTACAAAAAAAGATAAAACATTTACATATGTAGCTAAATCTAACGAACTTTATCCATATTTCAAAACTGCACAAGAAAAAGCGATGATTTGATTCGATACTAATCCAAATAAAAAAATATCATGTGAGACATATATGTCATTGAAATGAATATTAGAATGATGGAAAGTTAATATATATGATAAAAGTCAGACTAGAATCATCTATTGGAATAAAGCTAACGAGCTAGGTAAGACAAATGGATGTGCAAGATGATGATTCGTTAAAGTGAAAAATTTATAAAAATTGTTATTTAAAAAAACTAAAAAATCCTCCAACTCGGAGGATTTTTTTATCTTGAAAGTTTTTCGATTTTATCCTTTTGTCACCAAATCGTGAAAATGTTTCCAAATAAACTAGCAACAGTCATTGGTCCTACTCATCATGGTACAGGGCTAATTGCATAAACTTTATCTTTAACTTTTTCAAAATCTACATCACCTGTAGATTTACCATCCAAAAATCCATACCCAACATCAATTAAAATCTGATTTTTCTTCTTGTTTACAAATTTATCATCAATTAAATGTAAAGCTCATGTACATGAAATAATTACATCAGATTTTTTAGTCTGAGTCATTATTTCTTCCGGAGTATTCCTGATATCAAAAGTATGTACATCAGCTCATTTCAATTCCAAATATCTACTAATTGGACGTCAAACTATATCACTCTGTCATATTACAGAAATCACTTTTCATTCAAAATTTCACAAATCGTAAGCATTCCATAATGAAATGACAGCTTGAGGAGTAGCTGGAAGAAATTCGATTTTTCATTCAAATGCCCATTCTTGTAACTTATCTCAGAGTCAATCCATATCTTTTAGGGGAGTGATGGCATTGCAAAGCTCTTTTTGATATGGCTTCAATTCTTCAGTTAAAGGTAATTGGCAAATGATTCATACACAACGTTTATCGTCGTTTAACATTTCCACCAATTTAATCACTTCATCCTTACTTGAATATTCTTTTTTTTGTAACTCTACCAAATCTGGATAATTATCTTCAAATCAACTCTCTCATTGTCCAAAAATTAAACAATCAAATCAGATTTCTTGTGCATATTTTTTCTTCAAGTTAACATAAACTTGAGATGGATTACTTTTTCAGAAAAAAAGAACTGCTACGAATTTCTTTTCATTTAAAAAATATTGAGTTCTTAGTTCTCTATATTGCTCTTTCAGTCATTCAGATTTTTCTTTTCATTTAAGTAGTAACATTTATTCATAATTTGTCATAAATCCTTACATATCCAAGTATAAACAAAACCTACTTTAAAGCAATAAAAATTCTGAAATAAAAAACTCCACATTGTGGAGCTTTCATATTTTAAAATTTCAAACACTATTCTACAAATCTAGCTTGAGAACTGTCTAGTAATGGATTATACATACGGAATAACAATGAAATTACACCAGCAGTCTCTAAACGTTCAGCTTTCATTCACAAGTCACTCAATCACCCAATTAACACATGTTCTCTAGTTTGGATATTCTGTTCACATTTTATGAAAGTTCTGTATCTTTCTACTATCATTTCTACGTCATCTTTTGCATTTAATATATTTAGAAATTTATCCCATCGAGATCTGTTTACCTGTTCTGCATCTCTTTCATCCCAATAATATGGGATAACAATATAAAATTCTTTCACATAGATTAATCATTGTTTATTATCTATTGATTCAAGGAATGAAAGATAATTCGTTCATTGTCTTTTTAAAGCAGGATTATCAATTTCTTTTAAATTTTTCTTAAGATATCATAAATATTCTGTTAGATCAAGGTATGTATTACGAATCAATATCTGAATAGGAAAAGCCAATCAATTTAAAAATCTTTTATATTGTTCTATGATTACCTGTTGTTCGTCAAAATTTTTCAAATCTAGATTTAATCATTCCACTTTAATAATTGAACGCATACCTCAATCTTTTAAGATTACTATTCCATTTTTAACTTCAGAAACAGGAAGCATAGTCTCTGTATTAAACAGATTGTCAGCTTTTCATTTTTTTACTTTTGATTTGTCGAAATCAAGGACTCACATTTATTATTAAATAGTTAAATAAATTATGATTGTATATTTCAGAATTCTCATACTTCACGAACATCTAGATTTCTGATGTTTTCTTCTTTCAATTTCCAGTTTGATTGATACCACCGGAAGATAAAGCTTACTATTAACCAAGCTAATCATATAATACCTAAAGCAATGAAAATTCCAATAAGACTTTCTTTTGCCTTTTTTGCTCAGGCTTCATCTTCAGTGAAGAACATCATATAGAATGTATAAATAGTCATAATTAATGCAATAAATGCAATTAGACCAAGAGCCATATTCAGAATAGCTCTAGCATAATCAATAAATTTTAAGTCATCATTTTTGTCTGATTTTAGACCAAATACTTTTAGTAATCTCCTAATTATAGTATCTTTTCCCCTTTCTTTTTCATCTTCTTTTATACTTGTACAATTTCATAAATCAGTGTTTCCATCGCATTCTAATGCACTAATTTCAGGATTGTCATATGTAAATCCTTCTTCTAATGCACCATAATCCCAATTTCATCTTCAACCTCTTAAATCATTTAATGCTCAAAAACATGATGATGAAACAAATCAAGCAAGAATCGATGTAATAATACAATACTTAAATAAATTTTTTATCATATTTATATTTATGTTAAATTATAAATTATTAACTAGCTTTAGTAATAACTTTAATAAACCAAATCATAGCACTAATTATCAGCCATGCTAATCAAATTCAAGCAATTGCAACAGCTGCGGTCTTAATTCACTTTTTACCTTTTGATGCATTTTTATCATCAGATCATGAAGAAAGAACCAAAAATCAGCAATATAACATGTATATTAACGCAATAAAAGCCAATATTCATAGTATTCGATTAATTATAATTTTTATTAATGCTAAAAGGTATCAGAGTTCAGTATCATAATTTGTTACTTGAGGTAAATGTAGGATTCATACACTTTTATCTCACATCACTTTACTTCCAGATCAAATTGGATCAGTCTCGGAAATTGTTTCACCGGACATTTTTGGATCAGATGGTCTTTCATCTCATTGGCTCCACTTTCATTCATTACAGTGATCTCTCTCTAAACATAGTCAATTTGTAAACTGAAAATTAAGTCAAAAAGTTAGAATAATTCCCAATAAAAACAATCATACATTTTTTAATTTTAGCATTATTTAGATATTATACATAAAATCTACACGTTTAATTATATTCAGAATTGCTAAAAATGCAAATTTTTACCGACAAAATTTAACTAGAAAATGGCTGGTAATTCACTATACTAATGCCCAGTTTTTCAAATTATAATATTTTCAAAAATATGGCAATTAGAAATATTGCAATTATTGCACATGTAGATCATGGTAAAACTACTCTTGTAGATCAGCTTTTACAGCAGTCTGGGACTCTGAAAGCTCTCGAATGACAGGATTTGATTATGGATAATAATGATCAGGAAAGAGAACGTTGAATTACAATCTATGCAAAAAACACGGCAATAATTTACAAATGAGAGAGAATAAATATTGTAGATACGCCAGGTCATGCAGATTTTGGTAGTGAAGTAGAAAGAGTTTTACGTATGGTGGATTCTGTACTTCTCGTAGTAGATGCCTATGAATGACCAATGCCTCAGACGAAGTTTGTTTTGAAAAAGTCTCTAGAACTCTGATTCAAACCAATCGTAGTTATCAATAAAATCGATAAACCTACAGCCAGAGTAAATGAAGTTATTGATATGCTTTTCGACCTTTTTATCCTGCTCTGAGCGACTGATGAACAGGCTGATTTTCCTATAATGTATGCTAGTGCTAAACAGTGATATGCTATTGAAAATATTGATGATGAAAAGAAAGATATGACTCCGCTTTTTGATGCAATCTTGAAATATGTGCCAGAAGCTCCAAATTTTCCAGATAAAGATTTTAGAATGCAGATTGTAAATTTAGGATATGATAATTTCCTTGGACGTTTATGAATTGGACGTGTGTATGAATGAACTCTCAAACCTTGAACTCAAGTAAAGATTATAGACCATGAATGAAAAATTAGAACATGAAAAGTAAACAAAGTTTTCTCAACTCTTTGACTTCAAAGAATTGAACAGGAAGAAGCTCAATGTGGAGATATAATTACGATAGCATGAATTCCCGATATTTTCGTGTGAGAAACAGTTTGAACTTGAAATGTAGAAGCTTTGCCTTCAATAGCAATCGACAAACCAACATTGCAGATGGAATTTCTCGTGAACGATTCTCCATTTGCTGGTAAAGAATGAAAATATATGACTACTAGAAATCTGAGTGAGAGACTAGAAAAAGAACTGGAAACAAATGTTTGACTTGAAGTGGATTTTTCAGACTGAAAGTTTTTGGTTTCATGAAGATGAGAATTGCATTTATCAGTTCTTATTGAAAGTATTCGTCGTGAATGACGGGAATTACAAGTTGGAGCTCCACAAGTAATTTTCCGTGAAGTGGATGGAGAAAAATGGGAACCAATTGAGACTTTGGTAGTAAGTGTAAACGATGAATTAGCTTGAACAATTATCGAAATGCTTTCTCATCGTAAAGGTATGATGAATACAATGAATTCGGTAAACTGACTTACAACAATAGAATTTGAAATACCAACGAGATGATTACTCTGATTTCGCTCGGAATTTATCCTTGAAACAAAAGGTGAGTGAATAATGTATTCATCATTCTCACGTTATGAACCATGGAAATGAGAAATCAAAAAGAGAGATGTGGGTTCGATGATTTCTTCTGCAACTTGAACAGCTATGAATTATGGAATATTCAAACTCCAGGAAAGATGACCAATTTTTATCGATCCAGCTCAACCAATTTATGAATGAATGATAGTTTGAGAACATTTGAAATGATGAGATATGACAGTGAATTTAACTATCAATAAGCAGCAAAATAATTTCCGTAATTCATGAAATGATGAAGCAATGCTTCTAAATCCAATTAGACATTTGACTCTTGAAGATGCCCTTGGATATATTTGATTAGATGAACTTGTGGAAATTACGCCAAAATCTATTCGTATTAGAAAAAAATATCTTACAGAATGAGCTAGAAATCAGGCTAGAAAAGCAGGACTGATTTAAAATAATTACTTTAAAACGAAAAACTCCTCCCAGAACCGGGAGGAATTTTTAATATGAAATGGGTCAATATCGTCTTGTATACATTTTGGCGACGACCCAGAGACATAATGCAGCGATGGTAATGCCACATGAAACATACAGGATCCACAGATGGGTAGCTACCCAATCTTTCCACCAGACAGCGAGCATGATCACGATGCAGAGTTGGGAAAATCCGGCTCCAATAATCCACCATCCGATAGGAGTTTTGCCATCCATGTCTTTGTTGTTTACAACAGTGATGGCCGTAATTGCAACTGCTGCAAAGATGCATGCAATCGAAAATAGGATTTCAAACAACATAGGTCAAATATTAATTTGTTGGACATTTTGTTAATTACCTAAATTTATATTTATTTTATAAAAAGTCAAGTAAAAACTCCTTCCAGATACGAAAGGAGTTTTTTAGTGAAAGTCACTTAGATTTTTTGGAAAAAAAACTGAATTTTCCATCCTCATCAGTTACTTTAATGAGAACTATATAGAAAATCAATGTAATTAATCCAAGGAAGCACGAAAGATCTGATATCCAGGTGTGGTTAGCCCACCATGTAGGATACCAACATTTTAGGATCTGAATAGGAAAGAATTGAACGACCAGAAAGGTAACCACCCAAATCCAAAATGGATAATCAGTTATGAGTTCCCATAGAAAATTCTCTTTAAATGGTTCAGGTTTGACTTCTGGATCCTCATAATCCTTACAAAACTTAACCCCAAAAAAGGGGATACCAATAGTGAAGACTATTCCTGAGAAAAATAGTAATACACTAAGAATGATGTTTGATACCATAGGCTTTATTTTTGTTTTAGTTTAGCGATTTTTAAATATAATAAAGAATAACACAAAAGTCAAGACAATTTTTGAAAAAGATATCTCAACTTTAACCAAAAAAACTACTCTATTCACAAGGAGCAGAGTAGTTTGTCATATATAAATCTGATTTTTTAGAATTCACAGTTTTTAGGAGTTCTAGGGAATGGTAATACATCACGAATATTCTCCATTCCAGTTACATACATTATCAAACGTTCAAATCCAACTCCAAATCCAGCATGAGGTACAGATCCCCATTTTCTTAATTCCAAATACCACCAATAATCTTCAGGTTTCATTCAGTTATCAATTATCTTTTGAGTAAGTACGTCCAATCTATCTTCACGTTGAGATCCTCAAACAATTTCTCCAATTCCAGGAGCTAAAAGATCCATAGCAGCAACTGTTTTTCAGTCTTCATTTAATTTCATATAAAATGCTTTAATCTCTTTTGGATAGTCGATTACGAATACAGGTCCTTTGAAGTATTCTTCGGCTAGATATCTCTCATGTTCAGTTTGCATGTCCATTCCCCAATGTACAGGATACTCGAATTTCTTTCCAGATTTTTCTAATATTTCAATTGCTTCAGTGTATGTAATTCTTCCAAAGTCAGCTTTAGTGAATCTTTCTAATCTTTCTCTCACTTCAGGATTGATAAATTTAGTGAAGAAATCCAGTTCTTGTTGTGCGTTATCCAAAACGTATTGGAATACATATTTCAATAAATCTTCAGTCAAATCCATATTGTCAGTGATATCAGCGAAAGCTATTTCAGGTTCAATCATCCAAAATTCTGATGCATGACGAGTGGTATTACTATTCTCAGCACGGAATGTTGGTCAGAATGTGTAAATCTTTCCAAATGCAGTAGCAAAAGTTTCTCATTCAAGTTGACCACTTACAGTTAAAGAAGCATGTTTTCCAAAGAAATCATTGCTATAATCTACTTTTCAGTCTTTTCATTTTAAGTTTGGATGTTCCAAATCAAGTGTAGTTACTTGAAACATTTCTCCAGCTCATTCACAGTCGCTGGCAGTGATTAATGGAGTATGAACGTAAACGAATCCTCTTTCGTTGAAAAACTTGTGAATAGCGAAAGCTACCAAACTTCTGACTCTAAATGTAGCAGAGAAAGTATTTGTTCTAGGACGTAAGTGTGCGATTGTACGTAGATATTCCATTGAGTGACCTTTCTTTTGAAGAGGGTAGTCAAGTGGAGATTCTCAGACTAGAGTAATCTTAGATGCTTTCAATTCGAAAGCTTGTTTCCCTCATTGAGATTCGACCAAAGTTCATTCAACTATTAAAGAAGTACAAACTCAAAACTTACATATCTCAGCGAAATTAGGCAAATTATCTTCAAAAACGATTTGTAAATTTTTGAGACAAGAACCGTCGTTTAATTCGATAAATCCAAAAGTCTTGGAATCTCTAATAGTTCTAACCCAACCATTTACAGCAATCTGAGTATTTAACAGAGATTTATAATCTTTATAAAGCGAAGAAATGCTTGTAAATTTGTGCTCTTTTCGCATGGCTTATGATAATTAAAAGTTAAACTCTACCTTTCTTTTTACTTTTTGAAAATATAAATGCAAGGGTAAAAAAATCATTTTTCTTCTTGCAAGTCGAAAAATTTTATCTATTCTTAAAACACTTTACTTCATTCTCCAATTATGGAAGATTTAAAAAGCTTTCAGGAATTCTTTGACTACAAGCCATGTAATGAGGAAGATCCAAAGGATATTTTGGAGAATATTTTACGTAAAGCGAGAAAATATCTCAAGCCAGAGGAAATCGATGAAATAGTCAGAACTTACGAATTTACTCGTGAAGCCCATAAATGAGTTTATCGTAAATCGTGAGAACCATATATAATTCATCCACTCAGAGCAACAGAATTTCTGATGGAAATTAATCCAGATGTGGTTTCTATTCAGTCCTGTATTCTTCATGATGTTATTGAGGATACAGATTATACGTATGAAGATATAGAAAAATTATTCTGAAAGGAAATTGCGGATATCTGTGAATGACTAGTAAAAGTATCAAAGGTTAGATATAAATGAGAAGAACGTGATTTGGAAACTATCAAAAAAACATTTCTTGCTATGGCCAAGGATTTGCGTGTGATTTTTGTGAAATTTGCAGACCGTATTCATAATATTCAGACCTTGCAATATCATCCAGAAGAGGCAAAAAGAATCAAAATTGCGACAGAAACACTCAAAATTTACGCTCCACTTGCCAAGAGACTTTGACTTTATAATTACCAGTTATACCTTGAAAATTGATCTTTTCGTGTACTCTATCCGGACAAGTTTGAAGAAATTATGTGATATTTGACTAAGCAGTTTCAAGATGGTTCAAAATTCTTAAATAAATGAATAAAAAATCTAACTGAAATTCTCAAAAAAGAATGAATCGAAGATTTTGAAGTTCTTTGAAGGATTAAGAGTCCATTCAGAATTTTTGAAAAAATGGATAAAAAATATCATACAGAAGATGTAAGTAGAATTATGGACTTGTTAGCTTTTCGTGTGGTAACAGAAACAGTGACAGATTGTTATATGATACTTTGAATTATCCATAAATATTACACTCCACTTATCAAAAAAATTAAAGATTATATCGCTATTCCAAAGTTCAATTGATACAAAAGTATTCATACTACGATTTTATGAATGTTCCGTTTCCCAGTAGAAATACAAATCAGAACAAAAAAAATGGATGAAGTTGCAGAATTTTGAGTAGCTGCTCATTTTGCGTATGCAGAAAGTAATGCGAGTGTGGTTGCATCATCCCAGCAATGACAATGGATACAACGTTTGCAACAAATCGTTGCTGATTATCAGTTATCTGATGATAAAGAGAAATTCAAAGATTCTTTGAATATAGAAATTCTTGACAAAACGATTTTTGTTTATACTCCAAAATGAGATATCAAAGAATTGCCAGCGGGTTCTTCAGTATTAGATTTTGCATTCAGTGTTCACTCTGATATTGGACTTAGATTTAAGAATGCTATAGTTAATGGTCAGATTAGACCTCTTTCTTACATAGTGAAAACATGAGATATTATAAAAATTAATACATTCAAAAATCGTTATTCTGCGGTAAAACATTGGATTGATTATTTACATACCCCATCTGCACGCGGACAGCTCATAAAATACGTTCGTACGCAGGAGAGAGAGGCTCGTTTGGATGAAGCTATCGATGGATTAAATCAATATCTCAAAAATCTATGACTTCCATTATTCCGTTCAGATGCAGATTTAATCCAAAAATTATGAGAGCCATTGGAAGTAGAAAGGAGATTATTACAAGTGCTTGATAAACAGGAAACGTATTGAAGCATAGTACGTGCGGCATACCCTGATTTACAGAGAGAAACACAGTGAAAAACTTTGATTACGGATGCAAATGTATTACAAAGAGAATTGAAATCCGAAATTACTTCCGCAATTTCAGGAGATGTAAAATCTTCAGACGTAATGGTGGATAATGATAAGTTGCTTCATTGTGTATTTTGTCCTGAATGTAAGCCATCTCCATGAGATAAAATTATAGCAAAATCTGGTCGTGATTGAATAAAAATTCATACGCTCAGATGCAAAGCCCTCAAAACATTATCCTATTCTTCATTATTGGAAGCTCACCGGAAGGAGAGTGAAAAATCAACGAATTACACTCTGCACATTAAGTTAAAATTTTCTCAGAAATCGATGAGTATTATTGATATAATTGCATTGTTTAGTACTTTCTCTATTCCAATTTTCAAGTTTGAACTTGAAAAACTCGACTGAAAAATGACAATGGCGACCATTGAATGAGATATTTCTAATCCTGCAAAAATCTGATTTCTATTAGCAGGTATCCGCCAGAATTATTCGTGAATTGAAATTATTAGTAAAGAATTAAGATAAACTTATCTTGAATATTCCAGGAGAAATCCTATATTAAATCCAGATTTATTTTGTTAAAAATATTATAATGGTTAGTATGAAGGATCTTTGACAGTACAAGGAAATGTTTACAAAATATAAGCAATTGGACAAAAAATTAAAAAGTTTGATTATCAGAGCAAAAGAATGAACATATATGGAAGATTGAGAAGAAAAACCACAGGTAGTTATCGATATCTCATGAGAAATGAAAATAAAAGATTTACATATTAATGATGAATCGCTTTTCACTCCAAGTAGGAAATCAGAGCTTGAAAATTTATTAATTACTGCTATCCAAAAGGCTCAGAATAAGGCCCAAGAAGTAGTAGCAGAACAGACTAAAGAAATTCTCGGAGTGGATACAAATGACTTAGCTGGAATGATGTGATGAATGTGAAGTTAAAATAATTTTTAGAAAATATAAAAAAGACCTCAATTGAGGTCTTTTTCATTATTAAGGACTGTCACTAAATCTATCCATTAAATCATTTAAAGTAGCGTTTGTATAGCTCTTATATTGTTTATCTGGTAATCTTTTGAAGCTATTTTCCATATCAGCAATTTTCTTATTGATAAAGTTTCATGACGTGAAATTTCTTTTAACACGATTCTTTATTTTCTTTATTGAATCTCAACTTCATTCTTCATCATCAATAACATATTCTCTACCAGTTACAGCTCGATTATATCTGCTCCAAGATCATAATCAATAAGGTTTAATATTATCCATATTTGAAATATCAAACACCTTTTGAACAATTTCTGGATCTTCAAATAAATTATTTTGAAATGCTTTTTCAAATTTATCTTGAAAAGCATCTAAAACATCATTCAATTCATCCGGCAATCTACTATTAAAACGGTTATACATTGTATGTCATTTAAATGCATATCGAATTATAGATTCGATTTCTCTTGGTCAGATTACTCACATAGAATCCTTAATATGTTCATCATTTTCATAGAATTTTTCTTTTCAGATTTCTTTTCTTCGTTCAGATGCTGTTTTTATCCATTTATAAATTTCTTCACGATCGGAAAATCTGAATCGACTAAAATATTGTTTTAATAATAAACTCAAATCCTCCACGCTATTAGGACTCTTCATGTTAATTTCATCCTTAATTTTTATCCAGAATTCTTTTCTATTATTTCTTTCATCCGGATCTTTTCATTCAAATTCTCAATTTTTAAATAATATTCTATCATCCACTACGTTTATGTTTGATAATAATCATCAACTATTAGCTACTAGAGGGTTATCTAATAATGAATTATCTATATTTTCTATATCAGTTTTTAATGCAGACTCTTGCAGTTTTCATAATGGAGAATTCTTTGCAAAAGGTTTAGAAAGGAATTCAGATTTAGAGTAATTTTCGAACGCTTCCATCTTTTCCAAACTCCATCGAGAATCTAACTCTGTTATTAACGCGTCAATCTTTAATTTTCAATCTTTCAAATCTCATTCACGGAAATATGATTTTACGCTATCCGAAAATTTTCAATATCATTTTTCTTTACAGAAATCATCCATTAAAGCTACCACTTGTTCAGTATGTCATGTCTCTTTGGCTAACATTCCAGGTAAAAATGACATAGTTTTTGCCCATTGATAAGTTTGCTTTCTTAGATCCTTTTTACCATTTACATCCAATATACCACTCAACATATACAATAGAAAACATTTTTGATATTCTGATTGCTGTTGAGGCGTTTTTGCCAACAAAAACATCTTTTTGAGATTCGCGACTGCTCATGGGAACCTAGAAGATTTAATCAATCTTTTAAAGTCTTCTTTTGCCAAATTAAAGTCATTGTGTTTAATTTCGCTAAATGCTGCTTCTACGGAATCTTTATTAAACCATCATTTATATGCATTTTTCAATTCTTTAGCAAATTTCTCAGACAAAAGTATTTTAGAAGGATTAGGTTTATAATTCGTTGTATCCTCTTTTCCTGGAACTCATCTTCATTCATGAGACCCAAAATATTTAAGTTTTCAGTTGGCTCAATTTACATTATTCATAATATAATCCATCTCACATGTGGCTAGAACATCTTGTATTTGATCTTTTTCCTTTCATGCATTTTTAAGATCGTGTATACAGGCCTGCTTATCTCTCAAAAATTGTCCATAATGTAAATTACCAAGTATAACTTTTACCCAAAGTCAGGAGTTCTCCAGTCATGATAATCCACGATATGGAGATGATCATTTTTGTATGTTTGCCAAAAGAAGAGCTGCAGCTTTACGCTTTTCTTGTGTGGAAGTTTCTCATTTTTTCTCGAATAAATCTGTAATAAACTTTTTATAAGATTTTCAATATAGTGTTTGTACATGAGGTGGCACTTGATCAAATGTATCGGCAAACTGATCATCACTCTGAAGAGCTTTCAAATAAGTTTCAATTTCTTGCCACGCCCCATTGAATGATTCATTGTATATTTCTTGTTGACGTTCTCATATTGCACTTTTTAATGATGGTGGTAGCAATGGAATCGCTCAAATTGCATCAAGAATACCACTTTCGACAGATTTTCTAAATTTCTCATCTTGCTTTTTGTCGTAATCTTCCATCTTTTTCTTTATGGCTCAGAAAATATCCTTAAATCAGTGTACTATATTGTTAATGCTAAACCAATTTAATTTCCATTTTCCACCATTTACTATTTTGAAATCATTATACTGTCTCATAATGGCATCTTTAGCTTCTTCTTCAGTTTGTGGAACTAATCATTTCTGACTGAAAAATATTAAAAAGTTATTCCAATCCATATCACGTTTATATGAGAAGCGTTTCTTTTCAGATTTTCAATCTTTTCATTTTGCATCTCAATTAAAATCTGAAGAAACAGTAAATGATTTTCTTATTGGATTATATTCGACTTTATAAACGGATGAATCATCTCAAGGAGCTGAAAAATATTTTACCTCAACATCTTTTTCGTCTCATTTTTCATCTATAATTTTTTGCATAAATTTATTATTATCCCATGTTGTTCAAGCAGTTGGAAAGGAGAACTCATTATTTAATGCTTTTCTAAAAGAATTAAAATCTGATTTATCAGGATTTGGTAACAATAAAACTTTTCAATTCTTTGACTTCTTTTTGAGTTCCTCCACAGTTCCCTTATTTATATCAAATTCTCTAGATTTTCATTCAAATTTGCCATCGAATTTTAGCTCTCATCCATAAAAAGTTCATTTAAAGGTTCATTTGGTCGTATCAATATCACTAATTTTAATTTTCATCCATTGATATCATCATCAAGGAATCTCACTACTTCATACGGGTACCCAAATTTCTGATCAGTTTTCAAATTTTCAAGGTCAAAGTTTTTCAATCTCTTTCTTGAAATCTTCAATATCGTTTCAAGCTTCATCAGTTTTTGGCTTGTTTACATGGTTTTTTGCTTGTCCGAAAAGGGATTCGATCTTTTTTTGCTCGCCAGGATCAAGTTCAGTTATAGGAAGGCGGTTATTTATAGCGAAAAATAAGTATATGAGGAATCAAACATTTTCTCACGTTATTACATATTTATCTCATTCTGATTGATAAAAACTAGATAATAAATTTGAAAGTTTTGTTTTGTCCTCAATTGCAAGATTAGGATTATTTTCTATATCAGATCTATTAATTGTAAATTCAATTGGTAAAGCATCAAATGGTTTATCAGCACCCTTTCAAAACTGTTCTATATCTTTTAACCATACTTTTTCTCCACCTACAAGTTTTTTTTGAACAGGAATATTTATTAGTCATGTCATTGGTGGTGTAGCTCATGGTATGGTTACATCAGATAAAGTAAGATTTAAAACGGGATTATTAGGGTCTACATCAGCCAAATCCTTATAAAATTTTTTAAATTCATCTATATCTCACCAATTTAGTTTAATAATTTTATTTAATCAACTATCAAATAACATCCCCAAGCGAATGTCAGCGACTTTATCAAGATAATCCTTTAATACAGCACGATCAAGTTTAGAATAGTCAAAATTATTATTATAAAGCTGTTCTAAAGCATTTCAGATTTTAGCATTTTTTCTCTTCAGGTATTTTAAATAGTATTCCCATTTCAAATCGTTTATCCTCTTTTTCTTTTCATCCTCACTTAAGCTTGCATCGTTTAAAATTATTTGGAGTTTTCATTGATATTCGGTTCATAGCCTGCTTTCATCAAATTTATATTCATCATTCTCTCATACTATTGTATTTATAGCCGGAAATGAATTTGTAGATAATCACTGATATTGCTTTCAAATATCTTTTGCAATACTAACAGTACGATCAGCCTCTTTTCATATTTCAAAAGAAAGTAATATATCAAACGCTCTTTTGGTATCTGCAGGTATAGCCGGGTCTTTTAGTTCACTCATTAAAGGGATTTGCTGAGGTCAGGCAAGTCTTCAATTTAAATTCTCGTTAGTAATTACTATATCTTTAAGAATTTCCAATACCTTTCTTCAACCCGAGCTTTCTTTACTCTCCAAATAATTGACAACTTTCTGAAAATATCATAAAACATTAGTATCTCATGGTGTTACGGCACATTCTGTAGCAAAATCTGCTGCATAAGGAGCTACTCATCAAATAATAGCCTGAAGCTTATCATGAATTTCATTAATAAAAGCTTCTTTTAAAGGATTGTGATTCATTTTATCAAAACATTCCTTCAATTTCCACATCCATTTATTATACAGCAACAGGGCAAGATTTATTCATTCATCCTTAATATCATCAAATTTTATATGTTCATTTTGCGCAATTAGGTTATTTATTAGGCTCTCTTCTCATGAAAAATATGGCTGATCGAAAAATTTATTGACCAATTCAGCATTTTTTTGTTCTCAATCTTCAAAATTATTGAGTAATTCATTAGTGGTTCATTCTAGATTTGCTCATCTTACAATGTCCGTAGGGACTTCTTCCCTCAAATTTATCGATGTAGTCATAACATGTAGCCTATAAATAAATACTACAAATCAATTATACTCACGACGCAAAAATAATCAAAAAATCTACGACTTTTATATAAATTTTTATATTCCGTTTTTTTATTTTTGATATATAATATGGTAATACATTATAACTAACATTAATTTTATAAAAGTCAAGTTTATTTTTTTGAAAAATCTTCTTTTTGAATAGAAAAATATTATATTGAGACAACCCAATTTAAAACAGATAAATTATGCTATATAAAATTTTTGGATGTAAAGTGAATAAGTATTTTCTCAACCAGCGATTGGATTATTTTTATAAAAACTGAAATAATTTGGATGATACATTGTTGATTGCAACATGTGTGGTAACCGATAGAGCAAAAAATAAACGAATAAGGGAAGCAAAACATGCAATTCAGCAATGATTAAAAGTTGCACTCACATGATGCTGAACATTTTCCCGTTGAAACTTAGCATCTCAATCAGAATTTTACTCAATTTATCCAGAATTGAAACAATATTCAGATAAAATAACTCTTTTACCTGAAAGTCCATCTAAAAATTGATTTGAATATAAAATTTGATGAAAATCTTCTGTCTACACGAAACACTTTCTCATAGTTCAGAATTGATGTGATAATCATTGCTCGTTTTGTCTTACTGTAGCGAAAAGATGACCACATATTAGCAGACCATTAGATGAAATTATTGAGGAAATTCGTCAAATTGAATCTCAATGATGAAAGGAAATTGTAATAACATGAATACATTTGGCTGCACGATGATGCTCAAATTCAACCAAACCAGAAGAAACTAAATTTCCATATCTACTTCGTGAAATATTGAAGCAAACTAGTATTCCTAGAATTAGAATTTCTAGTATGTGACCTGAATATGCAAATGATGAATTTTTTGAAGTTGTTAATGATGAAAGGATTTTGCCGCATTTTCACTATTCCATCCAAAGTTTTTCAAATGATGCCCTTCAAAATATGTGAAGACATTATTCAGCAGATGAATTAAAAACGGTACTTAAAAAAACAAGAAATCTAAAAAAGAAAAATTTGATTTCAATTTGAGCTGATATTATAATTTGATTCCCAGGAGAAACGGAAGAAGATTTCCTCGATACATACAATTGAATTGAAGAATTTTGAATCACAAAATTGCATGCTTTCCCATTTTCAGATCATACCCAAAGAGAAAGAATCCCTGCTTCGTTTCTTCCAGATCAAGTTAAACAATGAGTAAAAAAGGATAGAGAAATCAGGCTTATTTCTAAGTGAGATGAAATTAGAGAAAAGTTTATATCCCAAAACAAATGAACTTCTCATAAGGTTTTAATAGAAGAAAGAAGAAACTGAATACGAAAATGATGGACTGAAAATTACATTCAAGTTGAGGTAGAATGAAATTATAATAGAGGAGAGATAATTGATTTCGTATTGTAAATAATTCAATAATATTTGCATTTTTCTGAAATTTTGGTTATAATTAATTAGCTTTAATTAATTTTTTTTGCTAAAATGACAAAAAGTTATAGAGAGTCAGAATTAGATGATGAAAAAGCGGGTAGGTTAATTGAAGAGTTTTTTGAGAAACAAAAAACGCCAGAAGCTAAAAAGAGAAGAGAAGAAGAAATGAAATTGGCTGATGAAATTATTCATACTGCCACTGGTCGTGAAGTATCTGATTTGAAAAATGATATGATTTTTTCCTGCTTAAGGACCAATGAACGTCTCTATAAAGACTATGCAAATGCAATTAAAGAGCATCCAGAATATCAAAAATATCTTCAGATTTATAATTATAAGTGAAAAGATTTTTTGATTGTTCCAGTTTATGATACAAGCGATAACAGCCTGAGAATAAATACTGTAGAAATTGGTAAAGATGGAGAAAATCTAAAAATTATATCTGATCCTTATCGGATTCCAGATCATCCATATACCAGAGAAAGTAATGTAATTACTGTACCTCTAGAAGATAAGACTCAAAAATATTGATATCACAGAGTTAGTATGAATAAGTGGACATGAGAAATCTCAAGTGTAGAGCCTAGTGAATATTCTATGGATGGAAATTGAATAAATTGATTGATGGATACAATTGGAGAGAAAGCATGAAAGAAATTATCAGACTGTTCCGAATGAATGCAAAATAATGTTAGAGAAATTATCTCTAAGGATGATGATGTAGAGCAACAGTCTCAGTGATTTGAAACACAGAAAAAAGAGCTTATTCAAAATATTATTCAGTGAAATTTTTCATGAGCTGTAAGTTGTTTTGTCAGTATAGTAAAATCTTTTTGGGGGATGAAACAATCATGAAAGGTTACTAATATATGAAAATGATTGAATTATACATGAGATGAATCAGATTTTGAATATCTTGAAGCATCTATAGATACAGTTCTTAATCCAGAACAAAGATCAAAATTAACATATCTTCTTTCCAAAATAAAAGATAAACGTACAAAAGAAAATTTAAAAGAGAAATGAGTAGAAAATCCTTCACAATTTGATTTATTGTTACAACAGTTACAACCAGGACAAGTAATGCTAACAAATGGATTGAGTGAATCTGAATGAAAATGAACCATATTTGACAATGCAATTCAGACAGTTTCCGGATCTAGACGATGTCATAGTATAATTATTGAAGACGTAATAAAAGATGATAACTGAGTTATTACCGATGCTAAAATTATTCAATCAACATTCAAAGGATGAGTTCACGAAACAAGCCTAAAAGAATATGCAAAAGAAAAATTTTCTTCAGCAGATTTTTTGATAGCAAATTTACCAGAAGATAAAAGAGATGGTATTATACAGCATGCAAAAAGTAGAATATGAGAGAAATATGATACAGTTTCAGTAGTAACTGATAGTATTTTTTGAATGGATGTGGATAAGTGATATCGCTCAGAAAATTGAGATTTACTAGATACAGCAAAATCAAATATTTTGTGAAATAATAAGGCATATTGTAGTGAATTAGTTTTTGATGCTATGGAAAAATCTGGATTGAAAATGCCCGAACCTCATATGTCTCCATCCGACATTCTAATGTCAGACCAAGTAAGTCCACAATATGCATGTTATTGTGAAGAATTTTAAGGAAATATTTATTTAAAAAAAAGACTGAGCATTCAGTCTTTTTTTAATTCATTACTCTTGAAATTTTTTCTTACGAATTAGCGAATTTTCAAATTTGTCTAATTGTGGAGAAATCTGATTTGGAGCAAGATTCTTAGTTTTTTCATCGGAAATTGCATTAGCAACATCAGATTTTTTGGTAGCTTCTGCAAGTGGATTTTTCATAGCTTTTGAAAGCTCTGAATCAGTTTCTTTCAATTCATTAGCCATTGATAAATCTTTTTAACAAATAAATATTATTTACTACAAATCAGCTATATCAATAGTTTGAGTTAATACATTTCAGAAATTATCCTTAACCTCTATATCAAAAACCTCAGCACTAGTAGTAAATGAAGCTAATCTTCACTTGAATGTTGTAATTGCATTTCCATTTTCACTTACACTTCCACCAGGGATTCAAGATAGATGATCATCAAATACAAGAGTTATTTTATAAGTTCCATCTCAATTCGCTTGTTTCTTTGACTGCTCTTTTACTAAATATGGAGGCTCTGTATCATTAGCTTCTAAAACATCAGTAATACTTGCACTATTCATATTTCAATTATTATCCACAGCTTGAACAGTGATAGTATGTGTACCAGGAGTAAAATCTGATAAATCAATATCTGAAGTAGATAAATCTTCTTTTTCTCTTGTATATTTTTTAGTGGATACAACATTTCAGTCCACGCTAATAGTCATATTTCTCAATATTGAATCACTCTTTATTGAATACATTATTGATGGTTTGCTAGAGATTCTTTGATCATTTTCCGGATCTATGATAGAAACTTTAATAGCGTCACTCACTGATGGTTCTCTATTTTCACAATATCATTCAGGAATTGTAGTCAATATATTTACTGATGGACCTCATTCTCATATCGGAGCTTTTGCTCTAGCATTCCATCGTTCTTTGATATTTTCTAAGTCATTATTTCCAGGCATAAATGAAGATAATGTCATATAATATCATACTTTAGCTTCATTTGATGGAGTCATAGGACTTAATAATCATAGACAAGATGCATCATATTCATACATAGTAACCTCTCATTCAGATTCTTTAGGCATATTTTTTATATATCACATTGTAGAAACAGTTAATTCACCAGGAGTTGTTTCTCATGGCAATTTTCATGTTATTTTTGAGATTGAAGTAGTAGCAGTATCAACATTCGTCATTTCTCTGTTTGTGATATATCATCATTTTACCAATCATCATAAGAATTCTTTCAAAGGCTGAGCATGAATTGTTCATCAGTAAGCATTTGAATTCATTGGTGAAGCATCAGCATTTCCAGCCCACATCAAGATCAAGTTATCTGGAGTATATGCAGCTACTAAACCATCTCTAGGACGATTTCATTTTTCTGTTTTCATATTAGAAGTTCAAGTCTTCAATGCATAAGTTAATCATGAAACATTAAACTTATTCACCCAACCAGCTAACCTATTACCTGGTTCTGAAAGGATTTTCCATATTAAGTATCTAACTCACGCAGGAATTAAATCTTCTTTTTCTTTTACTTCTTTTTTATACAAAACTGATCCATCTGCAGAAGTAATTTCCAAAATAGGATTAAGCTCTGCAGGCGTTTCTGTTGTTAAATATGAATAAGCTTCAGCGAATTCCAAAAGACTAATCTCTGCAGCTCAGATTGCTAGAGGATATCAGTAGTTAATATCATTACTCAAAGGTAATCATAAAGACTGCAAGAATGGTTTTACTACTTCTTCTCATCATTCAGCTATAAACATTTTGATTGCAGGAATATTCCTACTATGTCATAATGCAGCTTTTAGACTCATTAATCAATCAAATTTATTATCTGCATTGTTTGGTCTATCAGGTCCTACTTGATATTCAATATCGTAAATAGGAGTATCAAGCGTCAAAGGTAATTTCATAAATCAAAGAGCATAAATCAGAGGTTTAATTGAAGAACCAGACTGACGACGACTTTTTACCATGTCTATCTGTCATTGAATTTCTTCATTAAAATAATCTAGAGATCCAACATAAGCCAACACATCTCAATTATCAGTATTTACATAAAGTAATGAGGAGTTATTTGCTCCATTTTCATATAATGTACGAACATTATTTTTGAAGGCTTCCTCAGCCATTTGCTGAATATTGTAATCAAGAGAAGTCTTTACAATCAATCATCATTCTAATACCGCATCTTCTCCATATTGCTCTTCCAACAACTCCTTTACCCAGAATACAAAATGAGGAGCTTTGATAGAGAAAGATGCTGATTTAAATTCAATACTTAGAGCATCAATTTCAGCTTTTTTATATTCTTCTTCAGTAATATAACCATCCTCAAACATTCTACTCAAAACCACATCCTTTCTTCCATTATAGAAAGTAACATAATATTCTTTTCCATCCATAACTAAAGTAAATGATCCCAATCCCTGCAAAAGTTTAACAGAAGAATTATCGGATTTCTTATTTGAGAAGTCAGCTTTTAGTATTGCATCAGAGAATTTAGTAATGATATCATGTTTTAAAGTTCCATCATATGGATATTCATTTCATGCCACATCTGTAATTTTGAAATATCCCATCAAACTTTTTCTTCAGCTTTCAGTAAGAGGAGAGTATTGACCAGGTCATTTAGGTAATGATGCTAAAATCGCAGATTGAACAACTGTTAAATCTTTAGCAGATACTCCAAAGAAAGCTTTAGCTGCAGCTTCTACTCCAAATGAGTTATTTCAAAATTCGATATAATTCAGATATAATTCCAAAACTTTCTTTTTCATTTCTTTTTTAGCTTCATCATTAGACAGATTTGGATTTTCTTTTTTAACTTGTTTCTGGAAAGTTGAATTTAACCTCTTTGCTAGTACAATTTGGCGTAATTTATAAGCAACTTTATCTATTTTGTACTCCAACCAATTTTTATTTGTACTTGTTAATCCAGCTTTTAATTTGAAAACGTTTGTCATTAATTGTTGAGGAAGAGTAGATGCTCATCATTTACCTTTTACGGCTGCACGAAAAATTCCCCAAGGATCTAGTCATTCATGCTCCCAATAATTCTGATCCTCTATTGCAACAATTGCGTTTATCATGTGATCAGAAATTTGGTTTATCTCTACATATTCACGATTTTCATCAAAAAGTTTATATAATTCTACACCATTTTTATCTTGAATAATTGTGGCTTGCGAGAAAACCATATCTTTTACTTGGCTTACATCAGGCAAATTTTTAAATACATTTATCTCCATCCATATTGCTACAACTCATACACCAGCAATTATTAGGAATAAAAGGAAGATTCCTAAAAATTTCCAAAATCAGAATTTCTTTTTTCAAGAAAGTTTTTGAGCTCATTCAGACCAGTTCTTAGAATTTGCATTTAACTGTTTGTAAGCAAAAAGTGTACGAGGTGTTGCCATAATTAATCATTGCACAAAAAATAAATCAGAGTATTTCTGAACAATTTCATATTATTCATTCAGGCCATAAAAACAAATGATTTTATGGTAAATTTACTTTATCAGATTATAGATTTTATATCTCCAAAATATAGTATATTTTCTTTTATCGTAGCTTTCCCACATTGATCATATCTTTCTCATACAATATTTCACCCATATTTTTTATAAAAATTTATAGCATTATTTCATTCTAAGACATTTATTATCATATCATTGTATCATAATTTAATTAGTTCATTAATTCATGCAAAAAATAATTTCTTACCAATACCAAGTTTCTGATAATCTTTCAAAATGTATAATGCATAAATTTCTCCAGATTTAGGATAATCTTCATTCCTAGATGGTCAATAAATAGACATTCAGATTATTTCATTTGTTTCAGTATTTTCAATAACTAAATATTTTTCACCATTTATTATATTTTCACGAACTTTTTCAGCTTTTTCATCGATAGTTTCGATTCTTGTTTTCAATATTTTTTCAGGCATTAATCATTGATAAGTCGTATATCGAGTGTGAACATTTACAAAACATATTCAGTAGGCATCTTCCACTTTAGCTTTCCTTGCCAGGTATTTTTCCATATTCAAAACATGAAATAAACATGAAATAAATAACAAATAAAATATATTAATCTCACAAAAAATCACAAGAAAAAAGCTGATCTTTCGACCAGCCTTTTTTGTTACATCTAAGTTGATTACTTCTTCCTGTAGAAAATATGCAACAATTCTTTAATCACAGGAGCATTAATTAACAATGTTAATAATACTCATACAACCAACATTGTTCCAAATCATTTGAACATATTAATTCACATAAGCATTAATAATAATCCAATCATTCATGTAGAGATTTGTCCATCACGGATAGCATTCCAACTTCTATCATACGCTGTGTTGATTGCATCATAATCAGATTTATTATTTTCTTTTTCTTCTCTCATTCTCTCAAATATGAGCACATTAGCATCTACGGCCATTCAGATAGAAAGGATAATAGCAGCGATTCCACTCAATGATAGAGCATAATCTATAATCTTAACTATAGCAAATAATACCATTGTATATATAGTCAACGAAAGTAGACTAACTAATCATTTTTTCCATCCATAAATCCATGTCATATATAACCATATAGCAATAAATCAGATTGCCATAGCTAGTAATGCTCAGTTCAAAGCGTTTTCTCATAATGTTGGACTAACCTTCTCTTCTTGCATCAAGATCAATGGAGCAGGTAACGCTCAATCATTTAGTTGATTAGTAAGTTCTTTTGCAGATTCAGCAGTAAAGTTTCCATCAATTTGAGCAGAACCATCACAAATTCTAGCCTGAATTACAGGGCTAGTAATCATTTCTCCTCAGATGAAAATCGCCATCTCTTTTCCAATATTATTTGATGTAATATTACAGAAAATATCACTTCATTTAGTATCAAAAGAAATAAGTACAACAGGTTCTCCTAACTGAGAAGTGCTAACAGAAGCATATTTGAAATTAGCTCCATTTAAGATTTCTCACTTTTCAGATTGTGCATTCTTCCAAGTTAATTTATCTTGAACAAATACTTCTTCTATTGTATAGAATGTTTGAGATTCCAGTGATTTATCAAAATCTTCTTTATTTACTCCATTTACTTTAGCGATATTGTACCAATGATCAGTAGCAGATTTTTTGTCTCTTAATACAACTAAATAAGTAAATCACTCTGCATCATATACCTGAACTGTATCTGTACTGTTCATATCAAAAGAGGGAATGGCTTCTTTTAGATTAGATGTGGGAATTACACCATCATACACAGGAGAAGACTCAGCAATTTCTGCATCATTATCAGCTAACAAAGCATCTTTAGCAGAATTAACTTCATTAGCAAAATCTTCATCAGATTCAGTAGCTCCACTTTCTACATCTATACCAAGAGAACTATCAGGAATCATAGCAAGAATTCTCACATCATAAGCTTCTTCGTTTGGATAAACTTCACCATTGTTGTATTTTAGAACGTCTCATTCAACTACATAAGCTCCAGACTCAATATCTGTTCATTCTTTAACTAAAGTAAATTTCTCATCATAAGTAGCTCATAAACTAGTAGCTACTTCAAGTATATCAGTCAAAGAAATTCCAGTTCTAGTTCATTTTTCTTTAGATATCATATTAAAGAAAGTATAACCATTCATATCTATATTCTGAACATTTCCACTTTGATCTTGATATTCATAAGAATAATATTCTCACTCCATAAGTGGAGAAACCTTTCACTCTTGAGTTTCATCTAATACACCAAGATTATCCTGATATATAGTTGGTAATTGAGAAACTGTTACATTATCGTATTTTGTATAATATACATTTTCAGATTGTCTACCTCAAGCGATTGCTTCAAATTTATCAGTATTACTCAACAAATCATTATACAAATTTTGAGCAAGAGTAGTTCTTTCAGCTTTATCTTCCTCAGATGATTCAGAATCATTAGGTAATTTAAATTCAAGTTCCACAGTCTTACCAATCAATTCTTTAGCTTGGTCTAGATCAGCTACTCATCAAATTTCTACTACAATTTGAGTCTCATTATCTAATTGCTGAGTAAAAGATTTGTAATCGCTAACTCATAACTGAGAGATTCTACCATCGATATTTCTTAATATAATATTCTCCACAGTTTTTTTAATATCAGCTAATGCCTGAGAATCATTAGCATACGTCTGTTCATAATTATCATAAGAAATCCTATAGATAAGCCTAGTACCTCCAGAAATATCTAATCATTTTCTAAAATTAGTTACAGCATTTCATGCAAAGGAAAGCTGTCTACTCATCTTTTCACTATTAAATGTCCATCAAACAAAAAATACAATAATTGCAGAAAGTAAAATCAAACATCCATAAATCTTTCTACGTTTGTTCCAGAATGAGCTCATGAAATTACACACAAAAAAATAAAATAAAAATACAACATATAAGACTGACTATATATTTTTTTATATAAAAAACAAGGAAAACAATAACATGAGAAATCTGAAAAGTATCATTTTAGTAAATTGTATTCTAATATATAAAATAAAAAACAGATTGACATTTGATTTTATTTTATTAAAAGCAAAACGTGGACCAATAAAAATAACGATTATGGAAACAAAACAGCAAAAAAGACATGGCGCAGAAATCCAACTTTCTGCGATCCATCCATTAGAGCTCTGGAAAAAACTTGGGCTGGAACAGTTGCCGCTAGAATCATTTCCTCTACAGGAACCTACGAGCTTTGCCGATGACGAATCCCAAAAAGCCTATGAGGCATTTAGAAATGATCTCACAAGTGAAAAAAGTGTGCCGAATGATTTAACTCTCATTTCTTCGGATAAGGGAAGTATCTTCCTTTGGTCACTTCTAAAAGTGGAGAAAACCCGTTGTCCAAAACTAAAAGTCTCATCAAAGAAACTGTTTTTTAAGGACGTCTTATTCAAAAGAATCTGTGAAAAGGCAAAAGAAAAAAAATGCAGGCTGAGCTCTGATTTCTCACAAAAAGATTTCGAGGATATAATCCTCTATCTCGAGAAAAAAAGATTGGTCTCCACACTGGGAGATGTAATCAGAACAACGCAACATCTTACGGAACTGCTCCATCAAAAGTACGACGATGCATGGCTAGTTCTATAGCCGAAATCTGTGGATGAAAATCGGGGTATATTTTACTCCGATTTTTATTGTAAATTTAAATAATATTTTCTTTCATTTTCATCTAATTTTTCAATCGCATATCTGAGCATAGTTCTGGGCATCTTGCTTGCATATTTATCCAAAAATTCTTTCAGAACTTTTTCATCTTTTTTTCAAACTTCTCTGAGTAGCCATCAAACAGCTTTATGAATTAAATCGTGCTTGTGATTTAATAATATCTCTGAAATTTTCAATGTATCATCAAATTGTCATTTTTTTACAAAAGCCATAGTTGAAACAATTGCAACTCTTTGTTTCCACATACCCTTATCTTCAGCCAATTCGTACAATATTTTTCTACCTTTATCCAAAAGATAATTTCACAATATTTTATAACAAACCAAATCTACTAAATCCCAATTATTACAATATTCCAAATGTGATAAGTAAAAATCTACAATCTTTTTTTGTTCATCGTATAACTTTTTCTTTGTTACAAATTCATATTTGTGGCATAAAATTAAAAGAGCAGTTAAACGAATTTCATGGTATTCAGATTTTAATAAATTTTCTATATCTTCAAAATTACATTTTTCAAAATATTTTTTAGCCACCATTCTTTCATCGGGAACTGGTATTCATAGAAATTTATCTCACTCTCAATATCCTCATTTTCACGTTTTAAAAAATCTGGATAAAATTTTAGCTTTATCTGGATTCTTTAAATTTTCTAAATCTTTGATAATTTCTTTATACATAATTATTTCTTAGTTAAATTAATTATTACCATTTCACTTTGAGTTCATAATCTGAATGGTAATCACCACGTTCAAATTCATTGAGTTACAAACACAGTTTTATCTCAGAGCTTATATTCTCCATATAAATAATCGTTAGCTATTCTAGATAGTTCCATTATCCCATAGAATTGTCCACGATGAGTATGTCATGCAACTTCTAAATCAATAGGGTAGTCTTCCAATTTTTCTAAATTGATTGGTTGATGAGTAACTAAAATTGTAAACCAATCTTTAGTATTATCAAACTCAACTTCATTTATAATTTCATCTAAAGATTTACCTTCCCATATGCTTTTATCAATTATACCAGCAATCTGAATATTTAGTCAACTATTAATCGAAACTGTATTGTCTAGAATCGTTATTCCTGAATTTTTAGGAATATCATTAACAATTGTACCATTTCACATTACATCATGATTTCATTTTACGGCGAAAATTGGAATATCTTTTACAGACTTAAATGCTGAAAAGTATTTTAGATATGTAGTATTAGGCTTATTCATTAAGTCTCATGCAATGATTACAAAATCAGGCTTTTCTGATTTTATAGTTTTTAATATTTGATTTATATGAAAGTCTTGAGTTACATTTTCTACATGAATATCACTTACTAACAAAATTTTTGCATCTTTTTGGATTTTATTTGTTTCAATATTCAGATTTGTAATTTTAGTGTGTAGTGAAAAATAGGTTCATAATCATAGAATAACTACAATGACTCATATGATAATTCGTGGATTGATTTTATACCAAATATGGATGATGTTTTCGATAAACAAGATAATCATTAATAAAAATCCGAGCACAAAAATTCGTGAACCAATTGTTCAAATTATATCCAGAATTTTATTATTTCATTGGTACATAAACGTTCACATTACAGTGATGGCAAGAATCATTGCAATTACTAATGGAATTAGTTTTGTATCATGCCCAAAGATTGTAAAAAATCTTCGTATTACATAAAAAAACATTAAAGTACAAACTGTAATTAGAGAAATTGATATCATACGCATAGAAATAAGAGATATAAAATTAAAATTTAATATTATGTTCTTTAGATAGGTTATCTATAAAACTGAAAATACGTTCAGGATAGACAATATAATGAAATTCTACATTATTAAAATCAGTTCTTCTTCTAATTATATGAGCAATAGTTAC
>JAEEGL014113233.1_pt1 | contig 35153 bp, 25 predicted proteins | sample 9134231 | NCBI WGS metagenome assembly JAEEGL01 (sample SAMN16246548, study PRJNA631951) | gut metagenome | biome: gut microbiome; feature: rumen; material: fiber-attached | host: Bos | place: Iran: Karaj | collected 2018-10 | reverse complement strand
TCCACGTTGTGGGTGCCGTTGTTGATGGTCAGGTGGAGGGTGTCGGCACTCGGGCAACCATTCTCGTTCTCATAGAGGTAGATGTAGGTGTCGCTCACTGTGTAAGTCTCGCCATGCCATTCATAACTCTCACAGGCAGTCGCAGTCTCCACGTTGTGGGTGCCGTTGTTGATGGTCAGGTGGAGGGTGTCGGCACTGGGACAGCCGTTCTCGTTCTCGTAGAGGTAGATGTAGGTGTCACTCACCGTGTAGGTTTCACCATGCCATTCATAACTCTCGCAAGCAGTCGCAGTCTCCACGTTGTGGGTGCCGTTGTTGATGGTCAGGTGGAGGGTGTCGGCACTCGGGCAGCCGTCCGCGTTTTCGTATGTATAGACGTAAGTGTCACTCGACGTGTAGGTCTCACCATGCCAAATATAGTACTCGCAGGCGGTTTGGGACTCCGAACTATAGGTTCCTTGATTGACAGTCAGGTTCAGTGTGACAATACTATCACATCCCAGATAAGAGGTGAAGTAATGCATCGGTGTTGCGTCATGATCATAAATAGTGCCGTACCATTCAAACGGCTCGCAAGTAACCACTGTGGTATCGGGACCAATCACCTCGTGACCAATCGTCAAGTGAAGCGTCACGATAGAGTCACAGCCAGTCACTTCACTGGTAAATGTCTGCTCATAATCGCCTGAATTTTCGTAGGTGATACCATTCCAAGTATATTCATCACAAGCCACATCCGAAAACTCATAATAGATCTTAGGCAACACCGTAATCGTAACCGATTCTGTTGTATCGCAGCCTGGCCCCGTAGAGACCGTTACAGAATAGGTGTGATCTCCCGGCCCTAAGTCAGATAAAGTGAGGTCTGGGGTATTCGCTCCAGTTGGTTGCCAATGATATGTCACATCGTTTTGTATTCCAAAATCACGGATGGCACGGACTGCAGCATTGTTATCTTTCTTCTTTGTTAGCATGTGAGCTCCGGCCAAATTATCATACTCCATATTGATGCCCCATGCGTATTCATTATTACCTTGTGTACTAGACCAATAAAAACTGTTTTGAAGAACTGATCCATTATTGACAATCAAAGCAGATTGGATCATACTCATTCTACTGATTAATATCCTAAGCTGTCCAATAGAAGGCAAATACCAATTAGGATAATCCACCTTCCCGGCTGCATAATTAGTGTTATTATTTTGAGAGGCACGTATTTTTCGTGTATTTTCCTTTCCATCCAATTCATTCAATAATGTAAAAGTTGTGGAACCTGGAGAACAAGTAGCCACACCACTTATCGACACAGTACTCCCCCATTTACACCCCGAAGAAACGTCGTCCATCCCTACCATCCATCCTCCCGTTCCTTCTGGGTTAATGTAAAACACGACACCTTTGCTGCCATCATCATTCATTATGACATCACCGATATGATACGATTGCGAGAACAACAGCGAACTATTGCCCAACACAACCAACAATAATATCCATATCCAGTGCTTCATACGATCAAAAATCAATTATAGCTCGAACACGGTTTGACTTGCTCTTTAAATCTTTGTCAATCCCTCCATTATTACATTGAATCTTAAAAGCATTGCCTTCATTGATTTCATTAGATGACCAAAGATGTGCAGTTAAGGACTCAGTAAAGACAGTCCCATTCACTCGTTGAAGACTTTGATTTACAATGAGAACCGATGCATAGAGAACATTCAATTGTCCCAATGCAGGCAGATACCAACTATGACCTCCCACACTTCCTAATCCCAAGACGTAATCCACAGCAGCATAAGTTGTATTAGAATTTGCCGCATTGTGAATTTTCTGGGTGTTTTCATAACCATTAAAATCATTGATAGCAGGTATCCAATTTGTATAATTGGCAAGATCCGGAATATCCACAGTTGATTTATTACACCATGCCTTTTGCGATTCTGTTACACTCACAGCCCAACCATGTTGACCCGAAGGATCTACATAAAACACGATGCCTTTGGCCGTTTTTCCTGCAACGGGCCATTTTGAAGCCTTCACGATGGAACCGTCACTGCATAGGATGTCACCCACGGCTGGGTTTAACACTTCTGCAGTCAAAGTAATCTCATCCCCTTCACAGATGGTATCACTCGGAGAAATCGTGATTTCCACCACTGGAGGACTGGCAACATACACTGTGGCCGTTTCTGTGGTCTCGCAACCTCCATCCAAAGAGACCGTCACCGAATAAGGGGTGCTTTGAGCAGGAGCCACGGTGATTTCTGGAGTGGTCTCACCAGTATTCCATAAGTAACTGAAATTGTCTGATGAAGAAGGCATGGTGAAATCATGGATTGCTCTGACACAATGTTTTTGGTCTTTTCCATGAAACCAAAAGCCACCTCCACTATATTGCCCAGGATCATAAACCGGAGAACCATTGGTTATACTATTTTTAAAGGAGATAGCCCAAGCATTATCTTTGTCTTTTTCGGTACTGCTCCAATAAACATCATTAGACATACAAGAACCATAAATAGACAAAACAGAATCAACAACAGCTAAAGAGGAATACAAATATTGCAGTTCTCTGACAGAAGGCAAATACCAATCATCACCAAAATAAGGTTGATTATTGGAATTAACGACCCATGCTGCAAAATCATGATTACTAAATTTATTCCTAATACGAAATGTACGTTCTTTGCCGCTCATATTATCACTACTCTGCACCAAATAATATGTACTTTCACTTACAGAAACAGCAGCAGGTTGTAAAACAAACTGTTTATCTCCCCATTTAAATTTATTAGTACCATTTTTAGTCACGTCATGCAACGCCACCATCCAACCTCCTGTGCGTTCGGGATTGATATAGAATACCACACCTTGTTGGCCGTCTTCAGTGGTGATGAAATCGCCAATATGATAGCTCTGAGCCTTGACTTGCAAAGCGCAACAAAGAAGCAATACTATGTACCAAACACTTTTTCTCATCCCTAAAATGAACACATTGCTCGCACTCTATATGACTTCGTACCATTATCTCCTTTCACAGCCGCTCTATCGGAAAACAACCATTTATTGGTATTATCGACTTGCGTTGAAGACCAATAGAATTTAGATGGAGTTACTGTTAATAATGTTCCACCAACTGTTGTCATAGAAGCATTAATAATTGCTATGTCAGCAAAGATGCTTCGCCACTGACCAATTGAAGGGAGATACCATCCTTGGGAAAGATCCATCAGATAAGCAGCAGGAAACTGTTCCGCATTACCTGCTCTTCGGATGGCATGGGTATGAGCATAGCCATCCAAGTCAAAGATAGCTTCACGGGGATTCGAAGTAGTCACCAGCCCAGAAACCGTAGTGTTAGTAAGGTTCCATATCACGTTTTCGGTCTCATCCAGCGCCAATGCCCAGCCATTCCATCCGTTATTATCCACATGTACCACCACTCCATTGGCTGTTTTTCCAGACACAGGCCAGCTACTCACAGGAACGATGCTACCATCCGTGCATAGAATATCGCCCACCGACACGAGCCTTATATCGCCAGTTGTGGTTGCTGCGGCATGAAGCGTCACCGGATCGCCATCGCAACCAGCATTTCCTTCTACCCAGACGTTTACTGCAAGACTTGACATCACCGTGACGGGAACCACGTTGCTATAGCTCCAATTCCCCGAAGGGTACTCCAAGGCATAACGGAGATAATAACCATTATATGAAGCTGGGATATTGTTGTTAGTGAACGTGTTGAAAGGTCCCTCTGCGGAAGGCCCTATCTGCCATTGTCCAGAACAACCTTGACAGAACAACTCTGGCACAGTCAATGAAAATGACCCTCCTTCACATACTGGCATTGGCCTGATAATTTGCCCTACATAAGATACATTTACAGTCACCTCCGCTGTACATAGTTCAGTGGCTTCAAGAGAAATATCATCTAAGCCGAAGTCGTTGCCAGCATCATCTTTTGTATTCAAATCATAAATTGTAATAGTTGCAGTTGTTGCATCCTCACTATTCCATGGAGACGTGAACTCATTCCAAGAAAAAACTGCCAACTGCTCGCCCAATGAAACTCCATTGATATCAAACTTCAAATTAGCTTGATAATTAGTGTTGGAGTCTTGTTTACGCATGTGCACCAACCGTGCTGAAAAATCATAATTGGAATGAGGAATAACCGAGATTGTTTCCTGCCATACCCTATGCGAACTATTACGAGAACCATTCACCATCATAAATTTCCCTGATTGGCCATTTGTCACCCATGGGATTGCGGAAATAGTTTGAGATGGGAAATGATTCGTCAATTGATTATCCACAGTAAAAATTCGACCATCCTCGTTTTGTATCGTAGCAGTAATATTTCCCGAAGTATATCTATAATCTGTTTCAAAGTCTTTATACCCATCTTCAAAATCCCCATTGACGACTAAATCAGGATATCCAGTCACAGTGTAGGTGGTGGTGACAGTAGGCGAAGCAATGGGATTAGGAATGTCAGTGGCAGAAAGGCTTGCAGCAGGAGACCAAGTGTAAGTCGATGCACCCGAAGCCGAAAGCTGAACACTATGCCCTGGATAAATGGTCTGGTCACCACAAGTGACTATGCCACAGCCATCTTTGCTCTGCCCAAGAGCCATGCCTTGCATCAAGAATACCGAAACAAGTACCCACAAGGGTAGCATGAATCCTTTCGATATCCGAGGTATGTTTTGCATCACCTATTATATTTAAAATAAGCGCGGCAAAGCTAAGAAAAAAACGAATATCCGTCAAGTTATATTATGAATAATATTCATATTTTAGATTATTCTATAATAATAGAATTATATTCATTATATATTTTAATGAAATAAATACCTCTTGGAAGATTCAATGTAGTATAAATCAAGTTATCACCCTTGCTGACAGCAATTATTTTGTCAGCAACCAATTGCCCCAAAGTGTTATAAACTCGCATCGGAAACAAACCCGACGACTCCGATTGAAATGACAGATATACCGCTCCTGACGAAGGATTGGGAAAACAACAGAGATGTTTCACTTCAGAATCAGGCGATGACAAAAACGCACATAACTCCTGATAAGCTATTGATGGCCGCGTCTCCAAGAAATGACGGATCTTTTCCATAACCGTCTCCCATGATTCCAAAGAAGCTGGCTTCCCAAAACGCTCGGATTGATGAATGACCTCATCCCGAATCCAAGCCCTTGCCTGCTGCAACATTAAAGAGGTGTTTCCAAAAGAAAAAGCTCCAGTAGTCAGTTCATGATAACGAACGAGAAACCGCGAAATAAATGCTTTGTTTTCAAGGAGTTTCCTAAATAACAAGGTAGCGGTGCGTGAGCTTGGCCAGGTGTCTTCACCCGTATAAGCGGCATTGGCAAAAGCATCGAAATCAAGATCCGAGAGACAGGCATCACCATCGAAGAAAATCCACCGCCAGGGGTTGTCGTTTTCCTGCCAACAACGCATATTGTTGGAGGGCCAGTCGGCATTTTTAATGAAAGTCTCGAAAACGACATAGTCGATGAAATTCTGAACATCTATCAATGAACATAAATAGGCATATTCCGAGGAGTCGGCGAGATTCGCTTCGGAAAGCCACGACATCATTGCATTGAAGTTAGTGTTGTCACCACAATCCACAGTTCCCGTCCAGTTCTTGACGATGGTACAGTCATCCTCGTCCACATCAAAATGATCACTTAGGAAATCCTCGTCGATTTTTTCTTTCAGCAGATAGATGCCCCAGTATTCCCCATTCAGGAACAGGACGACCGGCTGGTTCGCACTCGACTCCACGTTGATTTCAGCCGCCATACGGTCACACAGATAATCCTCGACGCCAGATTGAAACCAAGAAGCGCTGAATGGTTTGAGAACCAGACGTTTGAAACCTGTGTGGTCTGTCGTCTCGAAAAGAGGGAAGAAGAAGCGTTTTTCTCCATATTCTTTTCGGGCATAGATTTTCAATCCTTTTTGGGAAAACCGCCTCGACTGTTCCCCATGGGTCCTCAATCCCGCTTTCATGTTAAAATAGCAGGTGTCATTAGCATAGCACTCCACATTACACAGTCGCTCCCACTCTTTACCCGTTTGATAATAGTTGCCTGTGGTTTTCGGACAATCGGGGTCGAAAAAAACGCCAGGCACCATGATACCCGTCCCATAGTCGAACAAGGCCAAGGAGTCGGCACAAAGGGAAAGCACCGGAAGACCGTGTGTGTCGCCCTCCAAGCTCTTGACAAAATAGGACTGAGTGGCGACTGTACTTACAAGATGACCGTCCGTGTCGAAAGCGGCAGCACGGATGACGATGGCGTGACGTACGTTCGCAGGACGATCGTCCTCCTCCAAAGGGGAATGGAGATTTAGGGTATAGATATCCGATGTAGAATAGAGCGACTCGGAAAGCGTCAAAGGGCCGTCATACAAAGCATCATAGACCGTAGGGGTGTTGCCATTCAAGGTATAATGGATCTCGCAACTATCATCAGGGAAAGAGAGGGTGACAGCACAAGGTTGCTGAAAGACGCCACCTGTAGGAGAGAAACTCACCTTTGGCTGGGCTTGCAAAACGATGGCAAGCGACCAAAAAACGACGAAACACAAAACAGTTCTCATAACACACAGTTGGCAAAGGTTGCAAAGTTACGCAAATAAAACCTATCTTTGCAATGGCAAAACATCAAAACACTCCATAATCTAGAGCACTGATGAGCAGGGGATTCATAAAAGAAGGCGATCAAGAAGAGATTCCAATGGTGCCACCAAGGGCATACCTGCCCGATGGCGTGCCTAACTATGTCACCAAAGAAGGTCTCGCGGCTCTTAACGAGGAGCTGAAAAATCTTGAAACGGAACGGGCTAAAGCTGGCGATAACTACATCTTATGCAACTTCATCGATGCCAAGATGAAACAACTCATCAGCCGTATCAGCAGTGCCGTGGAAATCGACATTTCAAAAGCTAACAAAAACACAGTGAGCTTTGGTGCCTGGGTGCGTTACAACGGTCGCGTGGTGAGAATCGTAGGAGTGGATGAAGCCAATGTGGACCAAGGCCTGGTCTCCTTCGTCTCACCGATAGCCAAGGCATTAACAGGGAAAAAGGCGGGAGAGGTCTTCGAATTGAAAGGGCCAGGAGGCACGGAAAAAATCGAAGTGAATGAAGTGTCGTTTGAACCGATGGCTCTTACACAACTGGTTCACGACAAGGTTCAGGACAAGCCAACGGAAAAAGTGATCGCTGCAGAAAGACGTAGCCAAAAATCCTTCGGAACGGAAATCGAACAGGTGATACAGACCCCACAGACTGCACAAGAAGAGAACATCGACTTGCCGGCAAACGAGGATAAACCTAACAAGTTTGAACCAGAGATCAATCAGATGGAGTTCCTGCCTATTGTCAACGAGCGAGGCATCATCGTGGGACGGGCTTTGTATATCGAGCTCCACAAAGGAAACAAAATCCTGCACCCCGTTGTGCATCTACATATTGTTAATGGAAAAGGAGAGACCTCAAGACGCTACTGGTGGCATGTGGCTTTTGGCGACACCCCAGAAAAAACGCTCAAACGGAAGATGACAGAAACACTGGGATTAGCTAAAGTAAAACCCACGCTGAAGAAACAGTATATCCGAGAATCGAGAACCGAGAAAGAACTGGTTTATATGTTCATGGTGGTTTCCGAAGAAGACCTTCCAATAACCCCCAATGAAAAAGAATATATCGATATTTTTAAAATGGATATATTATAATGATTTATTCATTATAATTATATAATTAATATTTATTATAAAGAATATTTATATATATATCTTACAAATTATTCACACAAACTTCGGGATAATTCAATTTCAACTCAACCGTTTTCTTTTCAATCAACGCTTCAAACCGTTGGTATGCCTCGCTCTCAGGGAAGAGCGGCTTGTGATGAAGCATCTGCTTGAGTTCTTTGGCAGCGGCCATGGCGGGAAGTTCGGAGGGATTGACAGCGAATTGAACGAATCTCTCGAAGATATAATTCACCGCTTGATCGGTGGGATGCACCATGTCTTCCTTATAAAAACGGTAGTCGCGAAGCTCATCAAGAAGGATTTCGTAGGCAGGGAAATAATGGGCATTATCAAAGATCTCGCATACCTGATCCACTGCCAGCAACATTGAGGCCTTGCTCAGCTGGTTCTCATGAAGGCCGTCTTTGAGATGACGCAACGGGGAGATGGTGAAGATGAACTGCTTGTCGGGAACAGCTCGCAGCATATCAGAAAGCAAATCAGCAGTCTCCTCCACCGAGAGGAAGACCCGTTCGAATCGGGTCGCAGGAAGTTTATGGCAGTTTGAGACCACACGGCCAGATGTCCTCTCACGGTAAATCCAGGAGGTGCCTAAACTGATGATAATCCATCTCGCAGATTGAAAATGTTGGTGTGCCTCAGCAAGACTCTGGTTGACCGTTTGAAGCAACGCTTCTTCTGTCGGTCTCCAGAAGTCGGTGTTATGGCTGAAGGTACAATAGAACTCCCCTCCCACTTCAATCACCTCGTCATGGGTAAACGGAGTGCCGTCGCGGAGGCGTTGCAGTGAGTGGGCGATGCTGGCCGGGTTATACAGCACGCCGAAGGGGTTGACTTGTGCATGAAAGCCCACGCCACGACAGAGGGAGCCCACCTCGTCGGCGAAACAGGAGCCTAAGAAAAGGAGCGGGTCGCTGTAGCGGATGGATGGGGATAAAGGAGTGATATTTAGGTCGGTGTGGAGTTTCATAGGAATTTTACCTCACCCCCCGACGGGGGGTGAGGTCTAATGAGTGCCGGGGGGTGAGGTTATTTACTAGCGATGAGGAAGCGTTCCACCTCGATACCTGCCATGGCTCCGGTGCCGGCGGCCACGATGGCTTGGCGGTAGATACGGTCCTGGCAGTCGCCGCAGGCAAAGATGCCTTCCACGTTGGTGGCAGTGGATTTCGGCTTGGTGATGATATAGCCTTCCTCATCCATGTCGAGGAGTCCTTTGAACGGCTCGGTGTTCGGGGTATGGCCGATGGCCTCGAAGAAGCCGTCCACATAGATGGTACGTTCCTCTTTGGTGTCGCTGTGATATAACACGGCACCCTTCAGCTTCTTCATGAAGCCTTGCTGTTCGCCAAAGAGCTCTTTGGTCTGATGTTTCCAAAGCACCTCGATGTTAGGGGTGTTCAGCACCCGATGCTGCATGGCCTTGGAGGCGCGCAGCACGTCACGGCGGACGATGAGATAGACTTTGTTGCAGAGTTTGGCCAGATAGGTGGCGTCTTCGCAGGCCGTGTCGCCACCGCCGACGACCGCCACGTCCTTCCCTTTATAGAAAAAGCCGTCGCAGGTGGCACAGGCAGAGACGCCGCCACCTTTGAACTCCTCTTCAGTGGGGAGTCCGAGATAACGAGCCGAAGCACCCGTGGAGACGATAATGGCGTCGGCCAACAGCTCTCCGTCGTATTCGGTAGTCACCCTGAAAGGCCGTTGTGAGGCATCGATAGCCGTGACCTCCCCCATGCGGATGTCCGCGCCAAAGCGTTCCGCTTGCTGGCGGATCTCCTCCATCATATCGGGGCCGTTGATCCCCTTAGGATACCCTGGGAAGTTCTCGATTTCAGTCGTCTGAGTCAGCTGTCCGCCAGGCTGCATGCCTTCATAGACAACAGTTTTGATGTCGGCGCGACAAGTATAGATAGCAGCGGTATAACCCGCTGGTCCTGAGCCGATTATTAAGCATTCAACGTGTTCCATAGTGTAGAATTTTAGCATTAAGATTTTTAAAATTAGAGTAAATAATTGCAAAAGTAACTTTTTTTTTGAAAAAATGCGCCATAATTCAAAAAACATTCCTATCTTTGCAGCCGCAAAAGCAATCGGGGTGTGGTGCAGTTGGCTAGCATTCTTGCATGGGGTGCAAGCGGTCGCCCGTTCGAGTCGGGCCACTCCGACGCTCAAAGGACATCAAAGCAGTTTGGTGTCCTTTTTTATTGGAAATCATCGATTTAGAACATCATCCCTTGTTCGATAACCTACAAAAACAATCCGAGCTGCTCCAAAAGGAGTATGAATTCGAGAAGGCCACCTACCTCGAGGCGGTGCAACGTGCCCCGATGAATGGCGATGTGGCAGAAGGTGACTGCTGGTATCCGATACGATTAGGCAACACCTCTTATAATATCGCCAACCAGTTGGTGGTGGATGTGTTCTTCGACGGGACACAACCTGAGGATTCGAGCAGCGACTTCGAGCCGGGCAAGATCGTCAACTTTTTCAGCTTCGAGAACGGAAAGATGCGGGTGCTCAACTACAACTGTGCCGTGAGCCGCGTCCAAGAATACCGTATGGAGATTGCTGTGAACAACATGCCCACGCTGATGGCCTTGCAAAACCTGGCCTCACGCGCTAAAGTCGGGGTGCTTTTAGGCATCGATGACTACACCTATCAGGTGATGCAAAGCAGCCTTCGGCAGGTGAAAGACCGCAACGACGAGGGTTTTGTCAACCTACGCAGCGTGCTGATCGGAGAGCGGCAGCCTGCTTTTCGGGAGTTGCACTATGCTCCCATGCCTTGGCTTAACGCCAGCCAGAACGCCGCCGTCAGCAAGGTGCTGAACGCCCGCGAGACCGCCATCGTTCATGGGCCACCTGGCACGGGCAAGACCACCACCCTCGTAGAAGCCATCAGCGAGACGCTGAAACGCGAGACCCAGGTGCTGGTGTGTGCCCCGAGTAACGCCGCCGTTGACTGGATCAGCGAACAGCTCTTCAGACGGGGAATCTCTGTTTTACGTATCGGCAACCCCTTAAGGATCAACGACGTGATGATGCAGTGTTCCTACGAATACCGCTACGCCAACCACCCCGATTACTTAGAGCTGTTCGGCATCCGCAACTCGCTGAGAGAGCTCAAGAGCCGTCCGCGGCTGGGCGACAAGGAGCACAACCAGATCCGTAAGCTGCAACACCGTGAGATGGAACTGGAGGTGAAGATTCGCGAAGAGCTCTTCGGCACGTCAGGGGTCATCGCCTGCACCCTCATCGGCAGTGCCAACCGTCTCTTGGAAAGGAGACACTTCGGCACGGTGTTCATCGACGAGGCCGCCCAAGCCCTCGAAGCTGCCTGCTGGACCGCCATCCTTAGAGCTGACCGTGTCATCTTCGCCGGCGACCATCAGCAACTGCCACCCACCATCAAATGTCTGGAAGCCGCGCGTGAAGGACTGGAAAAGACACTGATGCAGAAGGTAGTCCGGAGCAAACCCTCGTGCGTCACCCTGCTGGACGTGCAGTACCGGATGAACAAGGACATCATGGAGTTCTCATCACGTCATTTCTACCACGGCAAGCTGAAAGCCGACCCTTCCGTGGCAGAACACCTCGTCTCCCCTATCGACACCCCGCTGATGTGGCTCGACACCACGTCATGCGACTTCGGGGAACAGCAAAGCCGAAACCTCAGCCGAAGCAACCACGAGGAAGCCAAGCTGCTCATGAAGACCTTGATGGACTATGTGAAACTCATCGGGATGGAACATCTGCTGAGAGAGCAAACCGACTTCGGCATCATCTCACCCTATAAAGCACAGGTTCGATTGCTTCGTAAATATCTCAGAAACAACAGAATGCTCAAGCCCTTGCGGCATCAAATCACCGTCAACACGGTGGATGGATTCCAGGGACAGGAACGCGACGTGATTCTCATCAGCATGGTACGTGACAATGCCAGCGGCAACATCGGATTCCTCAACGACCTCCGAAGGATGAATGTGGCTATCACCAGGGCAAGGATGAAACTCATCATCTTCGGCAACGCCGAGACGCTGGGGAAGACGAAGTTCTATGAAAAGTTGATTGCTTATTTTGAGGAACGAGGGGATTTTGTCCGAATTGAGCCGGAACATAATAATCAAGAGTGAGGGATTAACATCAGAATATTTATTTATTAAAACATCGAAAAGCACGAAAGGCACGAAATAAAGTTTTCGATTTTTTTCGTGTATTTCGATGTTAACAATATTTTTATTATTTTTGCGTTTTTAATTTTTAAATAAAACATATATATGATGTTAATTTATCCAAATGAATCTTATAAGATAAACGGAGCAATCTACGAGGTAAATAAAAATTTAGGACCAGGATTTCTCGAAAAGGTTTATCAAGAAGCGTTAGAAAAAGAATTTAAATTACAAGGTATTCCTTATGAGCGAGAAAAAGAATTCTCAATCATATATAAAGGAGAAGCACTGAAACAACTTTATGTAGCTGATTTCGTTTGTTACAATAAAATAGTGGTTGAATTGAAAGCGGTGGAAGAATTGCTTCCTATCCATACAGCACAGGTAATAAACTACCTTTGTATCACAGGCTACAAACTGGGTCTTTTAGTAAACTTCAACGCTCGCAAAATAATTCCAGAAAGAATCGTCAGGTATTAATTAAAACATCGAAAAGCACGAAAGGCACGAAATAAAGAAAAGTATAAAAAATTTCGTTTTTTTCGTGTATTTCGATGTTTAAAATTAAATTATTTTATTATTTTTGCTGCAATATAATTAATGATATCACCATGAACAAATCCATATTAATCATCGATGATCAAGAAAACCAAGCCAAAGAACTATGCTCAGCATTACAGAATGCGTTAAGTGACTGCGAATTAAACTACGCCTCCAAGGAAAACGACATCATGACCAAAGTGATCACCCAATATTATTCCATTGCCATCGTTGACCTGAGGATGGACGGTTATTGCATTGACGGATTCAATGTGATGGACCAAATCATGGCTGCGAATCCGTATGCCAAAATAATCATCATTTCGGCTTATATGAATGATTATCTGCTGCGTATCTCCGACTACATCTCCAAAGGCTCTATCCTCGCGCTTTCGGAGAAGAAAGCTTACAGCATTTGGATTCCAGAACTCGCTGGCATCATCAACGACTATTACAACAAGGACCTCAACCCTATCGCTGTTCAGATTCTTGAAGACCTCTTCGCCAAAGCGAAAAACGAGCCCGACACGGCTAAAAAAGGGCGATTGTTCGAGGAATTTGTCGTAGGACTATTCCGACAAATGGGATTCATCCACATAGAGACCCGTGTTCGCGACAAGGCCAGCAACGAGATCGACCTCATCGTTCGCAACGACCTCGCCGACCCTTTTTTCAGCAAATTCGGGAGATACATCTTTGTGGAGTGCAAAAACAAACCCGAAGTGGGATTCTCAAAAAACGACTTCATCGTTTTCAACAAAAAGGTCTCGTCATCGAACGGCGACAGCAACCTTGGCGTGGTATTCACCACGGGGCATATCCAGCGCACAGTTTATCTTGAGGCTTTGCGTGAGTCGGAGAAAGGGGTGAAAATCCTGTACCTTGGGTCGGGGGAGATCGCCAAACTCATCCATACGGCGAATATGCTTGAGGAATTCAAGGAGATCATCGACCGCCAAGTTTCGTAGCGGCGAATTTTTTGTTGTCGGCGAATTTTTTGTTGTCGGCGAATTTTTTGTTGTCGGCGAATTTTTTGTTGTCGGCGAATTTTTTGTTGTCGGCGAATTAAGCGAATTTAGCTAATTTTTATTCGCTTAATTCGTTTAATTCGCCGACAATTCTTCTTCGCATAATTCGCCGACCCTTTCTAATTCGCTTAATTCACCGTTAGCAGTGAAAAGGCTGCCGCCAGCAGGAATGTGTGCAGAACCTGCTTGGGAAGGAATTGGTCGGGGACACCTGTCTTCAGCGTATTTCGGATGGTTAGCAGATCCCGGAGAAAGAGCGGGAAAAGCAGCCAGAACGAGTAGGTGTAATATGGGGCACGCTTCAGGATCGAGAAGACTGTCAGGCACAGGAAAGGCACGACAGTCAAGCAAACATGGTAGAGAAACGCTCCCTTCAAGCCTATCTTCACCACGAAGCTGTTTTTGCCGAAGGCTTTGTCGTTTTCATAGTCACGCATATTGTTGATATTCAGCACAGCGTTGGAGCAACAGCCCATGGCAGTGGCGGGAAGCAATATGCTGAAATCCAAGTTACGGGTGGCGAGATAATAAGTGCCAGCCACAGCCGCCCAACCAAAAAACAAGAAGCAGGACAGGTCGCCAAGGCCACGATAACCGTAAGGATGCTTGCCCAAGGTGTAAAACAAGGCAGCCAGCAATGCGGCAATGCCCATAACGGCAAAGACGGCCAATTCCTTCCAAGTAAGACGGGCGAAGACAAAAATCAACAAGGCGCCGAAGACGAGGACGACAAGCGCAGTGACCGCTATAGCCATACGCATCTGCCGTTCAGTCAATGCACCGCTTTGCATCGCACGTTGGGGACCGGCACGGTGGACATTGTCAACACCTTTTTTATAATCACCGTAATCATTGGCGAGGTTAGAGAGGATCTGCAAGGTAAGCGCAGTGAGGGCACAGAAGAGCACCACCCAGCCGTTGATGCCAGGGCTTTCGGCAAAGGCCAGAGCACCACCCAGCAGGATGCCGGACAAGGAGAGTAATACGGTGCGAGGACGGGCGGCGGAAAGGAAGGCATGTCCCCAAAACCTTCTCTCCTCGGGAGAGGGGGAGGAGGACACGCGAGATATTTGAGGATGATTTTTTCCTATCATGATTAAAACATTGATTAGAATTCAAAATCCTTATTTTTTCTACCGAGATTAACCTCACCCCCCGGCCCCCTCTCCACAGTGGAGAGGGGGAGCGTTCTACCCTGGGCCTACCGAGATTTAACCCCTAACGGGGTAGCTCCCTCTAAATTATAAATTCTCCTTCTACCGAGATTTAACCCCTAACGGGGTAGCTCCCTCTAAATTCTAAATTATAAATTCTCCTTCTACCGAGGTTTAACCCCTAACCTCACCCCCCGCCTCTCCACTGTGGAGAGGGGGAGCGTTCTACCCTGGGCCTACCGAGGTTAAACCCCTAACGGGGTAGCTCCCTCTAAATTCTAAATTCTAAATTCTAAATTCACTTCTTCCTGCCACGGCGTTTGGGGGAATAGTAAGATGGCTCCTCGTTGCGGGCGGCGCCACGACGGCCACGACCTGATTCTTTCGTGGAAGTGCTTCTGGAAGACGAGCCTCTTGAGGAAGTGCTTCTGGAAGACGAGCCTCTTGAGGAAGAGCCTCTCGAGGATGAACCACGCGAAGGACGGGGACCGTCGATGTCGTAGTCGCTGGAGCGGAAGTCAAAGCCACCGGACTCTTTCCTTGAACGCGATCCGCTGGAACGAGTCTCCTTTTTCGAACTTGAAGCTTTCTCTTTCTTTGAGCCTGAACCCTTCTCTTTCTTTGAAGTGGAGCTCTTTTCTTTCTTGGCGCCAAAGCCTCGTTCTTCGTTGCGTTTCTTGCGGGATGGACGGGTGTCTTCTTCATCGAGGAACACCTCAATGTCATCGAGTTTGTCACGCCAGTCAGGATCGAGCCACTCATGGCCGTCACGGGAACGTTCCACCTTATATATAGGCTTGTCGTCGTCGAGCTCACGGTTCTTCTTTTTCGACTTCTTCTCAAACATCTCCTCCAGCGTGAGGTCATCATGCTGTTCCGGTTGCTCAGGGCTTTTGTCTGAGTGTTCTTTGCGTTCGGTGTTTTTCTTGTTGCGTTTCGGCTGTTCCTTGGCCACTTCAACCAGGATGCCTTTGGGGTTCTTGCGCGGGTCGGAGAAGCACTCGAGAATCATGGGGACGAAGCTCTCTTCCACATCGACGTAGGAATAGTCGCCAAAGAGGTCGATACGTCCAATCGGGATGTTCTTGGAACGGGTCACATCGTTGATCTTGCCGATGATTTTCTGGGGAAGGATATGGTCGTTTTTGCCCATGCCGAAATAGAGGCGTTTCATCGTTTCGTCCTGATGGTCACGTTCTTTCTTACGGTCCTTACGGTCTTTCTTCTCGTCTTTCTCATCCACGTTGAGGTCAACAGCGTCTTTGTAGTAGTCGAGGAACCGGTTAAAGTTCAACGCCACCATGCGGGTGATCAGCTCTTCGCGCGACATCCATTCGAGTTTCTTGAAGATGACGGGCAAGTAATCGTCGATGTCCTCGCGGTTGATATCGACATGTTCAATACGGTCGATATGGTTAAAGAGCTGTTTCTCACACACTTCTTTACCTGTGGGGATGAGGGCTCTTTCGATGGGTCGGCCCACGATTTTTTCGATTTGTTTGACTTTGTGTTTCTCACGGAGATGCACCAGGCTGATGCAGATGCCCCGTTTGTCGGCACGTCCGGTACGACCGCTACGATGCACGTAGGTCTCGATGTCGTCGGGAAGGTTATAGTTGATGATATGGGTCAGCTCTTTGACGTCGATGCCACGGGCGGCCACGTCGGTGGCGACGAGCAGCTGCAAAGAGCGCTTGCGGAAGTGGTCCATCACGTTGTCGCGCATGGCTTGTGAGAGGTCGCCATGGAGGGCGGCGGCGTTATAGCCATCTTGGATGAGGCTGTCGGCAATCTCCTGGGTCTCCAGCTTGGTACGGCAGAAGATGATGCCATAGATGGACGGCGTGTAGTCGATGATACGTTTCAGCACCGAGTAACGGTCTTTGGCTGCCATCATATAATAACGATGGTCCACATTAGCGGTACCCGAGTTGCGTTCACCCACCGACACCTTCACCGGGTCGGTCATGTATTTGTTGAGGATGGCTTCCACCTCTTTCGGCATGGTAGCCGAGAACAGCATGGTGTTACGTTCCTTGGGCATGTACTCAAGGATGTCGTCCACTTCTTCCTGGAAGCCCATGTTGAGCATCTCATCAGCCTCGTCGAGGATCATGGTCTTGACGTTGGTGAAATCGACACGGTTACGGCGGATCATGTCGCGCAGACGACCCGGGGTAGCCACGATGATTTGCGGCTTACGAGCCAGGTCCTTGAACTGCACCTCGATGCTGGCGCCGCCATAGACTGGCACAATGAGGATTTCAGGGATGTACTTCGCATAGTTCTTAAGGTCCTTGGTGATCTGCATACACAGCTCACGGGTAGGACATAGGATCAGCGCTTGCACGCAGCGCTGTGAGGCGTCAATCTTCTGGAGCAAAGGCAAGCCGAAAGCAGCTGTCTTGCCCGTACCCGTCTGGGCAAGACCGACAAAGTCGGTGTCGCGGTCCAACAACACAGGAATCGTTTGTTCCTGAATTGGCATAGGATTCTCGAACCCCAGCTCCCCAATAGCCTTCAACAGAGCGGAGTCCAATCCAAAATCTGTAAATTGTGACATGAAATTAATTTGATGATTGAAAAGTGCGGCAAAATTACAGATTTTTTCTCTATTTTTGACATCTTTTTTGAATATGAAGGTAGTATATAGAATACATATTTATATATTTATAGCTTTATTAGCTATATTTGAAAGTGGTTGCGGAGGCTGTCGCAGCCACAAGGGCAAGCTTGACGGGTCTTTGCCCGTGGATTCATTGTTCACAGACTTAGGGAAAGATGCTTTAGAGCGTCGCACTGCCATGGCAGAGCGGACTTTTGACGCGTTGTACCGCAACCAGGAGCTGAACGGGGTGGTTCTTTATGCCGAAGGTGGGAAGATTCTGATTGAGAAAGCTTTGGGGTGGCGAGATTTGGTTCATCGCAAGGACTCCTTGCAGGTAGATGACCAGTTTCAGTTGGCTTCTGTGTCGAAGATGTTTACCGCTGAGGCCATCATGGTGTTATATTCCCAAGGCAAGCTTGACTATGACGACGAGGTAAAGAAATACATCCCCGAGTTCCCATACGAAGGCATCACGATACGGCATTTGTTGAATCATCGTTCGGGGTTGTCGAGATACGAGACGTTGGCTGATGACCATTGGCCAGACCGAGGCATTCCGATCAGCAACGATGAGGTCATCCAGCTTTACGGGAAGCATCAGCCAGTGCCTTATTACCAGCCGGATTACACTTTTCACTACACCAATATTAATTATGCGTTGTTGGCGAGTGTCGTCGAACGGGTCACAGGCCAGCCCTTTGATGTATTCATGAAAGAAGAGGTGTTCAAGCCTCTGGGCATGGAACACTCTTACATTTACACTTTGAAAGGGCAAGAGAGGTTGAAGACCTATATGGACACCAAGGTTCAGGGGCATGACCTCTACCGCAGCGGGCCGCAGCGTGTCCAGGACGATTATCTGAACGGTGTCATGGGCGACAAGATGATGTTCTCGACTGTAGAGGATTTATACAAGTTCAGTGTCGCCCTTGAAAACGGGACGTTTCTTCCTGACAGTATTCAGCAGGAGGCCTTCACGCCAGGGTCACCAGAATGGAAAAACGGTGACAATTACGGTTTTGGATGGAGGTTAAGCGAAAGCCATCCTGGTACCGTGTTCCATTTCGGATGGTGGAAAGGCTATCGTTCGTTTTTCATCCGTGACCTTGAGCGAGGGCGCACACTCATCCTGCTCACCAACACTGACAACGGAGCCATTGGTGAAGCGTTGTGGGATTTCATCAGTGACACCACGGTTCAGCTGCCCGCGGCATCAGTCCTCATAAAGTAAAGGTCAATCTTTGACAACCAGCTTGAAACCCACACCGTGGATATTCACCAGTTCCACATTCGGTTCATCTTTGAACAGTTTGCGCAATTTTGTGATGTACACGTCCATCGACCTGGCGTTGAAGTACGAGTCTTCATACCAAACCTTGCAAAGGGCGGTAGTACGTTCCAGCGTTTCGTTCATGTTCTCACAAAGCAAGAGCAACAAGTCGGCTTCTTTGGAAGTAAGCTTACGGCTTTCCTCGCCCCTGATCAAAAGATGTCGAGGTGCGTCAAACGTATAGGAACCCAGTTTAAAAGTGGTTGGTGAAGGAAGGTCTAAACTGGCTCTGTTAAAAACAGCGTGAATACGCATCAGCAGTTCATCCATGCTGAACGGCTTGGTGATATAATCATCTGCGCCTAATTTAAAGCCTTCGATAACATCCTTTTGTGTGGTTTTGGCGGTTAAAAAAATAATCGGGACACGTTTATCGATTTTCCGAATCTCTTTCGACAAAGTGAACCCATCCATGAGAGGCATCATCACATCAAAAATACAGAAATTGAAATCGCCTTCTTGAAATGCTTGAAGCGCTTCCTCTCCATTGGAACACAAGGTAACAGCAATGTCCTTGGCCTCCAAATACTTCTTAAGGATGACACCCAGATTTTTGTCATCTTCTGCTAACAAGCTATTTATCTTCTGTGCCATTTAAGTAGTTAGTTAAAAATATAAAAAAAACAATTAGTATTAAAATCTATCGTTAAAAACTATATAATAAAGTGAAGTTTTCTCATTTCAGTGGCAAAGATACAACGAAAGTTGTTCCCTTCGACAATTCACTCTCAACTTTTATTGTTCCTTTATGATAATTTATGACCTGCAAAAAGTAGTTCAGTCCCAAACCAAAGCCTTTTATATAGTGCTCGTTCTCGATATTGATGCGGGAGAAAGGCTCGAAAATAAGGGATTGGTTCTCTTTGGCGATGCCTATCCCGTTATCTTTAAACTGGATTTCAATAGTATGGTCCACCATTTTGGTACTGATATCAATCACCAGGTCTCCGTTACGGTATTTGATGGCGTTATCAACCAAGTTAGAGAAGCCATGGGCAAGGTAGGAAGGGTATCCCAACACCAAGTCATTCTCAGCCTGTAAGTCAAAGTTGACCACAGCATGGCATTGGTTCAGCTGAAGTCTGGTGCTATCGACCACATTTTTCAACAAAGTATGAATCCGCACATCCTCCATAGTCTTCATCGGCATTTTCTGGGCGCGGACGACCGTAAGCACCTCATCAATCATCGACAAAATGGTTTTTGACTCCTCTGAAATCATCGACAAATACTCCTGAGAGGAGGCCTCGTCTTTCTGCACCGACTTATCTTGTAGAAACTGACATGCCAAACTAATCGTAGTGATAGGAGTCTTGATCTCGTGCGTGATGTTATGAAGCATCTGAACACGCAACTCATTCAGTTTCTGCTGCCGATGAACGATGTAAACAAAGGTGAAAAAACAATAAAGGAGAATCAGAGACAGCAAGAGGATTAAGATATAGGCTATGACTAAATCCTTATGAAAACGATCATATAATTCAGGGAAATAAAAGTACAGACTGTCCGAAAGAATCTTACCTTCAGGATTGATGGATACCGTAGGATATTTGATACCGTATTCAAGAAGATGTTTTGCATCCACGCCTTCCGATAGACAATAGAATTTGTTATCTTGGGTGGAATAATAGCCTGTTTTACAATCATCAAAGATATAATAGTCGTGGAGATGCTTTGTAATCAAGGAATCCATCACATCACAGTCCAAAAGACGATAGTCCAAGCTGGAATGTGTTTGCTGGGCAAAACGGAAAAGATATTCTGTTTTCTCATAGATTTTTTCCACATTCCGAAGAAAGGTGAACGAAGAATCCACCGAAATCGATCCATGCTCCATTGGACCAACCACGTGGTTTTTGCTAGACCAATCCTCGAAAGACTCACTGTGATAAAAAGTATCAAAAGCCTTCCGATCCAACGAGTTAAATATCTGTACGACAGCCCTATCTAACTTAACACGAAAGGCCTCTTGATAACCTTCAAAGACATGTTTTGCGAGGGTAAGCTGTATGACATTCAAAAAAATCCATATAACCACCATGATGATGGTCAAAATGATTAAATTTCTGCTGCCTTTTTCCATCTAAATCCCTATTGTACACTGTTATCAACCTACAAAAATACAAAACAAATAGCGTTTTGCATCCAAAAAAATGGTTTTTTGTAACATTTTTCGGCTTTTTTCTTGCATAATAAAAAAAAGTTCGTAAATTTGCAACGGTTCTTATCATAATAACCTGTCAACACTTCCACAGTGTTGACAAATAAGGTTTCATAAATTTTGGTTTTTGGTTCTAGAAAATCCCGGCTCTCGCTGGGATTTTCTTGTTTTTTGCGGTTTTATTAGGATATTGACGATTGTTTGTTATCTTTGCACCAAATCTCAATCGTTATGAAACTTGAATTAGAACACACTTATCCATTCGTCAGCAAAGATGCCATGCAGGCATACGAGACGAGAATCGCATCCACTTACAACATCATCTACAACAAGACGGGAGCTGGCAACGACTTCCTGGGTTGGGTAAACCTACCTTCCGAGATTGACGAGAGTTTGATTGCCGACCTCGAAAAGACCGCCGCTAAGCTGCGCCAGAAGTCGGAGGTTTTCGTGGTCATCGGCATTGGTGGTTCCTATTTAGGTGCCCGTGCTGTCATCGAGGCCTTGCAAAACCACTTTGCTCCTTTGAGTGGTGAGAAACCTTTGGTCGTTTATGCGGGTCATAACATGAGCGAGGACTACCTGACCGAGCTCATCGCCATCCTCGACAAGAAGGACTACTCCATGGCGGTCATCTCCAAGTCGGGTACCACCACGGAACCAGCCATCGCTTTCCGCATCTTGAAACAACACATCGTCAAGAAATACGGTGAACAAGAGGCTGCCTCGCGCATCATCGCCATCACCGACAAAGCCAAAGGTGCCTTGAAGCAACTGTCCAATGTGAAAGGATACAAGACTTATATCGTCCCCGATGACGTGGGAGGACGTTTCTCCGTGCTCACCCCTGTGGGGCTTCTTCCCATCGCCATGGCAGGCATCAACATCCGAAAGCTCATTGCGGGAGCCGTCGAGATAGAGAAAATGTGCAGAACGAACCCCGCGTTGAACGGCAACATCGTTTCAGAATATGCCGTGATGCGACACCTATTATATATTGCTGGCAAGACCAACGAAATCATGGTCAACTACGAGCCTCGCCTGGTTTATTTCTCCGAATGGTGGAAACAACTCTATGGAGAGAGCCATGGCAAAGGACACAAGGGCATCTTCCCTGCCTCGGTCACCTTCAGCACCGACCTCCACTCCATGGGCCAATACATCCAGGACGGCCTGCGCAATCTCTTCGAGACCGTCATCTCGGTGGAAAACGCCAACCATGAATTACGCATCCCGATGGAAGACGAGGACCTCGACCAGCTGAACTACATCGCCGGAAAACGCATCTCCGAAGTGAACCACAAGGCTGAACTTGGCACCATGCTCGCCCATGTCGATGGCGGCGTGCCCGTGATGCGTATCGTCATCCCCGAAGTTTCACCCCTCGTGCTCGGACAACTGATTTACTTCTTCGAGATGGGTTGCGCCCTCAGCGGATACCTGTTGGAGGTGAACCCCTTCGACCAACCTGGCGTGGAAGCTTACAAGAAAAACATGTTCGCCCTGCTGGGAAAGAAAGGGTATGAAGCTCAGACAGAAGCACTAAAAGAGAGGTTAGAGGGAAGAATTGGGAATTAAGAATTGAGAATTGATTAACAAACATTTAATACATTGATTAACAAACATTTAATACTATGAAAAGAATTTTACTTATTGCTGTGGCTTTATGCTGCATGATTGCTGTTTCAGCTCAGGAACAAAACAGAAAACAACACTCACTGAAAGAAAAAGTGAAGAGAGTGGAGACACTCAACCGTCAGTCTCATGCCGTCACACAAAAACTCGACAGCATTGTCAATGACGACAATTCCAAACTCGTCTTCGAATATGACAACCATTTTCGCAGAACCAGCATGAAGACACTCCTGGGAAACGTTGTCTTTGTTGACCAACAGTTCGTTTACGATAATAACGGTCACCTCAGTTACACCACAACTGTAACTCCTTTCTATTCTGATAAGTATGAGTATTCCTACAACGCCCAAGGACTGGTTGCTGAAGAAACTGAATATGATCGGCATGGAGACAGTTGGGATCCGGAATATAAAACCAACTACGAGTATGATAGCCAAGGTCTCTTGACCGTCGCCATTGAAAAAGAATATGACGAGGGCAACTGGATCAATTACAAGAAAATGGAATATTCTTACACCGCTGGAAAACTTACCAAAGTCCTTGAATACTCATGGGGTTGGGACGGTGACGAATGGTGGGAATCCGACTCGGAGGTGTATAGCTATGATCATGCTGGAAACTGCATCAGCCTCCTCGTTACTTACAGATATCCCAATACCGACTGGATGAATCTTACAAAATACGAGTACGAGTATGACAGTTACGGAAACTGCGTTAAGGAAAACAACTATGAATACTCTGATTCAAAAGAATGGGTCACTGAGGAAGTGATCGAATACACATACGATGCCTCCATCCCCAGCAGCTCCATCGCTAGCTACGACGAGATTTTCGGAGAATTGGTCATCAAATTAAAGAGCAAACTGTTGAAAGTCGTGGATAGCTCATTTGATGATGGTCAGTTGGATGAGACGACCACCTCTATCCTTTACTATTCCAAGGGTTCACAAGTAGCTGATTTCCAAGCCACCACGTTGACTGTCAGTCCTAACCCCGCTTCCACGTTCCTCGCTATCCAGGCAGAAGACCTGAGACAAGTGGAGATCTTCAGCATGGACGGCAAGATGGTGATGTGTCTTGAAAAAGGCTTTGAGTCGGTTAACATCAGCGCCTTGGCCACTGGCACCTATCTGCTGAAAGCCACGATGAATAACAGCAACGTCATCACAGAGAAATTCATGAAACAATAATCGTGAAGAAAAACATTGAGATTATGGCTCCAGTGGGTTCGTATGAAGCCCTGGCAGCCGCCATACAAGCCGGTGCCGGAAGCGTTTATTTCGGCATCGGCAAACTTAATATGAGGTCGCGTTCAGCAAAGAACTTCACGCTGGACGATTTGCGACAATTAGCCGAGACCTGCAACAACAACGGCGTGAAGAGCTACGTCACGGTGAACACGGTGATTTACGACGAGGAGATGGAAGAGATGCACCAGCTGCTCGACGCCATCAAGGCCAACGACATCTCTGCCATCATCGCCTCCGACCAAAGCGTGATTCAATACGCACGACAAATCGGTGTGGAGGTCCATATATCCACCCAATGCAACATCACCAATTTGGAGGCGGTGAAATACTATTCCCAGTTTGCCGATGTGATGGTGACTGCGCGTGAGCTCAACATCGACCAGGTGAAGCACATCACCGAGGAGATTGAGCGTCAGCAGATTCGGGGGCCTCATGGCCAGTTGGTACGCATCGAGGTGTTCTGTCATGGTGCCTTGTGCATGGCCATCTCGGGTAAATGCAACTTGAGTCAAGACCTCTACAACGCCTCCTCAAACCGTGGAGCCTGCCTGCAACTCTGCCGTCGCAGCTACGACGTGAAGGAACGTGACGATGGCTATGAATTGGCCTTGGACAACGAGTATATCATGTCGCCCAAGGACCTTTGTACCCTACCCTTCCTGGACCGCGTGTTGGATGCCGGTGTGGAAGTCTTGAAGATTGAAGGCCGTGGACGTTCACCTGAATACACCAAAAAGACCGTGGAGGTCTATCACGAGGCGGTGAAGGCCATTCAGGAAGGCACCTTCACTCAAGACAAGATCGATGCTTGGATGGAGCAGCTGAAAAGCGTCTATAACCGAGGCTTCTGGGATGGCTATTATTTAGGTCGTCGCACCTTCGAGTGGTCAAAGCAATACGGTTCGCAGGCCACACAGACCAAAGAGTTTATCGGCACGATCACCAACTATTTCAGCAAAATCGGTGTCGCCGAGATCCGCATGGAGACCCACGAGCTCAACGTCGATGACCCTATCATGATCATCGGTCCCACCACGGGGGTCTATGAGGACAGCATACGGGAAATCCGTTTGGACGACGGGGCAGTGCCGAGAGCCGTCAAGGGCGATATTTGCTCCATTCCTGTGAAGTCGGTGGTCCGTCGCGGAGACAAAGTCTATAAGGTTGTGGAGAATTGAGAATTAGAGACTATGCAAAAATTTAATATTCATACGCACAGCATTTATTCTGACGGCAAATCCACTCCACGGGAGCATGTGGAGGAAGCCATCCGTCAGGGATTGGTGAAACTCGGCTTTTCGGAACACAGTCCCCTACCCTTCGACAACACCTTTTCGGTGAAGAGCGAGCGAATGCCCGATTATGTGGCCGAAATCGCCGCCTTGAAAGAAGAATTCAAAGACCAAATCGAGATTCTTTGCGGTTTGGAAGCGGACTATATCCCCGGTGTTTCTGAGACCTTCGCTGTAACCAAGGAAAAATATCATTTGGATTATTTGATTGGCGGGGTACATCTGGTAGGGCATTCCGCCAACCCCGAGGAATTATGGTTCATCGATGGCCCCAAATGGGAGATTTACGATGAGGGGCTGATGAAGTTCTTCGACGGTGACATCCGCAAAGGGGTTCGGGCTTTCTTCGACCAGACCAATCAAATGCTTGAACATGAGTCATTCGACATCATCGCGCATTTCGACAAAATCAAGATGCACAACCGCGACCGGTATTTCCACGAGGACGAGCCATGGTATCGCAAGCTGGCGTTGGATACCCTTGACCTGATCCATCAAAAAGGCATCATCATGGAAATCAACACACGGGGCATTTACAAGAAACGTTACAACGGCTTTTATCCTTCGCCTTGGCTCTTAGCGGAAGCCACAAAGATGGGCATTCCGACCATCATCTCGTCCGATGCTCACCATTACAGTGAGATCACCTTGGAGTTCGATTCCGCTGAGGAAGCGATAGCTGCCATCAGGCAATAGTTGTCCTCCCTCTCCCTCGGGGAGAGGGGCTGGGGATAAAGGCACAAAAAAACCCCACCGGCGCATACGTCCGGTGGGGAAAAACAATATAAAGATTATGAAAAAAATCCGTTATTGCTTGGCAGCCATGACCAGCTTTCCTTTGTAATAAAGGTCGCCGTCAACATAATATGCTCTGTGATAGACGTGCATGGTGCCAGTTACTGGGCAAACTGCCATTGTGGGGACTTCAGCCTTGTAATGCGTTCTTCTCTTTGCGCCTCTGGTATGAGACTGTCTGCGTTTAGGATGTGCCATTTTAGTTCTATTTTAAAATGTTAATACCGTTTGTTTAATTATCTTCAATCTTAATATCCTTCAACGCCGCCCACCGCGGATCCGTTTCGACTTCATTCTCTTCCGAGGGCTCCTCGTCATGAGAAAGGAGTGCCAGCACTTGCGGATTACATTCACCTTCGGGATGAACCCGATGGATCGGTATCGACAGGATGATGTATTCATAAACCAAAGAACGGATATCGTAAGCGTGCTCCTCAGCAGGCACTACGACCACGTCGTCTGATTCCTCGACTTCTTCGGCACCGAGTTTGATGTAGAACACCTGCTCGCTCTGAATCGGGATGTAAAACTCGTCAGCGCATCGGTCGCAAGGCACCAGGACCTTACCTTGGATGTCGAAGGTCAGGGTCATCATGAACTCTTCCCTGTTGACATTGAGTTTCACCGTCACGTCTCCTTGTTTCACTTCGGAATACTCCAAATCGGCAAAAAAGTCATCGTGGATGTCGAATGTAAACTCATGGACACCAAGCGCAAGACCGCTTACCGGAATCAAGAATTCGCTTTCCTTTTCCATTTTCACCTTTAAATCGGGCTGCAAAAATACAAATTTTATCTTGAATACGAATTATTTTTCTGATTTTTTTTCATCGTCCAGCACTTCCATGGCTTTTTGAAGGATATCGTCCATGGGTTGATACAAGGGATAAAAGCCTTCGTCGTCAAAGAGGTTGCGGGCGATGTATGCCTTTAACAGGATGTTAGATTCCTTACGAGCCACTTGTTTCTCCTTCTCACTGCCCTTCACGCCTTTCTTTTCAGCCTGGGCCACCAGCTCGTTGAACATACGGTCCGAGACCTTGAAAGACTTGTCGAAAGCATCGACTGTCTTAAAAGCAGCCAGTTCCTGGCGGTTCCGGTCACAATAGTCGAAGGCATATTGATACAAGATGCCAAGGTTGACGATGCGGTTAAAGAAATACTCGGTGCTATCGTTGATCAGAGGCACATAGACATCGGGCATGATGCCGCCGCCGCCATAGACAGTTTTGCCTTTGGGGGTGGTGTATTTCAGCGAGTCGGCGAAATGGATGCTATCGACCGAGAAGAGCTCACCGTTTTCATAACGGTCATACGACTCAAGGAGGTAGTCTTCCTTATTGCCGTCGAAAGGTTTCTGGATGCAGCGTCCTGTTGGCGTATAATAACGGGCTACGGTAAGGCGGATGGCCGACTGGTCGTTGAGCATGATTTGTTCCTGGACCAGGCCTTTGCCGAAGGAGCGTCGTCCGACGATGGTGCCACGGTCGTTATCTTGCAAGGCGCCGGCGACGATTTCCGAGGCGCTGGCCGACTCACCGTCGATGAGCACTGCCACTGGCATGTCCTCCAGATGACCTTTCTTGCGTGCGTTGAAAGTAGCGCGGGGACGGCTTCGGCCTTCGGTAAACACCACCAGGCTGCCTTTGGGCAGGAACTCGTCGGCGATGTCAACAGCGGCGCTGAGATAGCCTCCAGCGTTACCCCTAAGGTCGAAGACCAGCTTCTTCATCCCTTGCTTTTTCAGTTTCTTCGCCGCTTCAGCAAACTCTTTATAGGTAGTGGCGGAGAACTTGCTGAGTTTGATATAGCCAGTCTCTTTATCAAGCATATAGGCGACATCCACGCTGTAGGTAGGGATGACATCGCGGGTGATGGTGAAGTCGAGCAGGCCATCGATGCCTCTTCGGTAGTTTTTGACCTTTACCTGGGTGCCTCTCGGGCCTTTGAGGAGGCGCATCACCGAGTCGTTTTGTATTTTGATGCCAGCGATCAGCGAGTCGTTCACAAAGACGATCCTGTCGCCCGCCATGATGCCGACACGTTCGGAGGGGCCTCCTTTAATGGTGTTGACGATGGCGACCGTGTCATCCACGATACGGAACTGCACGCCGATACCCTCGAAGCTACCCAGCAGCGGGTCGTTTACCGCGTTGAACTCCTCCAACGAGATATACTGGCTGTGCGGATCCAGTTCGTCCATCATCGCCACGATGGCATCCTCCTCGATGTCATGGACGGCGACGGTGTCAACATACATGGTGTTAATGTAATACATCACCTCGTCGAACTTACTCGCCGCAGCCACTCGGGCGCGTCGTTTCAACTGAATATTCTCCCTGACCACGCTGATTAAAAAACCAACCAATAGTCCCATAATCACCATCCAAAAGATGGAGTGAGAGTTGTTCGTGCGACCCATAACGTCCTGTGATGAAAGAAAAACACTAATTAGTCAGCAGGCTTCTCGATAGAGGCGCTTGACATCTGCAAATTACGGTCAACCTTTTTAAACAAGCCTTGAAGCACCGTGCCGGGACCGACTTCCACGACGGTATTGACGCCGTTAGCAATCATGTTGAGCATGGTCTGTGTCCAGCACACGGGTGAGGTAAGTTGTGCGATGAGGTTCTTTTTGATGATCTCCGGGTCGGTAACCGACTGGCCAGTCACATTCTGGTAAATCGGGCAGATGCCATAGCTGAACTTGGTGGCGTTGATTGCCTCGGCGAGCTCCACACGGGCCGGTTCCATCAGCGGGCTGTGGAAGGCTCCACCCACTTTAAGAGGAAGCACCCTCTTAGCACCTGCTTCCTGGAGTTTCTCAGTAGCTTTGGCCACCCCTTCTATCGAACCCGAGATGACGATTTGTCCCGGCGAGTTATAGTTGGCAGGGACGACTACAGCATCATGAATGGAGGAGCACACATTTTCCACCACACTATCTTCCAACCCGATCACGGCAGCCATGGTACCCGGTTGCAATTCACAGGCCTTCTGCATGGCATTGGCACGTTTGGCCACCAGCTTGAGGCCATCTTCAAAGGTCAACACTTTATTGGCGACCAATGCGGAGAACTCACCCAGCGAATGGCCGGCAACCATATTCGGCTGATAATCCTCAAGAATAGAGGCGAGGATCACAGAATGCAGGAAAATGGCAGGCTGGGTGACTTTGGTCTGACGAAGGTCATCCTCTGTGCCATCAAACATCATGTCGGTGATTTTAAAATCTAAAATTCTGTTGGCTTTGTGGAACATGTCCTTAGCTTTCGACGAGGCATCGAACAAGTCTTTTCCCATTCCCACAAATTGTGCTCCCTGACCAGGGAAAACATAGGCTTTCATCATAAAATAATCATTTATTTGGTTGTGTAACATTTGGTTGTGACATCTGGCACTTTCCAGTAAAGACAGCACCTACTTCTATCAAAAGCTGTTTGGTCAAGAGTTCCACCTCGACTTTGGAAGTGGATTTCAAGGCGGTAAGCTCCTCACATTTGAGGATTCCTTTCACCATGCCTGAGATATCCGCTTGTTTACAGGTCAAGTCGCCCTCGACCACACCGGTTTGACCAACAACAATTTTCCCGTTCGATTTCAGTGAGCCGATCAGACGACCATCCACACGGATATCACCGCTGGACTCCACGTCACCTTTGATAACGGTGCCTTTTCCTATTAAATTTCTTGCTGGAGCTTCCATTGTTTTAATTTATCGTTTTTTTATTCCTTATTATTGAGACCTTTCTTAGACTTTTCTGGTTCTGGTTTTGTTTCGAGACTTTTGCTTGAATTCTTATCCGGCAAATTTCCTGGCTTTGTACCTGGGGCTATTTCTGTTTTCTTACCTGTTTCCATGTCTGGTTTAAAGCCTGGTTTTAAATCGAGTTTTTCAGGTTTATTGCCTGGTTTTATTTCGGCTTTCTTCCCGTTGTCCATCTCAGGTTGGTCGCCCTTGCCCTCTGCTGGTTTAGGACTGGATTCCTCTACCTTGTTCGGGTCAATCGTGGTAACCATGGCTGTGTTCCCGTGTTCCTGAAGGAAGAGCACATATTCGTTCAACAGCTTATCTTTAAAGAAGATAGCATAGTTTTGAACTGAAATCGGAAATACGGAGAAGTCATTTCTGTCGAAACCACCGAAGATATAATCCGTAAGGAACATGGAGGTGATATAGTCATTTGCTTCAGCCTCATCTTGGTAGGAAGACAAGGTCAGGAGCATATACGAATCATTGAAGACCAGGTTGCTCATCTCGTAGGTTTTCAGCCGGTGTTCTTTTTTATTGAAATCGCTGATACGCACTTTCAGAGGTTCCACTCTAATCTTTTTGGGGTTAAACACGACCATGACGAGGTGTTCCGACTGAGGTTCGTAGGTGAAGGGTGACTTTGGCTTTGTTTCAGCGACCGTACCTTCGGGGGTAGGCAGTCCACCCAGATCGATGCCAATGTTATATTCTCCGTTGATATTCCTGAGGAGCTCCAAGGCATAGTTACGTATGGAACTGTTCGGGTAGGTATGGACCACGTTGAGGAGGGCATACGCCATGGTATCGACGGTTTCGAGTCTTCCTCTGGCGATGGCGTCGAGCAGGGCGAAGCGGGGTGCCAAGGCTGTGTCAGCGGGATAAAGTTCAAGAGCTTTCTCCGCGTTCATTCTCACGCGGTAGAACTGGCCTTGCTGATAAGCCTCGAAGGTCTTGGAATAGAGGTCCGAAGCTTGTTTCGACTCTTCCAGAATCTTTTTGTAGAAGTCGGGATCCAAGATGATGCTGGCATAGCTTGACTCGGGGTATTTCTCAAAGATGAGGTTTTTATATTTCAGCGCTTTGTCAGTGTCGTTGAGGTCGTTATACATTTTATATAAGGCATACCACGAAGGCAGTTCATGCTCATTGCCCGGATAGCGGGTGTCCAGTTTCTCGTAGGACTCGATAGAGCGCGGATAATCGGAGAGTCTGTCGAGATAGATAAAGCCCACATTATACAAGGCTTCAGCGATTTGTTGGTGTGCGGCTTGTTGTTGTTCTTCAGTCATAGGCAGATCGAGCATATAGTAGCCCCTGTCATGATTGGTGAGTGATGCGGCGAGTGAGTCTCTTTCGGGGTCGTTTTCTTCATCCTCGTAGCTGTCGAAGCCATCGGCGATGCCGCTGCTGATGTTTCGTTTGTCGGTGATACGCCAGTTGTCTTCGAGTTTACGCATGCCCCATTTTTTGGAGAATTCATTGAAGCCGTTGCGGAGGGTGGTCTCGTTATAGAAGTACCATGCTGTGCTGGTGTTACCCATTTCCATCGTCTGGGCGGCAGATGTTTTCCCGACGGTGCTTCCCATGAGAGCCATCTGTTCCTCATAGCGGCGTTGTTCCGCCTCGATACGTTCTTGTTCTATCACCTTAGCAATGATCTTGTCGATGAAGGCGTTTCTCTGGAGGGAGTCCATATTGGCCACCATCAGCAAGCTATCTTGATCCCGAACGATGCTAAGGTTGGCGACCAAGTCATTAAGTGTTTGAGAGATATTAAGGATGCTGTCGTAACCCACGGTAGTCTTCCTGTCCATGGCGTTGACCGCGGTGTCATAATAGGCTTGTGACAGTTCATATTCATTACGGTCAAACAAGATGCTGGCCACTTTGAGGGACGAGGTGGCGCGTTGTATTTGGTTGTTTGACGAATTCGCGACTGATTCTCTGTAGTAGCCTATTGCTTTGTCAACATCGCCTTCTCTCATCGCCAGTTCAGCCATGGCATAGTAGATACGGTCGAGGAACTCTTCGTTTTTGCTGTCATCGAGCATTTTTTCCAACATCTTGTAGAGTTCCTTAGCGTTCCCGGAGGAGCCCATCTTGGCCATGTTCATCTTGGCTTCGAAGAGCATTTCGTAAGGAGGATTCCGTTTGACGACCTTTTTAAATTGTTCTGTGGCACGGTTGGCATCGCCCAGTTCCATATAGACTTGGCCGAGGATAAACAACACACGGGAGCGAAGGTCGCGGCTGTCGGCTTGGACCAGACCTGCTTTGAGGTAGTCGATGGCACGGGCATAATCCTTGGTGGCGATATAATAGTCGGCCACGGTAAGGTCGAAGCTCCTTTGAATCTCCTTGGGCAGTTTTTTGCGGTCGGAGATACGGCTTTGCAGCTGTTCGATCATGGCGATGGCCTTGGGATACTGTTCTGTCTTGATATAGGTTTTGATCATCCAGAGATTGGAGACCAGGGCGATGTCACGATCTTTGAATTCGGTGCTGACGAAGTCGAAGGTACGCCGTGCGGGGATATAGTCTTGTTTATAGAAATGGGCTTTACCCATGACGAGGTAGGCGTCGTCAATCCATTTCACGCGTTCCTTGCCGTTGAATTTCATGGAGTGTTTCTGGACGCAGACGGAGGTCTTTTGAAGGGCGCGGTCCATCTGTGAGTTAAGAGCCATGGCTTCGGCCTTGGTACCATAGTTAAAGACAGGCAACACCTTGGAGTAATCGTCCTTGGCGTTCTTTTTGAGTTGTTTGTCGCCTTCCATCAAGCTGTATTCGCCATTCCAATAGACGTTGTAATGGCTGGTGAGGTTGTGATAGGCCCGGCGGGTGAAGGTGTTCTTTTTGGTGGAGCAGCCAAAGCAAAGGACTGCCACGACGGCCAGGGCGGCGACAACAGATAAGTTATGCTTGTTACGTATCATCAGATCAATGTGTTTTTTGGAACCATCGGTTTGCCAAGTCAAACATAAGCGAGTCGGAAGGCTCGGTCACTTCGGCTTTCATTTGCACGGCGACGCTGTCGGTAGCTTGTCGGAACTCCGTCATCAGCAAGGCATCAAAATCATGTTGTCTGCTTTCGTTGATGGCCGACTTTTGAGCTTGGAGGGCGGTCATAGCCTTCTCACGGAGGCTGTCCATGCGGAAGAAAGGAGCCAGCTGTTGGCAGAAACGGATGCTATCGTCCTGCCAGGACTGTGGCACTTGTATCGGTTCGTTGATGGAGACGAGTTTGTATTTCTCACACAGGGCTTTGGTTTCCGCGTTGATTTTGCCCATCTCGTGACTGAATTCCGCAGCGAGACGTTCCGCTTTTTCCACGCGATTCTTTTCTATTATTTTAGGAACATAGATATAGGCAGCGGTGCCAAGAGCGGCCAGAATAACGAGCATCAAGAGGATTTTGATTACGGAGAATCCCTTGGTAAGCAAAGAACGTACTTCAACAATATTGTCGAATCTTTGTTCTCTTGAAAACTGGGTACAGTGGGTAGCCACGCTGGAGAACTGGCTCAGCAAGTTGCGTTCTGAGATAAACTCGATGATTTTACCCAGAGAATAGACATCAGAGCGGGGGTCACATTCCTCGCCTTTGATTAGTTCTGGGGCGATGAACTCGTTTTCTTTGATAAGCAGTTCACGGTCGGTCTTGTACTCTGTTTCGGGCAGGCCGATGTCGATGACTTTGGCGTGATAGTCGTTGTTAGTGACGATAACATTCTCAGGTTTAAGGTCACAATGGATGATCATGCGCTGGTGCATATAGTTCAAGGCGTCGCAGATGTCGATGAGGACGTTCTTGATTTGTTTCTCGTTGAGGGTACCCACGCGCACATGTTCAGCGAGCGACTTACCATCGATAAACTCGAGGATGATGCAGTCGCCGAGGCCTTGGATGGTCTCGAATGCGAGGGCTTTACGGATGCATTTATGTTCCAGTTCGCTGGTCAGCTCATATTCTTTCTTCAGGTTTTGGCGGCATTTGGGGTCGTTGGCGTGTTCTGCTTTGAGGGTCTTTATGATCACCTTTCTGCCATTGTAATTGGCGGTAAACAGTCTGCTGTTGCCGTATGTGGAGGCAAAGAAAGGCTTGATATTCTCATAGTCTTTGGAGACAATCTTCGGCTCAGCCTTCGGCTTCGCCGAAGCGCCAGAATCCTGGAAACCATTATTCTGAGGAGTTCCAGCTCCATCGACCTGTTCAAAATTCGAAAAGATGTTTTCAGACATTTCTCATTAATGTATTTGGGAGCAAAGGTACGGCTTTTTTCCCAATTATTATGAAAAATGTGTGAAATTGTTTTTTAAACACCCCTCCTCTCCCCTCTCCCGCGGGAGAGGGGGCGAGGGTGAGGGGTTATCTCGGGATTTATTCAATAACTACCTTCTTCATTGCATATCCTTCTTCTGAACTAACCTTGAGCATATAAACACCCTTGGGAACTCCGTTCAAATGGAGCATCGTCTCGGTATTGTTGACTTCCTCATCAAGGATAGCCTGGCCCATCAGGTTATACACCGTCACCCGTTGGATCACGGCGTGGTCGCTGACAATCTTCGCGTCACCGTTGGTCGGGTTAGGATAGAGGTCAACTTGGAGTTCTTCGTTGACGGTGAATCCCTCGAGGTTGGCCATATTACAAACATCCTTGTTATCCACTACAGAAACATGGAAGGCTTCGGAGGTGAACTCACAAAGATCTACACCATCGAAAGGAGTCGCGATGCGGATGTCATCGACATTAAGTATGAAAATATCAGTGCAGTTGAAGTGACGGATAGCCACATAACCGGTTTGGCCAAAATAATCGCTTAGGTCAACGGTGTATTGATACCAGTTGTTATTATTAAAACGGTTACCATTGTGGGTTGCGTTAGCAGTAGCACCAACGCTCTTGGCAGTCATTGTCCATTCTTGGATAGTGGTGAAGTCTGAAGCACTGGTATTGCCTGAGGTGGATACTGCCACGCCGAAGTGCTCAGCAGCAAAGTTGGGGTCTTGTGCGCAAGCATAGAAACATACGAAGCCTCCAAGAACTATTTGAGGTGACACAAGGTAGTTGTCAGGAAGGAGAGCAGTCTGGGTGTTTTCGTCATAGCTCCTTGAGATCACCATGTCGGAAGAGTTGTTGTGGTAATCAAAAAGACCAGCATCGGGCTGTGATGAAACTAACAACCAGTTATTACCGTCACCGTCGGCATCAATGGTGGTCCAGCCTTGCATGGTGTAGTCTTCGAAGTCGTAGGTGATACCTTCACCAAAGATATTCGGGTTGAGATGATGATAAGTCACGGTGTAGTCACCCTCATCACTCAATTCACAACTGTTTATGGTTAAGATAGGGTCAATAGTAGTGGCTATTTCCGTTCCGTCTTTAAACCATTGGAACGTTCCTCTAAAGCTATTGAATGTGGAAGGGGTTGGAACCACCGAAAGTGTGATACTTGTTCCCAAATTCGCGACATTGTTGGAACACTCGATGGCGATGCTTTCCGGAACCTCATAGACTTCGAAGGTCTTGGTTACGGAATAGAAAGTACCGTATGCGTTGGTGATGGCAACACGGTAACTCCATTCTCCCGCCTCGTCGAACGCGGTGTCATCCGTCCAGTCGT
>JAEEGL012857955.1_pt1 | contig 35156 bp, 28 predicted proteins | sample 9134231 | NCBI WGS metagenome assembly JAEEGL01 (sample SAMN16246548, study PRJNA631951) | gut metagenome | biome: gut microbiome; feature: rumen; material: fiber-attached | host: Bos | place: Iran: Karaj | collected 2018-10 | reverse complement strand
TTCTTAACTTTGAAAGTCTTATGCTGAACAGGCTTTCTCATATCAGCATCAATGAGAAGTACTCTGCTGTCTGTCTGAGCAAATGCAATAGCAATATTTGCAGCAGTTGTAGACTTTCCATCGCTGGGATTCGGACTTGAAACAACTACCATTTTATTGTCGCTGGTACCCATTGCAAACATTACGTTTGTACGGATTGACTTATAACTCTCAGAAACGTTGAAAGGTGTTTGAGAATCGGAAATAAGCATTCTTGATTCTGTATCTTTTCTGCCGCCTTTACGCTTCTTAGGGTCATCAAATCTGTTTACTTCTCCAAGAATAGCCTTCTTGTACTTGTTACCAAGCACATCAGCTTCCTTGATTGTATTATCGAAGAAATCAAATATGAAAATCAAGAAAACTATCAGGAAAAATGCTGCAGCCGCACCAAGGAATGCATTCTTCTTTACATTAGGACCAACAGGATTATTGTAAACCCTTGCCTTGTCAATAGTATTTATTGAACCTACACCAACAGCATCCTGAACAAACTTAGGAGCAATAACAGTAAGAGCATTGCAGACTGCCGCAGAAACATTCGGATTCTTTGTGATTACTGAAAGCTTTAGAGCTGATGTATCGGCCACGGAAGTAACGTTTATAGTCTTTCTTATAGATGAAGGTACGATTCTTCTGTTGGATATTGTGAAATTACTTTCAATGGTATCCTGATCGAACATATCCATGAGGCGCTCACCAAGAGCATCCATAACAGCATCGTCCCTGAGAACTTCCATATATGTATTTACGAGTTGCTTAGAGTTGGTAATATTGTTGGTATTGCTAGCATTCTCGTTAACATTAGTATAGCTCTGTACATACATGGTGATATGCGACTCATACTGTAACGGAAGCATAAATTTTGAATAACAAAACGCCGCGACTCCACCAATTATCATAAAAAACAAAATGAGCCAGATTTTTCCCATTAAAAGCTTTATAAAGTCCTTAATAGTTAACTTATTCATCCCTGATTACTTCCTTTTCACAATTTCTCTAATATCACAAAAATCCATTTTCACCGTTACGTGCTTTTACTAATGAAAACTTCCCATTGTCTTATCAATTGTATCATACTTTCTATTCAAAGTCAAGAAGAATCTCCCGTATTTCGCATGATTTGAACATTTCGCATATATATTTTATCTCTTAGCAAGTGTCTTTTCACAAAACATCAAAAGAGCGGCAAAATCATGTAAGTATCAAAAAAAATAAGATGAATAGTATAAAAAATATTAAATAATATCATAGTGAAATGATATCTCTGCCATCATTTATTCTTCTTTTAACAAAAAGGCACAAAGAAGAACCTTCATTATGCCTTTTTATCTTTAATTATAATTTGTCAGCAACATCAAGTATAAGCTTTTCTGTCTTTTCCCAGCCGAGGCAAGGATCTGTTATTGACTTTCCGTAAATGTGCTCCTCAATCTTCTGAGAACCGTCCTCGATATAACTTTCTATCATAAAGCCCTTTACAAGTTTACGGATATCATCATTATATCTGCGACTTCCAAGCACCTCTTTCACTATACGCGGCTGTTCAAATGGGTGCTTGCCCGAATTGCAATGGTTTGTATCAATTATTGTTGCAGGATTCTCGAAGCCTTTCTTAATATATAATTCGTTTAGAATTTCAAGTTGCTCATAGTGATAATTTGGCATACACTGACTGTGATTGTTCTCAAAACCTCTAAGAATAGAATGTGCAAGAGGATTTCCGCTAGTAGATACTTCCCATCCTCTGTAGAGGAAAGTATGTCCCGACTGAGCAGCTTCTATGGAATTCATGAGAACAGCCAAACTTCCGCTCACAGGATTCTTAAGACCTACCGGGATGTTAAGTCCGCTTGCGGTAAGTCTGTGCTGCTGATTTTCAACAGAACGAGCTCCAACAGCAACATATCCGAGGAGATCATTGAGATAACGATGGTTTTCAGGATACAGCATTTCGTCCGCACATGTAAAGCCAGTTTCCTTGATTGCGCGAAGATGAAGCTTACGAATGGCAACTATTCCCTTGTACATATCTGGTTCCTGATCGGGATCAGGCTGATGAAGCATTCCTTTATATCCCTTTCCAGTAGTTCTTGGCTTATTTGTATAGATTCTTGGTACGATAAGTATCTTATCGCTCACTTTTTCCTGAACCTCACGCAAACGGCAGATGTAGTCCATAACACTGTCCTCGTGATCAGCTGAACAAGGCCCGATTATAAGCAGAAGTCTGTCGTCCTTACTGCTTATAATGTCAGCTATCTGAACATTTCTCGCAGCAATAACCTTTTCTAACTCCTCAGAAACAGGGAACTCGCTCTTTACTTCGGCAGGAATCGGCAGTTTGCACTTGAAATTCATATTCATAAACAATCAACCTCTTTCATTTTATCCATTCTCTTTCTTATCCTTTGTTCAATGCATATATAACATCTTACTTATTATATCATTTTTCTATAAAAATGAAAAGACAGTCGATGTGCACCGACTGCCTTTCAGGGGATATTAAAATTTGGAGAAATCTTAATTAAGGTGCCGATCACCGATTCTGTGATCGGCACATAGTTTCTTTAAATACTCTCGTATTTGATTATGCTCTTGTATGAACCTGACCGCCTGCAAGTGTCTTGCCGTGAGCCTTTGCCATATCAGAGATGTTTACGTTCTGGTAACCATTCTGTGCGAGCCAAGGAAGAACTTCTTCCATAGCTGCTGCTGTTGTAGCATAGTTCTCGTGGCAGAGTACGATTGCACCCTCAAGTGAACCGTTCTGTGCAGCCTGCTTGATTGTATTTACGATCTGATCCTTTGAAGCATTGTTCCAGTCCTGAGTATCGATTGCACAGCTGATAAGCGGTACATCATTAAGAGCAGACTGAACTGTTCCGTTGCTCTCGAGATAAGGAAGTCTCATGAGGTGTGAAGGCTCAGTGCCGATGATGCCCTTGAGCTTGCTGTTGCACTGCTCCCACTCGCTTCTGATCTGTGATGAACCCATTGAACCTAGGTGTGGATGTGTCTTAGTATGGTTAGCTACTTCCATTCCGTTCTCATACTCGTACTTGATCTGATCATTTGTCTTGATCCAGTCACTAACGATGAAGAAAGTTGCTGTCATGTTGTTCTTGATAAGAGCGTCTATAATTCTGTAACCAGGATCTGACTTGCTTGAAGCTGAAGCACCATCATCAAATGAGATAGCACAGAGCTTCTTGGATGTATCAACCTTTGGCTTGTCATTCTGCTGGTCGTTATTCTGCTGGTTGTTATTCTGCTGATTGTCGTTCTGCTGGCTGTTATTGCTTCCGCTGCCTGATGTAATCTCAAGCTTTGTTACGTTAGCCTTACCACTGCTCTCCCAACCTTCTACGTTGAGTGCTACCTCAGTAAGGTTACCTATATTCCAGCCTGCTTCCTTCCAAGCCTTGAAGTGATCTGATACTGTAATAGTACCTGATGTTCTCTTAGACTTACGAACGCTGAAGTACTGCTTGAATGTCTCATTTGTGCCGAGGATTGTAGGACCTGTATGGTCGAGCTGGAAGATCTCATACTGAGCTCCATCGATTGTAACAGTCTTACTCTGACCGTTAGGAGATGGGCACCAGTTTACCCAGTCCTCGATGATGTAGTACTCTACAAGAGGATCTGTCATCCAACCATAAACACAAAGACGTGAATTACCCTGTGAGCTTGCTGAATACTCAGCTGCATAATCCATTACGATAGTACCTACGTCAGTAGCTTTCTTTGTACGATCATAGTTTCTACCACGACGAGCAAGGAAGTTACCTCTTGAAACCTGTGCGCTCCACTCAGTGCTGAATGTACCGCCGCTTCCAAGAGTCATAGAACCGCTTCCGCCTGTATTATCAAGCCAGATCTCATAACTATAGCCATCAACATTATCAGCCTTGTACTGAGTTTTGCCGTTGCCTACAGTAAACTTCTGTCCGCTTGGAGATGTTCCTTTAGTAGTTGTTACCTTGGGTGTTGTAGTTGTAACCTTAGTTGTTGTAGTAGTTGTTGTAGCCTTAGTTGTTGTTGTTGTAGGCTTTGGAGCCTCTGATGTTGTAACAGTCTTTATATCGTCAGAATAGCTCTCGGGAAGTGACTTTATGAGACCTAATAAATACTTCTGGATAGCAGCTGCATCATTTGATGTAACACCGCCGCCTGCCTCATAAACATCTGCATTGAATTTACCCTGATCCGAAAGTTTATACTTGTTCGGATTTGCAAGAGACTGCATAATAGCTACAGCGTCAGCCATATCTATTGAACCGTCGCCGTTAGCATCGCCCCACTTTGAAACCTTTGAATTGAGCTCTTCCTTAAGGTCAACTGCCTTTACAGTTGTTGTAGTTGTTGTAGTAGTTGCAATAGTTGTTGGCTTAGTTGTTGTAGTTGTAACAACAGGTTCTGTTGTAACTACTGAGCTGCCACCCTCACTGCTCTTGAAAGCATATCTCATAAATGTATAGAGATGAGGCTTTACAGACTCAGCGCCGTGTCCACCACCCGGAATGGACTGATATACATGGTTAACACCATTCTTTGTAAGGATACTGCTGTACTGTGATGGGAATGTACCAACAACAGAGTCATTTGTACCACCTGTGATCATGAATACCTCAGGCTCAGGTCCAACATCTCTGAACTTGAACTCACTCTCCTGCATACAGCCTGGATGCGACATGAATGAATCTGTACCTGGTGTGATACCCGGTGCAGGACAAGCACCACCTACGTATCCGAATACGTCAGGGCGCATGATTCCGCAGTAGATAGCTTCACGGCCTCCCATTGAGAATCCTGTGATAGCTGTATACTCTCTGCCTTCCTTAACAGAGTAATTCTCCTTGATGAAAGGAAGAAGGCTCTCTGTTACATCATACAGGAAGTTATCATACTCTGCGCATGTCTGCTGATTTATTCCACTTGGACTGTTCATTGTCTTGCTGGTGAACATATTAGGAGTTACTGCTATAAACTCCTCTGCCTGACCGCTAGACATAAGTCCTGTCATAAGTTCCTGAACGCCCATTCCGCTTACCATGTCGTTTTCACTGCCCATGATACCATGGAGAATGAACATTACAGGATATTTTTTACTTGGATCATAGTTTGGAGGAAGAATTACATTACAGTTCTTCTGCTTGCCAGTATATTTACACATATAGGACTTTTTCTCTACCTTGCACTGGCTGCTCTTCTCTACTCCGCTTGGAACAGTTGTAGGCATATCGCCCTTGATCTTTGCGTTAAGACCAGACTGAGCATTTCCGCCGTTACCTGCGTCTCCGCCAATGTTTGCTCCGCCGCCGTTAAATCCGCCTGCAAAGCCACTCCAGTCCATACCGCCGCCTGCGTTACCGCCGCCGAACTGACTCATGTCGAAGCCTCCTGCTCCACCTTGGCCACCAAACTGGCTCATGTCAAAGCCGCCCTGGCCACCAAACTGGCTCATGTCAAAGCCGCCCTGGCCGCCGAACTGGCTCATATCAAAGCCACCCTGGCCGCCGAACTGGCTCATATCAAAGCCACCCTGACCACCAAACTGGCTCATGTCAAAGCCTCCGTTGCCGCCCATATCCCAGCCACCAGCTTGACCACCGAAGCCGCCTTCCACTTTATTGTCGGAAACGCTGCCTAAGTCAATATTTCCTACAGCTGCAGAAGATGAAAATGGAACACTTGATGCGATCATCAATAAGGATACGGTTCCACTGATGACCTTCTTGAATTTTGAAATTTTCACTTCAATCACTCCTTTGTTTAATAAAGCAAATTTATGATTAAAGTAATCCCCGATTGAGCCTATTGCTCTTTTTTTATATATCTGTGCTAATTATACACTGACCATTTTTCAATAACAAGTCAAATTTTGCGATTATTATGCATTATATTCAAAAGTTGCTTAAGTATTTTTAATTTTCAGTCCAAAAGCAACAGATTAAATTACCACTTAAATATAGATAATTCGTGATAATTTAGTGTATTATCTGCGATTTTGCTTTTTTGTCAAAAAAGAGATATATAAATTTTATATACCATTAGTTTATTCTTTCTATAACTTGCCAGACTGCAAATATTCAGCAACTTGTCAATTAATATTTTTATCAGAATCCTCTCGTTTCTAAAAGATTTAAATAAAATTGTAAATCAATAAGGTGGTAAATTCAATATCATTCTTTTTGCAATTCCCGATCTCTTTAGTTGACATAAAGTTCACATTATAATTATATTTTTACATTTACAACTTTTTTCAACTTATCGTCACATTACTATTGATTTTCTGATGACCGAATGGTATAATAATAGTGTATTAGTGAACGTTTTATTCGTTCACTGCTTCTTGATTTGGTTATTATTGTGGAGAGAGCGAGGGAATACAGTGAAAAAAATATCCATCGTAAAAGCAGACATTACAAGCCTTGATACCGATGCTATCGTCAACGCCGCAAACAATCATCTTTCGGCAGGTGGAGGCGTATGCGGAGCTATTTTTTCTGCTGCCGGCTATGCCGAACTGAAACGCGCTTGTGATAAAATAGGCTTTTGTAACACAGGTTCAGCAGTAATCACTCCTGGATTTGAGTTAAAAGCCAGATATGTAATACACGCTGTAGGTCCTATATGGCGCGGCGGAGATCAAGATGAGGAGAAACTGCTCTACAGCACTTATTACCAGTCCCTTAAAGTTGCAAAAGAAAACGGCTGTAAATCTATAGCTTTTCCTCTTGTTTCTGCTGGTATCTACGGATATCCACAAAAAGCCGCATGGGAAACTGCTTTTTCAGCATGCAGGGACTTCATCAAAACTGAGAACGCTGATATAGATATAGTTTTTTCGGTGCTTCGTGACGAAACATTTGAGATGGGCAATGAGATACTCAACAAATTCTTTTCGCTCCAGTCCGACGATAACAGCCCCACAGAATACAAGCTAAAAATTGGGACTCAGTTATTTAATGCATACTTTTTTCATAACCCCAATGAACCATATGGTTTCCTGAGCAACTGGTATCTCTCCGATTTTACAGTTAACGGAATAAAGTATACTTCTATGGAACAATATATTATGTATAATAAATGCCTTTGCTTCGACGACATCATAACCGCAAAGGACATACTTGCCACCGATGACGTATCTATTCAAAAGTCCCTTGGCAGAAAAGCTCAGAACTATATTGACAATATCTGGGCAGGCAAGCGACAGCTTATTGCCATAAATGGCCTTTACGCAAAATTTTCTCAGAACGATAATTTGAAAAAACTCCTGCTGGATACAGGAGATGCGTATCTTGTGGAATGCGCAGTAAATGACAAGATATGGGCTTGCGGAATTGATCTCCACGACGAAAGCAGACTTAATGCCGAAAAGTGGTCTGGACAGAACATTCTCGGCTTTGCTCTTATGGAAGTCCGTACTTCCCTAAGAGCCCACGAATAGAAAATAGATTTAAAATAATTGTTTTTCAATCAAAGTCAAGTAACAAGTGTACTTTCAATGCTGTTTTCTAACTGAAGCTCTCATTTCAACTTTGTTTTTTTGATCAAATATGATTCTTCATTTCGGCTAATGAGTACACTGTATCGTCTAAGTCTATAACATCTTTATAATTCACTGGCTACTTCAGCGGATTGATTTATAATAGTTCTTGGTGATTATCATATTGCGATTTGATTTTATCGCAAATAAATCGGCACGAATGTCACAATTCGTGCCGCATTTTTTACCTTTTCATGTATTTCATATATGATAATAATTCGTATTGTCTGTATACATATATTATCGGCATATTTCATATTCGTCAGTATTAAGAACCTTCATATACATTTCAACTAATATAATACCTTTCTTTATCCTCAATCAGTAAAATAGACAGCACATCTAAGACATGAAGTGCCACAAATGTCATGAAATTACAATTGTCAATTTCAACAACTAACAAACCAATTAATTGGTAAAAGCTACAATTTATCCTATAATATACATCTGTTCATAATTTGTTTTCAAATATTTATCCCAAATGTGATATTATATTATTGGATTATGATATTCTTTTTTAAAGGATATTGCTTTATAGTATATTGACTATTTTGAATCCAAAAACAATTTTTACATCATTAGGGGGAGACTAAGATATGAGTAATATAAACATTGATAACTTTTCTTGTGAAGACGCAATAAAATTTATAGGCAACAGTGTTGATTGTATAATAATTGTCGATGATGAAACTGACAGATACAAAGCCCTAAAGAAAGTGGGTATGTTTGCTGACTATATCGATAATGAAGGAGATTATATCGAACTCATCAGAAAGATATGGTATCACTTCAACAAAAGCAGCGATGAAATAACCGAGGATTACCATGTATTTATTCCAAACGAAGGCAATTTCCATGGTAAATACAGCAAACGTGTAAATATTATCGAAAATGATATCACCCATGTAGTTCAAATGTCTGTATACCCTATCGAAGCTAATAGTACATATCTTTTCATTCTTGATGAGATTGATAAGGAAATGTTCGTTAATGACGAGCTTACAGTCCAGAAAGTTAACACCATACAGAATACCTACCTTTTTTCAATGTATATAGATCTCGTTCAGGATACTACCAGCAGCATAAGCGTAACTGAGATCTCTGATGATGTTATGCAACAAGAGATAAAGTACTCGGAGTGGAGAACTATGATCATTAATATGATCTGGCCCGATGACCAGGCTCTATTCCTTGAAAGAACAGATCCAGAGTACCTCAAAAAGAACCTTGCTCCTGGACGTACAACCTCATTTGACTGCCTAATGATGAATCTCGAGGGCAAATACATATGGGTAAAGCTGATATTCAGTCGTTCAGAAACGAGCAATGAAGACGATTTCCGTTTCGTATTCATGGTACAGAATATCCATGAGAATTCCATAGAGCTCCTTGAGACTATGAAGAAATATGAACAGCTTGCATCACGCGATTCTCTTACAAATGTATTCAATCACGGAAGAATGGAAACCGAAATCAGAAACGCACTTAAAGAGAAAGTATCCAAAAATCGCGACGTATCACTTATGATTCTCGATATCGATTTCTTCAAGCACGTTAACGATAAATTTGGTCACTCTACAGGTGACGTTACCCTTGTACAGTTCACAAAGATCATTTCTGACTACATACGCGACTTAAATGCAGTTCTAGGACGTTGGGGTGGCGAAGAATTTGTAGTTGTTTGCTACGATACAGGAAACGAAAAAGCATTTGCTCTGGCTGAAGGGCTTCGAAGAATCATATCAGAGGAAACTTTCGGCAAGATTGGACAGATAACATGCAGTATCGGCGTTACGACAATTAATGCAGATGATACTTTTGACGATGCTTTCAATCGTATGGACAGAGCGCTCTACAATGCAAAATCCAGCGGCAGAAATTGCGTAAAATCCGTATAAATCAGATTGTGACATTCTCCCCCACCTATATAGGTGGGGGCTTCTTGCAAAAAAGAGGATAAAGACTAAAAAACAGCCATAAGACAATAAGTCTTTATGGCTGTTTTTATTATCTCTGTGGAAGAAAAATGTTAAGGGTATTTATAAAGCTCAGAACATTTTTCTCGTTTTTGGATTTTGCAGAAAGCTCGATACCAAGATTTGAAACGCTTTCAATATGTAAGCCAGTCTTTCCGTCTGGAAGAACCCCCAGAGCAATATTTATCTTTTCGCCCCAGGTAGTCAATGAAATACCATTACTGAACTGCACTCTGTATCTAAATCGGTCAGCGTTAACAACACTTAGCTTAAGCTGAGCGCCTGTACGCATAACAGCATCAAGAACAGCGTTCATATCATAATTATATACGAAATTCATTTCGTATCTGCCCCAAGCCACTGCAATTTCTCCTTTTTAAAGCTTAAGCCTTATTTACGCTTCCGAAGAGCTCCATCTTCTCCTTAACCTTAGCCTTGATTGCCTCAACACCTGGTGCGAGAAGCTTTCTTGGGTCGAAGCCCTTGCCCTGCTTGTCCTTACCAGCCTCAACATAGCCTCTTGTAGCCTCTGCGAATACGAGCTGGCACTCTGTGTTTACGTTGATCTTAGCAACACCGAGAGATATAGCCTTTGTGATCATATCATCAGGGATACCTGTACCACCGTGAAGAACGAGAGGCATCTCGCCTACAGCCTTGTTTACTGCCTCGAGAGTCTCAAAGCTGAGTCCTTCCCAGTTTGCTGGGTAAACACCGTGGATATTACCGATACCTGCTGCAAGGAAGTCAACACCGAGATCAGCGATCATCTTGCACTCAGCAGGATCAGCGCACTCTCCCTTTCCGATAACACCGTCTTCTTCACCGCCAATAGCGCCTACCTCAGCCTCAATGGAAAGGCCAAGATTGTGAGAAGCATTTACAAGCTCTGTTGTCTTTGCAACGTTCTCAGCGATTGGGAAGTGTGAACCGTCGAACATGATAGAAGTGAAACCAGCCTTAATGCACTTGTAGCAAGCCTCATATGAGCCGTGATCGAGGTGAAGAGCAACAGGAACAGTGATACCGAGAGACTTATCCATAGCTGCAACCATAGCAGCAACTGTCTCAAAACCGCACATATACTTGCCTGCACCCTCTGAAACACCGAGGATAACAGGAGAATTGCACTCCTGAGCGGTCTGAAGAATAGCCTTAGTCCACTCGAGGTTGTTGATATTGAACTGACCTACTGCGTATTTGCCTGCTCTTGCTTTCTTGAGCATTTCTGAAGCTGAAGTTAACATAGTTATAATTCCTCCTGAGAATTCAATTAAGGGGGATCTTGACCCCATCGTTAATATTATATCATAGCTTGCTGTGAATTGCAAGAGTTAATTTAAATTTAGCAATAATAGCCCAATTGCCTATATTGTGCAAACAAAAACGGGCCAGCATGACCCGTTAAGTTATTATTCTGCTTTATATATATATTTCGGCTTACTCCAGTCATTTTCGTCGAAGACATAAAGCCTTTTGCATTTTGGACAGCGCCATACGTTATAGTCATGCTTGTTACAAAGCGAAAGAAAAGGAATATTATCCTCATAAGACATTTTGTCCATAGTTTTGTCCGAAAACACCCAGAACTCAATATCGTTAGGTGATTCGCCATTCCACATATTATTTCCGCATTTGCAAATCAGATGTGCCATAAGTATCTCCTTTATATGTCAAATACAAATCTCAGTCGACATACCGTAAGAATTCTATATCATGCGCTGAAAATCTATTAATTCTAATTTTTTAGTTCCGATACCAGTTTCTTGAAGGTATCCCCGCGCTCCTCAAAGTTCTTGAAAATGCCGTAACTTGCCGCCGCAGGCGACATAACACAGCTCATACCCTCAGGAGTTATCTCCGCCGCAAACTTCACAGCTTCCGCAAGGTGGTCAGCGTAGTGAATGCGCTCCTTATTACCGAAAGAGCCGCTCGCCTGTATCATTTCATACACGCGCTTTCCAGAAGCCTCCATGCATATAACACTAACATCAAAGTTCGAAAGGAAATCAACAAGTGGCTGATAGTCGATACCCCTGTCCATGCCACCAATGAGGATAGTTCCCACATTTGGAACACTCTGCAGAGCCGATATCGCTGTAGCACAGGCAGTTGAAATAGAATCGTCATACCAGCGTATACCGCAGACGGTATCAACAAATTCCAGTCTATGAGCAAGCGGATTGAAGCTGCACAGAGCTTTCGTAAAGTCCTCTTCCTCAACGAGATCCTTGCATACGTCCCACGCAATCGCAATATTGTAGTGATTGTGAGTTCCAAGAAGCTTTATCTCATCAGTAGGGATCTCATAATCCTCATCGTCGGAGTCCCATACAACACCATTTTCAACGTAAACATCGGCTGAACTGTCAGTATTTGACACAGACACTACTATAGAAGGAATATCATCGGAAACAATGCTGCTGTTGCACCAAAGAACATCGCATACGTCCTGGTGAAGATAAATGTTCTTCTTGGCGTTGTAATAGTTTTCCAAAGTTCCGTAATGATCAAGATGCTCCTCATAGAGGTTGAGGAATATCGCAGACCGTGGTGAGACCGTCATGTATTCAAGTTGGTGACATGAAAGCTCGCAGACAACTACTGTATCATCACTCATGCCCTCTGCAATGTCAAACACAGGAATGCCTATATTTCCAGCAATGCGGCAGTCAACTCCACTCTCATTAAGAACATGATATATCAGCGAGGTTACAGTGCTTTTGCCTTTTGTGCCAGTAATACCTATTATCTGATCACGGTATACCTCAAAGAAAACCTGTGTTTCGCATGTTATCAGACATTTCAGTTCAGAAATGCTTTTTTCGAGAACGATTCCAGGACTCTTGAAAACCATATCAAAACGATCAAGACAGTCCTGATATTCCTTTCCGCAGATAAGCTCAATATTTTCGGGAAGTCCGTTTGCCTCCTTGTCAACTAGGTTGAGGTCAGCAATTGCCACAGTTTCTGGCAAACAGTACTTCTCCAGTATCTTATACGTAGATTTTCCCTCTCGTCCGAAGCCGAGTATGCAGACTTTTTTTCCCTCAGTGTATTTCCTTATATATTCGCAGAATTTGTTCAAAGCAGACGCTCCATTTCCTTAGTCAGAATAGTCTTAAATTCATCGGGCAGGAGATTCTGCTCGTTGAACGAACCGCAGCACTCCGCATTGAGCATATCAATATGTTCTGGATAATAGAGTCCGCGTTTTTTGTATTCAGCAAGCAGCAAAGGAAGCTCCTCACCACTCTGTTCGAGCTTTCGTATAGTTAGTGATACGGCTAAATTCACCTCATTAATACTTCCGACACACTCAAAAGGTTTGTGCTCGGACTGACCTATAAGCTCGATAAAATATTCTCGCATTTTCGGATCATTTAGCATATCCTTTCCGAATATCTTCTTAAGCTCCGCAAGACTGAGGAACGGTGAAAGGATTAGGCATATAAACAGGCATTTCGGACATTCTCCGCACCATATATCAGGAGATACCTTGCTGCCTAAGTTACAGCTTCTGAAAACTGACAGGTACTTCCTGTGCGAAACAAACATCTTAGCTATCTGGAACTCCGCAAGAGGACGCAGAAAACTGAAATAATACTGTCCCGTACGAAGATAATTCTCCTCATATTCGTGGAAATCCTGCTCGAATTCGAAGCTCTTCGAATACTGATGATTTACATCCTGTCCAACAACAGTGCTCTCATTGGCACTGGATTCGTTTGAAAGCACAATATATTTAAGTCCGTTGAGATAAGCTGTTATCTCCGCAGAAAACGCAACTATCGCTGAAAAAGGCGTATGACCATTTATAAATCCCTTATCGTTTAGTGCGATAAGAGAGCGGTCAAAGTGACGATGCGAGATAATCAGCGCCTCCTCTGGAAGACCAGCTGTAAGAACGGTTTCTGTTATAGAACGCCGCTTGTTGATAGAATAACAAAGGCACTTCTTTCCTGCCCTGAGCAAAGTCTCAAGGGTTAAAGCAGAGTCCTTTCCACCACCTATTGGCACAAGGCAGCCCTCACGTTCACGATAGAATTCCCTTAGTGAATTGTTGAAATGACCTGTGGGAACTATCTTCACAAAACTGTCGAAATCTGCAGAAATACCATTGACGAAGAAGAGCTCTCCTAGTCCCATGAACCACAGCTTCTTCCACCAGTTAATCTGTTCATCGTCAAGTTCTCCGCATTCCACACGGAACTCCGGAGAACAGGTCGCTTTCCAATAGCTTACAGCCTCAGCCATCCCCAACGAAAAAGCAAGTCTCTCAAAGCAACGGTCATCCTTGACCTTAAAGCCCTCAGGCTTGCTGAAACTCCAGCTCGGACGAAATTCTGCAAGCTGCGGCACCGAGAACTCGTAACCTATCTCCACGGTATCCTTAGTTTCGTTAACGTAGAATGCTTTATAAATAAAAACGGGATATTTTTCCCTTAATTCATCAAATTTACCCATTTAGACCCTCCGAAAAAGAACCAGCTGGCAGTCTCACTTGCCTTCCGAAAGCTTCTTATAATGCGCCTTTAGACATTCAAAGGTTTCGTCAGAAATATCATGCTCGACCATACAGGCGTCCTCGGCAGCCACATCACGATTAACTCCAAGGTAAATAAAAAGGTCAGTAAGAACTGTATGACGATCGTAAATACGCTCTGCCACATCCTTTCCAATATCTGTAAGTTTGATGTGATTATCATCATCAACTGTAACGAGGCCCTCATCCTTCATTTTTTTAAGGATTATTGACACAGTCGGCCTGGAATATCCGAGGTAAGAGCAAATGTCAATAGCATGAACATCAGGCTGCTTCTGAGAAAGTATAAGTATGGTTTCGAGGTAGTTTTCAACTGCTTCGGTAATAGCCATTTCGATTCTCCTTTACAACATATTTATAGTCCGAACTGACCACAATATACACTATATATTATATCACAAAACGCAATGGATTACAACACTTATTTAAAAGACTTTCGGGAAAAACTCACAATCACAAATAAACTATATAATATCCTGCAAATCTAAAAAGGCGAACCATAACAACTTTAATAATATAAAAGTATTATGCCATAATATTTGCGATCTTAAGTCAGAAGTACCACTATAGTATTTCTATTGACAGTGAAACTCTATCGTAATAAAATGATACTAATAAACCAATTCAGATTTACGGAGATCAATAATGTGCCTGATAGGTGAACGAATCGAAATGATAAAAAAGGGTGAGAATCCTTATTTCGTGAAAGAACTTAATACGGGATATGTAGTGATAGGCGATAATCAACATTTCTATGGTTATACGCTGTTTCTTTACAAGAACCACGGCAACAAGACCGAACTTTTTCATCTTGCCAAAGCAGAAAAAGCAAAGTTCCTTGAAGAAATGACAATAGTTGCTGAGGCTGTTTCAAAAGCTTTTGATGCAGAAAAGATGAACTACGAACTGCTTGGTATGGGTGATGCTCATCTACATTGGCATTTGTTCCCGAAAATAAGCGGAGACATAGAAAACTACGGAAACAATGGCAAGGGGCCTGTTTGGTGGTATCCTATGGAAAAGATGTATTCAGATGACAACAGAATAATCGGAGAACAGCTTTTAGAAATGAAACGAAAGCTGCTTAAAGAATTAGATAAATTACTATAAATATTGATTTCACCTAGTACCAATATAATAATACAATGCCCCGAAGCGTTTTTTAAACTGACACGCTTCGGGGCAAAACTTCTATATTGGTATCTTTCCCAAGTACACCATTTTAGTAATCATTAAATGTGAAGTCCAACAAATAATGCCTCAAAAACCTTTCTTCCGTTGTCACGAGAATACTGTCCCATATGTTCGCAAACAAAGCCGCATTTTTCGAGTACTCTACCTGAAGCGCCGTTTTCCGTAGCATAAAAAGCTGTAAAATCACATATTCCTAGCTTACTGTGAGCCCAGCTGATCATTCCGCGCACCGCCTCTGTAGCATAACCGTTGTTCCAGAAGTTACGGTTTATATTATACCCTATCTCGTAGGAATTGTCCTTTTCACTACGTTCAAGACTGATATCTCCAATGACCTTTCCTGTTTCCCTGAGTTCTATAGCAAATTTGTCATTTTCAGCGATCCACTCGCTTATTCTCTCACGAAGCTCATCAATACTCCCATCACAAGGATATGGCATGAACTTGTTCACTTCTGGATCAGAACGCCATTCAAATGCATCCTCTGCATCACTTAAACGAAACGGACGTATAAAAAGTCTTTCAGTATTAATCATTGTCAGTTATCAAAGAGTTGCAAGCTTTGCATACTGAGCCTTGAGTGCAGGATAGATTTCTCTGTAGAGCTGATAGTACTTCTCATACTCTGGAACGTTCTCGGCCTTTGGAGCCTGAACCTTGTCAGTCTTGATGATAGCTCCGCAAGCCTCGGAAACGCTACTATAGATTCCAGCGCCAACACTTGCAAGAATAGCAACGCCGAGTGCAGGACCTTCCTTGGAAGCAACTGTTTTAACGTTACAGTTGTAAAGGTCAGCCAGCATACTTCTCCAGAGCGGTGATGATCCGCCACCGCCGCAAGCCATCATATCGCTTACGTTTACATTCATTTCACGGAATACCTCAACACAGTCACGGAGAGAATAAGTAACACCCTCCATTACAGCACGTAGCATATCTTTTCTTGTATGAATAGCTGAAAGTCCAAAGAATACACCTCTTGCATCAGGATCAAGATGAGGAGTTCTCTCGCCCATTAGGTAAGGCAGATAGAGCAATCTGTTTGCACCTACAGGAACTGTTTCAGCCTGCTTGTCCATGAGGTAGTACTCATCAACGCCCATAAGCTTAGCAGTTTCCTTTTCTGTCATGCAGAAGTTATCTCTGAACCACTTGAGTGAGAGTCCTGCGCCCTGTGTAACGCCCATTACATGCCATGTATTCGGAACGGCAGCACAACATGTGTGAACTCTGCCCTTCTTATCGATTGATATGTTTGATGTGTGAGCAAAAACAACACCGGAGGTTCCGATAGTTGTGAAAGCCTTTCCATCCTCAACTACGCCTGTACCTACAGCAGCTGCTGCATTGTCACCAGCACCGCCTACTACGATAGTTCCCTCACAGAGGCCAAGTGTCTCAGCCATTTTCTTTGTAAGCTTTCCTGTTACCTCACAACTCTCGTGTACTTTTCCGAGCCAGTTTTTATCTATCTCAAACGCACTAAGGAGCTCGTCTGACCACTTACGATTCGGAACATCAAGGAGCTGCATACCTGAAGCATCAGATACTTCTGTTGCATACTCGCCTGTGAGAATAAGTCTGAGGTAGTCTTTAGGAAGAAGAATATGAGCTACCTTTGAGTAAACATCTGGTTCGTTGTTCTTTACCCAGAGGATCTTAGCAGCTGTCCAACCTGTAAGAGCAGGATTTGCAGTTATCTCAACGAGCTTGTCTCTGCCGACTATACGGTTCATTTCCTCAACCTCAGCAGCTGTTCTCTGATCGCACCAAATAATGGAACGACGAAGTACATTGTTGTCCTTGTCAAGCATAACAAGTCCATGCATCTGTCCTGAAATACCAATGCCCTTAACGTCTTCCTTCTTAACTCCGCTCTTAGCCATAACAGCCTTAACAGTTTCAATCATTGCATTTGCCCAGTCGGAAGGCTCCTGCTCTGCATATCCGTTCTTTGGCTGATACATTGGATATTCGATGGTTTTTGAAGCGATTACGCTTCCCTTTTCGTCAAAAAGTACCGTTTTTGTACCGCTTGTTCCGCAGTCAACTCCGATTACATATGCCATATCTTAGCAACTCCTTTTGTATATTTACAGGAAACTTACCTGCATTATTCTCTGTTAAACATGATAACCTATATCAGCAATTATTGCAAGACGTTTTTTGCTCATTTTTTTACTTTCTGCGCTTCTTTTGCGGTCTTATATCAATATAAGCAGCAGGCGTTGCGAACAGTCCATAAAGAGACATGCCCACAGCGCCCTGAGAGACAATTTTATGAATTGAGCAGTTCAAGTGAAAGCCTTCTGGAATCTACGTTGTAATAGTCCTCGAGTTCAGCTACATAATAACGGAAAACGACTTTTGTTTCAGTATCATCCTTCTTTTCCTCGGCAGGCTTCTCCTCTTGCTTTGGAGCTTCTTCAGCAACGTTTTCATCAGGATTTGGTTGTTCCTGCTCACTTTCTTCTATGACATCTTCAAAAGTAGGCTCCTCCGAGGTCGGCTGCTCGTCCGAAGTATCCTCCTCGCCCTCTTCTTCCTCGGACTTATGGCTGTCCTTATGAATAACTATTGTCATAACGTCACCCTTGTCAGAAACCCCTAGCTTTCCGAGTTGCTCGTCCGTAAGGCTATTGAGCATTACGGTGTGGCTCTTCTGAACATTGAAATAGGTAATTCCCGTCGGAGGGTCTACATTCCTGTTGTTGAAGTATTTCAAAGCTTTCGACTTCATTTCGTTGAAATATAGCCTGTCTCCCGGCTCACTGCCGTTTTTCTTTACAAGCTCAGGAGAAGGATCCTTGACATAGTATCTGCCATCTGCATCCTTTCCAATTCCAAAGAAGTCAAGCTGCTGCTGATTGAGCTGGTCTATCGGTACCGGATCAACATCCGAAGCTGTCTTGTTTAAAGCGAATTTACGACTTGCTGAAAGATTTGTCAACATCAGCTTGTTATCATAAGTAAATCCGAGATCCTTAAGCTCTGCATCTGTGAGAGTTACCTCTATCCTGTTAGATATCGAGTTATAATATTTTGTGATATCCTGACGTGTCTGTGTTTCCCACTTTACATCGATCTCTTCAACAGATGGTCTTGTAGTGTAAACAATACGCTCAAGATTCTTGAGACTGAATGTTGCAAAAGCATTTTTGATATCAGCTGTATTCGGCTCTACATAAATAGATGTGCAGCCTTCTGAGCTATCAATGGTGTTTACTATTCTGTATCTGTAATCGCCTGATGGAGAAACTCCAGATCCTATCACCTCTTCCTTTGTTGATGCAACAAAGAATGATGTAAACATAAAGTAACCAAGAGCCGTAAAAATGTACGCAAGAAGTATCATAGTAGCAAGAGCAGTTTTTATGCCCTCTCCCGCACCCGAGAGGAGTAGTATCACTATTCCCACTACTATTATTGGGATGATCATTCCCCATTCGCCGAAATACAGCAACACTACTGGCAACATCGCTGGTAGTATCAAGAAACTGCATATTCGCGTAAGCAACTGCTTTCTGGTATAAAGCATTATGATTATAGCTACAAGAGAAAGTCCAGAAAGTGCAATACACAGTGAAGTGCGTTCATGTACAGTAATATTGTAGAAAATAGAAAGATAGCAGAGTCTGATAACGAAGTATGTATAAACAACGCTCAAAACAGACACTACTCTTTTTGTCCAGACATTTGCAAAAAAACTTTTCATTATTGCCTCCGAAAATGATTATCTATATAAAAGCTATGCGGCTTAAAGTCACACACAATACATTATATCATTTTTCTTCTGCGGTTACAAGTTTTTTTTGAAATTTTTCCAAAAAAACTTCTACCCCAAACTTCTACTTTACAAAAGTCCGCAATAATTGTATAATGTTAAGAGCAAGTTTTGAAAGGATACATCTCATGAAATTTATAAAAAAACTAAGCTGGGCCCAAATAGTCTTTTTACTGCTTACTTTAGCAATCATGGTAACTATTTTCTGTCTGTCTGCTCAGAATGCAGATAGTTCCTCAAATACAAGTGCAAGACTCACGAAAACTTTCGTAAAAACTTTTTACGGTGATTACAACAGCTTCTCACCCGAAAAGCAGCATGAAATATGGGAAAAGTCCTCTTTTATCGTGCGAAAGCTCGCTCACTTCTCTATATATACCGCGCTCGGTTTTTGCGCGTCGTTCACCGTCGGAAAACGTAAACTATTCACAATGAAAAGCCTTTTTGTAGTACTTTTCGGCTTTATTTATGCCTTTTCAGACGAATTCCATCAGAGCTTCAGTGAAGGACGCTCTTGCGAATTTCGCGATATGATGATAGATACAAGCGGAGTTTTTACAGGAATGCTCATATCCCTCGCGCTTATGTTTATAATTGTTCGTATTGCTCTTAAACGCACTAAAAGACACCAAAAATAAAAAAGGGTCGCACGCCCCTTTTTTTACTCAGAAATATAATATATAAATAGTCTCTAAAAAAGCCCTGAAGAAGCACGAAAGCTTCATCAGGGCTTTTGAAAACTATTACTGCATTCCGCCTCTAATATAGAAGTTATCCTGAATGATAAGAGCACATCCACCGAGGAAATTGTTCTTTCCGTCAAGCTTGCTGAGTACTACTCTGTCTGCGATTTCCTCACTAACAAGGCGTATCATCTCACGCTTGCAGTAGTCAAACTGCTTCTCATTCAGCTTGAAGTTGTGGAGCACTATCTTCTTAGCAAAGTGGCTTATTGCAAGATTGTTGATAAGTACGGTATACTTCGCGATAATATCGTCAACCACATTCTTGACTGCCTCCTCGCCTCTCATGAGAGCCATGAACACATTATCAGTATTGATAGAAGTCTTATCGCCCTCTGTGAGTTCATAAAGCACAGGAGTCTTGTCCTTTGAGTATATCTCATAAAATGCGTTGAGCATTGCGTTTCGTGAAAGCTCAGCCTTTACTGAACCATTAGGATAGCCTTCATATGACTTTCCGTTAGGACACACTATATATTTCTCGATAGTCGATGTATAAGAAACATAATCTGCTGAAAGCTCATTCTTATTAATGATAGCAAGATTTACCTGATTACCATTGTGGATAAACGCCTGATTGGTCTGATATCCGTTCAGTGTTCTGAAATCGTTGCTTGCCAAAGCCATGAGACCGATAGCGTTACCGCAGTGAATCTCAAAATCGAGACCGCCTGACAGCTTGTCGATAAAGTTGGTAAAATCAAGAACTCCATCCTTGTAGAAAATCTTGAGCTTGCCCCACATTGACGGAACCACACCTACACCCAGACCAAGAATCTTTTCCTTTGTAAGGGCACTGTTTTCTACCATCTCATTACTTGTCTTAATTATGTAATTGATGATATCCTTGCTTGTAGTTCTTTCGTCAATAATCATGCTTGCCTTGTCAAGAACCTCTGAATTAAGGTTTGTAAGGCCTATGCTAACTTCTCTTTCATCTACAGTCGCACCAAGTGCAAAACGGCTGTTCACATTTATATCAATGAGGATCTTTCTTCTGCCCTTCTGGAGCTTCTCTGTATTAACAGGAGCTTCTCCGATCTCGACGAGAACGCCCTCTTCGATCATTTCATTTGTGATGATAGTGACAGCAGCTCGTGTAATCTCCAGTGCACTTGCCACATCGACTCTGGAAATAGGTCCTGATTCTCTGATTACTCGGAGGATCTGCATTCTGTTTCTTCTCTTCAAATCAAGCTTACTAATACCTCTTTTTTCCATAATACAACAACTCCATTTCTTCTTGATTAAGTGTTTACGTGAAGTCCGCACTGTGCAATCTACATATCCCCAAAGATTTATAGCCTTCTGTTCAAGAGCTATAACTGACCGTATAATTTTATCTTTATTATAGTCAACTTATTCTTCTTTATCGTAATTATATTATAACACAATATTATTAAAATTCAAACATTTTAGAGCATTTTTTTATAAAATCAGCATTTTTTACAAACCTTTTATAGTATTTTTGTTAAATATTCCGTAGCTTTCACAACCAGCGGCAAAGTAATCACCGAAAGAATGGTTCCTGCGGCAAAAATTTCCGATGCGTATATTGAGTTTTTTCCATAACGCAAACTTAGGAGCGTACACATCGTCGCAGGCGGAGCAGCCGCTGCTATGAGGACTGTCATGCGGACCGTCTCATCAACGCCAGTCATCAAAGCTATAGGAACTGAAACTATCAAAGGCATTATTATGAGCTTCAGAAAGCATACGTAGTACACTCTGTAATTTTTTAGCATTTTCATGACATTTGTACCTGCTATAGTAACACCCGATACTATCATGGCAAACGGAGTGTTTATCTCCTTTATTAAACCGAGAGCTTCAGCTGCCGGTGCTGGCAGATGGAAATGAAGGAAAAATGTTATTATTCCAAGGAAAATAGCAATTATAGTCGGTGAATAGAATACCTTTACCACCTGCTTGAAGTTTTTTTCTCCAGATATTAGTATTACTCCATGCGTCCATACAACCAGGTTGAACACCGTAATAAAAGCGGTAAGGTAAAAAACCCCCTCGTCACCATAAACAGCGTTCACAAGTGGAATCCCCATAAATCCACAATTAGAATATACCGCTGAAAACCGCTCTATCTCAAACTCTCTCCCATCCTTTTTGCGAACGAATATGTAAGAAAAAGCTATTGCTATTCCCATTGCTCCTACTGATATCGCGAACGTCAACAGTAGATTTCTTACCAGCTCTGGGCGGTAATCTGTCTGATATGACATGAATATTACAACCGGATTAACTACCTGCAATACAAATTTGGACAGATCCTTGTTTGAAGCTGCACTTATGAGCTTCGTTTTCGAGCATAATATGCCCACCGCGATCAAGATCAGCATTATCGCGGTCTTATACAATATAGTTGACGCCATTTTAACCTCCGACGATCAAACTTATGATGTTTACCGCAGACCACAGAATGGGCGCGGCTATATAACACAGAAAAACAGTCGCTATACTTAGAAGATATACAACATACATTGATATTTTTCCGAGTTTTTCTTTTTTTCTATCTCTATTCATTAATAAAAACATGAGCATAAAGATAACAGCTCCCGATATACTGAGTGCAGTTCCCATTTTTATACCCTTTGGCAGAAAGCTTAGCTTAACTTCTCCTCCCCCCTTTGGGAGTTCAACTGCCGAAAGTGCTCCGAGAGTACGGATAAGAGGAGTAGTTTCTCCGTTTACGGTGCAGCTCCAATTCTCAGACCAGGCAGCAGGAATATAGAGATATCCTCCCCTGTCCGCAGAAGCCGTGAGCACCCGCCCATTAATCTTTATAGGAGCAGTATGTGCGGAATCCGCAGCCTTTTCCGACTTTTCAAGATCATACATCCACAGGCCGAAGGAAGTCGCTTCAAAATCCTTCTTAACCCTTACCATAACGTTAACTTTCTCATTCTCAAATGTTCCAAGATCAATGATACCGCTGCAAAACGATGACGGGTAGCGCTCCTGATACATGGTACCGTTGACGAGTATCTCGGCAGATTCGTAATAATCCTCAGAGAGCTCCGTGGAATAATTACCGAAAATATCGAAATAAAGTTCTTTTCTACCATTAACGTAAAGGTTGTAGCCGATACAGCATTTCTTGTCAGTCAGCCGCTTAACACAAGTCTTCCCACCGTTTTCTGATATCTCTACATTGTCGAGTCTATCTGGTGAAAGCTTTTCAGAAAGGTCCTCTATACCAAAAAGTCGTTCAGCAATATAGTCTGCAGCTCCTATACGCTCATGTTCCTCAAAATCTTCAAGCTCAGAAGGTGGTATATCTGAAATAAGTCCACCTTTCAGAACATGAGTATCAGTATATACCGTCAACGCACTTTTGCTGTCAAAAACCTCATACGCCTTGTTCCTTCCATGAGGCCGACCTATTACGTACTTATTCATAAGCAACTCATCAATGAGCATAACACTTCCCGCAGAGGTAGTATCGAGCCAGTATGACGAGTACCCCAACCTCTTCATGGCATAGAGAAAATCGCAGTCCGTAAGGGAGGTATAGTGTCCAAGAGAATACTTACCGAAGCCTTCGGCATAGTTAGGATAGTAATAATTTCGCCCTGCCTTAACCCTAACGAACCCCTCATCCGGAATTACTGAAAATGCTTCAGCAGTGTGTTTGAACCCAGCCACGCTATCCGTTATCTCATCAATATTCACTCCAAAGCAAACAAAGCTCTCACAAATCATGATAAAAGCCATGATAGCTGCCGTAAAACCTCGCTTTGTCCATCCCTTGCAGTAGCCCAGCAAGCAGAACAGGTACGCTACAGCTCCGAGAATACACAAAGCCGTAAGTATAAGCCCAGCCTCATCGTTCACAGACAGGTAATTTGCATAAGAGCTGAGACTACTGCGATAATTATAGGCAATGATCGCAGCAACTGCAAATACTGCTGCAAGGACTGAAGCAATTACATATGCTGACTTCTTATGCTCTTCAGTGTCGCGTTCTATTAGCAGCTCGCCGCAGGCTGAGAAAATCAGCAGCAATACTATAAATGCATATCTGAACGGATAAGCCTGATAGCTTCCGATATGCAACAGCTTGTTTATAGGTTCGATGAACGCTCCGATAAGGGACATCACACCACCAGCAGCAAACAGAACTGCTTTTCCGGAACTTATCCTTCTGTAAAACAACAGTACAAGAACTGCACCTGCGACAGCAAGGCTGCTGCCTGAAAGAAGTGCAGTCTTGTCAAATGTATTTTCAAAGAAATTACCTCCGAAATACAAGCTTGCGAGGGAGTTTCCTCTGCCTGATGAAGTGTACTGCATAAACGCTGGGAACCAGAACAATCCGCTCAAAAGTGCCGAACACATATTTGATATAATTAGTTTTACGGATCTATCCTCCCTGTTTTCGGGGGGACAACAAAGATAAACAGCAGCTCCCTCCATCATGACAAGAAAAACAATGATCATGAAACTGATATAAAAGCTCAGGAACACACAGAGCACAGTACACAGGGTAAAAGCTCCCCATCTGCCCTTTTCTATCAGTCTGAACAAAGCAACGAGTAAAAGTGGAAAAACCATCATCATATCAAGCCACATATCATTCTGATAGAACATCATCACATAGCCGCTTACGGAATACATGACCGACATTATGATACCGAATACAGCATTTAGTCGCGGTATCACTTTACGGAAATAATACTCGATAGAAACAGAACAAAGCGCTGTCTTCATCACAAGCAGTAAATTCACAGCAAATATCATTTGGTTATTATCCACCGCTAGAGTTATGAGGGAAAGCGGCGACGATACAAAGAAAAGGAACACTCCATAGAAATTCATAAGTCCACCACCGCGCCCTAGGAACAGTGAGCCATCTCCGTATGCGGTCTTTAGCTCCATAAGCATCGGAACGTACTGCTGATCCATATCACACCACACAACAGAGCGTTCACCAAACGGATAGAATCCGTGCAGCGCATAAAACGCAAGAAATATCAAAGCCGTAGCCGCTCCAGCGACTAACGGAACAAAAGCTCCTGCTTTATTTGATTTCATACGCTTCACTCCCTCATTTCAGGCTTGTCTAAAAAGCAACCAGATTATTTTACCACATTTAACTCGAATAGTCAATAATAAAATAATGGAGCGATAAAGCTGTATTTTACCACTCCACTAAAATAATATTCAGTTTAGATCAATTACTATAATATGAAAGCTCTGAAAGCGGATGTGTGATTATCTTCCAGCCATCACCTCTGAGCTTGACCACACATATGATATCCGTGCGGTGTTCCATTTCTCCGCTCTTTGACTTGTATCTTGACTTAACCTTTACCTCATAACCCTTTGTAACACGCATTCCGCCTTCCTCAGCATCATACTTGTCGCATATGCGCTCAAAATACTGCTCTGCCATTTTGAGTTCCGACTTCTTCATCTGATTCTTGCGTGTTATCTTATCATATTTCGGAAGAGTCTCCTTGCCATCAAGGTCGTCTATCATGTCCTCTATCATATCGTTGTAGCTGTCTACCATTTCATCGTAGTCGTCATCCTCTTTAAGTTCCTTAACAACTCGCTTTGGAAGAGTAAGAGAATACATTGTCTTTGCGCCTCGCTTTTCATAGCTGGACTTGATATACCTCTTTACAGCACTTGTTGCTCCCCCTGACGAACACATTGCGATAATAAGGAAAATGAAGAGAGCAGCAATAATGCCTGCAACAATATATACAAGCCCCTTGCTTTTCTTTGCCTTCCCTGAAAGCTTTTCAGCCGCTTCACCTGCAACAGCGTCAACCTTCTGTGCAGCCTCGGAAACTTCACTCTTTATATCATTTATTGTATCGGAAGCTACTTCCTTTACCTCCTGAACCGCCTCTGCAGCTTCGCTCTTTAGGCTTTCTGCAGTATCTTCGTTAGTATTCTGGATATTCTCAGCTGTCTCACTTATTCCAGCCTCTCCCTTTGCCGCAGGGCAATCGCAAGAACCTCCTTCAGGTATAAGCTTTCCGCAGTATTTACAGTATGCCATAAACAATACCTCCACAATGAAAAATAATCTAATTATTATTGTATCATATCACTACTTTTTATGTCAAGCAAAACCGCTCGGCAGTAAAGAATTATGCTCTATTTTTCATCATATTGCACAAAATATCACAAACAACAGATTTTTGAATATGTCAGTAAACGTTTACATGCTTTCTGAAAGCTGCAATATATACGGTGACAAGGAATGCTGCGGGAGCAAATGCAGGCGGCAGCATCGCCATTATCTCCGCTGTCCCGAGTTTAGAAACCGATGCAGATGGCTCAATAAGATTGTAAAAATTCAAAAATGGAGCATTCAAAAGCTTATGTGCTCCGTAATAATTAAATGCACCGCTATTTGCAGAAAAAAGCAGAATCATCCAACTAAACAGTGGAAATGCAGTTACAGATGCTGCTGAATATATAAGTGCCTTGTATCTGATGTTTTTGTATTTCTTCACATCATTATTGGCCGCTCTTATGGAATAATCTGCCATTACCGCAGCAAGTATCATAACTGTACATATCACGCAGATTAGCCGTATAAATGAACTTCCCGAGCCTGCAAATATCATATTTATAAAAAGACTTAGGACTTCCGCAGCCGCCAGTCTCAAAATTGCTTTCGTTATCTTCATTTTTCTTCCTTTTTATAAGTTTCCGTAAAAAATCTTGGCTGAATACCCCAAAAGATAACGGGCATAATATTCACGGAGGTGATATTATGCCCGAAAAACCTGACGATGATGTAAAAATATATATCCCGAGAGATAATTCGGATAAAGCTTCTCAGGATCAGCCTTTGCCCTTACAGTCGGAGCAGCGTCCATAAAATACCGTCTGCAAATAATCCAAGGTGAAGTCGTGCTCCTTCTCAATATGATGAGAAAGAGCCGCAAGATGTTCACAATCAAGATGTATTAACTTGCCGCAGCCGAGACATTTAAGGTGAAAATGACTGCGGCATTGTTCCTCGTTCTCTATGTACTGATAGCATGCGCTGGTCTTTCCGTCAAAAGCATATTTACGAACAAGACCCTGTTCAACAAGCCTGTCAAGCTGCCTATAAATAGTCGCCACACCCACTGGAGTTCCCTCTGCAGACAGAAAAGCACTTATTTCCTGAACATTCGTATGCTTTTCCTTGTTTTTCATGAGATATTCAAGCAAATTTTCCTTCTGCTTTGTATTATATCCTAAATCCTTTTTCATTTTCACACTCCTGTCAGCCTGTAATAACTTTCCATCCCTCATCGTTGAGCTTTATAGCTAGAACCGTGTCCTTTCCATCAGCTTCGCCATTTCTGAGATGCGAAAATGTCACCTCATAGCCCTCTTTTATATCGAGCTGATCCTCTGTAAGCTCAGGTACGAACTGCTCGCAGATCTGTACAAGATACTTCTTTGCGGCTGCTCTTTGTTTATCATTTATTTCATGTGAATCCATTATTTTTTCATATTCGAGCTTGCTGTCATCTAACATAAAGCGATTTTCCTGCCCATGATTGAAGGTGGAAATAAGATCGTCGTACTGTCCCGACTGCTTCATAGCATCTATTGCAGCATTTGGATACATATATGCATAGAAAACCTCTCCACCACCAAGAGAATATGACGCATTGAAACACTCCTTGACAGCATCTTCAAATGACTCACTCTTCTGCTGACTTACAACTGCATTTTTATAGTTCTGCTTTCTTTTTTTGGGTTGACAGCCTGTAGCTACACTGAATACAACTGTCGTGGCTAATAAAAGTGCCATAATCTTTTTCAAATATATCACTCCGAAATCGTTTATCATTTTCAAATCCGATTATACCACTATTTACTATCCTTGTCAATGCCGAAAACAAACAAAAGCCGCACAACAAGTGCGGCAAATAATGTTATTTAACTGTTACTCCCGGGACCTCATCAGCCTTATGACAGCCAGCATCTCCCTTTTCTGCAAGCTCTGCCTCATAGGCTGCGATTACCGATAGAAGACCTGAACCCCAAAACTTTCCCTTGTATTCACGAACGACGCGATTAAAATCACCGCTTCGACGTATAATATCAGCACAAAGCAGTACAATATCAGGATCATCAGAAAGAACAGCCTTATGACTGTCATATATCTTTATAGCTGCTCTGCGACATTCCGCAGCTTCATCGTCTTCGTTCATGTCGTCATGTACCCATGCTGCATAAAGACAAGCTTTAAGGGCCTCTGCATATACCTTGTTTTTTTCACATACAAGAGCCATTTTCCGGAATTTACCCGAAAGGCTGTCGTCAAACTTATTATAGTTGGCGCTTTCAAGATATTCTCTTGTAAAAAGCGCAGGAATATCTATTGAAACATTGCAGTAACCACAATGCGGACACTTGCTCACCCAGTACTTTATATAGGAGCGATGAGGCTCATCAGGACGCATATCAAGGTCTGGAACACTGGTATCGCGGTCAAACTCCGTTACTACAGTCTGAGCAGATGTTTTTCTGCAGACAGCGCATTTGAGTTCTCTTTCTTCTGTTTTTATACTCATTCTGCGCTCCTTACTTCTGCTTTATGCGGAAGCTGCTGTTGCGGAGCTTTGAAACGTCAAATCCCTTTGGTTTGCGCTCTTCTCGTTTTCTGTTGTTATTTTGTCTACGCTCAGATTTCTGCTGCTTTTCTTCTTCATCGTTAAGGCGCATTGTAAGTGAGATACGATTTCTCTTGAGGTCTACCTCGAGTACCTTTACCTTTACAACCTCGCCCACCTTTACGGCTTCGAGAGGATGTTTGATATATCTGCTGCATATCTGAGAGATATGAACAAGTCCGTCCTCATGAACGCCGATATCAACAAAGCAGCCAAAGTCTATGATATTGCGGACTGTACCAACAAGCTCCATACCAGGCTTTAAGTCCTTTATCTCCATAACATCACCGCTTCTGAGAAGAGGTGCTGGAAGCTCGTCACGCAGGTCACGTCCCGGCTTTTTCAGCTCGCTGATAATATCAGTTAGGGTAGGAACGCCTATTCCCAATGACTTACTTATATTATCTATACCTATACTGTCAGCTTTTTCATTTATTCCTGTAGCTCCGCCACCAGCGATATCAGCAAGTGTAAAGCCACACTCGCTAAGCAATGATGAAGCAGCTTCGTAGCTTTCAGGATGAACGGCTGTATTATCAAGAGGATTTTTTCCATCGCGAACTCTCAGGAAGCCTGCACACTGCTCAAATGCCTTTTTACCAAGCTTCGGAACTTTCAGGAGTTCCTTACGATCGGTAAATCTGCCGTTTTCCTCACGGTAGGCAACTATATTCTTCGCTACTGAAGCGTTTATACCTGATATATATGAAAGAAGCGAATGAGAAGCTGTATTCAGGTCAACTCCGACAGAGTTAACGCAGTCCTCAACAACACCGCCAAGAGCTTCACTCATTCTTGCCTGAGGCATATCGTGCTGATACTGTCCTACACCGATAGCCTTTGGATCTATCTTTACGAGCTCCGCAAGAGGATCCTGCAAACGACGTGCTATAGATATAGCTCCTCTGATGGAAACGTCATACTCAGGGAATTCCTCAGCAGCGACCTTAGATGCCGAATAAACAGAAGCTCCTGCCTCGCTTACAACCATATAGCTTACATCCTGAGGAACTTCCTTGGCAATCTCTGCAGCAAAGCTCTCAGTTTCGCGTGAAGCCGTACCGTTTCCGATAGAGATAACGTTTACGTTATATTTCTGGATAAATTCCTTTACCTTTTTCTTTGCAGCCTCAACTGCGCCAGCTGAGCCCACAGGATATATTATAGCCGTATCGAGGACCTTACCCGTACCATCTATTACTGCAGTCTTACAGCCGTGTGCGTATCCAGGGTCAAGACCGAGGATAATACTGCTTTTTAGTGGTGGCTGAAGAAGCATCTGTCTAAGATTAGCAGCAAATACTTTTATTGACTCCTCCGCCGCCTTTGCACTCATTTCTGAGCGTATTTCACGCTCGATTGATGGGAAAATAAGTCTCTTATAGCTGTCTGCGGCAGCCGCTCTTACAAGCTCACCGCACGAATTGTTAGCCTTGATATACTTGCCGAAAATAATATCTGTAGCAAGAGTCTCATCAAGAGTTACAGAAACCTTGAGGAAGTTCTCCTTTTCGCCTCTGTCAAGGGCAAGAACTCTGTGATTTGCTACCTTCGGGATAGCTTCAGCGTACTCATAATAATTCATATATACGCTCTCTGCCTCTGGATCTGCTGCCTTTGAGACAAGTTCACCCTTTTCACCTGCAAGGGCACGGAGTTTCTTTCTTATATCCGCATCATCGGAGATATCCTCAGCAATGATGTCCATTGCACCCTGCAAAGCAGTTTGAACATCTGTTATCTTCTTCTCCTCATCAATGTATGCTTCAGCTTCCTTCTCAGGTTCGGTTGAATTCTCCTGAGCCATTATCAATACTGCAAGTGGCTCGAGACCGTTTTCACGTGCTATGCTTGCACGAGTACGACGCTTCGGCTTGAAAGGACGATAAATATCCTCCACCTCAACAAGAGTTACAGCAGCACTTATAGCTGCCTCAATCTCTGGAGTCATCTTCTCCTGCTCAGTTATAGCAGCAGTTACCTCTTCCTTGCGCTTTTCAAGGTTACGGAGATACATGAGTCTGTCATAAAGCTCACGGAGAATCTGATCATCAAGAGAGCCAGTAAGTTCCTTACGGTAACGGGCTATGAAAGGGATAGTCTTATCATCATCGATAAGGGCTACGGTATTGTCAATCTGTTCCTGTCTGAGCCCAAATTCCTTTGCAAGTGTTTTATTGATATCCATAATATTTCCTTTCACCGTGCGTCAATTCCGCACTCTGTTGTTATACTTGATTATTCCTGAACCTCTTCTTCAATCTGCGGAGGCACTTCCTCAGTTGCAGTAGCTTCAACTTCTGCTTGTTTGTCGTTCCAACGGTCAAGCCATGAAAATAGAGTCTTTGCTATGTCTTTGTAGACATTGATATTATTCTTCTCCATCAGCAAATCATGACGCATACCGTCAAAAAGTCTGTGAGAAATGCTCTCATATCCGTTTTTTTCAAGCTTTTCCACCGTTTTCATGAACCTTTTCTCCGATATCATAGCAGAATCATCCTTACCCGATATAAAGCGTATGGGAAGAGTAGGATTATTAACATTCCACCCCTTTGATGAATCAGCCTGCTTTATCAGCCAAAGAAGCTCTTCATAACAGTTGAGGGTAGGCTTGAAGTTACAGAGAGGATCTTCGTTGAATGCAAGCACAGTGTCTGCATCGCTGCACCTCCACGAATTTATAGGGTCCTCAAAGAACTGTCCAAAGCCATGGTCAATGGCATCAAATATTTTTTCACTCCTGAATCGGCTTCCGGGACGTTTCGAAGAAACAGAGCGTATAGTTCTAACTACAGACGAAAACGGACTGTAGCAGATATTTCCCAGAAGAACCACACCGTCAACTGCGCCATCATGCTCCTTAAGGAAACACTTGGCGCCTGCCGCTCCGAGGCCACTGCCTATCATAAAAACAGGGACATTGGGATACGCTTCTCTTATTCTTTTGTTGAACTGAGCGATATCACTTACAAAGCCCTCTCCGCCGTTTCTGAACATAAATCCGAGATCATCGGATTCAACTATACTTTTGCCGTGGCCGCGGTTATCATGTATGACCGTGATAAATCCCTGCTCGGCAAGATAATCCATAAACGGATAATAGCGCTCCTTATGTTCATTCATGCCGTGGACCAACTGAACAATACCGTTAATCTCTCCCGACGGTACTGCAAGGACAGCTGAGATAACAAGCTCGTCGAAGTCAGAGATGAACTCAAATTCCTTCAGATCAGCATTTAACATATACTTCCTCCTGTCAAAAGCGGAAAATAATAACGTTACAAAGCATATTATATCACAAAGCATCCAAAAATGCAACCTTGCTTTGCTTCCCTTATTCCTTTGCGCATAGGTCTCTGAGCCTACAGCTCAAAGTATTTGGAACTCCCCTAGGGCCACGCACAGCCGATACGCCTAGCTCTCTCATAGCCGAAAGAGGCATATCATCTTCCGAAAAGCGGTGCAAGAGCTTAAGCTTTACCGCTTTTCTAATATGATAGCTACCGTTATCATACTTAAAAGGGATATTCACTTCAATTGCCATACATTTGTAAAGTATAGCGGAAACCGGAGCTGCCATATAAATGTATATGGTGTCTCCAACAATGTAGTTTGCAGTCTGTTTCCATATTATGGTTCCGTCACGCTTAAAATCCTGTTCCACATCATACATGGCAGGCGCAGCCGGAATAAGCCATTCTTTCGGTCCTGTTCGCATACGCTTGCCGCTTCCTGCCTGACACGAAAGCTCGTGACTCATCTCAAGCAGTGCTTTCAGTTGCTCCATATCCACACTGCCGTTAAGGAGCACCGATATCCAACTATCCTTGTTCATGTGGTAGGCAGGGAATATCCCATCCATAGCAAGAAGAGAACCTGTCATCATCGGACTGCACTTAACATTGACAATATCCACTTTTCCAAGATCAGGGCGTCCCAGCTTCGAACCGTCAACGTCCATAACTATGGCATACCATTTATCATTATTGCTACACCTCAGCACAGCACAGTCGGGGGTTCTGCTCCAAAGGTATTCCGGCTTAGTACCGAATCGTTCAGCTGCAAAGGCAAACAGCATATCTCTAATTTTTATAGATGCCACAACTCACTCTCCGTTCTGTTTTTTCATATCATCCCTTAGACGGATATAGCAAGCATTACATATCTCGCAGTCCTTTTCAGCACGGTGAGCTCCCAAAATGGATATACCATAATAATTGGCAACTGTGGTCTGCTTCCTATCTGGGAGTAATGGCAACACCTTTCTTGCAAAGCGAAGTACATCAACAAAATCATTGTCAAATATTATACCATGACATTGCAAAAGATTATCATATAAAAAGTTTATATCGAAATTCACATTATAGCCCATGATCATATCATTCCCTGCGAACTCATAAAAATCCATTATCGCCTGGGAAATATTAGGCGCGTCCTGCACCATGCTGTCGTTGATCCCTGTGAGCCCTGTAATGAAGGAACTTATATGATAATTAGGTTTTATGAGTGTAGAAAATACTGCCGATTTTTTGCAATTGCGATAGCGGACCGCTGCAATTTCGATTATCTCACTTTCTGAAGGGTCAAGCCCAGTAGTTTCAATATCTACGACACAGTAATCCTCAGGGAATGCTATTCTACTCTTTCCCTTTCTGCGCTTTACCTCACTCACCTGAATGCCCCCTCCAATATAATACGGTCAAATCATACACCTCATTATAATATACCTGACGATAATTGTCAAATCAGCAGGTGAAGCATGTTAATATGTAATTTATATACAGGCAATTCAACAACATAGTTAAATTATAATAATTTATAGCATTTAGACAAAATCTATTGATTTTTTGTTATAATTGCTGTATAATATAATTGTAAGATTGTACGTCCACATTAATCTGTATTTTATTATGAAAGTATGAAAGGGGCACCCGCCATGAAGAAGTTAATCGCGGCTGCAGCAGCTCTCACAACTGCTGTAAATGCCGCAGCATTATCAGCAAACGCAATGTTTGAAAACGTTCCCGCAGGAAGAATATGGGATGAGGAAATAGAAATGTTCCCTATGATGGAAAACGGTAACCTTGTTATCGACATCAATGGGGACGGCTCTTTCGGTCTCAAGGACTGCGCACTGTTCTACGGATATACACATTCGTATGACACAGATGCAGCGCTGGCTAAGCGCATTGAAAGCATAGGCGACTACGATGCGGATGGCAAGGTTGACGCCCTCGATGCCGAGCACCTTACCAGATTCTATCTCCTTAAGAACGGAATTTCCTCAAGCGATACCGATAGTGAGACATACAGCGATATTGACCTAGTTAAGGAAGATACATCAGGGTACTTCAGCTGGACATCCAGACTCTCCGATATGTTCATACAGGAGCTCAAGACTCAGTCTTTGTACCTGATGGCAGGATACACACTATTCAAGGAAACTGTTGAGAATGGCACTGTCAGCTGCGACGTAAACGATGACGGAGTCTATGATTATACAGACCTTGATTATCTCTGGGTATTCGGCTATAATTCGTACTTCTTTATGTACGATAATGTACCGGACAGCGATAAGCCTGTTATCTCAGACGAGATAAATATACGTTGTCAGGAACTCATAAATAATTTTGCAGAAGGTTCTGATACCAACTGGTTCTATGAGTATGCAGAAATGTACTGTATCGAGCAAAACGGTATCACTGACGAGCAGTTCAGCGAAGACTATTACGACAACCTTATAGAAGGCTCGGGCAAACTATTGCTTGCAAGATGTCTGAAGTATAATTACAGCGAGTGGATGCCAAACGACGAGTATCTCGAGTACAACGGCGCAATGTTCAACAGAGAATTCACTTCTTTCTGGGAACAGCTCAGTGCAGGCAAGGTTGAGCTCCCAGATACTAACGGCGATGGTACCATCAACAGCTCTGATGTTTTCAATGCCATGATATTTAAAGAAGACCTTCAGAATCGTGCAACTGCGCAGGATTCAGTGCTTCCCGCAAACGTATGGAGTTTCTTCACTGAAAACTGCGATATCAATGACAACGGCCTAAGCGGAGACATCCGAGATCTGGATATTATCAATCTCGGTTATTTGCTGTATATGCCCGAATGTGAAATTGAAAACATATACGACAATTTCAACGAAAGCTTAAACGATTATATAAACCAGCTCTCAGCTGTAAACGGTATTTCTGCCGTTAAGTACAGCTCCATGAGCATTGCCGCACCTGAGTTCAGCGAAGTCGACATAGAGCGTTCAGGCGACGCTAACGGCGACGGAAACGTCGATCTTTCTGACGCTGTTAAGATAATGCAGGCACTGGCTAACCCAAATAAGTATCAAATCTCATTTGCCGGCAGATTCAACGGTGACGTCTACAATACAGGTGACGGTATCACATTAGGCGACGCACAGGAAATACAATCAAGGCTCCTTAATTCTTGATTTAACAGTAACAGCCGATGTTCATAATGAACATCGGCTGTTTTCGTTTTATTCAGTTGCCTGGAATATTCCTCTTACGAAGCAATAGATGTGTGAGTGAATAGAGTCATCGCCGTGGTGTCCGTTATTTACAACGTGCCATACATGAGGTACGTTGTTCTTTGTGAAGTTATTATGATAGCCCTCAGGTGTATTCAGACCTACTACG
>JAEEGL012427075.1_pt1 | contig 35156 bp, 29 predicted proteins | sample 9134231 | NCBI WGS metagenome assembly JAEEGL01 (sample SAMN16246548, study PRJNA631951) | gut metagenome | biome: gut microbiome; feature: rumen; material: fiber-attached | host: Bos | place: Iran: Karaj | collected 2018-10 | reverse complement strand
CTCGCTTCTCTCGATTCCGACAGAAACTGTCCTACAGATTTCTTTTTCATTATGCTGCTCCTCCCTTCCCGCTGCTGCCTTTCTCCATGGAAAGTTCAAGTATCCTTTCCTGAGTGACCTCTGATCTCTTAAGGCATCCGGATACACGTCCGTTGCACATCACGAAGATCCTGTCGGCCATACCTATTATCTCCGGCATCTCCGACGAGATCATGATTATCCCATAACCCTTCTTCGCGAGTTGTCCCATTATCTCGTATATTTCCTTCTTTGCTCCGACATCAATACCCTTTGTAGGCTCATCCATGATGACCACCTTCATATTGGATTGGGCAAGTGCTTTTGCCACCACTACCTTCTGCTGATTTCCTCCAGACAGTGAGCTCGCAGGCTGAAAAATAGTCACAGCTTTGGTGTCTACCTCTTCTAGTCTCTCTTTTGCAAGCTCCCTCTCCTTCTTTTCATCATTAAATCCATTTTTTGCAAGCTCACCCTGTATCGGAAGAGTAACATTCCTGCCAAGCCCCCAGGAAAGGATAAGTCCCTGCTTCTGCCGATCCTCAGGAAGAAGTATGATACCGGCCTTCATAGCATCAAGCGGCTCTCTGATGCTCAATTCTTTTCCTTCAAGATATACCCTTCCCGAATCGGGTTTGGTGATGCCGCATACGCTTTCAATCGTCTCCGTTCTGCCGGCTCCCACAAGCCCGGTAAGGCCTACTATTTCACCTGCTTTAACATCAAAGGACACATCCTTGAAATAGCCGGTTCTTGTCATTACCTCTACCCTGAAGATCTCATCTCCGAGAGTGATATCCTCCTTAGGATACATATCCGTGATCTCACGGCCTACCATGGCCTTGATAAGATCAGCATTTGATATACCGTCCACATCATATGTCCCTATATACTGCGAGTCTCTGAACACAGTCACCCTTGAAGCCAGTCGATACATATCCTCAAACCTGTGGGAAATAAAAATGACCGATCTTCCTTCATCACGAAGTCTCTCCACTATCTCATACAGCTTTTCGGATTCATTGGCTGTAAGTGCTGCCGTCGGCTCATCCAGAATAATGATCTTTGCATTTGTGGATAGTGCCTTTGCGATTTCCACCATCTGCTGCTGCGCTATTGTAAGCGCCCCTACTTCATCAGTAGGTTTGAAATCTGCATCGAGACTGTCGAGAAGCTTTTGCGCTTCTGCATTCATGCTCCTCCACTGGATTATCCCGCTTTTTACATTCTCATGGCCCATGAAAATATTCTCGGTTACCGACAGTGTAGGGTATGAGGTGGGATGCTGGTAAACAGCCGCTATCCCCGCTTCCTGTGCATCACGTGGTCCTTTGAAATGTACTTCTTTTCCCTCGAGAAACATTTGCCCCTCTTCCGCTGCATGTACTCCTGTTATAACCTTAATAAATGTCGATTTCCCGGCTCCGTTTTCACCCATCAGGGCATGTATCTCTCCCCGTCTCAGCTGAAAATGAACTTTGTTCAACGCCTTCACTCCGGGAAAAATCTTGGTAATACCCTTGAGTTCCAGGATCAGATCTTCTGCCACTTCAACTCTCCTTTCTTCTCCTCAATTAACGCCAGTCTATACACTGACATTCTCCGTCCACGGCCTAAGGAATCCACTACAAGCGGTTCCCCCTTAGGACAAAGGATGCCAGTACCGTTACCCACTCACGCTCTGCGTTAGCGGACGGTACCAGGCTCTTCAATCAGCGCTATATACACTCAGCCCTTATGACCGCATCTTAAGTCTATCATTCGGATCACGATTAAAAAATCGTAACATATTTTGATTTATAGTAATTTATTTTTTTGGGTTATGTCAGATTTCAGTCCGTGGGATACGGATCTCTACCTCCGTACCTTCGTTTGGAACTGATCTGTAAGACAGACCGTAGGCCTCACCAAAGAGAATGTTCAGTCTTCTGTGTGTATTGGATACTGCAATGTTAGTTCCTGCCGGATTATTGTTATCTCCGGAAAGAACTTCCTTCAGCATCTCCTCATCCATTCCTATGCCATCATCAGAGATCAGAATGACTACGTCATCCCCTTCTTCCCACCCTGTGACCACGATTGTTCCTTCCTGCGACTCCTTTTCGAGTATTCCATGCAGTATGGAATTCTCTACTATTGGCTGAAGTGTAAGCTTGGGCAGACGGACGCCAAGCAGTTCATCAGGTATATCTATAGTAAGCGCTATTCTCTCTTCAAAACGCATATTCTGAAGTTCTACATATAGTTTAATATGCTCTATCTCGGATCTAAGATCTGTGACAGGATCTTTTCGGCTTAGGGTCAGCTTGTAGAAACTTGATAATGCCTGTATTGCTCTGGTCACTTCCTCCTGCTCACCTGATTGTGAGAGCCAGTTTATCATATCCATGGTATTATACAGAAAGTGCGGATTGATCTGGGCCTGAAGTGCGGCAATCTCTGACAGCCTCAACTCCTCAGCTGTTTCTTTCTGCTGCTTTACGAGCAGATTCTGTCTGGCCGCCATATAGTTATATGAATCCGTCAGTTCTCCGATCTCATCGTGATATACAGGATCAGGCAGTCCAACCGGAGGATGAGATCTCGCATCACGCATCCTGTCAATTATCACAAAGAGACGTCTGTTTATTGATCTTGACATGGCAAGAGCTATCAGGAACGCTACGATCAGAGTAAACAAATATATGACAGCAAAATTCCTGATGAGCATCATTCCTTTATGCATCACTACATATGCGGGCATCACGCTCACCATATACCAGTCGGTGTCACCGAGAAGAAAGCTGGCTGCATAGACCTCCTGATCAAGCACATTTCTCGTAGTAAAACCTTCACCGGATGCAGATATTCCTTTAACCGTATCATAATCCATAAAATATGCTCCAGCCAGTGCTGCATCAGAGCTGGCAACAACTGCCTCTCTCTCCCCGATAATGTATGAAACTCCCTGGGCGTTTTCAACACCCTGCTTTAGTATCCTTGTAAACACATCTTCAGAAAGATATATTACAAGATAAGACGGCGATTCTTTAGATGCAGAGGAGGCAGGATACAGTCTTTCAACATAAGCCAGAGAGCCATAGCTGTCTATTTCTTTATGTGATAGATAGAATGAAGGACAGTATAGTTTATTTCGTGCAGATGAACTCATAATGCCATGCCAATAGGTTCCCATACACTCAGATTCAGGTAGAAAGAAATCCCTTAAAAGCCAGTTATCATACAAGCCTTCGGGGACATGATCCGTATAGATATGTATGGACTTTATCATAGTCCCGTCAATTTCCGATCCTGCCTGGGCATGCAGATCGTTCAGGACTGCATTATTCTGAAGAAGCTCACTTTTTTCATCATCGGAAATGGAGTCCGTACACAGCTGACGGATAAAGGTATTGCTCTGTATTGCAGATGCGACTGCAGATACGGGTGCAAGCTGAGCCTCAAGCGCTTCAGCACTTTGCCTCGAAACCGCAAACTCCTGTCTGATTGAATCATTTACAATAAGATCATACAGTGAAGAATAGAACAGAATTATTATCAGGATAGTAGGGAGTATGATAAGCAGAAGATGAGTAAAGATCAGCTTTGTTCTGATAGAAGCATCCTGAAACAATCTGGTCATGGCATCTGTCGGTTCCTTGAAGGGTCGGTTACCTGATTATTTCTGAATTCAGATGGCGATAAGTTAGTTATCTTCTTGAAGATCTTACCAAAATAATTAACATCATTGTAACCCACTCTGGCAGCAACCTCGGTTATCTTGTAGCGAGGATCTGCCAGGATCTCCTGAGCTTTTTCTATACGGTATCCCGTAATATACTGATTAAGTGTCAATCCGGTTTCTGTCTTGAAAAGGGTACAGACATACGGTGCAGAACGGTTGACATGCTCGCTTACGGATTTTACCGATAATGATTCATTGCGATAGTTTTGGCGGATAAATTCTTTTATCGCAAATACCATGCTGCTTTCTGTACCTCGGTTTTTTAGACTGTTTATATATTCCTCAGTAAGCTTCTTAAGCTCCGAATGAAGCTCCATCAGACTGTCTGCAGACTCTACCATGTCCCAGATGGACTGATCCTCTTTTAGTATCATCTCAGAAATCTGTGCGTGGCGAGCCGCCTTCTGGAGGCTGAGAAAATGCTGATAATAAATATCCTTGACCTGGCTTTGAAGCATTCTGCAGGGCGGTAAAAACTGTTTCAGAATATCATCCAGTACTTTTGATGTCTGATTTCCGTCTCCCGACTCGAGAGCCTCCATATACTGAGAAGAAAAATCCACCACAATCTGTGGTGCCACACCAGGATCGTCCGATGAAGCCAATATGGAAACAGGCTCATAAAAGAAAGCCTCCTGCAGCAACACTACCGCCGAAGCATAAGAATCATAAGCATGTCTTATGCCGTGAAAGCTGTCCCCCAAAACTATGCTGTACAGACTGGGACTAAACTCAAGTTCTTTGATCCTTTCACAAAATCTAAGCATCCATTCCCTGTCCATCCTGTTACCGTATATAAACAGACAGAGACAGCTATTTTCCTTTAGTATATGTATCTCCTGAAGTCTATGCCGTTCCAGCAATTTTTTCAGCCCCTCTTCCGGAGCATCCGGCGTACCTGTAAATTTCAATATCAAACAGGTAAAAATATCATCCTGATGCATATCTTCAGGCAGCGCGGCATCCTGAGGAAAGTGTTCATCCGCTGGTCTTGTCATAAGCTCTGCCAAACGGTAATTGCTCTCTTTTATAGAAGCAGACAGTCCACGTTTCACAAGCCCCCTGGCAACCAGTTCCTCCGAGGCCTTCCTCACAGCCTCAGAAACCTCCGCCGTATCAAGAGGCTTCTCTACATAGCTTACGGCCTTCAGATCTATAGCTGCTTTTAGATATTCTTTATCTGAATAGCCACTCATGAATATCACAGCCGAATCCGGGAGCCTTTCCCTGATCCTTCTTGCCATAGTCACACCATCCATACGCGGCATTCGCATATCGGTAAGCACAATATCCGGCCTTGCCTCCATGGCCAGTCTAATACCCTCACTCCCGTTTGAAGCCTCAATTATTTCTCCGATCCCAAGTTCTTTCCAGTCTATGGAGGTTATTAGTCCGCTTCGCGTCAGCTTTTCATCATCGACTATCAGTATCTTCATAAAACAAGTGCTGATATCAGGTACTTCGATACAGAAGCATCAATCCAGGTGAAACAGTACCGGAAGGTCTGTAGCCACCGGGCTGTTGTCGGGATTAGTTTCCATGATATCTGCCATAAAATCCCACCATTTCCTGTTTATCGGAGTGTCTGCTCCCTTGGCCCAAAGCTCCTCATCTTCGATCTCAATATATCCGAAGAGAGTGAGTGTCTCCTTATCGAGACAGATCGTATAATTCCTGCCTCCGTGTTCGTGGATCATGTCGACCATCTCAGGCCACAGTTCATTATGCCTTTTTTCATACTCTTTCTCCTGTCCTGGATAGAGCTTCATCTTAAATGTCTTGATCATTTTGTCCCTCCTTCTAAATTACATCGTTTATTATCCTGATCACCGATGCTCCACTTCTTTTTGCGGCCTCTATACCGACATCGGAATCCTCAAAAATCACCGTTCTCTCTGCACTGATCCCAAATCTCTCCATAGCCATCAGAAATCCTTGAGGATCGGGTTTATGCCTCGGAATACTCTCTGCAGTGAGAATCAGATCAAAATCATTATCCAGACTGAAATGCTTCAACTCATCCAATACATTATCCCCGGATGCCGTAGTAACAAGAGCCATATAATACGACGCTTTCATTCCACGTATAAAGTCCGTAAGAGTGGGGTGAAGGCGCGCCTCATCAATATAATCCTTATACAATCCGATCTTCCTTTTGTGCACCCGTTCAAGCTTTTCCACGTCATCGCCGATCAATGGAGGAAGATAATCCTTATATCCCTTTCCAAAGCACTCTTTCATAAAATAATCATAAGAAAGATCTATCCCCTCTTCTTTAAGTGCAGCCTGATACGACCTGAAATTAACCATCCTGGTATCGATCAGAGTTCCGTCCATATCAAATATTGCAAGCTTATCTCTCATTGTCAGCCTTGTCTCGTTTCTTTATTGTTTTACTGATCAGAATCCATATAAGGATCCCAGTAATAGTACAGATTGACACTGCATCGGCAATATGCTGTATCAAAGTCCCTTTGTACCATACACGTATATGGTCAGCCCCGTCCGTATACACTCTGACCGTACCGTTCCTGCCCTCTCCGGTAACTGTTAGCAACTCACCGGTTTCCGTATCATATGCCGCATATCCCTTATAAAATATGAACGGTACATCCGTAAATTCCGTTCCATATGGAATACTGTCTATAAGAACTTCATTCTTTATCCGTCTTACGGGAAGCTCTACGCCGTCATCAGTATATGACTTATCAGACTGCTCTATAAGAGCTTCCCTGTCAGAGACTGCTGTGGGAAGCCATTCTCCTCCAATGACCTCAGCGGTAAAGGGAACATAGTCAAAATAGTCACTTGAGTATGAATAGTTCTTTTCTGTATTGTGCTGGAAATTTCCTGCGACTGATACACACATGACAGAAAGGACAACTATCATAATGATCTTTGACACATTTCCTGATCCGTTTTGCTCTTTTCCCTCCACCAATTCTTCTGCAAAGCGAGACAGATAAAGTCCCTCCGCAATTGCCAAAAGCGGCCCCGTTATCACAAAGAGTCTCCAGGGAAATTGAATAAAGCCTAACAGCCCCTCAAATCTTTTCCAGGGAAAGATGCCAGTGGCGCAGATAGTAAGGATCACTCCCGCTGCCATGCAAAGATTTGCAAATTTTTCCCGTTTTTTTATCAAAAGTCCTGACAGAAGCAACACAAATACAGCGACTCCCATACGGTTATAATCATTATAGAAAATCTCCCACAATTTTGAAGCCTCATAACTCGTATCGAAATAAAAATCCCGGCTGAACGCTCCGGTCGACAACATTTCAAGAACGCTCATCCAATAGAAAGCCGTTACCCCCAAGCTCAAAAGTGCTGTAAGTATAAGTTTTATTATTCTTAATGGTTTGCGGATTATCTCCTTAATATCCGTTATTACCGCAAGGACGCATAAAAAAATGCAAACAACCGCTGTAATAGTATGGCAAAGCAGCACACCTGTCATCCCGACAAAAAGAAACCAAGGCTTACTGAATTCTCCAAAAATAAAGTCATACAAACCTGCTATAACAAAAGGAACAAAAATGACTGCAGTAAACTCGCCTGCTGCCCCCCTGGTATAAATGTCATAAATATGATACTGATACAGCGTAAATATCACCGCCGAGATCATAGCGGAATAGCTGTTCCCTGATATATATCTGGCGCAGTAAAAGCAGGAAAAAAAACCGAGGACAATACAGAGTGCCACGAAAAGATGATACGACAGATTAATCCCGACCCCGAGCAATCTTAATACAGCAGGAAAGTAAAGGAAAAGATCCGGATAAAACAGAGATGATGCATAACCCATCCCCCCAAAGAAGAGCATGTTGATCCTGAGAAAAGGCCTGCCGGCCAATATCCCAGCTTTAAGCGCTTCTATTCTTAGCAAATGATAAGCTATATCATGCCCGCCAATGCAATTTAGGGTAAATAACGGCAGACAGGCTACAAAGAGAGTAATTGCACCGACAGAAATATAGAATTTTTTATTGGAGATAACGTTCAAATATTGCAGCCTTCCCCGTCTTCCGGAATTAAACCGACACTACATAAAGCCACAGCCAAAGCTCGAATACTATTACAGCGATTATTCCGGCAGCAAGCAGTATCATTTTCAGATTTTTCTTCATGCTAAGCTCCGATCTCTTTTCTAACGGAAATCCATGCAAATGAAGAATTTGCATGGATTTCATACTCGGGGTGACAGGATTCGAACCTGCGGCCCCTTGGTCCCAAACCAAGTGCTCTACCAAACTGAGCCACACCCCGCTTTTGTTAGTTTATTACACCGTTCTGACACTGTCAAACCTTATTCAGCTTAAATTCAGGCTCAAAACCCTTTTCGAGCTGCATTATGATATATGTAGGATCATGCCCCTCCTGTCTCGGATATGAGAGAGATCCCGGATTTATTATCCAAATTCCTCTTTTGGGCGAATCCTGTGCGTCTTTTTTGGGCCCCTGCCTGGATATGGGCTCGGATAATGTCTCAAATCTGATCATAGGCCTGTGTGTATGTCCATACATAACTATATCCGCTTTTCTGGACACAGCCTCCTCTACCAGCCTTTCAGTTCCCATTGATACTCCATATCCGTGTCCATGGGTGATGAATATATGTTTACCCTCTATATCCAGCTCTAATTCCGAAGGAAGCCTGCTGAAAAAATCGTTATTTCCTTTTACAACAGGCACCGACAGACACTGTGTATGCCGTCGTATCCAATCCTCGCCTCCCTCTGTATCGCCGCAGTGTATCAGCATATCCACCGGCTCGTCTTTATCAAGGACCCTGATAAGGCTCTCATGCCTTCCATGTGTATCACTTACTATAAGGATCTTCATTATTCATCCGCCCATTTATACATGCCATCGGCATCTGTTCACATCACCGCCTCAGAGATAACCGCTCGCATATGACGCAGCGCCTTGCCTCTGTGAGATATCAGATTCTTTGCCTCCGGCGATATCTCGGCAGATGTCCTGCCAAACTCCGGAAGAAAAAAAATAGGATCATATCCGAATCCGTTCACTCCGGATATATCAAATGCTATTAGGCCTTCCATTGACTCTCTTACAGTTATCTCCCGTCCTGACGGAAGCACAGCTGCGATCGCACAAACGAATCTCGCAGTACGTTCTGTCTCGGGTACATTTTTCATTATTTTCAACACTTCTCTGTTCTTGATATCATAAGATGTATCGTGTCCCAAAAATCTTGCAGAATGGATGCCAAGCTCGCCTCTCTCCCCACCCATGCAATCGATGCATAGTCCGGAATCATCCGCCATCACTATGGAAGACCTGTCTGATGCTTCGTATACCGCCCTTGCCTTTATAAGTGCGTTTTCTTCAAAACTCTGCCCATTCTCTTCTGGATCAGAAAAAATACCCGCTTCCGCAGCTGTGATTATCTCATAGTCCAATCCTGCCATTATCTCTTTTATTTCACGCAGCTTGTTCTTGTTCCCGGTTGCAAATATAAGTTTCATAATCATTTATGCTCCTGCATAAGCCACGAATAGATTACCTTTGCCACGGTTTTTGCATATGTATCCTCGTTCATCTTCATTGCCTCAGCCTTATTCGTAACATAGCCGAGATAAATATCTGCCTCCCGTGGACTGTGGCTTTTTTCATCTTCCTGTTTCGCTTTTTCTACAGTAACACCGATATCCTTCTGTCCTGTCTCCCTGGCAATAACAGCTACTAAAGCTCTTAGATCATTTATTCCTGACTGGTCATTTGTTACTCCCCTGACCCCGTTTGTCACTCTGGTATTCCTGTCAGCATCAACATGCAGAGTCACATAGATGTCCGGTCTAAGAAGCTCTATTAGCTTTGTCCTGTCAACATCAGATATTGCTTCATCAGAACTTCTCGTCAGATACACCCCTCCGGTTCCCAAAGATTCTGCAATATCCGATACCTCACCGGCTATGTTCAGAGTCACATCCTTTTCATTAACTCCATATGCGCTGTTTCCTATATCTTCTCCACCGTGAGACGCATCAATTACATATACATGTCCATATAATTCCTTCGGCGTATTAAGCTCGAGACAAAGCTGACGAGGTATCATATGTACAACGGGAATATAGTACCCATCTGTTTTCACGCTAAACTCGGCATTCTTTTCCGAATAATCAAATATGACCGAGTCAATGCCTTTCTGTGAACCTGTCAGCTCATTCCGATAATAAAAGTTCTTATCCTCAGTCGGAATCTTTATTGTAATCAGTGATGCAGCCTTGTCCTCAATAATTTCTATTTTATCCGTATCGGTCTCGTAATCCAGCGGTATCCCGAGGCTTACAGCTATCCCTTCCTCCAGTCCGTCCACAACCTGAATGTTGCTCTCCACATTCAGCGTCATATTGACCGCGTCGCTTCCAATGTCTTCCGCCACGTCCTCAAGGTTCCAATTACCGGCATATATCGTGTTAAAAACAAAAAAGAAGATCATCACAGGCATATAGATCACAAAAGCAATCACAGTAATCAAAAGCAGCCGGTTCCGTCTCATATCATCCTCTTTTTGGGTTTTGGTCCTGGAAAACACAAAAACCTGGCCAGTATCATTCCGTTATAAAGCTTCCGATTTTTTAATGCCTTTTTGCCAATATACCGCTCTGCATCCGCATAAGAGGTTATCATGTATAAAGACCACGTATCAAGCCTCCTCATTGCCTCCCCAAGATCCCCATATATCACGGGAAGGGTCTTTTCATTTTCTATTCTCTCTCCATAGGGAGGGTTCGTTATTACAAAACCATATTTACCGTGGTGAGAGAGATCTGACACCGGCCTTTGCTGAAAATGTATTGCATCTTCAACACCGGCTCGTTTGGCGTTCTCTCTGGCAAACGCAACTACATGAGGATCAATATCATATCCCTGAATATCACAGTCTATGTCCTTCAATATCTCTGAACGCGCCTCAGATATCGCATCATACCAAAGTTTTTTTTCTATTATATTCGTCCAGTTTTCCGCAGTATAGCTTCTACCCATCCCGGGAGCTATGTTTTTGGCGATCATCGCAGCCTCGATAGCAAACGTTCCCGAGCCGCAAAACGGATCCACAAAATGTCTGTCTGCTCTCCAAGGCGTCAGCTTGATAAGAGCTGCGGCAAGATTTTCGGCGATAGGAGCCTCTCCAGCCTCAGGTCTGTATCCTCTCTTATGAAGTGAATCCCCTGACGTATCAAGTCCCAGAGTCACCCTATCCTTGTTTATAAATACCCGAAGCGGATAGTCAGAACCGCTCTCTTCAAAACGTGATATTCCATATACCCCGGACAGATGATCAACCATTGCTTTCTTCACTATGGACTGGATATCCCTGGGTGAATACAGCTTAGAATTCACGGAGGAAGCTTTTTTGACCCAGAATTTTCCGTCTTTGGGAATAAACTCCTCCCATCTTACCGCTTTAACGCCTTCAAAGAGATCATCATAGCTTTTGGCCTCAAATTCTGCGCAGTCGATCATCACTCTCTCCGCTGTGCGAAGGTGGATATTGGCAATCACTACAGCATCAGCATCACCATGAAATATAACACGTCCGTCTTCGGTCCGCGCTATTTCATATCCAAGATCCTGTATTTCCCTTTTTAGCACAGCCTCAAGTCCAAAATGACAGGGGCATATTATGTCAAATCTTTGCATACTCTGATGTGTTTTGATCCTTTCAGGCTTTTGTTTCCCAGATCATTATATGATCCGGCTATTATAATATAACAATCCCCGGTCTAAAATCCACTATTGACAGGCTGAAAATCCGTGTTATACTATCTGTATTAGTTGTGATAGTACAGTTATTATTTGTCATCATCCTTTATTCGTACTATTCACAACCTGGCGTGCACTTCCGTATTGCAGTAACGGTATGCATTCGTCATCGCCTACGTAATAAAATGATTAAAGCGCCAAAAGGAATTGTCATCACACAAGCTTGTTTGTGATGGGGACAGGGACTTTGGGCACCCAAATCAAGAAATATATAATATAGAAAGGATCACAAGATGCTATGGAATATTGACTTCCGCGATAAGCGGCCTATATATGAGCAGATAGTATCAGGAATGGAGGATGAGATCCTGCATGGGATAATGGCCCCTGACGAACCGCTGCCAAGTGTAAGAACACTTGCGATGGAGCTCTCCATCAATCCAAATACTATCCAAAAAGCATACCGTCGGCTTGAAGCCGACGGCTACACTTATTCCGTCCCCGGCAGGGGAAGCTTTGTATGTGATGTAGAAGGAGTAAGAAATATGAAAAAGAAAGAAATGATAGAACGTATCACAGACCTGGTCCTGGAGGCAAAAAAACTGGGCATAAGCGACAAAGAAATAACTGCCGCAATAAACAGAACTTCTGATGTCGGTTGGAAAGGAGTTAGCGAAAAATGATCGAAGCTAATAATGTCACAAAACGATTTAATGATATCACCGCAGTGGATGATGTCACGCTCAGTATAGAGGAGGGAAAAGTCTTCGGCCTCATAGGGACTAACGGAGCCGGAAAATCTACTTTCCTTCGTATGCTCTCCGGCGTGCTTAAACAGGATGAAGGAAATATAGAGATAGACGACTTGAAGGTATATGAGAATCCAGCCTGTAAAGAGAAATTTTTCTTTATTTCCGATGAAGCCTATTTCTTCCTTAATGCAACACCGGACGAGATGATGAGATTTTACTCCAAGTGGTACCCTTCATACGATAAGGCCAGATATGAGAAACTGATGGATAATTTCGGACTAGACCGCAGAAGAAAGATCAACACCTTCTCAAAGGGAATGAAAAAACAGCTATCTATCATACTCGGTCTTTCGGCAAAAACAAAATACATATTCTGTGACGAAACCTTTGACGGTCTGGATCCCGTTATGCGTCAGGCTGTAAAAAGCCTGTTTGCATCAGACATGGCCGAAAGGGATTTCACCCCCATCATAGCATCACACAATTTAAGAGAACTTGAGGACATCTGCGACACGGTGGGTCTTCTTCACAAAGGTGGAATGCTTATGTCAGAGGATCTGGATGATGTAAAGGGAGACGTTCATAAAATACAGGTAGTCTTCCCCAGTGACACGGATTCGGATTCTCTGCTGGATGAGCTCCGGATACTGGAAAAGGAAAAGCGAGGATCATTACTGACACTGATTGTCCGCGGACAGGAAAGAGAGATCAAGGACAGATTGAGCGAGGGAAATCCTGTTTTTATGGAATCTCTCCCTCTCTCACTCGAAGAAATATTCATAACATCAACGGGGGTAGAAGGATATGACATTAAAAAGATCATTTATTGATATGATGAAAGAAGATCTGAAGCGCAGGATATGGCCTCTCGCCCTATCTCTTATCGGATTCTTTTTTGCTCTTCCAGTGCTTGCACTGATAAAACTTGAAGATCATATTAACTCGCTGACTCAGGGTTTTGACAGTCTGGTATCTCTTCAACGCTCTTTTGTGGTATATACTCTGGGACCCAGCAACGGCTGTGCTATTGCGGGACTTATGATAATGGCAGTCCTGAATGCATTACATGGTATGAAATACCTTCACAGCAGACAGGAAGCCGATTTTTACGGCTCCATTCCAGTTCTTCGTCGTACTAAGTTTAGTGCAGCCTTCATAAACGGCATACTGATTGCCGTGATCCCATACATCATCATGCAGATGTTGGCGGCTGCCATAGGCGCATCAAGAGGATTTGTCACAGGATCAGGTCTTGTCTTCGCACTGCAGACCATGCTTCTGGAGATAGTAGGCTTTCTGCTTATCTATGCCGTGATAGTTCTCGCGGCGGTGCTTACCGGACATACCGCAGTATCGGTCGCCGCAGGCGCTGTTCTGTCATTCGCCTTACTTGCATATGCAATCCTAATTCAGGGCTATATGAGCACATATTTCATCACAGTATATGATTCGGTCTCACCTCGAACCTATTTTCTTTCTCCGTTTACTCTCTTCGGGGAAATGCTGAATTACAAAACTCCTGCGATGTACGGTGATTATCAGGCTGTATCTGTATACGGCTACAACCAGAAAAATGTTCTTATTGCTGCAGCGATCATAGTACTGTCGGCCGTGATATATGTTCTGACTCTTAAGCTCATCAGCATCCGGCCCGCCGAGTCCGCCGGCAAGGCGATGGCCTTCGAGAAGACCAGGCCTTTCATAAAGATCATCATAATGATCCCGGTCGCCATGACCTTTGGAGCCTTTTTCCCGTCATTTACTGACAGCAGAAGCACTTACGGATGGCTTGTCTTCGGACTCATAGTAGGACTGATCCTGGCTCACGCGGTCATAGAGATAATATATGAATTTGATTTTAAGGCCTGCATCAGGCACATTCCCTCAGGGCTTATCGGTGCCATTATCACCGCTGCCATCGTATCGTTCTTCGTTTTTGATTTTGTCGGATATGACACAAAACTGCCCGACAAAGGAAAGTTTGCCAGCGCAGCAGTGTATGTTTCCGGAATTGAGAACTCATCATATTCTAAGGGATACTCCCGTCACGGCGGAGAGTACTTTGAAATGAATGACAGCGAGATATGTATGAAAGATATGAACTTAAGCGATATCGAAGATGTCTATAAACTGGCTCAGGCAGGCTGTGAGTATGCATCTAAATACAGATGGCACGGATATGGTCCTGATAAAGGCAGTCAGGAAAGCACCCCCGGATATACAAGCGTGGACGTACTCCTCAGAAGTGCATCCGGCTCTGAATTCAAACGTACATATTATGTAGATACCAAAGATCCGGAGATCTTCGCTGCACTCGGACGGATATATGACACTGATGAATACAAGACTAACACATATGATGTGCTGATAAATGACAATGATGCTAAGGGATCGGATGTCAACATCATACGTTTCGAGACCGCCGGCAGCACCAAAACCGCTGACAGCGTCACCCCAGCAGATGCAGACAGACTTTTAGAGGCAATGAAAAAGGAGACTAAGGGACTGTCCCTTGGTTATCTGAGAGACGAAGCTCCAATTGGTTTCCTCGAATTTGAGCTCAAGCCCGATAAGACCCTTACTGACTATATGTATTACGACACTTCCAAGCCTTTGGGATACGTATATCCCTCATTTACCGAGACTCTCGGCATATTAAAGGAACTCGGCATGGATGTGCGTGAAAAAAAAGAGCCCAGGGATGTAGAATATATGATGGAGCTTATATATGACGACGACGGCAACGATCTATCCAAAAGGATAGATGACAGGGCGGAGATAGAAAAGCTGCTTCCCTATCTCGTCGATCAGGAATATGCTTCAGTAAATTTCGCGGTATTCGATGCAGTTTTCGAGCCCAGCTACGAGGTGCATTACAGACCTGCAAATATTCGTGAGGAATATGAAGGAAGCAATATAGAATACTGTGTTATGAAAGCAAAATGACTGCCGGCTGATCACACCTCATTACCGACAACGCGTTCCCATTCCATAAGGGCATCGTAAAAACTCTCCACGCTGCCCTCATCTACACTTACATTGAGGAGCTTATCCATATAGGGAAAGCTCCTCATGTTTATGAGGATGGGATTCTCCCTGTAATGCGGAAATAGTCTCTTAGTAGTCTTTTGCAGATGGCGTATGCCGTCTGCATCGTACTTTAGCCCGCATACATGGTTATTGATCAGTGATCTGTTGAAATAATTAAGGACAAATACAGCCTCTGTCAGCTCGGGTTCATTCTTAAGGGATCCCTCTTTCTTAAATATGTCATAAAGCTGCATCCAGGTGATCTCATTATCATGGATGTGTTCCTGCTTCTGTGACAGATTGCTGCAGGTTCCCATTGGATTGTCCGAATATCTGTGAAGGTATTTGTTCATGAGATAGTAGCTTCTCACATTCATCAATGCCGGGATCGTAAAGCGGCTCTCCTCATCAAAAACGCCTTCAGTATATTTCAGGTCATGCTTTATCACAAAGTCCCTTTTGTACATCTTGTCCCAGCAGCCTCTCTGTGATTTGCCGCCGAAGAAGAGCACTATCCTGTCCGTGATATCCCTTATTTCGAGATACTCGTCATCCAGCCCGCTTTCGATATCATTATCCAGCAGTATGGCATCCCCTCTTGCTTCCTGCTCCTCTACCGATACATCCTTTGAAAGATATGCGGTTATCTCCGCGTCTGTTTCCTTTGCCTTTTCATACAGCAGCTTCAGCGCATCCGGCACAAGCCAGTCATCGGAATCAAGATATGCGATATATTCGCCGGTGGCATATTGCAATGCTATATTCCTTGCAGCTCCCTGTTTTACATTTTCGGTAAGGTTGATAACACAGATACTCTCAGGAAATTCTTTTTCCCAGGCGTACAGATATTCCAGTGAATTGTCGACAGAAGCATCGTTTATCAGTATTATCTCCAGTTCATCGGCTCCTATGCTCTGACGGACAAGCGACATCACACAGCGGTTAATGTATTTTTCAGTATTATAAACGGGGATAAGTATGCTGATCTTCTTCATTTATCAGAGACCTTCAGGATACGCCTTTACTATTTCCTCCCAGGCAGCATTATAATCAGCAAAATTATCTTCTGACAGCGGAATATCTATAAGTTTCATTGGTTCTTTGTACAGTTGTCTTGCCTGCAGGCTTTTATTCTGTTTGAAATTCGGAAACCATTCCAAGACATTTCGCTGCATTCTTTTCACGGTTTCAAGATCATACGGTATGCCTCTTCCTGTGGCAAATACCAAAGAACGAATATAATAATTAATAATAAAAAACCACTCTGCTAGTTCATGATTTTCCTCCAGGGATCCATCATTTTTTATAGCATAGTATGTTTCCTCCCAGGTTTTCATGTTATCATCCCTGCGTTTCATATCCCTCATGAGGTTATACGTAGAACTAATCGGATTCTGGTAGTATCTGTGAAGATACTCATTCAGAAGATAGATCCGTTTGAAATGAAGATATGCCGGAGTTGTAAAAAGACTTTCTTCGTCAAAAACTCCCTCTGCAAATTTCAAATCATACTGCTCCACAAAGTCCCTTCTGAAGAGCTTATCCCAGCATCCTCTGAGCAGAGGGCAGTCTCCCATAAAGAATTCCAGTCTCTCCTGCGGATTATGCACCTCTACAAATCTGTCCGGTTTGCCGCTTTTAGTAGTAGGATCATCCTCTCCCGGCCCCACATATGTTTTCAGGGAAAGATAATTTACAATATCCGCATTGTTCTGTCTTGCAACTCTATATATCTTCTCAAAGGCATTGGGAAGGATCCAGTCATCAGCATCAAGATATGCAATATATTCAGCACTGCAGTATCCCCGTGCAATATTTCGCGCTGCTCCCTGCATCACATTTTCTTCAAGAGGTATAACAATGATATTGTCAGGATATTTCATCTCCCAAAGCAGAATTTTCCCCAATGTCGCATCCTTTGAGGCATCATTGATGAGAATGATCTCCAGATTCTCTATTCCTATTGTCTGTTTTTCAAGTGACTCCATGCATCTGTCCAAAAACATTGATACATTATAGCAGGGTATAATAACACTTATCTTTTTTTGAGACATGTCTCCCCTCCGATCACTTGAAGTACTCTACTCCCGATTCAAACACCTTCATATCCTGCTCTCCCGTGATATTAACGGCCACCCTGTCTCCTTTACGTTCAATATGACACATCTTTCCGAAAACACGGCCGTCGGACGAAAGAATACCTTCTATTGCTTCATATGAACCGTTTACATTCCAGTACTCGTCCATGGTAATATTCCCATCCGCATCACAGTATTTCGTCGCTATCTGCCCGTTAAGCGAAAGTCTGTCTATCCACTCCTTTGATGCCACAAACCTGCCTTCACCGTGGGATGCAGGATTAACATATACTCCTCCTGGCTTAGCCTCTCTAAGCCAAGGCGATCGATTACTTACTACCTTGGTATATACCATCTTTGATACATGCCGGTTTATAGTATTAAAAGTAAGAGTAGGTGAATCCTCTTTCTGAGCATCAATTACGCTGCCATATGGTACCAGCCCCAGCTTTATTACAGCCTGAAATCCGTTACATATTCCAAGCACCAGGCCATCTCTTTTATCAATAAGCTCCTGAACAGCCTCTCTTATCTTTTCGTTTCTGAAAGCTGTAGCAAAGAACTTCGCAGATCCGTCAGGCTCATCACCGGCTGAAAACCCTCCCGGAAACATGATGATCTGAGCATCCCTTATATTTTTCACATATGCCTCGACTGATTCTCGTATCATGCCGGAAGACAGATTTCCAAAGACTCCGATCTCTGTATCTGCGCCCGCTTTAATAAATGCTCTTGCCGTATCATATTCACAGTTAGTCCCGGGCATAACGGGTATGAATACCTTTGGTCTGGCCGTCTTGTGCCTGCAAATATGAACCGAGGATGCATCTGCCAGAAAATCTGGAAGCCTGTCTTTTACATCCGTACTTTTTGTCGGAAATACTTTCTCCAGCGTTCTGTCATAATCTGCCTGTATCTCAGACAGTCTGATCTTCGTTTCTTTGTAGGTAATATATGGACTCTTCACTGTCCGACCTATCACACGATATGGAACTTTTATATCGCCCGTCTTGTCTGCCTTTACCTCGGCTATGATATTCCCGGTCTCTGAAAGGAAAAGCTCTTCTGCCAACAGTCCTTTATCAAGTGTCACACCTATCATATTTCCGAAGGCCATTTTCGATATGGCAGGAGCTATTCCCTTTTCATCCAGAGCATATGCAGAAAGTATCGCCTTCTTTCCAATCGCTTTTGTTATCCCTTGATAAAGCTTCGAAACATCCTTATATACCGGAAGATCATATTCATCTATCGGAATCGTAAATTTAACTATAAGATTTCCTGCCTCCTTAAGTTCCGGCGAGATAATGTCCTTTGACGAGGCAACATCCAACGCAAATGATACCAGCGTCGGAGGTACATCTATCTTCTCAAAGGTTCCCGACATAGAATCCTTACCGCCTATTGACGGAAGTCCGTATTGGATCTGCGCGTCAAAGGCACCAAGCAACGCTGTAAATGGGGCACTCCAACGTTTCGGATCCTCCGTCATCCTCTTGAAGTATTCCTGGAAGGTAAACCGAATCCTCCTCATATCCCCCCCTGCAGATATGATCTTTGCAATGGAATCAGTGACTGCATAAACTGCGCCGTGATACGGACTCCAGCTCGAAATAAAAGGATCAAAGCCATAACTCATCAATGTGGCAGAATCTGTTTCTTCTCCCTCCGGCGCAGGAAGTTTCGCTGCCATAGTCTGTATTGGTGTCGTCTGATATTTACCGCCATATGGCATCAACACTGTAGCCGCACCTATGGACGAGTCAAACATCTCAACGAGTCCCTTTTGTGAGCACTCATTTAGATCTGACACTGTATCAAGCCACTTCTTTTTTACATCCTTAACGGAAACCATCTCCCGGAAATAGGCCTTCTTTTCATCAGGCATTACGACCTTAACGTCAGTCTCCTGATGAGCGCCATTGGTATCAAGAAAGCTTCTTTTCAGATCAACTATTCTTTTTCCTCTCCAGGTCATCCTGAGCCTTGGCTCCTTTGTAACGCGAGCTGTTTCGGTTGCTTCCAGATTCTCTTCTGATGCATACCTCATAAACTCATCCACATCCTCCGGAGGCACGACCACAGCCATTCTTTCCTGAGACTCCGATATCGCAAGCTCTGTTCCGTCAAGTCCGGCATATTTTTTGGGCACCTTATCAAGGTCTATCTCAAGCCCGGGGGCCAGCTCCCCTATCGCCACAGATACTCCTCCCGCACCGAAATCGTTACAGACCTTGATCAGTTTTGATACTTCGGGTCTCCTGAAAAGCCTTTGCAGTTTCCGTTCTGTTGGCGCATTTCCCTTCTGCACCTCTGCTCCGCATACCGTTGTAGATGCTTCCGTATGAACTTTTGAGGCACCTGTAGCTCCGCCTATACCGTCGCGGCCGGTACGACCACCAAGAAGAATCACCACATCGCCGGGGGCTGCATCTTCTCTAATAACATTTTTTCTCGGTGCCGCTGCAACTACTGCACCTATCTCCATCCGCTTCGCCACATAGTCGGGATGATATATCTCTTTTACATATCCGGTAGCAAGCCCTATCTGATTCCCGTATGAAGAATAGCCCTTCGCTGCACCACGTACCAGCTTTTTCTGGGGAAGCTTTCCCTTCATAGTACGGATGACCGGTACAGTAGGATCTGCTGCTCCGGTGACCCTCATCGCCTGATAAACGTAAGACCGGCCGGAAAGAGGATCTCTTATTGCTCCTCCGAGACAGGTAGCTGCTCCTCCAAAGGGCTCTATCTCCGTAGGATGATTATGTGTCTCATTCTTAAACATGACAAGCCAGTCCTCTGTCCTTGCCTTTCCATTCTCGGCCTTTACCGTCACAGGCACTACTATAGAACAAGCATTTATCTCATTACTTTCTTCCTGATCCTTTAACCTTCCCTGTTTCTTCAGTTCCTTTGCGGCAAGAGTACCCAGATCCATAAGATCGATATATTTGTCACCGCCTTTTTCTGCCTGTCTGTCGCCATAATAATTATTTCTTATTTTGAGATATTCCCTGAATGCATCCTCTATTGGCTTTCTGTAATATCCTTCTTCAAAAGTGATATTCTTAAGCTCTGTCGAAAATGTGGTATGCCTGCAGTGATCTGACCAGTATGTGTCAAGAACACGTATTTCAGTTACTGAAGGATCCCTCTTCTCATCCTTCTTAAAATAATCGTTTATATGAAGGAAATCTCTGAAAGTCATTGCCAACCCCAGCGAATCATAAAGAGAATGCAATTCTTTTTCCGTCATTTTGATAAAGCCGGTAAAAAGCTTCACGTCATCTGGATCGTCATATTTTTCTATAAGAGTATTTGGCTTGACCGAATCTGATATTCTGGAGTCTACGGGATTGATCACATAATTTTCTATTTTTTCTGCATCTGATTTACTGATCTTTCCGCTTATACAATATACCTCCGCTGTCCTTATCACGCATTTTGATGAATCATTAAGGAAACGGATACACTGCTCTGCAGAATCTGCTCTCTGATCAAACTGTCCGGGTAGCGATTCCACTGCAAACACCAGATCCGTTTCGTTCTTTGGAAAGTCTTCTTCATATAACAGATCAACGGGTGGTTCTGAAAAAACAGATATGCATGCTTTTTTATAAATTTCGGGCCTGATATCTTCAATGTCATATCTGATGAGATATCTTAAGCCCGTCATGTTTTTTACTCCGACAAAACTGGTAATCTCCTCATACAGCTCACCAGCCTTTACGGCATATTCCGGTTTCTTTTCCACATAGATCCTTCTGACCATTTTTTCTGCTCCTCTTATTTATTTGTGTCGATCCGGTGATCGGTCTTTACAAAATCATATAGCTCCATAAGTCTGACAAGTACATCTCTGAATATTCCTCTCTCCGCTGCCTCGATCCATCTGGGTCCCTTATATCTTCCCTCCAGTACGTACCTTGACAGGATTGCCCTGAGAAGATCAATATCCTTCAGCTTTGCGTCCTTTATTGCATTCTTCTCCGCGATCTCGGTGCTGATATGATACTGCCTGTATTTATAAATATAGTTGGAATCCATAAGAGAAGTCTCTGCTGCCTCTTTTGTGAATGCTAAAAGAGTAGAATCATATACAGGAAATTTCAATGTTGCCTGTCCATCCTCTCCTTCATATTTTGTCGCGACATCACTTCCCTTTTTGTTCTCAAAATATGGGATATATCTTGACAGTTTTAGGATATCTTCTGCATATTTTGTGGTCAGAAGTTCAGCGTAATTCTCGCCTTCATACATTAGGTCGCCCATATTCACCTCCAGGTCGGACAAAGTGCAACTGTCCACTGTAGCGTAAAGCTATTTTCCAAGGAATTCTCTTTGATGTTTTATCTCCGCAGGAACAGCAGCCCCCGCTTTATCTATCTTTGAATATACGATCTCCATAAGCCGAAGTTTTTGTGCAAGCTTGATATCATATCTTTCAATGAGTTTCTGATACGCGGGGCTTGAAGTCTTCAGCTTATCCCGTATCTCTTTCGAAAATGGGCAAAAACGGAATATGATATCCCTGGATACCTTATTGAGTCTCAAGGACCCTGCGCTCTCATATACTACATAGTTCATATAATCTGACACGAATACAGCCTTTGATGAGTTCCTCGCTGACTGGAGCTGGGCCTTTATTTTTTCACGCAAGTCCGGAGAAAGCTCGTGGTTCTTCCTATAAAATTGCAGGTAATCACAGAAAAAAGATGTAAGTGACGGGACAGTCACGTCATTCCAGTGTACGCCCTGTTCTCTCCGGCACATCTCCCATCTGAATTCACCGGCAAGACGCAGTACGTGGGCACTGACATCTTTGTCAAGAAACATCGGCATCATCATTCGTCCCGGAGTATTGCGGTATGCTCCCGATATTTCCTGCCATAGCGCAGATCGCGTACCTCCGTTTGGCATCAGTATGATATATGGGAGTATTTCCGTATCTATGAATTCCCTTGTAACTCCAATATCGGTATTAGAATAGACTATCTGTCGTGTAAAGCAGCTATAATCAATATTCCGAATCATGTTAAGTGTATCATGCACTGCTTTGTATGTTGTAACACTTTTTGCCGGAGGTCTCGGAGAACTCTCTTCCGTAAATACCGGCACGTACGAACTGATCCGTCCATATGTCATACGGCTTCCCAGTTTGATAAAATTCTGTATTTCAAAGGAAACCTTTGCCTTCCTATCGTTGGAGAGCCTTTTCATCTCATCCATCTTGATCTCGCCGTCATCATACTGCTGCTTAAGGTACTTTGAAAATTCCATATCAAATTCATTCTTTGACGGCTCGACTTTTCCCTGAAAGATCAAACAGAGCCATTCAAACGCTGTTAATACATTGCCCTCCGGATCAGGCTCATAGGATGCTGCAAGGCTCTCCAGCACCTGTGTATTCTTTTCTCCGGCAAGCTTTTCATCCACAAATCCATAATACAGGAACATTTTAATCACGGTCGGTATTTCCTTTTCCATTACCGCCCTGAAGAAAACTCCTTCGTACATAACAAAGAAGATCTCGCTGATCTGACGTCTCATTAATCTGACGCTGTCTTCCGGAGAACCCTTATCATTTAGCCCGGTAAACTCTGTTATCAGCTTTCGTATGGTCTCAGCCCTTGCATCATCAATCCCCGAATATTCTATTATCTGCTCGAGGCCTCCTGTGATTGTTTCCTGGACCGGGACAGATTCACTTCTTATTTCGCTCCTGTCTCCTGCCTCTTTTTCCACAAGCTCCTCTATATCATCCTCATTAACTCCGCTGTCTTCTTCCCCGGTATAGTCGTCATCTACGCTCTCTGAATCTTCCCCGATAGTTATATCATCCCTTGACATCAGCTGCAGATTATATTCGCTCTTTCTTTCTATGAGCTCAGCCAGTATCGGAGACAACTCCTGAAGATATTCGTATGCATATAGAACTGTACCGGTACAGAATGCAATATCCTTTGACGGCAAAAGCTTTGCTATCGATCTGAAATACTCATTTCTCCATACATACAGATTGTATCTGTTCTTTTCCTCTATTCCAAGCATATCCGCAAGCTCAAGGCATGCTTCAATATGCTGTGCAGTCTTTTCAAAAATACCCCGTACAGCAAATATGGCCGCATTTGTTATGACTGGAGCGATCTGCGGATTTCCTTTTAAGATAGCCCGTATGTTATCCTCATTGTGATAAGAGTAAGACACTACCATTGAATCCTCTTTGGCCTCATAGTCAAAACGATACTTCTCTCCAGGAGTCTCATAGAGTCCGATAATAGATCCGTAAGGAATTTCAAGGATCACACTTCCCGATGTAGCAATAAAAGAGCCCTTAATAACTATCTCGAGCTCTCTTACCCTCTCATTTGAAGCATGAAGTATCTCACCGGTTTGTATCGACTGTTTTCCCATATCATAGATGATACCATATTTGCCGTTTTTTTGATACAATGATATTGTTCATCAGAGTAGAATACATCTTTCGATATCCGGATTCCTCTCCGGACTTTATCGGACAAGTTACAATGAAAAGGAGCGCTGATAATGACTGACTTCAATAAAAATATTGAAATTTTTGATCACCCTTTGATCCAGCATAAGATTACAAGACTACGCGATAAGTCCACCGGAACCGCAGAGTTCAGAAAGCTTATAAACGAGATAGCAATGCTTATGGGGTACGAAGCTTTACGGGATCTTGAGCTTGAAGACGTTGAAATCGAAACCCCTATCGAAAAATGCCTGTCACCGATGATCAAGGGAAAGAAACAGGCTATAGTTCCTATCTTAAGAGCAGGGCTTGGTATGGCTGACGGTCTATTAAATCTTCTTCCGAATGCCAAAGTTGGACATATCGGACTGTACAGGGACGAAACGACTCATAAACCCTGTGCTTACTATAACAAGCTTCCCAGCCCTATCGGAAAAAGAATAATCATAGTAACTGATCCGATGCTGGCAACTGGCGGGTCAGCCATTGATGCGATCAATCTGATAAAGGAACATGGTGGGAAGAAGATTAAATTCATGTGCATTATTGCTGCACCTGTTGGTCTTAAAGCTCTTTCTGACGCTCACCCGGACATCCAGATCTATGTAGGCCATTTAGACCGTGAGCTAAACAAGGAAGCCTACATCTGTCCCGGTCTGGGAGATGCAGGCGACAGGATTTTCGGCACAAAATGATATTTTAACAGGCAGGGCTTATTTAGCCCTGCCTGTTTTTTAATCTACTACTACTCCCTTTTTAAGGATGATATTCGCATATAGCGCTGATTCTCCTGTTTGTATGACTACAGAGGAATGTTCCTTTGTCTTGTCGTAGAATTCCCATTTATCAATCTCCTCAAAGCAGGCATCTCCTCTTTCATCATACTTTCTTACTATTTCCTTATAGGTGTCCCAAATCGGCGTTTCTACCGTATCACCTTTTACTACCGCCATTAGAGTCACCGGATGCTCTACATATGTATCAAGCGGAAATACCTGTAGTATTGCATCCAATATCTCAGGCACGCCATGACCGTCCATCCGTATGACCTTCTTTCCGTAAGTAGTTCCCGGAAAATTTCCGTCACCTATCGTCAGTTCATCAGTATGTCCCATCTCGCAGAGTATTTTTAATAACTCCGGAGGGAGGATCTTAGGTATCCCTTTCAGCATATTCCTTCTCCTTTTTTGAAATAAAGCGGCTCTCTCCGGAGAGAGAGCCGCGGTTGTAACGTACAGTCTCTTGTACGACTCTGCATGACTTTGCTGATAATCCGCTCTCGTCACGCTATGATAATTCGGAATACGTTTCCTTAGTCGTAAAGGTTCGGAGCTATGGTTGCATCATCCATGTTGGATGCATCATACCAATATCCTGCTGTAGGGAAGTCCTCAACCTTGTCGCCGTTTGCAGCCATTGTAAGGGCATAGATTGCATAGTAACCCATCATCAGCGGAGACTGTGTAACTGCACCATACATTGTGCCGTCTGAAATAGCACCTTTTATAATTGAGCCAGCGTCAAATCCAACACCGATAACGTCACCTGCTGCTGCATCAGTTCCAAGAAGTGAAAGGTTTGCATCTGCTGCAAGAAGTCCCTCTGCTGCTGTCTGGTTTGAACCAAATACGCCTATAGTGTCTTCCTTTGAAAGGATGGCCTGAGCCTGAGCTGAGCAAAGCTCAACAGTCGTCTGTGCAGGAACTGCAACTTCTATAACAACATCTGCCGACTTCTCATCTGCAAGATCAGAATGAGCTTTCTTAGCCTCATTTGCGTAGAACTCGTTACCTACAACAGCAACAGTCTTGCCATCAGCCACGATCAGATCGGTAATCTTGTTAACGAATCCCATTCCTCTCTGCTGAATATTAAGAGCTGTAGCGTCCTGATTTATCTCGCCGATACGAACCTGCTTGTCAGCTCCTGCTATAACGTCCTTAAGAGCCTTATACATATTCTCAGCTGCAACCTCACCAGCCTGAGTATTGTCAGTAGCAACTGTAGCAACTACCGAACCCTCGGGAGCATCTGCCACACCGGTATCAAAGCAGACTACAGGGATCTTCTTGTCTGCGCAGTCCTTAAGAGAATCAAGCACAGAGTTTGTGTCGCAAGCTGCGAGTGCAATTCCGGGAGGGTTGCTGTTGATATCTGAATTAAGCATGTTAACCTGATCAGCTATATCTGACTCAGAGTTAGGACCGTGTGCATCATAATCAACTCCAAGCTCAGCCTTAGCCATATCCATACCCTTAAGAGCTGCCTGCCAGTATGTTGACTGGAAAGACTTAACGTCTACAGGGAATTTGTAAGCTTCCTTAGCTGTTACACCGTCAAACTGTGTGCCGCCGGTATACTCACCTGATCCACCGGTTGCTGCAGGAGCTTCCTCTGCGGGAGCTGCTTCTTCTGCAGGTGCTGCCTCCTCTGCGGGAGCTGCCTCTTCTGCAGGCGCTGCTTCCTCTGCGGGAGCTGCTTCCTCTGCAGGTGCTGCTTCCTGTGCTGCAGGCTCAGCTGCGGGCTGTGCCGCTGTGCCACCGCATCCTGCCAGCAATGACATTACCATTGCTGCGCTGAGTAATGTTGCCAGTACTTTCTTTTTCATAATTTTCTTCTCCTTTATAAAATAATGAAATCTATATATGTAAACACCCTATTGTGCTACATACCTCATTTACTGCTCCTTAGCCATCCTCCGTCTCTTTGCAACGTCGATCATGACTGCTCCGATAAGAACTATGCCTGTAATGATCTGCTGCCAGTTCGCCTGAAGTCCCACATAAGGCAGTCCTGTCTTCAGTAGTACTATGACAAATACACCTGCAAGCGTTCCAAGTACCGAGCCATAGCCACCTGTAGCCGACACGCCGCCTACGAAGACGCCTCCTATGGCGTCGAGCTCAAGTCCTGCTCCTGTACCGGGCTGTACGGTAGGCACGACTGCTGCATAAGCTATAGCCGCGAGACCGGCAAACATACCGCAGATCGTGTAAGCCATTACATGATAGAACTTAACATTTATACCCGAGAGGATTACAGCCTCCTTATTACTTCCGATTGCTATAGTATATCTTCCAAACTTCGTGTGATTCAGAACAAATTCCATAAGCAGCACCAGGGCTACAACGATCACAAAACCAATAGGCAGCTTTAGTGCATTTCTCCCAGACCCAAATGTCAGTTTGAAAATGGAGTGGAACCACCCGCCAGGCTGCTTGTTCGTCGGCCAGGGAGTAGCCATAACCATTGAGCTGATTCCTCTGGTTATCATGCAGGTACAAAGGGTAGCCAAAAACGGAGGAAGACCCATAACACCGATAAGGTTGCCATTCACAAATCCCACCACTGTTCCGAAAAGAACACATATCAGCATAGCAACCAATACAGGGCAGTTAAAATCCCTTATTAGTCTTCCGGCGCAAAGCGCATAACAGACCATTCCTGTACCTATTGAAAGATCGACGCCAGCTGTGATCAACGGGAACGTAACACCGATCGCCATCAGCACATCATAGTATGAAAAATCCAGCATTGACAGTATAGAAGAATACTTCCTGAATTCCGGACTGAAGATCATATAGATAACCACCAGCGCGATAATTACCAGGAGTACTATGAATCTTTGATCAGCTAAAATTGATTTCTTTTTTGTCATTATTCCACCTCTGTTTTATGCAATATCACGCGTTGCCTTATCCATGATCTTTTCCTGCGTCGCCTCGGAAATATCAAGTTCACCGGTCTTCTTTCCTTCACACATAACAACTATCCTGTCACTCATTCTAAGGATTTCCGTCATCTCTGAGGATATCATTATGATCGATTTTCCTTCTGACGCAAGCCTGTTCATAAGCTTATAGATCTCATTTTTTGCACCTACATCGATACCTCTTGTGGGCTCATCAAATATAAGGATATCACAGTTTCTCACCAGCCATTTCGCAATGACAACCTTCTGCTGGTTTCCACCTGAAAGATTCACCACAAGCTGGTCCGAACTCGGAGTCTTTGTAGCAAGCTCCTGTATGTATTTTTCAGTTACCTTTTTTTCCTCACTCTTGTTGATGAATAAACCGCTCATATAGTTGTCAAGAGATGCAAGGGTCGAATTTTCCGTAATAGTCTTCTGCACGACAATACCGTATCTTTTCCGGTCTTCAGAAAGATATCCTATCCCATGCTTAACCGCATCCTGCGGCGAATTAATTGTAACTTTCTCTCCATTTACGTAGATATCTCCGCTCGTCTTCGGATCCGCTCCAAAGAGAGCCCGTGCTGTCTCTGTTCTTCCAGCTCCCATTAGTCCGGAGAAACCAAGGATTTCGCCCTTCCTAAGCTCAAAGCTTACGTCCTGCACCATTCTGCCCGCATTTAAGTGCTCAACTTTCAGCACTACCGGAGCATCCTTTGGCACCTTGCTCTCAGTCTTAGGATCTTCGTATATAACACGACCCACCATCATGTTAATAATATCTTCTTTTGTACAATCTTTAGTAATAAGTGTTCCGACATAACCCCCGTCTCTCATGACTGTGACTCTGTCCGTGATCACCTTAATCTCATCCATACGATGGGAAATATATACTATTGCAAGCCCCTTTTCTCTCAAATCTCTGATAATTACAAAAAGATCCTCGATCTCCTTTTCTGTAAGTGCTGCTGACGGCTCATCAAAAATAATGACCTTTGCCTGATGGGAAATAGCTTTTGCTATCTCACACATCTGCTGCTTTCCTACTGTCAGATCACTCATCTTATCTCTGGGATTGATATCGATATGGAGCTCATCAAAAAGTTTCTTTGATTCCTCTATCATCTTTTTATCATCGATAGCAAAACCCTTCATAAACTCCCGCCCGATGAAAATATTCTGAGCAACAGTCAGGTCCCCTACCATATTAAGCTCCTGGTGCACGATAACTATTCCTGCATCCTGAGCCTCTCTGGTATTCGTAAATGCAACTTCCTTTCCTTCATAGGTGATAGTCCCTGAATCTTTGGAATATATACCGGTGAGAACCTTCATAAGCGTTGATTTGCCTGCGCCGTTCTCTCCCATAAGAGCATGTACTTCACCGCTGCGCACGTCAAAGTGGACATGGTCCAAAGCATGCACGCCGGGGAACGACTTGTCTATATCTTCCATTACAAGAATCGCATCAGCCATCGTTAAGCTCCTCCCCTTAATTCTTCCTGCGGCGTGTCATAACATCCGCATAAACCACGACTATAACGATAAGCCCTGTAACTATGAGCTGTATATCCTTTGCAAATCCCAGCGCCAGGATCCCTTCCTGAAGCAACGATATAATAAGCACACCTATCACGGTACCGCCGATCGAGGCAAGACCGCCTACCATTGATGTTCCACCCATAACGCAACCCGCGATAGCTTCGTTATTGTACTGATCTCCATATCCAGGCTGAACCGTTGTATACGCACCCACAAAGAAGATCGCCGCTATGCCTACCAGTGTTCCGCATATTACATAAGCAAGCATTTCCCACTTCTTTGTATCAACACCTGAAAGTCTTACTGCTTCACGATTACTTCCAAGACAGAGGATATACCTTCCGGGCTTTGTATTATTCAGAACTATCATACATATAAAAGCCGCACACAGGAATATCACAAGCCCCACCGGAAATCCTTTGTAGGTAACAAGGTTTCTGAACCATCCCCGCTCCGGATCATTGCCCAACGGCCAGCTTACAGACTGGGTCTTCGTATAAACCGCCGCTATTCCTTTTGCGATATTCATAGAAGCCATTGATACTATAAATGGAGGTATTGTCCAATAGGACACCAGATAACCGTTAAATGTTCCGAACAGAAATCCTATTAAAACACTTATAAGAAGTGAAACAACAACCGGAGCTCCCTTATTTAACATGGTATATCCAGAAATAAGTCCACAGCAGAACATGACCGGTCCGATCGAGAAATCTATGCCTCCCGTTGCTATTACAAATGTTACTCCCAACGATAGAAAGCCAAGGAAATAAACATAATTCATTATACTCATGATTCGCGCTTTTCCAAAAAATCCCGGAACCATGATTGAAAAGGCTATATACATCAGGATCATTACACAAAACAATACAATCCTGTTGAACCCGACCTTTTTCACAAAAGGATTCTGTTTGATCTTTTCCACATTTCCCTCCGATCTGTTAAACCATAGTTTTCGTCTGTTTTCACAAACGAAACGTTTCGTTTAATTATTTTATTATATATCTTGCCATGTGTCAACTAAAATATTTCACAATTCGCGAACCGATTCGCCTTCTTTTAGCGCTGCATAAAGGCTAACCTTCTGGGGAGGGTTCTTCCTTCCTTCCTCAATCCTCTGCAGGAGTATTCGTGCTCCTTCTGATGCTATCTCCTCCATCGGCTGAGCCACCAGAGTAAGCCTCGGCTTCATGACCATAGGAAGGATCAATTCATCAAAACCAATAAGCGAGATTTCTTCCGGGCACTTCACCCCCGATTCGTTTAGAGCCATTATCACTCCGAGACTAACCTCATAATTCGTGGAAAGAACGGCAGTAGGTCTTTCTTTCAGCTTCAGCTTCAGCAATTCTTTCATGCTGTTGTATCCAAGCTCAGCAGAATGCGTGCGTCCTGAGAACATATACTTTTCCGGTACATCTATTCCTGCTTTTTCCATTGATCTCCTATATCCCTTGAATCTTTCGCTGCCGGTATATTCGCCGGAGTATATCACTGATATTTTTCTGTGTCCGCACTTTATCAGATAATCCACAGCGCGTTCAGCAGCATTGGAGTTATCTATTATCACACAGTCAAAGTCATCGCTGTCCAGCTCCCGGTCAAGCAGCACCACAGGAATCCCGCTTTTTTCAGCTGATCCCAGCGAAGATGGATCTTTCGACACCGGTATCAGAAGGATACCATCCACCTGCTTTTCCACGCAGAACCTTATGCTTTCAGCCTCCTGCTCTTCATCAAGGTTGGAGTCACATATCATCATGCCGTACCCTCTGTCATGCAGATACGCTGAAGCATGCTGCAGCAGCACCCCGGAAAAGTTAGAAGCAATATTATTCACAACAAAACCTATCGTTCTTGTTCGCTTCGTAACAAGGGACCTGGCTGTCTCATTCGGATGATAGTCAAGTTTTTTTATAGCCTCCTCTATCTTCTGTCTGTTTTCCGAACGAACATTGCCTCCGTTCAGATATTTTGAGATAGTAGCCAGACCCAGCCCGGTTTCCGATCTTATGTCCTTTATTGTAGCTGCCATATCAGATATTCTCTCCCCATAACTCAAATCTATATCTGACGTATTCCGTCTTTCTGCGCATATCAGACTTCTGCCTCAGACGGATACTTATAACGGAATGCCTCTTTCGCCGACTTTATAAACAGCTCGAATTCATCAGAGATATTAAGATCCTCAGGTATAACCTCAGTCATTAACTTAACTTCCTTCGCTATCTTGACGGCTCTTTTTTCATCTGAAATATGTCCAAGGCCCAAAACCACTGAATTATAAGTCTTATCTCTCTCGCAAATTTCATAGTAAAAAAGAGATATATTGAAAAGTTCATCAGAAAGAGCTTTTTGCCCAGTCTCTCCGTAATCCTCGCACAAAGGAAACTGCCAGTCGGACTTTACTCCGTCAATCTCCTTTCTGAGCCTTTTTGCCTCTCCGGGCATGTATACTCTCCGCTTCATACTCTGGAAATTAACCCAACCACGGATCCCGTAGTCTATGTCCTGTCCGTTCTTCCTGTCATAGCGGGCATTCCAGAGCTTTTCCCTTATCTCGAATTCAGGCTCTCCTGAATGCTCTTCTTTTTCACGTTCCAGGATGAGCTTTCTCCTGTTCCTGTCGGTCTCTTTCTTATATTCCGCGATCCATGCAGCATCCATTTATCATTCCTCTGATCTTTATCACTTCATGCCCTGCTACAGCTGCCGACTACTTCCATCTTCTGCATCACGTACTTTTTCACCTCTTCCATTGCGGGCGCACAGTACTTCTTTGGATCGAAATCATCGGGATGAGCTTCCATATGCGCCTTGACTCCTCTGGTAAAAGCTATACGAAGATCAGTAGCGTAGTTTACCTTGCAGATTCCCCTGCTTATACAGTCACGGACCTGCTCATCAGGCACTCCGGATGTCCCGTGGAGCACGAGGGGGATGTCCACTACCTTACGGATAGCTGACAGCACCTCTACATTGACCTTCGGTACTCCCTTGTACACGCCGTGAGATGTACCCACTCCTACTGCGAGGGAATCCGGATCGCATCTAGCCACGAATTCCTTTGCCTCATCCGGATCGGTGTATGGATTATCATCTCCGTTTTCCAGATCATCTTCCTTTCCCCCGACCTTTCCAAGCTCGGCTTCTACAGGTATATTTCCCGGATGGCATGCATCTGTCACTCTCTTTGTCAGCGCTATGTTCTCCTCGAAGGGGAGCTTGGATCCGTCTATCATGATGGATGTATATCCGGTACGATATGCCTGCATGGCAAGCTCAAAGCTGTTACCATGATCAAGGTGCATCACTACGGGGAGCTTAGTCCTCTCCGCTGCTGCCCTTACATTTGCAAGGTAATAATCAAGTCCCGCATACTTCAGTGTCCCGGGTGTTGTCTGCATTATGACGGGTGAACCCGTCTCCTCCGCGGCAGCAAGCACCGCCATTACCATTTCCATATTTTCGACATTGAATGCGCCGACTGCATATCCCTTCTTCTGCGCATCCATCAACAGATCTTTTGATGTGACCAGCATATGTCTCTCTCCTTGCTTTGTATTTCGCTTAAGGATGAATTTACTTCAGATATCCTGCTGCGTAGTTGTAGTCATCAGCTGCATCCATTACAAAGCTCATAAGAAGTGATTTCGCATCCTTCTTAAGCTTTCCGTCCCGGACCTTCTTGTACTGGATCGGCATATACTGATACAGAAGTCCTGTAGGGATCTCTTCTTTATCGATGTTCTCGATAAGCTTCGCTATCGCTTCCCTGATCTCCGGCATTGCAAAATAATACCTTGCTCTGTCGGAAAGGCTGAAGCGTCTCTTTATCGCTATCTCCTTTTCTGTCCCATGGTAATACTTAGCCCATTTCGACGTATCCTCAAGCATCAGCTTTTCCAGAAGCTCGGGGAACTTAACCTGATCGCTTTCAGGCACAAGGACCTTCTCTATCTCGCTCATCGCAAAAAGACCGTCTCTCAATGCGAATGTCAGCGCGGGTCCCACCTTAAGGATAGCGACACCGTCCTCTACCATTTCCTTCAGGCATTCCGGAGGCTGATAATCAGTGGAGTGTCCCTCCATGTATATCCCGTCAAAGGTCTTTATCTTCTCGCAGAGAACCTTCGCGTTCTCTCTGTTATAGGGAAAGACTTCATCATCTCCGAACTCGACTCCGGGCTGTACTACTATCGCGATCACATTATCAAACGCTTTGGGATCTGATATTCCCGCAAACTGCTTTCTGTATTCCTCCAGCGTGGCAAGGACCGCTTCCGGCTTCGTCACGGAGATGCTGTCCTCCTGCTCCTGTGCTCCTCCGGGTATCGGCACCTCGCTTCCGATGATAAACACAGGCCTCTTTTCATCCGGATTTTTCTTAAGGAGCTCCTGATAGCTGTCCTCGCAGGCCTGATAAAGTCTGGCTCCGCGTCTTGCCACCGTCTCATCGGTAAGGGGCTTGTCTGTAGGATCATCTGCGACTCTCATGCTGGTATCGAGATGTATCTTTTTGTAGCCTGCCTCGACAAAAAGCTTCACAAGAGTCTCCGCCTTTTCCATAGCGCTCTCCTCAGGCTCGCCAACCCATGTGAGAGGTCCCAGATGATCTCCCCCGAGCACTATCCTGTCATGAGGATAATCAGCGCGGTCTGCGATCTCATATACGAAATCACGGAAATCTGCCGGTTTCATCCCTGTATATCCCCCGAACTGGTTCACCTGATTTGCGGTTGCTTCTATCAGTATATCCACATCAAGCTCTTTCGCCTGACGAATAAGGGCTTCTATCACTATGTCATTTGCTGTACAGTACGAAGGCACACCTGCGTTCTTTCCTGCCTTTCTGTCCTGTACCATTTTCTTCATCAGATCACTCATCATTTCACTCCTGTTATTTATTTAAGTAAATTCAGTGTCCGGATCGCTTCCGGCACTTCTGCAAAAGCCCGGAGGGATAAGATCCCGGATCCTATCCCCCGCAGGCCTAAATAGTTTATTTTGCGTCCGGACAGTCGACTATCACTCCGTCCTCATCCCAGAGATCATGCCAGTCGGTAGCACCCGGCCACAGGAATACCTGCCCCTTGACCAGACGGTTGTTCTTCTCAAGGGTAGCTATCGTAGCCATCTCCTCATCGGTAAGAGGCTCTGTCTGTGTAGACTGCAGATTGCTCACATACTCCATCTCATGGATAGAGAAAGGAATGGGTATCTGCCCTCTCTGTACAGCCCACTTCAGCGCGATGATAGCGGGGTGTACGCCGTGCTTCTCCGCGATAGCCTTGAACTCGGGCACCTGCATATCTGCGATGTCGGTAGCCACGATATCTCTCTCGGGCCTCTGGGGCGAGCCTAAAGGCATGAAGCCGATCGGCTGTATGTCATGAGCCTTAAGATAATCAAAGAGCTCCTGCTGCTGGAAGCAGGGATGAAGCTCCAGCTCGCATGCCACGGGCTTGATACGGAACTTGTCTACTACCTGCTCAAGCTTGGGTATGGTCATATTTGAGATACCTATATGGCGCACCAGTCCCTTGTCCACGAGCTCCTCTATCTGGCGGTAGGTGTCCATAAACTCCTCTACCGAGAAAGGCTTGGAATCAGGGTTTCTTGAGTCCACATCGCATCCCGGTGCATGATAGTTCGGGAAAGGCCAGTGGATGAAGAAAAGATCTATATAGTCGCACTGAAGATCCGCGATACTCTTCCTTGCGGACTTCTCTACTTCCCTGTGCATGTCATTCCATACCTTGGTCATGATATAGAGATCTTTTCTCTCTACCACTCCCTCGTCGAATGCTGCCTTGAAAACTTCTCCGATCTGATCCTCATTGCCATAGCATGCGGCACAGTCAAACATACGATAGCCTGCCCTTATGGCTCCCGCCACCGCATTACTGACCTCCTCAGCGGTGAATCTGTCGGATCCGAAGGTGCCCATGCCCATGCACGGAACCTTGTCGCCTGTGTACAATGTGATCTGTGGTACTTTGCTTGGATCTACTCCCATGATGCTCTCCTTTCATTATTGAACATAAGTGAATCTGTTTTATTTTTCCAAAGATCCGGAAAAGCTGCTCTT